>FWPV01001995.1_pt1 | contig 52222 bp, 35 predicted proteins | sample 2228371 | NCBI WGS metagenome assembly FWPV01 (sample SAMEA103939776, study PRJEB20133) | metagenome
GTTTTGTCATTTCATATTCCTTTAGAAGGAGGTAATGAGCATTTTATTGATAAGCAGATGCTTACAGCATTGGCGAAACCAATTTTTTTACTCAATACCTCCCGAGGTGGAATCATGAATACACAAGATGTTGCGTGGGGATTGGAACAGGGAATTATCCTTGGAGCCGGACTAGATGTTTTGGAAAATGAAAAGTTAAACCAACTGAGCCATGAGGAGAGTCGCCTATTTGAGCGTCTTTCAAAGCACCCGCGTGTGTTATTTACTCCTCATGTTGCTGGCTGGACCTTTGCATCCTATCGAAAAATCGCTGAAGTCCTTCTCTCTAAGATTAGTGCCATGTTAAGTGAAGATGAAATTTGACTAGACCGAGCTTGGATTATTGGATAAACTAGTCTTATTTTGGTCGCCTGTTAAATGCCGCTTATCGAAATTTATAATTAACTCATAACTAGTATGATTAGGAAGCTTTACGCAAGTTTAATCTTTCTTCTTTTGCTTAGCTCCACGGCCTTTGGACAATCCCAAAGGGGTGAAATCCGTGGTGTAGTAAAAGATGCAAAAACCAAGCAAACGCTTGATTTCGTGAATATTGCCGTTCAATTGAATGGTTATAACGCGGGTGGAGCAGTGACTGACTTAGATGGTAAATACTCTATTTCAGCCTTGGTACCGGGTAAGTACACTGTTTTGGCCTCTTTCGTGGGTTACGCGAAGGTGGAAATCAGAGATGTATTGGTAAAACCGGATCAAATCACCTTCCTCGACATTGAAATGGACGAGGCAGGCTTACAACTTGACGAGGTTAAAATTAAGGAATACCGCAACCCAATCATCCGGGCAGACGATAACGGTAAGACCTTAGACGGTGACCAAATCAAAAAGGTACCTAACCGTAACACAAACTCCATCGCTAACCTGGGCTCAGGTGTATTTAGTTTGGATGGAGGAACGCCAAGCTTCCGAGGTGCCCGTTCTTCTGGTACCGCATACTACATTAACGGTGTTCGTGTTATTGGTGTAACCTCTTTACCTCAGAATGGTATCGGTCAAACAAACGTAATTATTGGTGGTATTCCGGCTGAATACGGTGACTTCACCGGTGGTGCCATTACCATTACAACGCCTCCGCCTTCTACACGGTTCAGAGGTGGTGTGGAAGTAATCACGTCTAGCTTGTTCGATAAATACCACTTTAATCAGATAGAGACCTATTTCACCGGTCCTCTCTACATTAAAAACAAGGGCAAGCAAAATGAAAGAGCGATTTTAGGGTATTCCTTCGCCGGTAACTTCAACTATTCTGCCGATAACTCGCCATCTGCCATTGGTATTTGGAAGGTAAAAGACGCAAAATTGAAAGAACTTGAAGAGACTCCTTTGCGTTTATCGCCTATCGGTGCAGGTTTCGTGCCAAGTGCTGAATTCATTACAAGCGATGACCTGGAAAAGGTTTCAGCCAAATTGAATATTCCGACCTATTCTGTCAACTTGGTAGGAGACATCAATTTCGCACCGAATGACCGCATCAGTATCATCATGGGTGGTACCTTTAACCACATCAATGATATAGGATATAACTACCGAAACTCTTTGTTTAACTACAGCAACAACGCACAGTCATTGGTTACCAGCTTACTATCCTATGTAACATTCACTCAAAAGTTGGTTGCGCCTGTTGATCCAAGTAAAAAAGAAGTTCAAAAACGTTTAGTAGACAAGGCATTTTATTCTGTGAGTTTGCAGTACCAGTCTACTTGGCAAACACAGCAAGACGCTGTTCACCAAGACCGTATCTTTGATTACGGCTATGTTGGTGAGTTCAAAACATTCTACCGCCCATCCTTTGAATACTCCGGTGGAGGCGATGGTCCGAACGGTGGTGGCGATCGTTACATTGTTGACGGCGATACCGTTTGGATGAAAAACTATTGGAAACAAAACGGTTTCGCAGATACCCTGTATTCCTTTAATCGTTCCAACACCAAAAACCCTATTCGGGCGAATTACACCTCTAACTACTATGACTTCTTAGACGACCGTGTGGCTAGTTTCTCACAATTGAGAGCGAGTCAGGCCGGTTTAACAAATGGTGGTAACCCTATTGGTATTTATTCTAACATGTGGACTAACGTAGGTACCATCATTTCAGGATACAGCAAATCACAAAGCGAACAGTATTCATTGAACGCGGTAGGTGAGGCAAGCATCAAAGGTCACGATTTGAAATTTGGTATCTACTACGAACAACGTGTTACACGCGGTTACGGCGTTGGTGCAAACGGCTTGTGGCAGTTGATGTGGCAGTTATCTGCTCGCGTGGGTAATGGTATGATCCTAGATCAAAGCAATCCAATCTTTGAATACGACGAAAACGGTGTTTTCAGAGATACCGTAAGATTCAACGCGGTGATTGATCCTACTACGCAATCCACGTTCGACCGCAACTTCAGAAAATATTTGATTGAAAATAATAAAGTGGATGTTTACGGCAACCCGGTGAACAACTCTACTTTAATTGACGTGAACTCGTACAGTCCTTCTGATTTTAGTTTAGACATGTTCAGCGCAGATGAATTGCTGAACAACGGTAACTCTCTCGTTTCATACTACGGTTACGATTACCTTGGAAACAAGGTACGCGGTAAAAAGAGCATTGAAGAGTTTACCGAGGATCCGCAGAACAGAGCGATTGGAGCATTTATGCCAATCTATACGGCTGCATTTATTCAAGATAAGTTCGCGTTTAAAGATTTGATCTTCCGTGTTGGTTTACGTATCGAGCGTTTTGATGCGAATCAGCCCGTGTTGCGAGATCCATTCTCCTTGTACCCAATCCGCACAGCCGGAGAGGTTCGTGAATTGAACGGTAGTGCTGTGGCGCATCCAAGTGGTGTTGACGAGGACTACTACGTTTACGTGAACAATACCAATAACCCAACCAGCATCGTAGGTTACCGTGATGGAAATATTTGGTACAACAAAGACGGTATCCAAATTCAGGATCCGGTTATCTTGGCGAATGCCACAACCCGCGGTACCATTCAGCCTTATTTGGTTGACCCGGACAACGAAGTTGTGAATGCAGCGTCATTCAAATCGTATGAGCCACAAGTGAATGTATTACCTCGTATTTGGTTCGACTTCCCTATCAGCTCTGAGGCTCGTTTCTTTGCGAACTACGATGTGATTGCACAACGTCCGAGCAATATCTTTACGCCAATTAACGATTTCTACTACTTACGATTTACACCAACCAATACCTTGAATAATCCGGACTTGAAACCACAGGTTACAACCGATTACGAGATTGGTTTCAAACAAAAGCTTACTGACAATTCTGGATTGAGCTTAATCGCCAACTACCGTGAGCAGCGTAACTTGATTCAGGCATTCCGATTCAACTATGCGTATCCGGTAAGTTATATTTCCTATGCTAACATTGACTTTGCTACCATCAAAGGTTTCCGTATCGAATACGAATTACGCGATGCCGGTAACTTGAACATGGATGCGAACTATACTTTACAGTATGCAGACGGTACCGGTTCAGGAACGAACTCTCAGCAGGCCTTGATTTCTGCCGGACAGCCTAACTTGCGTAACCTATTCCCTTTGAACATCGACATTCGCCACAATGTGAAGTTGAACTTGTTCTATGAATACCAAAGTGGTAAAGATTACAATGGTCCGGTAGTGAAAGGAAAGAACATTTTTGAGAACGCCGGTATCGGTATGATCTTAAATGCTTTCTCTGGATTACCATACACAGCCAACCAAATTGCAACTCCAAACGTTCAAGCAGGAGTGGTAGTGAGAAGTCCGATTAAAGGAACACCATTCGGATCACGTTTACCATGGCAATTGCAGAACGATATGCAGGTTTATAAAGGCTACAGAGTGAAATTAGGCAAGAACAAAGACGGTCAAGTGAAATACGGCCGATTGATGTTTACACTTTGGGTACAGAACTTCCTCAATATTCAGAACATCCGCGCTGTCCACCCATACACCGGATCACCTGATACTGATGGATACTTGAACTCTCCGATTGGCAGAGAAGCGATAAACGCAGCTGTGAATGCAGAGTCATTTGTAGACTTGTACAATACCGCACTCGCTAATCCTGGTTTTTACGGGTTACCAAGGAGAATCAGATTAAACGTTAAACTGGATTTCTAAAACCATTTTGATTAAGGAGAAACAAACCATGAAAAGTATACTAATAAAAGGATTCGCATTCGCCTTCCTCCTAACAGCTGGAGTTCAAACCAGCACTGCGAAGGAAATCAATGGCGGCCCCGCCAGAAGAGGGGGTAGCAATCTGTTACAACGCAAAGCAGCCGGCTGTTTACCGGCCACTTTCCAAGTGGATATTGACATCAACAATGTTCGCGCCCGTATCTTGAACGGTGGCGACATGTGGTGGGATCTAAACTCCGTAGCACGCTACGAAGTTCCAAAAGTAGGAACCGAAGGAAGTATCCGTAAAAACTCCATGTTCGCCGGAGCAATCTGGGTTGGTGGTGTAGACGTTGGGGGTAACCTAAAGGTTGCTGCCATGACTTACCGTCAAGGTGGTAGCGATTACTTCCCTGGTCCATTGGATACAAGCTCAGGTGAAATTGACCAGAGCCGGTGTCGTGCTTACGATAAAATCTGGAAAATTGAACGTGAAGACATCGAAACTTACATCGACGCTGGCGATGCCAGTTTAGCAAGCGATGACATTCTCAGTTACCCAGGAAACGGTGATCCATTCTACGGTGAACCAAAGGTTTTGGCGCCGTATTTTGATGCAGATGGTAGTGGTACCTATGATCCTAGCGGATTAGACTACCCTATCCTAGACCCAACCCGTCCTGCCGACAGAAACCTACCAAAAGATCAGCCTGATCAAATGTTATTCTTTGTATACAACGACAAAGGAAACATTCACTCTGAAACCGGTGGTATTCCAATCGGTATTGAACTGCAAACTATTGCATTCGCCTTCGCTACAAACGATGAGGTGAATAACATGACCTTCTACAAAACCAAAATCACAAACCGTTCATTTGACGAAATTAGAAATTGCTATTTCGGACAATGGGTTGACGCGGATTTGGGTAACTACTCTGATGATTACGTTGGTGTAGATACGACGCGTGATCTCGGCTTCTGCTACAACGGAGACGACGACGATGAAGGTATCTTAGGCTATGGCTTGAACCCGCCTTCAGTAGGTACCACCTTTTTTGAGGGTCCGCGCGATTCAGCCGGCAATGAAATTGGCTTGACCAAGTTTGTTTATTACAACAATGACTTTTCCGTTATCGGTAACCCTGTAACAGCAGAACACTACTACGGATACTTAAGAGGTTTCTGGAAAGATAACTCACCTATTACAGAAGGCGGAAACGGCTACCAACAAGGTGCAGTTACCAGCTATATGTTCCCTGGTGACCCAACAAACCCGGGTTCATGGCACGAAAAGTCTGCAGGTAACACACCGGGCGACCGTCGTTATCTTCAGTCTGCCGGTCCATTTAACTTGAAGCCGGGTGCTGTAAACTACGTTACGGTGGGTGTTGTTTGGGCTAGAACTACTACAGGTGGAGCTACCGGTTCAATCAACCTCTTGAAATTAGCGTCTGATAAAGCACAGAAGCTGTTCAACAACAAATTCCAGATTTTGGATGGTCCTCCTGCTCCAACATTGTCAATCCAAGAATTAGACAAGGAGTTGATTATTACCATGATTGACTCGAGCAGAAGATTGAGAGATATTGAAAACTTCAATGCTGTAACAGAAGGTTCCAATGGAATTTTGAACTACCGTTTCCAAGGATATAAAATCTACCAATTACGCGATGGATTGGTAAGTACAGGTGAATTGGACAATATCGAAAGAGCGCGTTTACTTCACCAAGTTGACGTACGTGATGAATTCGGACGTGTTGTAAACCAAGAGCTTGATCCGGATTTAGGGGTTAACATTCCGAAGGTTAAAGTGGATGGTGCCAACCTAGGAATCGTTCACTCCTTTAAAATAACCGACGACCTTTTTGCTACGGGTAATACCCAGCTGGTGAACTTCAAAAGTTACTACTATGTAGTTCTAGCGTATGCTGTTTGTACAAACGATCCGACTGAACCAATTCAGTACTTAGAAGGTCGTTTGAACGTAAACACGTACCGAGGCATTCCACACAAGTCAGAACCGAAGTTAGGTGGTATTCAAAATATTGCGAGCTACGAAGATGGTCCGCGAATCCAACGAATTGAAGGAAAAGGAAACGGTGGTGTTTCGCTGCAATTAACGGATGAAAGCATCAACGAAATCTTAAGAGCTCCCTACGTGGCCAAGACTCCAATTTATTTGGGAGGACACGGTCCTGTGAATATCAAGGTTATAGATCCATTGAGAGTTCCAGTTGCGAATTTTGAATTCAGAATGATCGACTCTTCATTGGCTGCAGGCCAGTCGCGCGATTCACTTATTGATGAGAAGACGGCTTGGATGCTGATCAATTTGGATGACCGTGATACCGTTTTCTCGGATAGAGATATTCATGTATTGAACGAACAGGTTATCGCCAAGTGGGGTATCTCTGTTAGTGTGGTTCAGGCTGTAGGACCGGGTTATCCTTTGAATCAATTGGATGATGCCAACGGATTTATCGATGGTGAAATCATCTGGGAAGACGATGCACGTCAGTGGTTAACCGGTTTGCCAGATAACGACGGAAGTGTAGTATGGTTGAACTGGATTCGTTCAGGAAACCGCGGACGTAACAATAGCTTTAATGCCAAAGACTATACAGACGATTTTGATATCGGTGGTGAGGCCATGGATCCATTTGAGCGATATGAAAGAATTCTTGGTGGTATCGTTGCTCCGTATGCCCTTGCTTCAAGAGCGATTTATTCTACTCCTCAGAATGCAACCTATGGTATCGCTTACGCAGGAAGCCAAGTTGGATTTGACAACCGTTTATCAGACCTCCAAAGTGTTGAGTTGGTCATTACCCCAGATCGCACAAAATGGTCAAGAGCGATAGTTCTTGAAATGTCAGAAGATCCAGCCTTGTCATTAGGCAACGCTCCAAAGCATAGCCCAAGAAGAAGTGCTTCGTTGGATATCAATCTTAAGCCGGTTACAAGTGGTGAAACAGGCCGCAGCTGGTTCCCGGGTTATGCTATCAACCTAGAAACAGGAGAACGGATGAACATCATGTTTGGTGAAGATTCATACTTATCGGGACAAAACGGTAACGACATGATTTGGAATCCTACTTCAAGCTTCACTTCAGGTTCGAATGTGAGTATTGGAGGAAAACATTATATCTACCTCATGGGACGTAAGACGTTTGCAGGCTATACGGGTCCGGTTTACGATGGTGGAGATGATTACCTAGCGAAATTGAATACCGGAAGCAGCAATGAAATACGCCGCGTTTTCGCTCAGGCGCTATGGGTAATGCCACCTGTATTGGCACAAGGGTATTCCATGAATGATGGAGTTCCACCTACTGAAGTGAAGATTCGTCTTCATGTAAAGAGACAATATGGAACCTATACCGGCGATCCTGCCGCAACACCGCAAAACAATAACATGCCATACTACCGCTTTAATACGGCAGATATCGCCCCTCAGGTGAGTCAAGAAGCAGGTAAAAACGCCATGGATTTGATTCGCGTTGTTCCAAACCCTTACTATGCTTACTCTCAGTATGAAGGTAGCCAGTTGGATAACCGTGTAAAAATTACCAACCTACCGAAGAAATGTACAATCAACATCTTCACGGTGAGTGGAACACTGGTTCGCCAGATTAAAAAGGATGACGAGTCTACTTTCGTAGATTGGGATTTGAAAAACCAAGTAAACGTTCCAATTGCCTCCGGTATGTACATCGTGCATATTGATGGTGGAGAACTTGGAGAAAAGATAGTGAAGTGGTTCGGTGTTATGCGTCAGATTGACCTTGACTCCTTCTAATTTTAACCTTAGCTGAACGAAACAATGAACACAGTTATAAAAAGAAGTTTAAGCGTATTAGCTGCCGCCTGCCTGGTTTTTCAGGTAGAGGCAGGTAATCCAGATCGTGCAGGTCAAGCAGGCGCTACCGAGTTGCTTATTCACAGCTATGGACGTTTGTCTGGCTGGAATGGAGTACATACCGCAGGCGTGCGCGGACTTGAGTCAACCCAGTTGAACATAGCGGGTTTGGCCTATACCCCAAAAACAGAAGTAATCTTTACCCGGACCAGTTGGTTGGTACCTACCGATATTAATATCAATAGCTTTGGTATCGCACAAAGAATCGGTGAAAGTGGGGCCTTATCCCTTGCCATCAATAGCATCAACTTTGGTGAAATTGAGCGTACTACTGTTGAAAATCCGGACGGAGGTATTGGTACCTTCTCTCCGCAGTTCATTAACATGGGTTTGGGTTATGCAAAGCAGTTCTCTAACTCAATCAGCGGCGGTTTGCAGGTGAAGGTTATTAACCAAGCCATTGAAGACGTAACGGCTTCGGGCTTTGCCTTGGATGCCGGTGTTCAATACCAAACGTCAACCAAACCGGGTAGAAAAAGTATCAAACAGAACGACATCAAATTTGGTATCTCCGTGCGTAACGTAGGTCCGGATATGAAGTTCTCTGGTGATGGTTTGTCCATTAAGGCCAGAATCAACGGAAATACCAATTACGACAATACCGTAGAAAATAGGGTAGCAGCATTCAACTTGCCAACACAGGTGAATATTGGTGCTTCGTACGATTTCCGTTTGGACTCTGATTCCAATACCTACTTCCACAAGTTAACAGCAGCAGCAAATTTTGTTTCGAATTCATTCTCTAAAAACCAGGTTGTTTTGGGTACAGAGTATTCGTACAAAAACTTTGTTTTCTTCCGTGTTGGTTACGCTTATGAAAACGGTATTTTCCAGGAATTGGGCCCTGAAGGCAGAACGACAGCACTAACTGGTTTTGCGGGTGGTTTCAGTGTGGATATTCCGCTATCGAAAAAGAACGACAACAAATTCGGATTTGACTATTCCTACAGAAGCAGCAATCCTTTCAATGGAACACATACTTTCGGTGTGCGTTTATTGCTCGCTGATAAAGACTGAGAAAGAATTATTATATCTTTGAGGAAAGTTCCGGGCTCGCCCGGGGCTTTTTCTTTTTTTAGAGCACTTAGATAACAAGCAAAACACAGTATTATGGCAGACATTCAATATTTCACCAAAGAAGGTCTGGAGAACTTGAAGCAGGAGCTTCATAAGATGAAAACCGTTGACCGACCATCGATCTCCCAGCAAATTGCTGAAGCACGAGATAAAGGCGATTTATCAGAGAATGCGGAATACGATGCGGCCAAAGAGGCACAAGGTCTCCTAGAAGCTAAAATCGCTCAAATGGAAGACTTGCTTTCAAGAGCACGTATCCTAGATGAGTCGAGAATTGACAATTCCAAGGTTATGATTTTAAGCAAGGTTAAGGTAATGAACCTCAAAACCAACAAAGAGCTTACCTATACCATTGTAACGGAAAAGGAAGCCGACTTGAAAGCGGGCAAGATTTCATCTTCTTCACCTATTGGCCAAGGCTTAATGGGTAAACAAGTTGGCGAGAAGGCCGAGATAACCGTTCCGGCAGGAATTATTCAATTGGAAGTATTAGAAATTGGCAGATAATGGCTAGCATCTTTTCGAAAATCATATCAGGCGAAATGCCTTCCCATAAGGTGGCTGAAAACGATCAGTTTTTAGCTTTTCTCGACATTAACCCCTTGGTTATGGGACATGTTTTAGTGATTCCGAAGGCGGAAGTGGATTATATCTTTGATATGCCTAACGAAGAGTTGGCAGCCCTGCATGTTTTTGCAAAACAGGTTGCCTTGGCCATTCAGAAAACAGTACCCTGCAAAAAGGTTAGTGTCGCGGTAATTGGCCTCGAAGTGCCGCATGCCCATGTGCATTTGATTCCTATCAACTCCATGGACGATTGCAATTTCTCTCGTCCGAAATTAAACCCCAATTCGGAAGAACTGGCGGCCATGGCGAAGGCAATTCGGTCTAATTTCTAAACGATACGGTCAGGATTATTTTTAAGGAAGCTATCCCAGCTTCCTTTTTTTGTGCTCCTTTTCTTCGCTTTTAATCCGGTGTTCACGGCAGTTCCTTGAAAGAAGTGACATACAGCAACGGCCAATCCATCGGTGGCATCCAGATAGGCTGGCATTTCTTCAAATTTGCAGAGCGTTTGTAGCATGGCGGCTACTTGTTCCTTGGAGGCATTACCGCTGCCGGTGATGGATGCCTTGACTTTTTTCGGGGCATACTCGAAAATTGGCATGTTTCGGTACAAGGCAGCTGCCATGGCGGTACCTTGCGCCCTGCCCAATTTCAGCATCGACTGCACATTTTTTCCAAAGAATGGCGCTTCAATAGCCAATTCATCCGGAGCATAGGTGTCGATTAAGTAAAGCGTTCGCTCAAAAATCTTTTGAAGTTTCAAGGCCTGGTTTTCAAGCTTACCCAAATGCACTACCCCGCTATTGATCAATTCGAACTGTTTGCCATTGCAGCCTAGCAAGCCATAACCCATTATATTTGTTCCCGGGTCGATGCCTAGGATGATTTTATCATAGCTTGCAACGTCACTCATCTTCGAACAAAGTTAAGGCAATTTGAAAAGGCATAAAGGGAATAGCAAGAAGAAACTCCTGATTCAGGTGCTGAAAGTCGTTGTTTTCGCTTTATCGCTTGTCATACTCTACAATGAGCTTTTCTTAAAGGATGACCTGAGTGCCTTTTTAAACCGCTTCAAGAGCGGACTCATCCAGATTGACTATATCTGGCTCAGCCTAGCCCTAATCTTGGTTTTTTTCAACTGGGGAGCGGAAGCCTTAAAGTGGAAAATGCTTATTGCTGATTATGAGAAGGTCCGCTTTTTCCCGGCTTACAGAGCCATCTTAGCCGGAGTGTTTATCGGCTTCTTTACGCCAAATAGGGTGGGAGAGTTTGCCGGACGATTGGTTTACCTCAAAACGGAGAAAAAGATTGAAGGCGCTCTACTCACCATTGCGGGTAACATCGCTCAATTGCTCTGCACCATGCTATTTGGTTTTGCTTCGTTTCTTTTCTTATACAATACGAATCCGTGGCCTTGGGTAACCTGGATGAGCTTCCTGATGAGTGCCCTCGCTTTGTTGTTTCTGTTTTTTAACCTGGATAGACTAAGCGGGTTCTTTCGCATGATTAGGCTCCCTCGTAAGTTTTTGCGGTACTTTATTGCCATCAAGCGATTGAATAGAGCCAGACTGGCTGGCATCATGCTAATCTCTGTAGGTCGCTACGGAATTTTCAGTTTGCAGTATTATTTTCTCTTTTTGGCATTCCAAAGCGACATTACCTATTTCCATACCGCGGTATCGGTATCGGCTATGTTTATGATTCAAACATTGCTGCCAACCTTGGCCATATCAGAAGTGACGGTGAGAGGCAGCGTGGCTTTGAAAACCTTTGCACCATTTATGGCTAACGATATTCTGGTGCTCAGTGTTACCTATTCCATCTGGCTTGTGAATATGCTTTTACCGGCACTTACCGGAGGACTCCTATTCCTCATTAAACGCATGAAAGATGTGGGTGATTAGTGGAATAGGCTTTATCCTGCTGTGTTTGTATGCTCGGATGTTCCTGGCCTATATGCACGCTTGGAAAAATATGCACGAAGCGAAGTCGGCACACCCAGGCTTTACCGGATTTAGCATTCTCGTACCTTTTCGGAATGAAGAAAAATCGCTTCCAAGTCTACTTAGCTGTTTTGAGCAATTGGAAACAGATGGAATCCCGTTTGAATTAATTTTAATCGATGATCATTCAGAAGACGCGTCACCAGAAATCATTCGCCAATGGCTTCAACACAAAACGTGGGCAACGCTGCAATTGAATGAAGGGGAGGGGAAAAAGCACGCGATTCAAACCGGCATAAAAAGGGCAAAGTATGATTTTGTTGTCTGCACAGATGCCGATGTTTACTTCGGTAAAGAATGGCTTACCACCATAGCTCGCTATGCTTCTCCAGAAGTGCAACTGCTTTCTGGTCCGGTGCGGCTTGTTGGAAAAACAGGTTTTTTTCACCGCTGGCAAGAACTGGAGTTTGCAGGATTAATTGCAATAGGAGCGGCCTCCATCCAGCTGAACAGACCAAACATGTGCAATGGGGCAAACTTGGCCTATCGAAAATCGGCTTTTTTTGAAGTAAACGGCTTTTCTGACAATGCGCACTTGTTGAGTGGTGATGATGAGTTTTTGATGCATAAAATCTATGCACGCTATGGGAAAGACGCTGTACGTTTCATAAAAGACCCAAAGGCGATGGTATATACCGATACCAAAGCCTCGCTAAAGGATTTTCTCTCTCAACGCAGTCGCTGGTCGTCTAAAGCTACCCAATACAAAGACCGCCGCGTGACCTTCGATTTGTTCATCGCTTATTTTTCAGCACTCTTCGCCTTATTTGGTTTACTCCTTTTGCCTTTTTCACTCAACTGGGCTATGCCGGGATTGGTATTTTTAGCAGGGAAGACCATGCTTGAGTATCGCTTTTTCGGACTGATACTCCCCTTTTTCAAACAGGAAAAGCAGCGCAAAGCCTTCTTGGTTTCGGAGCTCTTTCAGATCGTGTATGTGGTGGTGATTGGGGTTTTGGGTACATTTGTTAAGTTTGAGTGGAAAGGCCGTAAGCAATAATGGAATTAGATCAATTTGAAACCGAGATTCTGGATAAACTCTTTCACCCGGAGTCTTACCGGCATCTGAAGGAGGAGTATTCGGCAGATGAATACATTCTGCGCGATTGCCTTCGCTCACTTGCCCGGAAAAAGTTGATGTATGTTCTGATTCCGGATGGTCCGGATAGGTGGCGGAAAAGTTTTGTTTACGACACCGACAAGCTCCAACATTACCGCTTTCAACTTACCGCCAAAGGGTTTGATTATTTAAGCACGGAAAAGCGATGAGTGTTTCCTTTTGGAAAAAATACCGTAAAAACGCGCTTGGGATGGCCGGCTTGGCCTTCATCTTACTGACCGCCTTCTTGGGGGTCTTTGCTGTATTTTTTGCACCGGATAAGACACCGCATGCGAATGCAATTCAACTCCAAATCAGTACACGGATGCCGGGTTTTAAAGCCTGGATTTTACGCGAACCCATTGCTACTGAACCGGTACAGTTTAGCGATTTCTTCACGGGCAAACCTGCTTCGTTTAAGGAATATGTGATTCATTCTTGGTACTGGAATGAAGGCAACCCCTATGCTTTGGATTACTTGGAAGAGGGCGTGCCGGGCGAAAAAATACCGCTCGACCCGAGCAAGTTTACCGATGCCAAAGACAGCCTGAGCTTCGCGAAACACTACCTCGAACAGCGGTCGTTCTATTTAGGCACAGACCGTTTTGGTAGAGATATGCTCAGTCGAATGCTTCTGGGAGCGCGGATTTCATTGGCTGTGGGATTAATAGCCGTGGCCATTTCATTGCTGCTCGGAATTGTGCTGGGAAGCTTGGCGGGCTATTTTGGCGGTTGGGTAGACAAATTGATTATGTGGTTGATCAATGTCATTTGGTCATTGCCCACTTTGCTTTTGGTTATTGCCTTGACCTTGGTGCTTGGCAAAGGTTTTTGGCAAATTTTTGTAGCGGTTGGAATGAGTATGTGGGTGGATGTGGCGCGTTTGGTTAGAGGCCAGGTGATGAGCCTCAAAGAAAAGGAGTTTGTGGAGTCGGCGCGTGTTTTGGGCATTGGACACGGGAGTATCTTGTTCAGGCATATCTTACCCAACTTGAGTGGTCCGCTCACGGTGGTGGCAGCGGCAAATTTTGCGTCGGCTATTTTGCTGGAGGCCGGATTGAGTTTCTTGGGCTTGGGAGTTCAGGCGCCCGTAGCCTCTTGGGGGCAAATGATCAAGGAGCATTTTGGCTATATTGTTTTGGATTCGGCGTATTTGGCGTTGGTACCGGGTTTGGCCATTATGTTGCTGGTGATGAGTTTTAATTTTGTTGGCAACGCCTTGCGTGATTCACTCGATGTAAGGCTCAAATAGGCATGAAGAATTTTACCCTGAAACTTTGGTGGACCCTCTTTGGTGCGATGCTGCTCATCGCCTTGATGGGTATTATCTCAGAGTATGAAGCCAACAAAGACAGGAGGGACGACTATGCCAAACGCGTGGCAGCTCAGCTGGAAATAAGCAAAAAGCAATTTGATAGGGTCTGGGAAGACGATACCCTCTTGGCCTTAATCAGAGCCGGGATATTTAGAGAAGACGTTTTGGAAGCCTTGCGTCAACAGCGCAGCATGGCTTTGGTACAAGAGGAAGGGCAGCTTAAATATTGGTCGAGCTTGGCCGTAGACAACGATATATTGCCTTACTTCGATTCGCTAGAGACGGGCATAGCACGAATTAAGCGGGGTATTCATTTTTACGAAGTACGTAGGCTGAACAACCAGCAGATTATGCTGCTCTATCCGTTGTACCGGATGTACCAAGTAAGCCATAACCCCTTGCTCAAAGAAGGTTTTAACAGCGATTTGAACATCGCTACCCAGGCCGATTTTGAAACCAAACCCAAAGCAGGCTATATCCGCATCGAATCCAAACGTATTCGCTCGCCTTTCTACATCCAATTTAGGGAGTCTTTTGATTACCAAACGAGCTGGTATGTCTATTTCCTCTTTGTTTCCGGGCTTATTCTTTTCGGGGCATTTTTGCTTCAGCTTTTCGATATTTTAGATTCACGCTACGGCTATTTCCGGGCGTGGCTAGTGGTAAGCGGTATCGTAATAGGCATTCGGGCCTTGTCCTTTCTATTCGATTACCCATTTTTTCTTTACAGCCAGGCATTCTTTACCACAGATGTTTACTCCGGCACCAATTTGATCCCGTCTATTGGGGATCTATTCGTTGACACAGTCCTTTTATTCTTGATTGTGTTTAGTGGGTTCAAGGGCCTGAACTCACATAACAGAGCAGGGGACAAGTCGCGGCCAAACCGAAAGACCGGGATTCGTATAACCGGGTTTCTGGTTTTTTTAGCCTATATCTTCACATTACTCTGCCTCGGGCAGATTCACTCCTTAATACAAGACTCCAGTCTGAACTTTGATGTTACCACCATCCTGCAATCGAGTGGCTATACTTTGGTAGGCCTTGCTATTGCAGCCATGTTCTTAACAGCCCAGTTTCTCATGGTGAACATGGTGGTGATTAGCGCGGCCACCTATCAAATTAGCAATTGGCGATTGCTTCTCTTCTTTGGGCTGAGCGTTGTAATTTCCTTGCCTGTCTACGTTGCTTTCGGCTGGTTTGATTGGGTTTTGCTTATCCAGTCGGTCTCTTACGGCATCGCTATTTTCATTACCTATCAGCTGGTAATCAACCAAAACTCCTTTCAGCAAAGTATCAGCGTGCTGTTCATCGTAGCCATTTTCGCTTCGAATCTTTTTTACCGAAGCATGCACGATAAGGAAAGAAAGCAGAGGGTTGAAATTGCAGAACAGGTCTCATCTCCAAAAGACCCGCGGGCCGAAACGGTATTCTTGCAGGTAGAGTCGCAGTTGGAACAAGATCGCTTTATCGTAGACTATTTCCGCAATCCCTTGCTGTTGAAAAGTCAGCTGGAAAAACGCATCAAACAGCTCTATTTCACAGGCTACTTATCTCGCTATGATATTGACCTTTACGATTACGACCCGCTTGGCGGACACTTTAAAGAGCGAAACGATTACCCTTTCCTGTATCTAGATCAGATTTACAACACCAAGACACAAAGCACGCTCAGCAATCATTTTTACTTTATCAACGACCCAGCCTTACGCTATGGTTACATGGCAAGGTATGAGGTAAGGGGTGTGGAAGGCAGACTCGGTTATCTCTTTATTGTTTTGAAGCCGAAGTTTGTGCAAGATGAGAAGATCTTCACGGAACTTTTGGCCCAGACAGATGAGGGTAAAATGGATATCAGCAGGTATTCCTATGCCATCTACCAGAACAATTACCTCATTACGCAAAGCGGCTCGTTCCCGTATTCGCTGAACAATAATTTTGAAGAACAAGACGGGATATTTACCGTTCAAGATTCGTACTCTCACTACATCACGCAGAAAGAAGGAAAGCTCACTGTGGTGGTATCGAAAGAACGAGACTCTTGGTTGGTGCCGTTTAGTGTCTTCTCATTTTTGTTTCTCACGTTCACCCTTTTTTCGGCCTTGGTCTTTGTGTTGAATGTCTTTTTCAGCTACATGCGATTGGCCAGCGCCCGATTTGGAAGCAAACGCCGGCAATTGGCTTCGTTTTCTTTGCGATTTAGACGAATGCTTCCGTTCCGCTCCTATCGCGGATTGTATTTCAGTACACGGATTCAGTTAGTTACCATTGGCTTGGTGTTGATGGCCATGGTGCTCACGGGCTATTTTACGTTTGAGTATATCCGCTTTAAGTATGCGGAGCGGCAGTTTGACCGACTCGACTCCAAGGTTAAATCGGTATTGGGGGCGATTGAAAACGAGAACCGTTTTGACCAGATGATGTACTATCCGGATCAGCTTTCAGCCTATTTGAATCAGCTGGCAGAATACTACAATACAGATATCAATTTCTACGACCTGAATGGAACCTTGCGGGCATCTACCCAAATGCGAATCTTTCAGAACGGCCTATTGCTCAACCGAATCCATCCTTCAGCCTATGCACGAATTGAGACGGAATCACGATCCCAGCATTTTCAGGAAGAGCGTATCGGACAATTGTTCTTCTTGGCTTCGTATGTGCCTGTGTTTGATAGTCAGCACCAACTTTTAGGGTACTTGAACATTCCGTTTTTCTCCAATGAACGAGAGCTGGAAGCAGAACTTTCGTCTTTCTTGGAGAGTTTCATCAATATTTATGTTTTCCTTTTCTTGTTGGCGGGTGTCATTGCCTACATCATCTCACAGCGTATTACACGTCCGCTCACCTATATTCAAAGGAAACTGTCTGAAACCCGTTTAGGCAGTGTAAACGAGCGCTTGGAATGGCGGCAAAACGATGAGATTGGTCAGCTGGTTAGGCAATACAATAGCATGCTAAGTAAGCTGGAAGAAAGTGCTGAATTATTAGCCAAAGGCGAAAGGGAAGGAGCCTGGAAAGAAATGGCCAAGCAGATTGCCCACGAAATTAAAAATCCGCTTACGCCTATGAAGCTGAGCGTGCAGCATTTACAAAGGGCTTGGCTAGACAAAAAAGATAATATCGATGAGACCTTCCGCCGCGTAACCGGAGTGCTCATTGACCAAATAGACAGCCTCTCTTTATTGGCTACCGAATTCTCTTCCTTCGCTAAAATGCCTACGGCCAAGAAGGAAGAGTTTGAATTGACATCGGTTATAAATTCAGTGGTGGAGCTTTATTTCAATACGGAAAACCTAACCTTAACCTATTCTTCAGGTAAAGAACCGCTGACCGTGATTGCCGATAAAGATCAGCTTTCCAGGGTGTTCAATAACATCATTAAAAATGCGATTCAAGCGATTCCGGATGAAAGACCCGGGCAGATATCGGTAGAGGTGAATAGAAACCAAAACTGGGCAGAGGTTTGCATCACCGACAACGGCGATGGTATTCCGGCGGATATTGCTTCCAAAATTTTCTCACCGAGCTTTTCTACCAAGAATTCAGGTATGGGATTGGGCTTGGCTATCTCCAAACAAATCATTGAAAGCTGCGAAGGCCGAATTTTCTTTGAAACGAAAGAAGGACAAGGAACTCGATTTACGGTTCAAGTTCCATTGAAAGAGGCCTAGTGTAACTCGGGTTTCAAGAACTTTCCTGTATAACTGCGCTTCTCTTTTACAATCTGCTCCGGTGTCCCGGTAGCGATAATCTCACCTCCTCCGGTTCCGCCCTCCGGACCTAAGTCGATGATGTAATCGGCTACTTTGATTACATCCAGGTTGTGTTCAATCACCAAAACGGTATTGCCTTTTTCTACTAATTGTTGCAACACTTCCAAAAGAACGCGAACGTCTTCAAAGTGCAGGCCGGTAGTGGGCTCGTCCAGGATATAGAAGGTATTGCCGGTGTCTTTTTTAGAAAGTTCGGTAGCCAGTTTAACACGCTGGGCTTCACCACCTGAAAGAGTAACTGAACTTTGTCCAAGTGTGATATAGCCCAATCCAACATCAGCCATGGCTTTGATCTTCCGGTGAATTTGCGGCATGTTCTCAAAGAACTCCACCGCATGCTCAATGTCCATGTTCAGCACATCCGAGATGGATTTACCGCGGTAGCGTACTTCCAAGGTCTCTCGGTTATAGCGTTTGCCACCGCATTCTTCGCAGCGTACATACACATCCGGCAAGAAGTTCATCTCAATCAATCGCATGCCCCCGCCTTTACAGGTTTCACAACGACCGCCTTTCACGTTAAACGAAAAACGGCCGGGCTTATATCCCCGAATCTTAGCTTCAGGTAACTCAGCATACAGTTTGCGGATATCGTCAAATACGCCAACATAGGTGGCCGGGTTAGATCTAGGCGTGCGCCCAATCGGGCTTTGGTCAATTTCGATTACTTTGTCCAAATGCTCCAAACCTTTCACCTTCTTGTAAGGAAGTGGTTTTTTATGCGATTTGTAAAAGTGTTGGCTCAGAATAGGATACAGCGTTTCATTGATGAGCGATGATTTACCTCCACCGGATACGCCTGTCACGCAGGTGAAGGTCCCCAATGGAAACTCAGCCTTCACGTTCTTCAGGTTATGGCCTGTACAGCCTTCAAGACTCAGTTTTTTACCATTCCCTTTGCGACGTTCAGCCGGTATGGCAATCTGCATTTTACCGTTGAGGTAGGCTGCAGTCATGGTATCCGCTTTCAGCACGTCTTGATACGTTCCTTGAGCTACAACGTGCCCGCCGTGGATGCCCGCTGCCGGACCGATATCGATCACGTAATCGGCCTCCTCCATCATTTCTTTGTCGTGCTCTACCACCACAACGGTATTGCCAAGGTCGCGCAGGTTTTTAAGTGATTGAATCAGTTTGTGGTTGTCGCGCTGGTGCAAACCAATCGAAGGCTCGTCCAGAATATACATCACCCCCACCAACTGAGAACCAATCTGCGTGGCCAAACGGATACGCTGGGCTTCACCCCCGGAGAGAATCTTAGCAGGGCTGTTCAGACTCAGGTATTCCAAACCCACATCAAGCAGGAAACCCAATCGACCATTGATTTCTTTCAGTATTTCGGTAGCAATGATTTGCTCTCTATCGGTCAGTTTTTCTTCTAATCCATCCAGCTCTTTGCGCAAGTCGCCGATGTTCATGCGACTGTATTCTGCAATGCTCTTTCCACCCACTTTGAAGTGAAGCGATTCTTGCTTGAGTCGGTCTCCATGGCATTCCGGACATTCATTTTCTGTCATGAATTCTTCGGCCCAGCGGTAAATCGCGTCGTACGACTTCTCATGGAAGCTGCGCTCAATCATGGGAATGATGCCTTCAAAATTGCTGTTATAAACCTGCTTTCTGCCAGTGGAATAGGTGTAGTTAACGGAGAAGGTCTCTTCTGAGCCATATAAAATGATATTCAAGGCTTCTTCCGGTATCTTTTCAATCGGGTCGGCTAGGCTGAATTTATAGGCCTTAGCGATGGCGCGAAGCTGCTGGAAAGTCCAGTTTTCTTTTAACTCACCAAGCGGTGTCAAGCCTCCTCTGTTGATACTGACTTTCGGATCAGGAATCAGGTGATCCAGGCTCACCTCGCTAACTGTACCAATGCCGTGGCATTTCGGACAATGACCGTAAGGCGAGTTAAACGAGAAGGTATTCGGTTGCGGTTCGTCGTATGAGATACCTGATTCCGGATCCATGAGGAATTTGGAATAGAAGGCAAATTCATTCGTGTCTTCCAAGACCACACCCACAATGCCTTTTCCAACTTTCAAGGCGGTTTGTAGGCTTTGGCTTAGGCGTACTTTCGATTTATCCGTAATTTCCAATCGGTCTATGACCACCTCAATGTCGTGGATTTTATAGCGATCCACTTGCATCTTGGCTTTCATGTCCATCACTTCACCATCTACTCTAACCTTTTGGTATCCCTGCTTGCGCAGCTGTTCAAATAGTTCTCGGTAATGACCTTTTCGTCCTTTAACCACCGGAGCGAGCAAGAGGATCTTTCGTCCTTCGTACTTCTCCAATAAGGTATTTTTGATTTGCTCTTCGCTAAAGCGAACCATTTCCTTGCCGCTCACATAGGAGTAGGCACGGCCTATCCTGGCGTAGAGTAATCGGAGGAAATCGTATATCTCGGTAATGGTGCCTACTGTTGAGCGTGGGTTTCGGCTTACGGTTTTTTGTTCGATAGAGATAACCGGACTAAGCCCGTTAATCTTGTCGACATCCGGCCTTTCCATATTGCCCATAAACTGTCGGGCATAGGCAGAGAAACTCTCCATATACCGCCTTTGTCCTTCGGCATGGATGGTGTCAAATGCCAAAGAGGATTTGCCGCTGCCACTCAGTCCGGTGATCACCACCAGCTGGTTCCGCGGAAAGCTTACATCAATATTTTTCAGATTGTGTTCCCGGGCTCCAATCACCTCAACGGAACCTTCTTCCACAAAGGGCGCTAATTCTTCTCTGCTCATCTTCTAAAAAGGCTAACAAAAGTAGACAAATTTTGTAGGCGAAGAGTTGAAAAAAGGACAGATTAATGAGGCAAATGAGGGGAAAATGCAGGCCTCGATAAAAGCGAAAAATACGACGCTGAATGGGAAGGCCGTCTGCTTTAAAAAATTTACCTTTGCGCCCTCAAGAAAACCATGGATAGAAATTCGATTATTGGGCTGTCACTGATATTCCTGATTTTAATAGGAACTATTTTCATCAACCAGCCCACCGTTGAGGAGCTGGAACAAAGGAAAAAAGAACAAGACAGCATCGCTGCATTACAACGCGTAGTGAAGGAAGATTCGCTGGTTCAAGCGCAGGTTCAATTGGATGCCCGCCCGGATAGCATTCGTGTTGTGGAAGATTCCATCCAAAACAGCCAACGCATGGGCATGTTCACCTCATTGGGAACCGGAACAGATGATCACGTTGTATTGGAGAATGAGGTAATGCAGGTTGAGCTGGCAAGCAAAGGCGGTGTGCCTTACGCTATTCTCTTAAAACCATACAGAAGAGCATCTGCCGAAGGGGATACCATCAAAGACCCGCTTTACCTGTTTAAAGGCAGCGAGCATAAATTGAATTATACGTTCGTTACCACAGACGGCCGCCAGATCAGTACGGCTGATTTGTACTTTAAGCCGGACGCCGGCAGCACGGTTTTGAGTGGCGATTCGGCCACCATCCGCATGCGCGCTCAGTTGAACGACCAAGTATTTATTGAGCAACGGTATACCATTTATCCCAACAGCTTTGAGGTAGGCTACGACTTAGTTACCGGAGGCTTTGACCAAGTTATTTCCCGCAGCGCGAACTACCTCTCCATGAACTGGATGGTAGAAATGCCAAAGCAAGAACGACATATTGAAAACGAGCGAGAGCGCACTACCGTTTACTATGCTTACCTCAACGATGAAGTAGACGAACTCAGTGCTAGAAAGTTTGAGAAGCAAGATGCGGATGCCGCATTGAAGTGGATCTCTTTTAAGCAGCAGTTCTTCAACAATACCCTGATCTCTTTGGATGAGAATGGTTTTGAAAATGCCAGCGTCGAGATTGCTCCGGCTACCGATGAGCAACACGTGAAGACCGCCAAAGCCAATGCCTATCTACCTTACGATGGCGGCAAAGAAACCGAATACAAAATGCGTTTCTACTTTGGTCCAAACCATTACCAAACCTTGGAAACGGTAGGTCACAACATGACCGAACTCGTGCCTTTGGGCTGGGGAATTTTTGGCTGGGTGAACCGCGGCATTGTAATTCCGGTGTTCAACTTCTTGAATGACTATATCGCGTCCTTCGGTATCATCATCCTCTTATTGACCTTAATCATCAAGCTGGGATTGCTTCCATTGGTGTATAAATCCTATATCTCAACAGCCAAGATGCGTGTAATCAAGCCGGAGATGGATGAGATCAAAGAGAAATTTGGTAATGAGCCACAGAAATTACAAGCTGAGAACATGAAGCTGTTCCGCAAAGCAGGCGTTAGCCCATTGGGCGGTTGCGTTCCAATGCTTTTGCAGATGCCGATTCTCTTCGCTTTGTTTAACTTCTTCCCGGTATCCTTTGAGCTTCGTCAGCAGAGCTTCTTGTGGGCAGACGACTTATCTACCTTTGACTCCATCTGGACATTCGGTAAAGTACCGGTATTGGATTTTGTTTACGGTGACCACGTGAGTTTGTTTACCCTCTTGATGACCATCTCTACCTTGATTTATACCCGCATGAACAACCAGATCTCGGGTATTTCTGGTCAGATGAAATACATGGGGTATATCATGCCGATTGTGTTTCTTGGATTCTTCAACCGTTATTCAGCCGGTTTGAGCTACTACTATTTCTTGTCGAACATGATCACCTTCGCTCAGCAAGCGATTATCCGTCGCTTTGTGAACGATGATAAGATTCACGCGAAGATTCAAGAGAACAAGAAGAAGCCGGTGAAAAAATCCAAACTTCAAGAGCGTTTGGAGAACATGTCGAAACAACAAAACTTGGCTCAAAAGAACCGTCAACAAGGAAAGAAGAAATAAACAACATGAGCGTTTTTCCGCAGTTAATACTGAAACCTAAAAAAGAGCGTGCTTTCGTGCATCGCCATCCCTGGATTTTCTCCGGGGCGGTAGAGGTATTGCCTAAGGCGGAGAACGGCGATATTGTTGAAGTGCGCTCGAACGACCAAAAGCTCCTGGGCTTTGGCTTCTTTAGTCCGTACAGCCAGATTGTATGCCGCGTCTTTGAATTTGACCCGGAAGGCAAAACCATCGATACGGACTATTGGAAAGCGAAAATTCAACGCGCGATGACCTTGCGTCAGCAGGTGCTTGATTTCAAAGAAACCGATTGCTACCGTTTACTGCATGCAGAAGGCGATTTCTGTCCGGGCATCATTGCAGATGCTTACGGCGACAGTCTTGTGGTGCAGCTGCTGATCAAAGGAACAGAGAAGCTGATTCCGGTATTGAAAGAGGCCTTTCTTTCGCTAGGCTTTAAACACGTTTACCTCAAAACGAAGCAGAGTTCTCAAATCTTAGAGCAAGTGAATGAAGAAATCACCTGGCTCACTGAACCGAGAGAACTGCCTATCGAGGTAAAGGAAAACGGAGTGAAGCTCTTAGTTGATTTTGAAAAAGGGCAGAAGACCGGATTTTTCTTAGACCAGCGGGATAACAGACAAACGGCGGGTACCTACAGCAAAGGCAAGAATGTGCTGAATACCTTTTGCTATACCGGTGGATTCAGCGTGTATGCCTTAGCGGGCGGAGCGAAAGAGGTACACTCGGTAGACAGTAGCAAAGACGCCATTGCCATGTGCGATGAAAACGTAGCCTTGAATGGGTTTAGCGATAGACACCAGAGCTATGTAGCCGATTGCTTCGATTTTTTAAAGCAGGCCCCGCGCGATTTTTACGATATCATCATCTTAGACCCACCGGCATTTGCTAAAAATGCACGTAAGGTAGAAAATGCTACCCGGGGGTATAAAGAGCTCAATATGCTTGGTTTTAAGCGAATTAAACCGGGCGGGTTAATTCTCACCTTCTCCTGTTCTCAGAATGTCGACAAAGTGCTCTTCCAAAAAATTGTTTTTGGGGCTGCAGCAGATGTGGGCCGAAATGTCAGGATTCTCGCTCACCTGAGTCAACCATTAGACCATCCGGTGAACATCTATCATCCGGAGGGCGAGTACCTCAAAGGACTTTTACTTTACGTAGAGTAACATGAATGTAGCCGGATTTTGGAATCAGTACCGTAGCCACTTCAAAGCCACGGTTCTGTTAGCCTGGCCTATTATCATCGGGCAGGTTGGACAGGTGTCGATGGGCGTGGTTGATACGGCCATGGTAGGCAAGCTGGGCGAAGTGCCTGTAGCTGCTGCGGGGGCGAGTTCAGCTGTTTTCTTTTTGCTCACCGTTTTTGGGTTTGGATTATCAACTGCTGTTTCACCTCTGGTGTCCATGGCCTCTGCCCGAAAAGACTATGCTGAGACGGCGGGTATCTTGCGTGGTGCATACCGCTCTTCCGTTGCTGTTTCGCTCATTATACAAACTTTGTTGTTTCTGGTTTCTTACCAATTCGGAATTTTAAACCAAGACGCAGAAGTGGAGGACTTGGCCGTTTCGTATTTACGCATCGTGGCCTTTTCGGTCTTGCCGATGGTCGTTTTTTTAGCGGTTAAACAATTTGCGGATGGACTATCCTTTACCCGCTCTTCTATGGTCATCACCCTGTTAGCGGTTCCGTGTAATGCTTTTTTAAATTGGCTTTTTATTTACGGCAATTGGGGATTCCCTGAATGGGGATTGGATGGAGCAGGTTATGCCACCTTAATTACCCGGGTGCTGATGATGCTGGCCATGCTACTTTATGTACATAAGACTGAAGCGATGCGGGTATATGTGGAACAAAAGCCGGTTTTAGTAGCCACCTTTACCCGTAAGGTATTAGCGATGGGAATTCCCTCCGGCTTCCAATATTTCTTTGAGATTGCGGCATTTGGTGGAGCCATGATCATGGCCGGTTGGATTGGAGTGGCAGAGCAGGCTGCGCACCAAATTGCTATCAATACCGCGGCTTTAACCTATATGGCCGTCACCGGTTTTGCTGCGGCAGGTGGAATTCGCGTGGGTGCGGCACAAGGTGGCTATTCTAGAACCGAGGTGAGGTTGGCGGGCAAATCCGCTCTTCTGCTGGGCGCAGCTTGGATGCTAGTCTGTGGGGCTGTCTTAGCCATCTTCAGACAGGAGATTGCCGCTTTGTACATTGATGAGCCTGAAGTGCAAAATTGGGCTTCCGGTTTATTGTTGATTGCCGCTTTGTTCCAATTATCGGATGGCATTCAAGCGATTGGGCTTGGGATTTTACGCGGTATTGCAGATGTACGCAGGCCAACATTGATAACCCTCTTTTCCTATTGGGTAATTGGTTTACCGGTAGCTTATGTGCTGGGTTTCCATACGGAATTAACCATTGTAGGAATCTGGATTGGCCTATTACTCGGCCTAACGATGTCGGCAATTTTACTGTATTGGCGCTTTAACAAGCTCACGCGCTAAAGCAATCCGAACGTCCGCAACACATCTTCTCTAATCCCTTGATTAATTCCCATCGCTAAGAGGATGGAGATTATCAGTCCAAGAAATGCGCTTCCCACATCCCGCAAGGCCATTTTTATTGCCCTTGTTTTGTGTTCGCTACCTGATTTGTTGCGCATAAAGTTCATGGTGATTTCTCGTCCACCAAGCAAGCCCAAGAATACCCAGGTTGTGCTCATCGGAATCGTGGAATCGAATAACTTGTAAATCATGATCAGCGAATAGGCCATGTCAACAAGTGTCGCCGCACGTACATCGGAAATTTTCGTTTTCTTCGAAACGATCTGCTGAATACGGTCTCCTCTTTGGTAGAAGAGCAAGCCTAATCCGATAAATATCAATAAACTAAAGGCTACGAATTCGGTCCAATTGAGCTGACGAGGTAAGAAAACTGCAATATTGGCGGCATCCTGCATAATCCATACAGCCCAAAGCACGCCGGAGATGGCCCATTGGAATACGACCCAACCTTTTCTTGGCTTTCGTTTGCTGAAGTATTTTTTGATAATGGTATTGAGGCCAAACCATATCACGATAGCAACGAAAAAGGCCAATACATAGCCCCCAACACTTTTCAAAAGCATTTGCTCAATTCCACTTACTTGAGCAGAAAAAGAACTTAACAGCAGAATGGTAGTACTCACCGGCATTTTTAGTCGGGTGAGAATTAACAAAACCAAGGGGGCTGCTATTTGCAGAAACGAAAATGAACTAGGCAATGGGTAAAGGTCAACCCCATTTTTCGGAGCCAAGCGTTGCCAAGTCACATCACCATCGAAAAGCAGAAAACTGGCGGTTACAACCACTAAAAAGATACCGCCTATGTAGAGCCAGAGGTGGTACCATTTCGTTTTCAGGTTGGAGCCAATAAAGGTTCCAATGGTTTGTATGCTGTCATTGGCAATCGCTGAATAGGCAGCAAACGCAAAACCTAGCCACATTGCTACGTAGTAATTGGTGTAGAATGCTGCTGCCATGATAAAGCCAACAAGCAGAATAATTAAAAAATTACGTTCCTTGCCTACCATATCCAAAACCGGGTTGATTGGCGATTTTTGACCATTCTTCTTTTTCGCGTTCATGTCAGCTTAAGCCTCATTACGATCGTTGCTTGCAAAGGTGAAGAAGATTTTTAGAGTCATTATTAAGGAATTGTTATTTTAGAAAAGCGTTATCCACAGGTTTCTTTAAAAAGCTTAAAGGCTTGAAAGATTTGGCAATACATGTGCTGATACTAGGTAAATAATTAAATTTGCCGGCACTCGAAATTTAATTTAGATGAAACGGATTTTTACAACACTCGTTGCAGTAATCACCCTACTCGGTTCAAAGGCAAATTCCTTTGACGAGGGAATGTGGCTGCCGATTTTATTAAAAGATTACAACTATGCTGAAATGCAGCGCTTGGGTCTAAAACTTACCCCGGAGCAGATTTACAGCGCAAACAAATCAAGCCTTAAGGATGCCATCATTTGGTTCAATGGAGGTTGTACCGGAGAAATCATCTCTGACAAAGGCCTCATTTTGACGAACCACCATTGCGGTTATGATGCGATTGCACGATTGAGTGATAGCGCGGATAACATTCTAGATAATGGATTCTTTGCGAAAAGTTTAGCCCAAGAACGTCCGGCAAAAGGCATGTGGGTAGCTACCCTCAAGTACATGGAAGATGTATCAGATCAAATCTTACCGAACTTGGAAGGATTGAGCGAAAAAGAGCGTGCTGCCAAAATCAGCGAATTGTCGCAAGCCATTGAAGCCAAAGCCAGCGAAAATGGAAAATACATGTGCAACGTAAGAGGTATCTTCAACGATAACCAATTTATCCTCTTCGTGATGCAGCGGTATACCGATATTCGCTTGGTAGGAACACCACCACAGAATATTGGAAAATATGGCGGCGATACCGATAACTGGATGTGGCCTCGTCATACGGGCGACTTCTCCATGTTCCGTATCTACGCCAACAGCGATAACGAACCGGCGGCCTACAGCGAGCAGAACGTGCCTTATAAACCGGCTCACTCTCTTCCTGTATCGCTCAAAGGAGTGAAAGAAGGCGATTTCTCTATGGTGATGGGATTCCCCGGCAGAACGAACCGCTATGCTACTTCATTTGAGCTGGAAGTGGCGATTGAACAAACAAACCCGGCCATCGTTGCTTTGCGCGATACGCGATTGAAGTTGATGATGGAAGAGATGAAGAAAAGTGTGGCTGTGCGCTTGGCACTCTCTTCTCAATATGCCCGAATTGCGAACTACTGGAAATACTTTATCGGCCAAACCGAACAGTTGAAGCGTTTGAAGATTGTGGCTGAAAAGCAAGCCATTGAGGCCAAATTTGCTGAATGGGCGCAAGGCAAAGAGGAATATGCCAATGTTTTAAACAACCTGCGCCAAGCACACAATACCTACAAAGAGATAGCCTTACAGCGAATCTATTTGAATGAAGGGGTCTTTGGTTCCACTACAGCAGGCATCGCCCTGAGTTTCCGTGCTTTGGCAGACTCACTGAATGCGAAAAATACGAGCAAAGAGAACCTGGATAAGATGATTCAGCGCTACCAAGCCTCCGTTCCGTCTATGTTTGAAGGCTACAACCAAACGGTAGATCAGCATATTTTAGGGGCTACATTATTCCGCTATTTCCAAGATATCCCGGTAAGCCAGCATCCGGAGCTCATCGCTAAGATTTTAAAGAAATACAAAAAATTGGAACCAGAGGCAGCCTTCCAAGCTTATGCCGCTGATGTTTTTGAGAAGACGATATTTAAAGATACAGCCTCCTTGATGGCGTTCTTAGCAAAACCTTCTGCTAAAAAACTACTGAATGACCCGGCATTTATTTATGCTACGACCTTTTACAATCACTACATCGATAACTTCAAAACCAGAATTGATGCCTACAACGCGACCAAAGCGATTGAAATGCGCACTTACCTGAGAGGTTTACGAGAAATGAATGCTGAACTGGTGAAATATCCGGATGCCAACTCCACCATGCGTCTAACGTACGGCAGCGTTCAATCTTACGATCCGAAGGATGCTGTGCATTTCGACTACTACACCACCATGGAAGGTGTGATGGAGAAGTATGTGCCGAACGACTATGAGTTTGATTTGCCTCAAGGTTTAATTGATTTGTACAAGCAGAAGGACTACGGACAATATGCGAACGAAAAAGGTGAATTGCCTGTAGCTTTTATCAGTAACAACGACATCACCGGCGGTAACTCAGGTTCTCCGGTAATGAACGGTAACGGTGAGTTGATTGGATTGGCATTTGACGGAAACTGGGAAGCCATGAGCGGCGATATTGTATTTGATCCGAAATACAAGCGCTGCATTAACGTGGATATCCGCTACGTTTTATTTATAATTGATAAGTTCCACGGAGCTGGAAACATCATCAACGAATTAAACCTTGTAAAATAATGAAGAAGTTCATTTTCATCTTCGCTGCCGCTATGTTCGCAGCCTGTTCTCAAACCCCGTCTACCGGAAACTTTGGCGAAACCATTACCGAAGACGGAGCCCAATCTGTAGAAGCCTTTTTGACTTCCATGGGAGAGAACAAAGAATTCAATGGTAAAATCAGTGGAACCGTTCAGAAAGTTTGTCAAACGGAAGGCTGCTGGTATACCTTGGAAATGCCTAACGGCGAGTCCATGCGCGTGATTACCAAAGACCATGCGTTCAAATTACCTAAAGACGCATCCGGTAAAACGGCTGTAGCAGAGGGTACTGCGAGAGTGAACACCACGTCTGTAGAACGTTTGAAGCATTTGGCTGAAGACGAAGGCAAATCCCAAGAAGAGATTGATGCCATTACAGAACCGGAAGTCGAAATTGAATTCGAAGCCGACGGTGTGATCATCAAATAACCGAATTGATTCAAATTAAAAAAGCCCTCCAAAAGAGGGTTTTTTTATGTCTTTAAAGAAGGGTGCATTGCAATGAAGATGGAGCTCTTGGCTCCAGGCTTAGTGCTCTTCGCTCTATGCTCTTCGCTCCTTGCCCTCTGCTCCTTGCCCTCTGCTATTACAGTTTCTCGTAAATGGCCGCCAATCCTTGGCCTACGCCGATGCACATGGTAGCTAAGCCGTAGCGTGCTCCTTGGCGTTTCTGCATTTCATGCAAAAGGGTAGTGGAGATACGAGCACCGGAAGCACCCAATGGGTGACCAATAGCTATTGCGCCACCGTTCACATTTACAATTTCAGGATTCAGTCCCAAATCGCGGATACAGGCCAAACTCTGGGAGGCAAATGCTTCGTTCAATTCAACTAAGTCTAGGTCATTGACAGAGATTCCAGCTCTTTTCATAGCCTTTTGTGAAGCTGGTACCGGTCCAACGCCCATGATAGCCGGGTCAACTCCGGCAGCGCCGAAGCTTACATACCGCGCAATTGGTTTCAGGTTATAACGTTTAACCGCCTCTTCTGAAGCCAGTAAAAGCATGGAGGCACCGTCGTTTACTCCGGATGAGTTACCGGCCGTTACGCTACCGTCTTTTTTAAAGGATGGTTTTAAGGTAGAAAGCACATCAACCGTTGAAAGTCGTGGATGCTCATCTTTATCAAAAACGAGGTCATCGCCTTTGCGCTGTGGAATGCGGTAGGCTGCAATCTCATTTTTAAACTTACCGGCCTCGTGAGCCTTTTGGTATTTTGCCTGTGTTTCAAACGCAAATTGATCTTGCATCTCACGGGAGATATTCCAGCGTTCTGCCACATTCTCTGCGGTCTCACCCATGGCATACGGATAATACATCTCCGCTAATTTCTTATTGGTAAAACGCCAGCCAATGGTGGTATCGTAAATTTCAGGAACACGGTCGTAGGCTTTTTCTGCCTTCGCCATCACAAAAGGGGCGCGACTCATGCTCTCTACACCACCGGCTAGGTAAAGGTCGCCCATACCCAACTGAATCGCTTGGGCAGCCTGAATAACAGCCTGCAAGCCTGAGGCACAAAGTCGGTTAACGGTAATACCCGGAACAGTGATGGGCAACCCGGCTAAAAGCGCAGCCATGCGGGCCACGTTTCGGTTGTCTTCGCCGGCCTGATTGGCCGCTCCCATAATCACGTCTTCTACTTCGCTAAAGTCTACTGATGGGTTTCGCTCTACAATCGCTTTGATAACAAAGGCGGCGAGGTCATCCGGACGTTCTGTGGCCAATGTTCCGCCATATTTCCCTACTGCTGTGCGCACAGCATCAATGATGTATACCGTTTTCATTGCTGGCAAAGGTAAGCGTTCAGAAGGACTCTCCAAGGCGCTTTGGAGCGGGAAGAGGGGCTTAGCGAACCTTTCTAACGCGGAATAAGAAGATGGCGGCCACCACGAAGAAGACGGCTAGTGCCAGGACGGAATACCGCATAGACCACCAATGGTCTATCATCCCATACACGAGGGTGCCTAAAACAATGGCAATTTTTTCGGTAGCATCGTAGAATGAATAGTACGAGGCATTGTCGTAATCGCGAGGCAACAAACGGGTAAAGGTGGCTCTGCTGAGCGATTGAACGCCGCCCATCACTAGACCAACCACGGCGGCTAACACGTAAAACTCCTCTTCGCGGGTGGTATAAAAAGCTCCCAAGCATACGGCGATCCAGACAAATGAGGAAAGGAAGAGGCTGTTGATATTGCCTCGCTTATTGGCCATGTAGGCAAAGAGGTAAGATCCCGGAATTGCAATCAATTGAATTAACAAAACGGTGATTATCAGCTTGGAGGTTTCCAGGTTCAATTCTTTTTTACCGAACAATGAAGCAACAAACATCACGGTTTGCAGTCCCATACTCAGAAAAAAGAAAGCCAATAGAAAGCCGCGTAGTTTTGTTTCTTCCTTTAAGGCCTTGAACACCCTGGCCAGTTCTCGGAATCCGTTGAAGAGGATTTCTTTGCTCACTTTCCGGTTATGGGAGGTGGAAGGCAGATTGTAAAAGGTAATTTGAGCGATGCCGGCCCACCATATTCCCACAGTAAGGAATGCGATGCGGGAGGCTGTCCCTTTGTCTGGAATACCAAAAAGTTCCGGCATCTGAATCATGACCAGGTTGATAATCAACAAAACCACAGATCCGGCATAGCCCATAGTAAATCCTTTGGCACTTAGTTTTTCATACCGATCGGGGGTACAGATTTCAGGTAAATACGAGTTATAGAAAACAAAACTTCCGGAGAAGCCTATGGTTGCCAGCATAAAGCAAATGATGGGAAAGCTCACTTCCGGAACAAAATGGGGGTTCAGGGCCAGCTGCTCCGCGTACATGGGGTTTTCAAAAAAGAACAGGCCTGTACAGCTCAGCGCTCCGAGGTAAACAAAGAATTTCATGAAGCTTTTCTTGTTACCGGTATAATCAGCAATACCGGATAGGAGCGGTGCTAAAAAGGCGATGATGAGGAAGGCAGCGGAAAGTCCGTATTCATAAACCACCGAGTTTTTCAGTTCCCATCCGAAAAAGCTTACCGTATCGAAAAGAACCTTTTCGGTTTCTTTATCCCGAATACTGGTGAGGGCATCATAATAGGGAGGAAAGATAGCCGTAGCGATACAAAGTGAATAAACGGAGTTGGCCATGTCGTAAATGGCCCAAGAATTCATGATTCGTTTGTTGTTCTTTTCCACTAGGCAGGGGGTAATCTGCGTCCAAGATAGACAACAAAACGGAAAAAGCGATTTAGCGCAGGCCGATGTCATAGAAATGACACAGAACTGACACTAAATCGCTTTGAATAGTTTGATTGAAACAAGGCTAAGCTACACGAAGCTTGTGCTTTTCGCTGCCCAGTTGTTTGGCTACGAAGGCTTCGTCGATATGCAGTTTGCTGCCTTTTTGCATGTCGCTGCTGTCGTACATCAAATCCAACATCACAGCTTCACAGATGCCGCGCAAACCACGGGCACCGAGCTTGCTTTCAAAGGCTTTTTCTACCATCGCTAAAATGGCTTCATCGCTAAAGCTCAGTTCCACACCTTCCATCTCAAATAACTTGATATACTGCTTGATCAAAGCATTCTTTGGCTCTGTCAAAATGCGGCGAAGGGCTTCTTTGTCTAACGGATTCAAGTGGGTGATAACCGGTAATCGTCCGATGATCTCCGGAATCAATCCAAAGCTTCGGAGGTCAGCTGCATTCACATACTGGTAGAGGTTCTCTGTATCGTATTTCTCTTGATCGCCTGATTTAAAACCGATAGCCTGAGTGGCCACGCGGCGTTCAATCATTTTATCGATGCCTTCAAATGCACCACCTACCACAAATAAGATATTCGAGGTATTCACTTGGATGTACTTCTGATCGGGGTGCTTCCGTCCGCCTTGCGGTGGAACGTTGGCTACGGTTCCTTCCAAGATTTTCAATAGACCTTGCTGCACACCTTCACCACTCACATCGCGGGTGATAGAAGGGTTATCTCCTTTGCGGGCAATTTTATCAATCTCATCAATGTAGATGATACCGCGCTCTGCCGCTTCTACATCGTAGTCAGCAGCTTGAAGCAAGCGGGTAATGGTGCTTTCCACGTCTTCTCCTACATAACCAGCTTCTGTAAATACGGTGGCATCGGCAATACAGAAGGGCACGTCCAGCATTTTAGCGAGGGTTTTCGCTAGCAAGGTTTTACCTGTGCCGGTTTCACCAATCATGAGGATATTGGATTTCTCCAATTCAACTTCATCGCCTTTGGCCTTTTTCTGCTTGATGCGTTTGTAGTGATTGTATACCGCTACCGACAATACTTTTTTGGCTTCGTCTTGCCCGATAACGTATTGGTCCATATAGGTTTTGATCTCAGACGGCTTGGGCAGTTTGAAATTGCTTTTGCTTTTGTCTTTCGACTGTTTGCCTGTATGGCCTAATTCGATTTCAATAATTTTATTCGCCTCATCAATGCAGTAGTTGCAGATGTGACCATCTGTTCCGCTGATAAGCATCAGGGTTTGCGATTTTGGGCGACCGCAAAAGGAACACTGTAATTCTTTGCCTTTCAAAATATGCTGATTTAATAGTACTGACGCGGTTTTATGCCTTTTTCGTTGCGTCTGGCGCCACAAAGTTACGGAATCAAAAAAGAAGCCGGAGTGTTTGGCTCCGGCTTTCTAGCTTATTTTCCGCTTTGGCTTTTCACTAGAACTTCGTCGATCATGCCGTAGGCTTTGGCCTCTTCAGATCGCATCCAGTAATCGCGGTCGGCATCCAGTTCAATTTTTTTGATGTCTTGTCCGCTGTGGTCTGCCAAAATTTGGTAGAGCTCGTTTTTCAATTTCTTGATTTCGCGAGCGGTGATTTCGATATCGGATTCTTGTCCTTGTGCTCCACCCATAGGTTGGTGAATCATCACACGGCTGTGGCGTAGTCCGGTACGTTTGCCCGCAGCGCCGGCGCAAAGGAGCACAGCACCCATGGAGGCCGCCATACCGGTACAGATGGTGGCTACGTCTGGCCCGATGTACTGCATGGTATCGTAAATACCCAACCCGGCGTATACTGAACCGCCCGGGCTGTTGATGTACATCTGGATATCGCGGCGTTGGTCCATACTCTCCAAGAAGAGCATCTGAGCTTGAACGATGTTTGCGATATAGTCGTCGATTGCAGTTCCTAAGAAGATAATGCGGTCTGCCATCAAGCGGGAGAACACGTCGATTTCTCTGAAGTTTACCGGACGTTCTTCAATCACCGTGCGGGTCATGTCTTGAACAGAAGAAATAAATGTATCCGTTTTCAGGCTGCTGATGCCCATGTGTTTGGTGGCATACTTGCGAAATTCTTTTCCGTAATCCATAGTGGTTTTAATATCTAATTCGACAATAATAAGGAATCTTTAGCAGCTCCACACACCAATTGTATGCCACGGCTTTAGGCTGTCGCTTTGGCAGAGTGCCGAGTAGACCAAAAGGCAATTTATGGCGGCCATTCAAAAAAAAACACCCCCGAGGAGGTGTTTTACAATGGTCAAATAGAGTAGGGGAGCTTAGTGATTGTGCTCCTCGTTGTGTTTGCGGATGATTTCATAGAACTCTTCCACGCCCACTTCTTTGTCTACCGCTTTCACTTTGGTAACAGCGATTTCCATGAATTTACGTTGAGCCACCATATCAGAGATACGGCTCAGGTACCCTTCTTGTTTCTTATTGCCTTCCGAGATTTGGCGAATCAAGGCCTCGTCTGCATTCGGCATTCCATACTGGCTCAACATCTGAGCAGAGTAGGCCATCGACATATTCTCGATGTCTTCTGCGTTGATTTGGATGTCGTGATCAGCCAATACTTTGTTTCTCAATAATACATAGCGAAGCTGACGCGCTTCTCCTTGGTATTTTTCTTCAATGTTTTCAGCGTTGAATTCTTTGTTGTTTTCCAACAACCATTTTTTCAAGAAGTCGGCCGGCAAATCGTAATTGTGCAAGTCGTAAATCAAATGATCTACTTCATGCTCAAACATGTTGTTGGCTTCAGAAGCGTAGTAACGCTCGAGGTCTTCTCTCAACAAGTTGCGGAATTCCTCTTCGTTGTTCGCACGGCCTTCGCCAAATACTTGGTTGAACAAGTTCTGGTCTAAAGCAGCCGGCTGGTAACGTTTGATGTCGGTTACTTTGAAGCTGAAGTTTTTATTTAAGTCGGCCACAGCCTCAGCAGGGATGCCGAGTGTGCTAGCGATCACTTTTTCATTATCGTTGAATACCTTGAACAAATCGGCTGTGAATTCATCGCCGTTTTTGATACCCAACAACTGCTTTTGTGTCTTTTTGTCTTTGATGAGTTCCGGAGTGGTTGAGATGTTTTTATCGGCAACGCCACCTTCCAGTGGTGCACCGTTCTCATCTAACTCCGTAGCGTTCAAGTAAACGATATCTTTTTCTTCTGATGTCTCTGCTGCCAGTTCAGTAGCGTATCTGCGTTGGATGTTTTCTACTTCTTTGTCGAGCTCAGCATCACTTACTTTAATCACGTAACGGGTGATTTTATTTTTTTCGCTCAAGTTCAACTCAGGTTTTGGTGCCAAGCCAATTTCGAAGCTGAACGTGAAATCGCCTTCGCTTTCAAAATCAATCTGGTTGTCGTTACCCATGATAGGTTGAGCCAGGTATTCAATGTTATTTTCTTGTAAGTAACCGAACAAGCCTTCAGATGCCATACGGTTTACCTCGTCAACGAAAATGCCTTTTCCGTACATTTTCTTCACCATACCCATGGGTGCTTTGCCCGGACGAAATCCTGGCATGTTCACTTTGCGTTGGGTTTTTTTCAGTTCTTCTTCTACGCGAGGGGCGTAATCGTCTTTGCTGATATTGACTTTGAGAACGGCTTCTAAGTCGTTCTTTTTCTCAAATGCTACTTCCACAGTATAGCTGTTATTTAAATGATGTCTAAAAAAAAGGCAAACCTTTTGGGTTTGCCTTCCGTGCGGGCGAAGGGACTCGAACCCCCACACCTCGCGGCGCTAGATCCTAAGTCTAGTGCGTCTACCAATTTCGCCACGCCCGCAAAAGGACCGCAAAGGTAAGTGATTTCTGAATTCTACCAAATAAAAAAAGAAACATTCAAAGAATAGCCACGCATAACATGTAGGCTCTTCAGGATGCACATACTCTGAACTTGAAACAAGGAGCATGGACAGGCCATTTCCTATGTATTTTATGCTACACTGATAGGAACTGATAGGATTAAACGTAATTTTTCATACGTCTTCGTTTGATGGCTACTTCAGGTTTCAGTCCATACATCACTTGCTAAGTTCCCCGAAAAGGAGTCTTGAATTAGTGTGGTTTTGGATTTTGGCCATTGGCCCAGAGCCTTCGAGATGGAGATTCTTAGATCTGACGGCAGAATTTCGGACACATATGAAATTTAAAATCGTTCAGGTCTGTACATTTTATTGATGTATAAGGCGGATAAAACCTGCTCTACCTTTAAAGTCAAAGCTCATTGATAACCAGCTGGCATCATAGATGCTAACACCGTCAGATGCGGCCATATAGATTTTTCTTTCCGCTGAGTTGAATAGTGAGTTGAAAGTCATTTTCCCTTGCGCATCGATAACAACCGCAAGAGCTACTGTTGCGTTTCTGGTTTTTTTATCCAACTCTTTGATACTCTTTTTTAAGTTCTGCTGTTCATGCTGTTCAAAATTTTGGTTTAATAAAATATAGAGCTTTCCGTCTTTCATAAAAGAACTCGAAAAACACATGAGCATACTATTTCGATCTGTTGCATCTCTATTGATGAAATTAAACCATGCCATTCCTCCTTCTGGTTTTAAGGCAACCGCGAAAATTTTGTCATAGTGACCAATTATTGTGCATGTTGTACCTCCATCTTTAGTGCTGCTGCAGCTTTCATGCGTCCAGTATTCAAACGCGGTTAGAATCAGTTCTCCATCGAGTCCTATGTACATATCGAGTAACTCAAATGAATTTCGAATGTCTGAAATATTCTTGCCCTGGGCATAAACAATCAACTGATTTAAAAAATTCTTGTCGCATTCTGCAAACTGAAATGATTGGAGGGTCTTTGATCCAGCGTCCAGTTTAGTGTGAAAGAATCCACTCAATCCTTTTAAACTTCCCGAATTATCTTGGTACATGCCCGCGACATAAACACTATTGTTTTTGTCCACATTAAGTTTAGCCCCCAATACCGTTTTGTTCTCCAATGAAATAGAATGTTGATCCAATTGTTTAGTCACTATATCGTAACACACAAGCATGTGATTGCTTATATCTTCAGAAGCCTTTATAATTTTGGCCCGATCGTAAATAAATTTATTTGGTTTGTGGGCAAGAAAGAAAATGTGTCCCGTATTACTAACTTGGAATTCATCCAGGTCAGCAGCTTGTTCATCCGCCTTCACATCGATGGTTTCCTCTGAAATCAAAGATAGGTTGCGATCAAAAACAAAGGTTACAACCTTACTTGGGTCTGTTTTTTTTGTTGATAGGACGCTGTAAACTAAAAATTTCTGTTTGTCTTCAGACCACTCAAAACCAAACTTCCCGGAGTTTTTGTTATTAGAGGCCTTGAAATCGGCAATTCGAGTCCACGTTGATTTTAGTGTACCATCTAAATTGAAAACCGAGGCGAACAGTATCTTTTTGTCTTCCGATTTATTATAATCTGAGGCGAGCAAAACGACTTCTCCCTCGTTAACAAAACCATATTCGTAATCTAGTTTTTCCTTGTTGGCTGTTTTGAATACTATTTTCTGACTCAATTGCGGTGAGTAATTTTCAACAGAAAATGTTTCAAGAAAACGAGATTTCTTCTTTACACGAATGCAAACTATGCTCTCCTTACTTTGACCAATAATAGTATAATCACCTTTTTCAGGTAGAGTTGCACTCAGCTCTGCTGTAATGTTCTGTGAATAGCTCCAGTTCGCCAAACTGCTTAGGAGCAGTAATAATATTAGTTTAGTTTTCATAGGTAATATTGAAGCGACAATATAGAAATTATCCTGAAAAATTAGCTCAAATGTGCTTCTTGGAAATATTTGCTAGTGATATTGGAATAATTCCTTGCCCAATCAGACCTTTGTGTGTAAATTGATTGGCTACATATGGTGCTTCAAGAGGTTTCTGCCGAACTCGAAAAAAAAGAAATATTAAAACGCTACCGATCACTCTTGCGAGCGAGTCGGAGATCACTCGAAAAGGGGGACAAGCAGAAAATTCGGAAGGCCTTTGATTTGGCTTTGGATGCGCACAAAGACATGCGTCGCAAATCAGGCGAACCGTATATCTACCATCCCCTGGCCGTGGCGCAGATTTGTGCAGAAGAAATTGGTCTAGGCACTACCTCGATTGTCTGTGCGCTCCTGCATGATACCGTTGAAGACACCCACATTACCTTAGAAGATATCCGCCACGGTTTCGGACCGAAAGTGGCCCAAATCATCGATGGACTCACCAAAATATCCGGGGTCTTTGATCAAAGCACCAATTCCATACAAGCGGAGAATTTCAGGAAAATGCTGCTCACCCTCTCAGAGGATGTACGTGTGATTCTGATAAAGCTGGCTGACCGACTGCATAACATGCGGACGCTCGACAGCATGTCGAAGAAGAACCAGATGAAAATTGCTTCGGAGACATTATACCTCTACGCACCACTGGCTCATCGCTTGGGTTTATATAACATTAAAACGGAGTTAGAAGACTTAGCGATCAAGTATACCGAACCGGAGCAGTACTTCGAAATCGCTCAAAAACTGGCGGAATCCAAAGGCCAGCGTAACAAATACATCCGCGCCTTCTCTGATCCAATCGAACAAGAGCTGCAGCGTTTGGGCTATGCCTTCGAGGTAAAGGGTAGGCCGAAATCGATCTATTCTATCCTGAATAAAATCAAGAACCAAGGTATTCCGTTCGAAGAAGTGTATGATCTCTTTGCTATCCGCATTATCATCGACACACCTTACGAAGAAGAAAAGGCAGCCTGTTGGAGTGTTTACTCCGTGGTAACCGATTTCTACTACCCCAACCCGGATCGACTTCGCGATTGGATTTCATCGCCTAAGTCGAATGGCTATGAGTCGTTGCACACCACCGTAATGGGTCCGAAGGGAAAATGGGTAGAGGTACAAATCCGCACCAAACGTATGAATGAGATTGCGGAGAAAGGCTACGCTGCGCATTGGAAATACAAAGATTCAGCGAGCAGCTCTCAAGAACATGGCTTGGAAGATTGGCTCGCTCGGGTGCGGGAAATCCTGGAGAACCCGGATGCGAATGCGGTAGATTTCTTAGACGATTTCAAGCTGAACCTCTTTGCTGAAGAGGTCTTTGTCTTTACGCCCAAAGGTGAGCTACGAAAACTGCCGGCCAATGCAACGGCGCTGGATTTCGCTTTTGATATTCACTCTGACCTTGGCTCCAAATGTATCGGCGCTAAGGTGAATAATAAATTAGTGCCTTTGAGCTATGCGCTGTCGAATGGAGACCAGGTGGAGATCCTTACCTCCAAGAAACAAAGGGTAAACGACGAATGGCTCAAGTTTGTGGTAACGGCCAAAGCCAAGTCGAAAATCAAGCAGCTGCTGAAAGAAGAACGCCGCGAACAGGCCACAGCCGGCAAAGAATGGTTGGAACGCAAATTCCAGCAAGCCGGTATTCCATTTACCACAGAAAACCAAAACACACTGATCAATTACCTGCATTTTCAATCGTCGTTGGATTTGTATGCAGCCATCACCAACGACGATTTTGAGAAGAGCAAACTCGACTTAGACTCGATATTCCGCCAGGCACCGCATAAACAAGAGAAGCCGAAAGTACACAAACAAGGCAAACAGAAATCGACTACCAAGGTGAGTCCGATTGATGCCGTTGTGTTTGGCGATAAGCTGGAGGAAATGGATTACGGCTTTGCGAAATGCTGCAGCCCAATACCGGGAGATGAGATTGTGGGTTTTGTTACCATTGGAGAAGGCGTGAAGGTGCACCGTACCAATTGCCCAAATGCCATCAAACTTTCATCGAATTATGGCTACCGCATTATCAAGGCAACGTGGTCTGACGCGCGTTTTCAGAAAAAAGCCTTCCTTACCGGCATCAGCATTACGGGTATTGACGACGTAGGCGTTATCTCCAAAATTACAGATGCCATCTCGAAACAACTTCAAGTAAATATGAAGTCTATCACGGTAGAATCGCACGACGGTACTTTTGAGGGAAAAATTGCGCTCTACATTTACGATACCTCCCATTTGGACACTTTGATTCAAACTATCAAAGATTCCTTGCCTCATTCAGATGTAAGACGGATTAATTTAGACGAGTAATAGGGCGAAGAGCGAAGAGCGCGGGGCATGGGGCAAAGGGCCGGGAGCATGGAGCAAAGAGCATGGGGGCAGGAGCAAGGCGTGCTAGATTAGTTTCGGTTATCTTCTTCATCAACGGCACTTGACTTCTAGTCCAGTGAAAACGCCCTGTCTATTGACTACTGTCTAAGAATCTTCTCCATCTTTTTCCCTTTCGCTAATTCATCAACTAGCTTATCGAGATATCGCACTTTTTGAGTCAGGGGATTTTCAATTTCTTCCACTCGATAACCGCAGATTACGCCGGTAATTAGCTTGGCATTGGGATTCAGTTTGGCTTGAGCGAAGAACTCTTCAAAATTCCGTTTATCGTCTAGACAAGCCTGAATATCGACTTCATCGTATCCACAAAGCCAGCTTATCACTTGATGTAATTCTTCCACCGTACGGCCTTTGCGCTCTACCTTAGTCACATAATGCGGATAGACGGAAGCGAAAGTCAGTTTGGCTATTTTTTCGTCACGAATGGAAGTTCTCATGGTGTAAAATTAAGAATTCGAGTACGGACTAAGCAGCATTTAAAGCAAAAACGTAGAGTGGCAAGTGCCGAAAACCGATGCGGCAACCGCTCTACAGGATTGTCCACGTATGGGAGTGAATCTGCCCAATTTGGAGCATATAAGTGCCAGAATTGAGTCTGTATACGTTTTTGGAATTTGGAATTTCATTTTTCTTGCACCTCAACTTATCAACAGCCTTACAATGTGCTTGGATGCATCGCCTTCTAGAGCTAAAAAAGCCTTATTTTCGCACTTTGATAAAGCAAGATGCCGAATACGCCTACGTCAAATACCCAGATTAAGGAGCAGGTCCGTAAACTATTTACGGAGTATCTGGAGAATAAGAAGCAGCGTAAAACGCCGGAGCGCTACGCTATCCTAGAAGAAATTTATTCACAAAACGACCATTTTGACGTAGAGACCCTGTACATCAACATGAAGAATCGGAACTACCATGTTTCGAGGGCAACAGTGTACAATACCTTGGATCTTCTTCTGGATTGTGGCCTCGTTACCAAACATCAATTTGGCCAGAACATGGCTTTGTTTGAGAAGTCGTATGGCTACAAACAGCACGATCACCTTATTTGCAATGTGTGCAACAAGGTGATGGAATTCTGTGATCCGCGTATCCAGCAAATTCAAAACATGATGGGAGAACTCCTGCAGTTCAAAGTCACCAATCATTCACTCAACCTTTATGGTAGTCCGGTTTTGGACGAAAACAGTTGCTGTAAATCCTGCAACAAGGTGGTGAAAATTTCAGAAGTAGAAGAAAACAATAACGCATAAAGAATCATGGTAGACGTACTGTTGGGACTACAGTGGGGCGATGAAGGGAAAGGAAAAATCGCGGATTTTCTCACACCGAAATACGATGTGGTAGCGCGTTTCCAAGGAGGCCCAAATGCTGGGCACTCACTGGAGATTAACGGCAAGAAGCACGTATTGAATACCATTCCATCGGGCATCTTTCACGAAAACTGCGTGAACCTGATTGGCAATGGCGTGGTGATGGATCCTATCCTCCTCAAAGCAGAGATTGAAAAGACTATCGGCGCAGGTGCTGATGTCAAAGCGCGTCTCCTCATTTCCAAAAAGGCACACCTCATTTTGCCAACGCATCGCTTGTTGGATGCAGCTAGCGAAGCCCACAAAGGCGATTCAAAGATTGGCTCAACACTGCGCGGAATCAGCCCGACTTACCAAGATAAAACCGGTCGTTCCGGTATCCGCATTGGCGATGCCGACTCACCGAATTTTGATAAGCTCTACAAAGATGTGGTGGAGAAACACAAAGGTATCTTACGCTACTACAACTTTGATTTTGAAGCGACGTTGGCCGAGTTGGAGCAAGCGTGGTTTGCAGCAGTGGATTACCTGCGCCAGTTCAAACAAGTGAACAGCGAATTCTACTTGCACCACCAAATTACACAAGGCCAAAAGATTTTGGCAGAAGGAGCCCAAGGGTCTTTGTTAGACTTGGACTTCGGTTCTTACCCCTTTGTTACCTCTTCCAATACCATTAGCGGTGGTGCCTGCGTAGGTTTAGGTTTGGCGCCAAAACACATCAACAAGGTAACCGGTATCTTCAAAGCCTACTGTACCCGTGTAGGCAGCGGCCCATTCCCAACAGAATTGGACAACGACATGGGCCAATTCCTGCGCGATAAAGGCCACGAATACGGCGCAACAACAGGTCGTCCACGCCGAACAGGCTGGCTCGATTTGCCGGCTTTGAAATACGCCATAATGTTGAGTGGGGTGGATGAACTGATTATGATGAAGGCCGACGTGCTGTCTGGCTTAGAAACCATCGACGTGGCCACCGGCTACGAAGGCTGTGCCGACGATGAATTGTGTCCGTTCAATATACAAGGAACCGTGGTTACGCCGAAGTACGAACGGTTCCAAGGCTGGCAAGAAGACATATCGGTAATGCGCGAGTATGGTGCATTGCCAGAAACATTTAAATCGTATATCGACTTCATGGAGCAAGATGCCGGAGTTCCGATTAGCATCATTTCTGTGGGGCCGGATCGCGAACAAACCATCTTGCGCAAATGAGAATAGCCCTGCTCACCTTACTCCTATCGTGCTATGTTTTACAAAGTCAAGCACAAGAGAAGGTGGGTGGATTCTTCCACTTGAGCCTAGGTGTTTCAATACCCCAAGGCGATTTTGGTAGCTCCGAATCGTCTAATACAGAGGCGGGGTTTGCGCAAGCCGGACCGTCAATTGGGGTCTTATTAGGACATAAAATTTCCGGGCCATTTGGTATGTTCGGACAATTCACCAACAGCTTTTGCTTTATAGATAGAGTGGGTTTGGGTGAATCTTTATCCGGAATCGGAAGTTACAGTTGGCAAAGCGATGCCGCAATTTGGCGCTTAACCGGCTTTTCATTTGGTCCGCATTTGTCGTTTAACATGAAGCGTTCAGCATTGGACATCCGAGGCTCCTTGGGGGCAATGTCCTATTTTTCGCCTGAGCTAAATTTACGCGGCAGCAGCCAACAGGGCGGACCGGATGCCAGCTTTAAGCAGCTCCAAACGCGGAGTAGCAGCTGGACCATCGGTATGGGGATGACCTATAAATACGAGGTAAAATGGGGTTTTGTGCTGCTAGCGAACGCGGAATACTTGTCAGGAAATCCGAAGTTTGTCGATGTACAATCGGAGTTTTACCTGGATGGCGTTGGCTTAATCGACTCCGGCAGAAGTTCCTACCAACAGAAGTTCAGGATGCTCAACCTGGAGCTAGGTTGTGGCTGGGTTTTCTAGCGAAGACGATCCATGGAACGAATCAACTTCTCATCTGCCAGTATGCCTCGCATCGCTAAATAATTCCACAAAGGAAATAGTATCGGTAAGAAAACGATGTAATGCAGTGCGCTTTCTGCGGCATTCGGCATAAGCGATTTTCCTTCACTGATGTAGTAGTAAATTAACAAAGCCATCGCTCCCATAAACAGGTAATTAAAACCACAAAGCAGGAGCTGCATTTTGCGGTTTTTAAACATAAAGATGGCACCAAAGGCCAAACCTGTAATCACAGCCAATCCATACAGCAAGAAGGAGTTCATCACATAATCACCTTGTTCCGCATCCCCTTGGTATTGTTCAATCTTAGAAAAGGAAATTTCAACACGCTCCGTGACCCCCGAAACCTCATTTACACTCTGCAGGTGGTACATCACCGGGTTGCCAAAAATGAGGTAGAGTCCGATCAGCACAATCGCTAATAAATAGATAGTTTGTTTACGTTGAATCATGTCCTTGCTGAATCTTAGCTTGAATAGTAACTTGCGGGCAAAGTTAACCTAAATCTTATTTCATGAAACAGCTATACAGCTTGATTCTAGGAGGAGCGCTGCTGAGTGGTGGCCTATACTCTTGTCAAGAATCCAAAACAGAAGAAAAAGTGGAAAACGAAGCAGAAGAAGTAGACAGCTTTGAATACATATCAGAGCGTTTTGCCGATTTACAACTCTTACGCTACAAGGTGCCGGGCTTTGAAGACCTGACTCCTCAGCAAAAGGAGTTGGCGTATTACCTGTATGAAGCTGCCTTGAGCGGCAGAGACATCATCTACGATCAGAAATACAAGCACAATCTCGCCATCCGCAAGACGGTAGAGAATATTGTACAAACCTATTCAGGCGATAAAACCGGCGCAGACTGGACGAACTTCATGGTTTATGTAAAGCGCATTTGGTTTTCTAATGGAATACACCACCATTACAGCAACGTCAAATTCACGCCGGAAATCAGCCAAGACTATTTCAATACACTTTTAGCCGGTTCAAAAGCAGAGGGATTTCCTTACGAGCTGGGTTCAGATAAAATGAACTATTTGGTGAAGGTGATCATGGATCCAAGTATCGATGCGAAGATTGTGAACCAAGCCGCTAACATTGATAACGTAGTAGGTAGCTCTAACAACTTCTACGAAGGCGTTACCCAAGCTGAAGTGGATGCCTTCTACAAAAAGAAAGCAGCCGGCATCGATTCCATGAAACCAGAATTTGGTTTGAACAGCAAATTGGTGAAGGAGAACGGTGTAGTAACGGAGAAAATCTGGAAAGTAGGCGGCATGTACACCGAAGCAATAGAGAAGATTGTGTATTGGTTGGAGAAAGCGGCCACGGTAGCGGAGAATGCGCAACAAGAAGCCGCTTTGCGTGCCTTGATTAAATACTACAATACCGGCGATGTGTACGATTGGGACGCCTACAACCAAGAATGGGTGAAAGACGTGAACTCTCGCTTAGACGTGGTGAACGGCTTTATTGAAGTTTACCTGGATGCTATTGGCAAACGTGGCAGCTTTGAGTCGGTTGTCTCCTTCAAAGACATGAAAGCCACTGAGCGTATTCAGCGTATTTCAAAGGAGGCGCAATGGTTTGAAGACAATTCGCCTATTCTGCCAAACCACAAAAAGGCGGAGGTGAAAGGTATCGAAGCGAAAGTGATTACCGTAATCGTGGAAAGTGGCGATGCCGCTCCATCAACCCCAATCGGTATCAACCTCCCGAACAACAACTGGGTGAGAGAGAAAATTGGTTCCAAGTCGGTTTCGCTCGGAAACATTGTTCACGCTTACAACGAGGCTGGAGCCAAAAGCAGCAGCTTGGATGAGTTTGCGGTAAGTAAAGAGGTGGCAGACCGAATCAAAAAGCACGGCGCTTTGTCGTCTGATCTACATACCGACATGCACGAGGTGATTGGTCATGCTTCCGGACGTATCAACGACGGTATTGGAACCCCGGATGAAACCCTAAAACAATACGCCAGCTGCTTGGAAGAGGCACGCGCGGATTTAGTCGCCTTGTACTTCATCATGGATCCTAAATTGGTGGAAATTGGTGTGATGCCTAGCTTGGAAGTGGGCAAAGCCGAATACGATAGCTATGTAATGAATGGCTTAATTACGCAGCTTACCCGCATCAAATTGGGCGATGATATTGAAGAAGCACACATGCGAAACCGCCAATTGGTGGTGAAATGGGCCATGGAAAAAGGAGCGAAGGATAAGGTAATCGAAATCGTGAAACGCGATGGCAAGAGCTATGTACAGGTGAACGATTACACCAAGCTTCGCGAGCTATTTGGACAGCTTCTCAGGGAGATTCAGCGGATAAAGTCGGAAGGCGATTTCAAAGCCGGACAAGAATTGGTTGAAACCTACGGCGTAAAAGTAGATCCGGTATTGCACAAAGAGATTTTGGAGCGTTATGCTAAATTGAATATGGCTCCATACAAAGGCTTCATCCAACCTAAACTGATTCCGGTGATGGAAGGTGATAAGATTGTCGATGTAAAAGTGGAGTATCCTACCGATTTCACAGATCAAATGCTCTTCTTTAGCAAGGAATATTCCTTCTTACCTTTAGAGAACTAAGAAAAAGCTTGAAAAACCATCGAAACTAAAAATCGGTGGTTTTTTTTTCGTTTATATTGTGCGCTTTATCCTGTGCAAACGAAGGACGACAAACAACTCACCATTGCCATCATTGATGATGACCCCGTGTACCGCTTTGTAGCGAAAAACATGTTGGAGAAAATCAAAGGGATTCACCACATCTTTTTTTACGAAGATGCGGAGTCTGCTATTGAAGACTGGATTAGCTCGGTGCAGCCTGCGCCTCTGCCTGATGTTATTTTGGTAGACATTAACATGAATGCGTTAGACGGCTGGGACTTACTAGACCAACTCCACGAACGTTTACCGGAGCGCTCCAAATCCAGAATTTACATGGTGAGCAGTTCTCCGCTCGATTCCGATATCGACCAAGCCAAAACACATCCACTCGGAATACAAGGCTATATTGTAAAGCCTATCGGGATGCAAAAGCTCAATACGGTCTTGGTGCACGACGGAATAGATTTCCTTCAGGTAACCGATTAAGGAAGAATTCACCCCATTTTTATCTCCAATTGCTTGGCTTTCAGGCTGAACTATAACCGCTTGTTTTAATTCAGAATTCCAGCTTTAGCCCCTGTTATTCCGCTTTGCATAATGTATATTTGAAGAATTTTCCTAACAGGCATTAGTAATGGCTTTAAACACGCGTAACTGGGACCATTTCGAGCACCGTCACAATGGTTCAGACAGCAACGAAATTGCTGAAATGTTGAAGGTTGTGGGAGTTGATTCCCTCGATCAATTAATCGATGAGACTGTTCCGTCGAATATCCGATTGAAAGCCCCTTTGAATCTGCCGGCCGGCGTTTCAGAGCAGGTGTTTTTGAAGGAGATGAAGGAACTGGTATCGAAGAACAAGGTTTTCAAATCCTTTATCGGAACCGGTTATTACAATACCTATACACCGGGGGTGATTCTGCGAAACATCATGGAGAACCCAGCATGGTATACAGCCTATACGCCGTACCAGGCAGAAATCGCTCAAGGACGATTGGAAGCATTAGTTAATTTCCAAACCTTGGTGATGGATCTAACCGGAATGGAAATCGCCAATGCCTCACTTCTGGATGAAGCAACAGCTGCAGCAGAAGCCATGCACATGGCGCACGCTATCGCGCCGAAAAATCAAGGCCATAAATTCTTCGTTTCAAACCAGTGTTTCCCGCAAACCATCGATGTATTGAAGACTCGTTCTGAGCCTATCGGCGTAGAATTGGTCATCGGTGATCACCGCGATATTCAGTTGAATGAAGAATTCTTCGGTGCCTTGGTTCAATACCCGGCAAACGACGGGGTTATTTTCGACTATGCAGAATTTACCGTTTCAGCTCAAGCCAAGGGTGTAAAAGTGTGCGTTGCAGTAGACTTACTTTCCTTGACCTTACTAACACCTCCGGGCGAGTGGGGTGCTGATATCGTAGTGGGTTCATCCCAGCGTTTTGGTGTTCCATTGGGCTATGGCGGACCGCATGCTGCGTTTTTGGCTACCAAAGATGAGTTCAAGCGCTCCATCCCGGGACGTATCATCGGGGTATCTATCGATGCGCAAAACAAGCCGGCTTACCGCATGGCTTTGCAAACCCGTGAGCAACATATCCGCAGAGAAAAAGCCACGTCCAATATCTGTACAGCGCAGGTGCTGTTGTCTATCATGGCCAGTATGTACGCCGTTTACCACGGTCCTGACGGATTGAAAAAAATGGCTGAACGTGTGCACGGCTTAACCAGAACCTTGCAAGGTGGATTGGAAGCGATGGGCTTCACGGTAATGCACCAGCATTACTTTGATACCATCCGTGTGGAGACACCCAGTATCTCTGAGAATGTACGTCAGATTGCATTGGTGAAGGAAGTGAACTTCCGTTACTTCAACGACAATACCATCGGTATTTCGCTCGACGAGACTACCAGTATAGAAGACGTTCAGTTGATCCTCTCCATTTTTGCTGAAGCGGCCGAGCAAAAAGCACCGGAAGCGGACTCCTTCTCCCACGGTTTGGAGCTCAACTGGCCGAGCGCTCTGAGAAGAACGTCGTCTTACATGAGCCACCCAATCTTTAACATGTACCATACGGAGCATGAGATGCTCCGCTATATCTACCACCTGCAGAGCAAAGACCTTTCTTTGGTGCACAGCATGATTTCTTTGGGCTCTTGTACCATGAAGTTGAACGCTACCTCTGAAATGATTCCGGTAACCTGGCCAGAACTGAACCAGCTGCATCCGTTTGTGCCGGCAGAACAGGCTCGAGGCTACCATGAAATGTTTGAAGAACTGTCTGAGCAATTGGCTATCATCACCGGCTTTGCCGGTGTTTCCCTTCAGCCAAACGCCGGTGCGCAAGGTGAATACGCCGGTTTGATGGTTATTCGCGAATACTTCCGCAGCCGCAATGAAGGTCACCGCACGGTAGCGCTGATCCCGGCTTCGGCGCACGGAACCAACCCGGCCTCCGCTGTAATGGCAGGTATGGAAGTGGTGGTTACCAAAACCGATGAACGTGGTAACATTGATGTGGCAGACTTGAAAGCGAAAGCGGAGCAGTATAAAGATACCCTCGCTTGTTTGATGGTGACCTATCCATCTACCCACGGGGTATTTGAATCATCCATACAGGAGATTACCCAGATTATCCACGATAACGGCGGACAGGTTTACATGGACGGAGCGAACATGAACGCACAGGTTGGATTGACTAACCCGGGCATGATTGGCGCAGATGTTTGTCACCTGAACTTGCATAAAACATTCTGTATTCCACACGGTGGTGGCGGACCGGGCATGGGGCCAATCTGCGTGGCAGAGCACCTCAAGCCGTTCTTACCGGGTCACGCTGTGGTGAAGACCGGTGGTATTCAGGCGATGTCGGCTATTTCTGCTGCTCCATGGGGTAGCGCCAGCATCTTGGTAATTAGCTACGCGTACATCAAAATGATGGGCGGCGAAGGTTTGACCAATGCAACAAAAATGGCCATCCTGAACGCAAACTACATGAATACTGTGCTGAGCCCTTACTTCGATACCTTGTACAAAGGCGAAAAAGGACGTGTGGCCCATGAGATGATTTTGGATACCCGCGTATTCAAAGCAGCCAGTGGAGTAGAGGTAGAGGATATCGCTAAACGATTGATGGACTACGGCTTCCATGCACCTACGGTATCTTTCCCTGTTGCCGGCACTTTGATGATTGAGCCTACAGAGAGCGAAAGCCGCGCGGAGTTGGATCGTTTCTGCGATGCGCTTATCAGCATCCGCAAGGAGATTGATGAGATTGCTGCCGGAATGTACGAGAAAGAGAACAACGTGTTGAAGCATGCGCCACACACGGCAGATGTAGTGATTAACGATAACTGGGATAGACCTTATTCGAGAGAAAAAGCGGCCTTCCCGGCTAGCTGGACAAGAACCAACAAGTTCTGGCCAACGGTTAGTCGCGTGAACAGCACTTACGGCGACCGTAACCTGATTTGCGCTTGCCCTCCATTGGAATCCTATATGACAGCAGAAGCCTAATCGCTTCTCTCTAAAATACAAAAGCGGCTTCGGCCGCTTTTTTTATGCAAAAGAAAACCCCATCCTTTTGGAATGGGGTCAACTCTGTTTTGCTTATCGATTACTGTATGATCAGTCGTTCTTTGCTTATCCTATCGCCTTGGCGAACTACCAGAAGGTAGAATCCCGGACGGCGGTCTTGGATATCGTATTGCCAAGTTAAGTTCGGGTCGATGCGTTGCACATCTACAAGTTGGCCTTTGGCATCAAACAACTCCAAGGTAGTTTGGCTCGCTTGGGCAAAGCTCAAGTTAACACGACCGTGGGCCGGATTTGGATAAACCTGTACCAAAGGAGCAGCAGCCTCTTCTATTCCGGTGCTTGGGTTGCCTTTAAAGAAGCAGGTTGTTGTATCGATACAACCTTCTTTTTCCATTCTAATGGCGAAAGAGCCGGTTAATGTCGACTTGTATTCTGCTTTGTTGGCGCCCGGTATAGCGAAATAGCTAGGGCAGTAGAGCCATTGGTAATTGTCGGCCACAGCCACCGTAAAAAGGCGGTCGCCGTCTGCATAAATCTCTTCTACAAATTTCACCACGCTCAAGTTGAGGGTTACAACTGAGTCGCAGCCATTCACGCCGGTGAATGTTTCTTGGTAGATGCCACTGGATTTCAACCACTGATTAGCGAAGTAGAAGCTGTCGGTGCCGCAGATTTTTTTAGCGAAGCTGCTATGCTCTTGGGCCTTGGTATAGACGTGAAGAACAACAGTTGAGTCGCAACCCCAGCTGGCGGTGTACTTGATTTCGTAGGTGCCAGGAGCGGCGATTACTACGCCATTCATGTTCAATGCATCGCCTTGACAAAGTGGGTAGTTGATTTCAGTAAGGCTGGTCGGCATCAACCACAGGGTAAGGTGAACCACCGAATCGCAGCCTTGGGCATCTGTGAAGGTAGCGGTATACTCTCCATCACCCCAGAGTAAGTTACCGTCAAAAGAATAAGGCGTACCGGCACAGGTTTGAACTGTGTGGTAGAAATCCTGCGAGCAGGAGGAAGAACGCATGTTGATGCTTTTACCCGTTGCCACGTTGGCAATAAAAGGGATAGCCAGCATCAGGCCTTTGATGAATGTATTCATAGTTTTCATTTTGCCTGAGTCAAAAACACGTCTGGAGGAATTTTCCCCTAGTCGGTTTTATCAAAAAGTATTTCAAGGAGTTTTGAAGCGAGTGTGCTTCGGTTTTGACGATACAAAGGTGAGGCCGCTATCTTAAGGAAACGTGACGGATTGATTAAGCTTCGGTTTTGATTTTATGGAATTGGGTTATGGCTTTATTAAGCATAACTGAAAGTAAATTACGCTATAAGTAAAGTGATGACACAATAGTGCAAATGACAACGAAAGACTAATTCAACGGAATGTCGGCATGTTACCTGTTCAAATGGTAAGCGTTTATTATCTTTGCCTCATCATGAACAAGTAATTCACCTCCGATTTACAGACCGTTCGGTCTTCATTTTTCCTACTCAGGCTTTCCGGCTGGGTCAGGCATTTTTCACGAATTAATCTTATCAAGTATGACAAAGCAGATTGTGCTTATCACAGGTGCTGCGCGCGGCATTGGTTTAGCCTGCGCCCAAAAATTTTCCCAAGAAGGATATTCCGTTTATTTGAGTGATATCAAGGATGAACTAGGTAAACAGGAAGCAGAAAAGTTAAATCAGACCTATTTTCATTTGGATGTTACACGGCCTGAAGATTGGGCAGCCTTAGACAAAAAGATGCCCGAAAGGCCAACCGTGGTAGTGAACAATGCCGGCATTACCGGTTTTGAAAATTTCCCCGGTCCGCATGATCCGGAGCAGATTAGCTTGGAGGCCTGGCAAGGGGTGATGTCCACCAACGCAGAAGGCGTGATGTTGGGATGCCAATGGGCCATCAAGTGGATGAAAGAAAAGGGAGGAAGCATAGTGAATCTCTCTTCGCGAAGCGGCGTAGTAGGTATTCCATTGGCCAGTGCCTATGCAGCCAGCAAGGCGGTGGTAAGGCATCACAGTAAATCGGTAGCGCTCTATTGCGCTGGTAAGGGCTATCCCATCCGATGTAACTCCGTTCAACCCGCCGCCATTCTTACCCCCATGTGGGAAGGCATGCTAGCGATGTTTCCAGATCCGAGTTCAGGTATACGGGCTTTATCCGAAGATATTCCGATGGGCAGGATGGGGAAGCCTGAAGAAGTAGCCGACTTGGTTTATTTCTTAGCGAGTGAGGCCTCCAGCTACATCACCGGAGCAGAGTTTACCATTGATGGCGGAGTCTTGGCTGGCGAGCGGATGCGAAAGTAAGTCGCCCTCACCTGGAGCAAGCCCGGCTCCGGGTTTTTTCTGGCTGCTTGTCTAAATCGAGCGGTAAGTTCAAATAGAAAGGACTGTATTTTCTTTGATTAGATTTACTTAATTTAGCCTTGGCCTAACCCACTGAACAAGTCAGGCAAGAAAAGAGCAAAGGCTTGAAAATAAGCGCTACTGATGCGGCACTTTTATTCGCCCATCACCTCTTTTTGGCAGGCTTGGCGCTATGGGGTAGGGCTTATAAACACGTTGGCAAACATTTAAAAAATGAGACTAATCCTTTACTTAACCTTTCTCTTAACAGTG
>FWPV01001996.1_pt1 | contig 52197 bp, 43 predicted proteins | sample 2228371 | NCBI WGS metagenome assembly FWPV01 (sample SAMEA103939776, study PRJEB20133) | metagenome
ATGGGTCCATCGGGCCTCCTTTACGTTTGAGTGCCTCCCCTCGTGTTGGAGGATTTCCACTTGCGGCTACTTTGTGTTCTCTGGGCCGGCCTGGAAACAGGTTTCACCCTCCAGGAGGCTTTTGAAATTGGCCTCTGAGAGGGTCTGGCGAAGCTGCTCCCTGGCCTTGCACCATGTCTTGTGGACCATGCAGTGGGAGCTTCTGGCACAACTCTCGGGTCTAAGCAGACAGTCGTTCAGGAAAAGCTCCCCCATGACCGCCTCTACCACCTCCAGCAGACTGATCTTCTCGGGGCTTCGGCTCAGGCGGAACCCTCCCCTGGCCCCTTGCAGAATCTCCAGGATTCCGGCCCTGGCCAGTTGCTGGCCTATCTTGGCCAGAAATGGTTCGGGGATCTCCATGGCCTGGGCCACCGCCCATCTAGGAGTAACCTCTCCCGACTCCCTCTGGGCCAGGTAAAGAACGCACCTGACAGCGTATTCACCTGCTCTGGAAAGTCTCATGAAAACCTGCGATGAATCAAGCTAATTTGGATCTTTTTTGTCTTCTATCACACCACCAGAGCCTTGTCAACAATTTTTTTTTAACTCCAGAATCTTTTTTGGGATTCAAAGAGTAGGCCACCGTGCCTCCGGGCAGGGATGCGCTTGCGCCAATCCGTAAGGGGCGATCTAGCCCATGCCTGGGAACAACCCAAGGTACGCACAATTGTGCCTTTCTGATAAAGCCCCAAACATTCACGAGATCTTTCAATGGTTAATGATCAAAAACCCGGGCGGTCTAGAGAACGGTACTGGATGGCCTCTGAGACATGATGGACTCTTATATCCTGAGACCCTTCCAGATCCGCTATGGTGCGCGCAATTTTCAAGATGCGGCCGTAAGCGCGGGCGCTCATGCCCAAACGATCCACAGCGGTTTCCATGAGCTTTCTGGAAGGCTCGTCCAAAGAGCAAAACCTCCTGATGTGCCTGCTTGTCATCTGTGCGTTGCAGTAAATCTTGAGCCTTTCGAACCTGAGCCTCTGTACCTCCCTGGCTGCATCCACCCTGGAGCGGATCTCATCAGATCCCTCCATGGCTTCTTCCCCTGCCAACTCCTGGTAGCTGAGGGCCGGCACCTCCACATGGAGATCTATCCTGTCCAGGAGAGGTCCGGAGATCCTCGTCCTATATCTAATCAACTGGGGAAGGCTGCATGTACAGGTATGCTTCGGGTCCCCGTAATACCCGCACGGACAGGGGTTCATGGCCGCCACCAGCATGAAACGTGCTGGATAGGTAAGGGAAGATGAAGCCCTGGAAATGGTCACATGACCATCCTCCATGGGTTGGCGAAGCACCTCCAATACGTTTTTCCTGAACTCCGGGAATTCGTCCAGAAAAAGCACTCCGTTGGTGGCCAGACTCACTTCCCCGGGTTTGGGAACCGCACCCCCTCCTATGAGTCCGGCATCGGATATGGTGTGGTGTGGAGCCCTGAAAGGCCTTGTGCAGACCAAGGCCTTCTTGTCCGGCAACACCCCTGCCACGCTGTACACCTTGGTGGTCTCCAGGGCTTCTTGGAAGGTCATCTTGGGTAGGATCGTGGGAAGCCTCCTGGCCAGCATGGTCTTGCCTGAGCCTGGAGGACCCACCATTATGACGTTGTGGCCTCCTGCTGCAGCTATTTCCAGGGCTCTCTTCACATGTTGCTGCCCCTTCACATCCCTGAAATCCACATCGTAGCTCCAGCCCTGCTGAAACAGGGAGTCCAGGTCTACCTCCACTCTACTCAAGCTGTTTTCCCCGTTTAGAAACTCCACCACCTGGACCAGATCAGAGGCCCCAAGTACCTCCACACCGTCCACCACCGCTGCTTCCCGTCCGTTCTCCACAGGAAGAATCAGCCCCTTGATGCTGCTCTCGCGGGCTGCTATTGCCATGGGCAAGGCCCCTCTGACCGGCTTTATGCGGCCGTCCAAAGAGAGCTCTCCAAGCATGACATAATCCTTGAGCAAGCCTGGGCTAACAGTGCCTTGAGCTGCAAGGATACCAACGGCTATAGGCAGGTCAAAACCAGATCCTTCTTTTTTGACATCTGCAGGAGCGAGATTTACGGTTATCCTGTCAGGCGGGAAGCGATATCCAGCATTTTTTATGGCTGCCTTTACTCTATCCTTTGACTCTTTTACCGCGGCTTCAGGAAGCCCCACCGTGGCAAAAGCCGGAAGCCCTCTTGTGATGTCTACCTCCACCTCTACCAGAAATGCATCTATGCCCATGACAGCACTGCTCAAAACCTTGGCCAACATTCGGCCGCCCCCTTCAGGGGCAAGTTGCAAAAGGCCGTCCACTGCCATGGCTCCTGGAAAATCAACCCCTCATTCTTTCTCCAGCCTCTTTGAGCACCCTGAGCCTGTTGGCCTCAGCCAAAAAGGCCTGGTAAGCCTTTCTTTCTTCTTCCTGAAGCAAGCGCCTATTGGTAACTGGAAGGGCTAACTCGGCCTCCCTCTGACATTTCTTCCATCTGGCAGCCAGCCTCTCCAGCCTGGTCCTGCTGGCCTGAAGATCTTCTTGCAGCCTCAGGACACCCTCCCGGGGACCATATCTTGCCTTGTAATCCACCATGAGCATTCGTGCCTGACGCTCCCTCAGGAACTGGTCCTTTCTTCTATGAGCCAGATCTCTGGTGAAAGACACAAACCCACGCACAAGGCCTGCTAGGAGCAAAGCCAGGCCCAGGCAGATGACCGGATCGCTCAATACAGTCATCACGGACCTCCAGGCAGCCAAACACCCCGTCTTGGAAACCCCATTTTTTGTTTGTTTCGATGACCGGAAAAGAGGATCTTGTCCGGCGCCTACTATAATAAACGAGTCCAGCTAGGTCAAGTACTCTGTCATCCTTGCCTGGAGCTAGCCGTGGGAGGCGATCCGTCAGTGATTTCTCTGTGTTGCCTCTCCTGTACAGCCCTTTTATGAGCAGGCAATCCCTTGCTTGCACGAAAAGTCCCTTTCTCACGACACCTTCTGCTCAACGAGTCAGATTGACAAATCAGGGCCGTTTCCTTATAACCTCTGTGGGATGAGCAACGTAACGCTTCATGTCCTGCACTCCAGGGACGAGATCGCAGAAAGGGTCCGGTGGTTGGGGAAGCAGATTTCCCAGGACTACCAGGGAAAATTCCCTTTGCTTGTTGGCATTCTTAAGGGTTCGTTCGTTTTTTTGGCAGATCTCATTCGCCATTTAGATTTGCCCGTGCAAGTGGACTTTGTGAGGCTGGCCAGTTACGGAGATTCCATGGAAAGCTGTGGGAAGGTCAAACTCACAAAAGACCTGGAGCTTCCCGTGGAAGGGAGAGATGTGCTTGTGGTAGAAGACATCGTGGACACCGGCAGAACCCTCAAGGAGCTGCTTGAGGAGCTGGCCCGTCGAGGGCCCGGCTCCCTTAGAAGTTGCTGCCTGTTGGACAAGAGGCATCGCCGGGAGGTGCCTTTGGATATTGACTATGTAGGCTTTGTGGTACATGAAGGCTTCTTGGTGGGCTACGGGCTGGACTGGGCGGAGTCCTACAGACATCTTCCGGACATCTGTGTGGTAGAGCCGGGCACGCAGTCCTCTGAGAAGGCTGGCCCGGACAAGGGAGCAGGACCATGATAATAAAATGCGAGAACTGCCAGGCCAAATTCCGCCTGGATGATTCCAAGATACCGGAGCAGGGCAGAAAGGTACGCTGCTCCAAGTGCAGCCATGTCTTCTTCGTGCAGAAAGAACTCCTCCCCTCGGCCCCACCCCCACAGGAGCCCCAGCATGGGGCATGGGAAGCCTCCAGCTGGGAGCTCTCCTCTTCGCCACAGGCGCAAACCCCAAGCTCCGAGCCGGAGCCCATCTTCGAGCCCACCGTGCGCATAGACTTGGCAACCCAGGAGGAGGAACCTCCCTTGACTGATGAGGAACAAGCTCCAGAACCAGCGCCGCCTAGGCCCAAAGCTCAAAGAAACCTCATACGCCCTCTACTTTTGACAGCAGCGGGGGTGGCTGCCTTGGCCATCGTGGTGGTGGTCTTGGCCCGCTTGGGCCTCATCCCCTTGCAACTGGAAGAACCCAAGGAGTCCCCCATTGCGCAGCTGATAATAGATCAGAGTCAGCTTCAGGGAAAATGGGAGAAGAACACCCAAGTCCCTCGGATATTCATCATCAACGGAACCGTGATCAACCAGTCCAAGAAACCCAGAGCCTTTGTAAAGGTGCGAGGATTGCTTCTGGACAAGGCTGGCAAGACTGTCAAAGAGGTTTGGGCCTTTTGCGGAAACTCCATACCCATAGAAGACCTTCGCACCAAGGCACCCAGCGAAATCCAAAGCATCATGCGAAACAGAGAAGGCGAAAAGGGAGCAAACAAGCTGCTGGCTCCAGGTGCCAGAATACCTTTCACTCTGGTTTTCTTCGAGATCCCGGAAGGGGTGGAAACCTTCGGCGCCGAAGTGGTGGAAGCCCAGATCCCGAGCGGCTGAGCCAGGATCCGATATTTTTGGAACAAGGTCTCGGCCCTCTCGAGCTGAAAGCTGCCTATGGGACTCCATGAGCGGATTCGCAATGCCATGTTGAGCGTGATGTGCGTCCTGATCTTCGGAACCCTGGGCTATCACCTCATCGAGGGATGGAACCTAATGGATTCCCTTTACATGACAGTGATAACCCTAACAACCGTGGGATATGGAGAGGTGCATCCCCTGGTGCGGACAGAATCCCGTATATTCACGATGGCTTTGATCCTTGGGGGCATGGGGGTGGTATTCTATGCCCTGGGCAGTCTGGCCCAGGGGCTGGTGGAGGGTGGAATCAGGGAAATCGTAGGGAGAAAGAAGTTGGAAAAACTCATCCATTCTCTATCCCATCATTGCATCATATGTGGCTTCGGCCGCATTGGCCGCTCCATAGCCCAGGAGCTGACTCAGGCCAGGGTGGCCTTTGTGGTCATAGAGAAGAATCCCGAGGCTCTCCATGAATTGGAGGAACTAGGTTACATGGGTCTTTCGGGAGATGCCACCTCCGAGGAGGTCCTCAAAGAGGCCGGGGTGGAGCGGGCCAGAGCACTGATTTCCGTGGCTTCCACAGATGCAGACAACCTGTACATAACCCTTACCGCCAAGAGCCTAAATCCCAATATCCAGGTCATAGCCAGGGCTGCCGAGGCTCCAGCCGAGCGCAAGCTGGCCTGGGCGGGCGCAGATAGGGTGGTTTCCCCATATAGAATGAGCGGGCAGCGCATGGCCAACCTGATCCTGAGGCCTACGGTGGTGGAGTTCATAGAGTCCTCCCTCTCAGACCCTTCGGTGGATCTGGTCATGGAGGAGGTCCATCTACCTTCCCATGGGGACTTTGTGGGTCAGGACATCCTCTCCTCGGGACTGAGGAAGGATTACGGTCTCATAGTGGTGGCCATAAAGAGAAAGGCTGGGGGCTTCGTGCTCAACCCAGGCGCAGAAGAAATTCTGCAGGCCGAAGATGTCTTGATTGCTTTGGGCAAGAGGGAGGACTTCGCCCGCCTATCCAAAAGAATCGCCCCCACCAAGAAACCCTAGCCAGCAGGACTCAAAGGGGTTGCCCCATGTGTCATAAGCCCAGGATATGATGAACCAGGGCACAGGGCACGGAGCACAGGGCGAAGTTACCTGATGTGTCATGAGCCCGAGATGTAATGAACCCTCCCCTCCAAGGCCTTGATCTTGCATCCGCAATGCACCTTGCCCTCGGAGCTGCCAACCTCTAAGCGAGGCATCTGGGGCCTCTGGACTCGCTCATCCCCGGTTCCGGCCCAAGGTGCCCATCACGCGTAACTGTGGAGGCCCGATAGCAGAAAGTTCACCCCGAAGTACGTAAAGAGCGTGGCACCGAATCCAGCCATGGACAGAATGGCCGTGCGTTTTCCGCTCCAACCTCGGGAGAGCCTCGCATGGAGAAAAGCCGCATAGACAAGCCAGGTTATCAGCGACCAAGTCTCTTTGGGGTCCCAGCTCCAGTACGTTCCCCAGGCCACATCCGCCCAAATGGCCCCTGTGATTATCCCTATGGAAAGAAACGGAAAGCCCACGGCTATGGCCCTATAGTTCAGGTGGTCCAGGATTTCTTCAGAAGGTATGAAGCCTGCTGCTATTCCCCTGGGGTTGAGCCTTCCCCTCAGGATGTAAAGCACGCTGACCCCGAAGGAGACGGCAAAGGCCGCATATCCAAGAAAACATGTTATCACGTGGGCCGTGAGCCAGTTGCTCTGAAGGGCAGGCACAAGCGGTCTTATGTTGGTGTCAAAAAGAAGCGAGCCCAGCCCCAGGCTCAGAAATGGAAGCGGGGCCACGAAAGCCCCTATGGTTCTGTTCCTATAGCGAAGCTCGATGATCAAGTATATGAGGGCTATTGCCCAGGCAAAGACTATCATGGACTCATACTGGTTGGTCAGGGGTATCCTTCCGTGGCCCAAGTCATGTGATTCCAGCCAACGCTGCACAAACCCGAGGCCATTGAGCACCCAGGCCGCTGCCATGAGGCTTGTGGCGATTCTTCCTACCCAGGTGGATCTGCTAGCAGCGCATATCACGTACCCGAACCAGGCACCCAGGTAAATCAGGGAGACGCCGCTTAACAACGTGGCGCTATTCATTCTTGCCCTCCTTGTTTCTGAACCTAAGCCCTGCCTTTTGTTGCCAAGCCCCACATAGCCTTTCCAGGGCTCTTTCCAGCCCTGGCAGATCCCGTGAGGAAGAGCCCGCCACCCAGCACACCACCTTGTTCTTGCGCGCTTGCACCCGCACCCAGAGTCTCCTATGGGCCCCCAGGAAAGCCATGGCACATCCGGCCATCATGAGGAAACAGCCCACCCACACAATCCATACCCCGGGGTCCTGTTTCACCTGCAGCCCTGTCCAACGGGTCTCCTGGGCATCCAGAAGCCTTAGGTGCCAGCCTTCCAGCACCGCCCTGCTGTCTCTCTGGAAAACCCATCCTGTGATGGGCGGCCCCTCTGGCTTCAGATGGCTGAGCAGCACCGCTGGCCCCCGGCCCTGAAGATCTGATTCGTATCTGAGAAATCTTACTATCACACGGCCCTGGGGATCCAAGGCCACCGTGTCGCCCGGCTCCATCTTGAATTGCCTGGGCGGCACAGAGGAGTCCTGGCGTGCCTCCAGGGTTATCCGGGCGTTGGCACCGTAGCTGGCCTGGTAGAACACGTATCCTTCAAAACTCATGGGGTGGTTGACCCTCAGAGGGCCTTCCAAGACCACCTTCCCGTCTTTTAGAAAAACCAGATCACTCCTGTATTCCTTGGGAGTGCCGTCAGGGTAATGAGTGACGTGAAACTTCTCGCAGCGCACCTCAAAACCAAGCTTGCGCCAGCTCTTCCCTCCTCTTTCCTGAACCCTGTCAAGCCCCTCGCCTTCCTGGATCTGCATTAAACCTTTGAATCCGAAGGCAAACCCAATGGCAGCCCCCAAAAGAACCAAGAGCACTCCTGTATGAGCCACGTAGGCTCCCAGTCTGCTCCACCTGCCCCTTTGGGCCAGAAAATGGACCTCATCGCCCAGCTTTTCCTCCCTGGCCTTCCAGCCCCCTTGGAGCAGCTCTGCCCGGAGAGAATCCACCAGGTGGGGCACATCATCCCCTTCCAGGACTCTCCTGACCGGCAGCGAGCGGAACAGGTTATCGCTTAGGGGCCTCTGGGGGGCTTTGAGGGCTTTCCAGGTGGCAGGCAATCTTTTCAGAGAACAGGCCGTTATATGCACAACCAGCGCTCCCAAAAGCCCCAAGAACCACCAGCTATGGAAAAGGTCCGTCATACCCATGAGATCCAGCAACCTGGCCGCCACCGAACCGTACATCCGCAGGTATTCCTCGTAAGGCAGATTCTGGGGCACCAGAGTTCCTATGACCGAGGCTGCGGCCAGAAGCAAGAAAAGCACCAGGGTCAATCTGAGGGAACTCAGGGTTCTCCAGAAGCCTTCCCCTCGGCGGGGCCCAACCAATTCACTCACGATATCTTTCTCACTCTTCCAGGATCGCCACGGCCCTGATCCATCCAGCACTGGCACCCTTGATCTTTATGGGGAAGCAGCAGAAGGTAAACCCAAAAGACGGAAGCTTCTCCAGATTGCAAAGCTTCTCAATATGAAGGTATGAACGCTCTATGCCAGCGAAGTGCGCTTCCCATATGATGGAGGGGTCTCTGTTTTCTTGGAATTCTCTGGCAATAAAGGCAAGAGGCCTGTCCCAACTCCATGCATCTGTACCCACCACCTTGACCCCGTGATCCAGGATCCACAAGGTAGACTCCCGGGTCATGCCAGCCCCTTTGAGCATATACTGGGCACTTCCCCAGGCCCGATCAGCACCGGTCATTATCAGCACTATATCCCCCTCCTGGATCGGCCTTCCCATCACAGAAACTGCCTTTTGCAAATCCCCAACCGTTATCCTCTCTCCATCCGCCTTGTGCCTCAGATCCAACACCACCCCTGGCCCAAAACACCACTCCAGGGGGATCTCGTCTATGGTGAGAGACCTTTTCCCACGGTCCATGGTGGGATGGTAGTGGTAGGGAGCATCCAGGTGAGTTCCCGAATGGGTTGAAAGTTCCACCTTCTCGGCGGCCCATCCCATGCCGCCAGGCAAATCTTGCGGCCTGATGCCAGGGAAAAAGGATTTCATGCTTTCCGCCCCGGCTCTGTGATCCATGTAATGAATCTTTGGGATCATTTCGGGGGGGTCGCTGGGAAGCCCGTCTTCTATGGCTATGCTAAGGTCTACGAACCTCCGCCGACTCACTGGTAACCTCCGTGTTTTACTCAACATTGTACGGCGGGTGGCCCCTAGGGTCAATCCGATCCCAATACCTTGATCTTAAAAAGGGTATTCTGTGGCCAGCACGTCTGTTCTTGCCACCAGCCAAAGGATTCCGTAACATGTGTTGGTTGCAATTGAGGCAAAGCGGATCACTGCCTGAAAGGGCCTGGTTTTGGCAACTTGGTCCGCACCTCGAACTTCAGGGATTTGTTCTATTTCGGCCCAAGGGCCCGAATGAGGGGGTTTCATGCTTTCCTACATGAGAAAGCACGCACGCAGCTGGTTTATAAAAGTGCTTTTGGGAACAGTGATAGTTGTCTTTATCTTCTTTTACGGCTTCAGCCTCAGAGAGCGATCTTCGGCACTGGTGGCTGAAGTAAACGGGGTCAAGATAGCGCAGAAGGATTTCCAGAAGCAGTTCGAGAGGCTCCTGGAAGTTCAAAGATCCAGAGCCTCGGAGCTCACCAGGGATCAGCGCAGGCTCATCAAAGAGGCTACCCTGGAATCACTCATAGAGCAGGTGCTGGTACTGGATGAGGCCGACAGGTGGAAGATAAGCGTCAGCCAGGAAGAGGTGAAGGAGCAGATTAGGCAGATTCCCTATTTCCAGGAGGCAGGGAAGTTCTCCATGCGTCTGCTTCAGCAGTATCTGCGAAGCAGGGGGCAGAGCGAAGAAGAGTTCATGAAGGAGATGGCCAAAGAGCTTCGCATCCAAAAGGTGGAACAGCTGGTGCGGGACGGAGTCTGGGTTTCTGAAGAAGAGGTTGAGATGATGTACGGCCTGTTGCAAGAGCGGGTGGTGCTGCAGTACATGGCTGTGCCGGCGGAAAACTATCTCAAGGAGATCCATCCCTCTGAGGAGGAAATCCAGAGCCATTTCAAGGATCACCTGGCCCAGTATCGGATTCCTGAGATGGTGAGGGTTGAGTACATGAAGTTCGATCCTGCAAAACTATTGGCGCAGGTTGAAGTACCAGCCAAGGAGATCCAGGAGCTCTATGACCGCAATCGGGATCGTTGGAGGGAGGATCCCCAGGTGCTGGCAAGGCAAATACTCATCCGCACAACCGAAAGGGATGACGACACCACGCGCATGAAAGCCCTGCAAAAGGCCGAGGAAATCCTCAAGAAGCTAAGATCCGGGGAGGATTTTGCCAAGCTGGCCAAGGAACACTCCCAGGACCCGCAGACAGCCACCAAAGGAGGCTCCCTGGGATGGAAAAAGAGAAACGAGCTTTCCGAAGCCGTTGGAAAGGCCTTGTTTGAGGAAATGAAGGTGGGCGAGATCAGCCAAAGACCTGTCAAGAGCGGCCTTGGTTTCCACGTGCTCAAGTTGGAAGAAATAAAAGGGGAGAGGCTCAAGCCTCTGGAAGAGGTGCGCCAGGAGATAGAAGCTGAGATTAGGCAAAAAAAGGCCCGACAGATGGCTTCGGAGCTGGCCGAGGAGGCCTATCTGGGCATCTTCCAGGGACAAAATTTTAAGGAAGTGGCCGAGCGACTGGGAGCCATCTTTGGCATCACAGAGCCTTTTTCCCTTCAAGGCCCCGTAAAAGAGCCATCTGCAGGGGAGGAATTCCGTAAGGCCGCCTTCCTGCTGAGGGAAAAGGAGGATTTCAGCGAGGTTGTTGAGGACCGAGGTTCTTTCTATGTGATGCAACTGCTGGAGCGTACCCCAGGCCGGGATCCCTCCCTGGAGGAGGTCAAGGAAAAAGTCCGCTCAGACTTGCAGCGCATAAAGGCACTGGAGAAGGCCAGCCAGGAAGCCGAGGCAATCTTGGAAAGGCTGCAAAAAAAAGAGACGACCCTCTCGGCTGAGGCCAAAAAGAGAGGTTGGCAGCTCTTGACTTCGCCATCCATAGGCCGCACCACAATGCCTGCAGCCGTACCGCCTGAGATGGCTAAGGCCGCCTTGTCCCTGGCTCCCCACGAAAGCCTGATCCCCCAAACATTCAAGCAAGGGGACCGCTATCTCCTGGGCGAGATAAAAGAGCGCATTGCAGCCGATCCCAAAGCTATAGAAGAGCAAAGGCCCCTTCTGAGAGCCCTTCTCTTGAAGGATAAACGGGATGCCATGTTTCGAGATTGGATCCAGGAGCTGAAGTCACGTTCCCAGATAAAAACCTTCAGGGCTTATGAGGAAATGTTTTGAACACAGCTCTTTCCGAGGGGGGAGAGGGTATCCTTGTAATGAGCCCGTCTGGGGAAATAAGCTTCCCTAGACGGGCCAGCTTTGATCACTCTGGTTCATGCTCCCCAGGCCATGGCGGGGTAGGTGCACCGGGCAATGGCTTGAGTCTTTCAGGCCTCACGCTCTTGTGCTTCACCATAGAGTGGCCAAAGGTTTTGCAGGCTGTCATACAGCATCCGCAACCGATGCATCTTTTGGAGTCCAACAGCACTGCATCGGGCCTCTCCGAGATGGCATGGATGGCGCACACGGCCTTGGCGTAGCAGCTCTTGCAGATATGGGTGCAGATGGCATTCATTTTATTTCAGCCTCCTTTAGGTTGATGCATTCCTGAAGAATCTCTGGATCCCCTCAGCCCAGAATCCTGTCTATCTCTTCCTGATCCGAATCCATCACGTAAGTGATGCCTGAGATCTCGGCAGCCTCCCTGGTTAGGGCCACCAGGTCACTGCGCTGGATGTGCTGCAGGGAGAACTTACGTGCTCCTGCCATGAGCTGCTGGAGTCCCTGACGGAGTCTGTCTATGTAGGAATAGAGCCCTATGGCGCCAGGCGGAAGATCCTTGAACTCCGAGCCAAAGCGCTCTTTTAGCTGAGCCCCCACTGCAAATAGCTGCAGATACCCATCCTCCAGTTGCTGACCCATCCTCTCGCAGCGCTCTGCCAGGAGTCTTCCATGGGTCTTGCCCACCATGGCCGCGGTGAGAATAGCCCTCCCCAGACAGACGCCCTTGGCGTATGGAGCAGCCAAGGCCAGAGCCTTGAATATGTGATCCTCAAGGGACAGGCCACCTCCTATGGCGATGGGAGGAATGTAAGCTCCCTTTTCCTGGAGCCTCTGGCAGATTTGGTAGGTCATGCACTCCAGATAGACCGTGGGAATACCCCATTCGTTCATCATGCGCCAAGGGCTCATGCCGGTTCCTCCGCCTGCCCCGTCAATGGTCAGAAGATCTATCTTGGCATTGGAGGAAAACTTCAGAGCTCTTGCCAGATCCGCCGGTCTATACGCCCCTGTCTTTAGGGTCACATACTTGGCCCCTAAAGCCCGAAGCCTCTCCACTTCCTTGTAGAAACCCTCCTCTTCCACCATCCCAAGGCGGGAGTGGCGCTCGAATTCGCTGATGCCTCCTGACTGGAAGGCCTTCTTAGCTGTCTCTGTTCGGGGATCCGGCAGCACTATATAGCCCCTCTCTTTTAGCTGAAGAGCCCTCTCCAGGGTGGGCAGTTTCACCTCCCCGCCTATGTCCTTGGCGCCTTGGCCCCACTTGAGCTCGAAAATCTCTACCCCCAGCTTTTGGATGACGAATTCCGGCACCCCCAACGTGGTGTCCTCAACATTGGCCTGAACAATCAGGCCACCCTTGCCCTGGTACCAACGCTTGAAGGCCTTGACCCGCCTTTCCATTTCAGGGGAATGCACCAGCCTGCCGTTTTTGAACTCTGCCTGAGGGTCCATCCCGCAGACGTTTTCCCCGACCACCACCAGAATGCCGGAGATGGCAGCCCCTGCTGCCACATCCTCCCAATTGATCCGGGCTATGTCTGTGGAGCCGAGTGCTCCTGAAACAACCGGGAAGTCCAGTTTCAGGCTATTGTCCCGGCCTGCCTCGCAGGAGCAATCCACTGCCGGGAAGATGGCCACGTCGGGATCGGCCTTGACCCCAACAGCCCCCACGCATGTGCCCTGAATATTGAAGTGGGAGAAATCCACCGGATAATCTTTCTCAGCCCCTGCCGTTATCTTTCCAAAGGGCTGAGGGTATATCATCTCACGGCCTTTGAGAGCTGAACGGCCGATCTCACACGGTCCTTCACACCCGTCCAGACAGGTCACGCAGATCCCTGAAATAGGAGCTGGATCCACGCGCGTGCTTGTTATTGTGGCTGCACTTCGATTGGGTTTGCTAAAACTCATCGCCTTGCACCTCCCTGATCATTTTTTGTGAGCTTTTGCCCCTAAGAACATCTTCTTTGCACAGGCCAACCCCTGCGGACAAAAAAAAGCGCCCGATTTTTAAGCGGACGCCCTTGTCCAAAATTCATAAAGTACCGCACGCCATTGTGCAGGTGAGCAATGATGTTAAGTCATCCTGATTTATCTGTCAAGATATTTGAGTACGCTTAATTTTAGCACAACTTATTTGAAAAGCCTTCTCAGGCAGGGACTACCGTCATCCAGGAGAAGCCCTCTTAACCTCCGATCATTGGCCAGGCCTTTGATTTGGGGGGGCAAGCCCCCATCCCCGCACATTTGGCCGCCCTTCCAGGCCCTCCTGCATCAGGACAACAATGCTTGGAACTGCCTCACAAAAAGGTTGGATCCTGGAGGCAAAGGTTTCTTTTGTTGCGGGCTTGTGGTTGGCTTGGGAACAGATTCAAGAGTTTGCCCAAGGTCAGATCTGATCGGCCAGTATGATGGCCTCCGCTATTTCCCTCATGGATCGCCTGGAATCCATGCTTTGCTTCTGGATGCGTCTGTACGCCTCATCCGGGCTCATTCCCTTTCGGGTTATGAGGATTTCCTTGGCCCTTTCCACCAACTTTCGGCTCTCCAACTCCTCCTGGATCACCCTGCTTTTTACCATCAACTCTGTGTTTTCTATGGCCACAGCGGCCTGGTTGGCCACAGTTATAAGCAGCTTTACCTCGGTTTCCGTGAACAGCCTCTGGGAAGAGCCGTAACAGTTCAGAACACCCACCACCCGGTCTTTCACACACATGGGCACACTCAACATGGTGGTCAGTCCCAAATTTCGGGCCATCTCTTTTTCTTTATAGAGGGGCTCTTCCAGCACATTGGGAATCTGCATGGCTTGACGGCTCTGGGCCACCCGCCCCACTATCCCCTCTCCCCATCCCAGGCTTCTCTCCTTCAGGTATTCCTTGTTGATGGTCTGGGTCGCCCTGAGCTTGAAACAGCCTTCTTTCTCATCCAGGAGCCACAGGGAAACTATCTTGGAGTCCATGACACTGGCGGTGAGGGTCACAATCAGCTTGAGTATATCATCCAGGTACAGATCAGAGGTGATGGCCTGGCTTATCTCTGAAAGTACCTCGATTTGCCGCTCAAGAGAAGCCCGCTCCGGCATCCTTTCCCCTCTCCCACAAAAAAGCAGGCTCATTATACGGAGAACGGGCCTCTGTGTTAAGATAAAAATAAAGGAGGATTCATGAAAGGCAGGCGAATCAGCTCCGGGGTGCCCGCCCTGGACAGGCTCCTGGGAGGGCTCCGTATAGGGGACAATGTAGTATGGCATATGGACTCGGGAGTGTTCATGGAAGTCTTCTCCGGGGGCTTCCTCAGGAGCTCCAGAAAACAGGGGCACAAGGTAGTTCTTGTCACTGTAAACACATCACCCAGGACGGTTTGGGGGAGATTGAGGGCAGTAGTGGATTCCCCGGATGTGACCCTGGTGGATGGTTTCACCTGGGGCAAAGGACAAGGTGCGAGCCTTTTTACTGATTGTTACAGCAGTCTTTACCCGGGTTACAAATGCAAAGTGCTACCGGTTCAAAGACCTCACCGCGTGGAGGAGTTCCTGGAGGTTTTGAATTGTGTGGAAGAACAGATGCCACCTGGTACCCGGTACCTGGTGGACAGCCTGACGGGCATGGTGCATCTTTGGGGTGGTGAAGAGCCTGTGCTGGGTTTTTTCTCCAAGGAGTGCCCAAGACTTTACGAACTTGAGACTGTGGCATACTGGATTTTGGAAAGAGGTGCACACAGCCTTTCTTTCAGGGCACAGGTAAACCATATAACCCAGGTGGCCCTGGAACTGTGCATAAAAGAAAGCCAGCCCACCCTTACGGTTCTCAAGGCTCAAGGTCGGGAGAATTCCTCTACCTTGAGACCCAGGCCCCTTTGGATTCAAGGAAAAAGGGTACAGCTCTTGGAGGAAGAGGACTCTGGAGATCCAGAGCTGATGATAGGGCCCAGGTTGAGGAGTTTCAGGCTGGAAAAAGGATTGTCCCAGGTAGAGCTGGCCAGGATGGTAGGGGTCTCTCCCAGTACCATCTCTCAGGTGGAAGGTCAACAGATCCTGCTATCTCTGCCTGCCCTGATCAAGGCTGCCCGGGCTTTGGGGGTGACTCTGGACCAACTGGTTTCATCTGCCCCCAGGAGCTCAGATTCCCCTTTGGTGGATCGAAATCATTATGAGAAGGTTTGTTTGAGCAGCCCAGGATCAGAAGAGCTGACAGCTTACCGTATCACACCCTGGGAAGGGAATGCGGTTCTGGAAGCCTATGAGATTTGGATCAGACCCAAGGCCAGGCTCCAAGGCCACTTTTTCCAGGAAAAGAGAGAGGAGCTGGGATACCTTCTGGATGGAGAGCTGGTAGTGGAGGTGGGGGGAAGGCTTCTGCACATGGAACAGGGAGAGTGTATAAGACTTCTTAGAGAAACCCCACAGGCCTGGGAAAACCCGGGGGAGAGCCAGGCCAAACTCATATGGGTCATTGGGGGATGATGAAAAAAGCACTCAACACTTCCCTTAAAAGCGGGCTCATGAAGAACGGGTTTTGGAGGGGGAGGGTTCAAGGGTCTGGAAAGACCTCGCCCAAGAGGGAGGATCCGAGTCTGCTCAAAGAGCAATTGGAAAAGCTAAGGCTGCTTTATGACACCGCAGCCTTGATCAACGCCAGCATGGATCCCCGCCAGGTCATAAGCCTTGTACTCAAAGAGGCGGTTCGAATCATGGGGGCCACAAGTGGTTCCCTCAGAATGCTCGAGAAAGAGAGCCAGTCCTTGAGGTTGGAGGTGGCCATAGGAAAGGGCCGGGATGCAAGAAAGGCTCTTCAGTTGAAGTTGGGCCAGGGAATCACTGGCTGGGTGGCCCTCCATGGCAAGCCTCTTCTGGTTCAGGACGTATCCGCTGATCCCAGATACCTCCCCATCAGAAAGGGTGTCAAAAGCGAGATGGCGGTTCCCCTTTCCATAGAAGGGGAGGTGATAGGGGTTCTGAATCTGGATTCCAACCGTAAAGGGGCCTTTTCCAAAGTGGATTTGGAGCTGCTCACGGCCCTGGCCAACCAGTCTGCTAGGGTTATCCACAATGCCAGACTCCATCAACAGCTCAAGAAGAAGGCTTTGGAGCTGGAATCTCTTTTCTCAGTGGGCCAGACCCTGGTCTCCTCCCTGGACCTGGACGAGGTCTTGGAACGCATCACCAGGAAGGTGGTGAAGCTCCTAGATGAGGTGAAGCTATGTTCACTCATGCTATTGGACCAAGGCAGGGGGGAACTCCTCATAAGAGCGGTTCACGGAGCCAGCGAGCGCTATACCCGCAAGCCTCCCCTCAAGGTGACGGACAGCCTATTGGGTAAGGTGGCCAGGGAGAGAACCCCCATAATAGTTGGGGATGTGAGACGCCATCCGGAATTCAAGTACTCGGGCTTGGCCCGCCGCGAAGGACTGGTCTCCTTGCTTTCTGTGCCCATGATCTTCCAGGATCAGGTGATAGGGGTTCTGAATGCCTATACAGGAAAGCCCCACAATTTCTGCCCTGAGGAGGTGGCTCTGCTTTCGGCTCTGGCCGGACAGTCGGCCATCGCCATACAGAATGCCAGGCTTTACGAAAGCGTGGTGGCCTCTGAGGAAAGGATCAGGCAAAGCGAAAGGCTCCTTCTTCTTGGAGAGATGGCGGCCGAGGTGGCCCACGAGATCCGAAACCCCCTCACGGTCATCCGAATGCTGATCCACTCCCTCAACGAGGAGTTTCCCGAAGGAGATCAGCGCAAGAATGACATCCGGGTCATAGAGCAAAAGATTGGCCAGATGACCCGCCTTGTGGACCAGATCCTCCAGACCACCCGCCAAAAGGAGCCGGAGTTTGTACCCTTGGACCTCAGGAGTGTGCTGGAGGAGACCTTGGCCCTGGTAAGACATCGCTTGGGCAGACAGAAGATCAAAGTGATCCGACACTGGGGGCGAGGGGTTCCCATGATCCATGCTGACAGGGCGCAGCTGGAGCAGATGATCCTGAATCTGGTCTTGAACGCCTTCCAGGCCATGCCCGAAGGAGGGCAATTGAGTGTCAAGATCGGTTTCCGCCGCAGAGGATGCTTTGGCCCCACGGTCTGGATGGCTGTGGAAGACACAGGCTGTGGGATACCCAAGCAAAACCTGCAGGACATCTTCAAACCTTTTTTCTCCCTAAGGCCTGGCGGAGTGGGATTGGGTCTCTCAGTGGTGCAGAGAATAGTGAATCAACACAAGGCAAAGATCTCGGTCAAGGGGGCTCCAGGAGGCGGCACATGCTTTCTCATAGAGTTCCCTGCCTCGGGGCAGCAATATGTCCAGAATTCTAATAGTGGATGACGAGCCAGACGTCCACTATTCCTTCCGCAGGCTCCTGGCCAACCAAGAGCTGGAAATCCTTTCGGCTTCCAGCGGTGAAGAGGCTTTGGACCTGCTGGAGAAAAGGAAGGTGGATCTGGTGCTCATGGACGTTCGCATGGGCGGGCTCAGCGGGCTGGAAACCCTTCAAAGAGTAAAGGAAAGACACCCCAAGGTCCCGGTCATCATGATGACAGCTTACGGCACCACAGAGACAGCCATAGAGTCCATGAAGTATGGGGCCTATGACTATGTGCAAAAGCCCTTTGACATACCCAAGCTCAAGGGTATCATTGCAAGCGGTCTTTCCTTGTCAAGAACCGTTCAGGAAATGGTCAGGTTCCCCCTTTCGGGCCGAGTGCCTGAGAAGGGGGAGGCCATAGTGGGACGTTCAGAGCCCATGCAGGAACTCTACAAGCTCATAGGTCAGGTGGCCGCCTCGGACGTTACGGTGCTACTGACAGGAGAAAGGGGCACGGGCAAGGAACTGGTGGCCAGAGCCCTGTTCCAACACAGCCGTAGGGCCAGGAAGCCTTATCTGCCATTAAACTGCGCGGCAATACCCATGGAGCTGCTGGAAAGTGAGCTTTTCGGTCATGAGAGGGGGGCTTTCACTGGAGCACAGCATCGCAAGATCGGAAAGCTGGAACAATGCCACGGGGGCACCCTATTTCTGGATGAGGTGGGAGACATGCCTTTGGCCACCCAGGCGAAGCTGCTCAGGGTGCTTCAGGACAAGACCTTCGAAAGATTGGGCGGCAACGAGCGGATACAGGTGGATGTGAGGTTCATAGTGGCCACCAACAGAGATCTGGAAAGCCTGATCCAGGAGGGCCGCTTCAGGGCGGATCTCTATGATCGCCTCAACGTGGTGCGCATTCACCTGCCACCACTTAGGGAAAGAAAGGAGGATATCCCCCTTTTGGTGGATTATTTTCTCCATCGCTTCAGAAAAGAGCTGGGAAGAAACGCCAGGGGCATAAGCCGGAGTGCACTGAAAAGGCTTCTAGATTACGACTGGCCAGGCAACGTGAGAGAGCTCCAAAACGTTCTGCAAAGAGCAGTGGTCCTGGCGCGCGGCGAAACCCTGGATGAGCAGGACATACAAATCCATGCCCCTGAGCCAACGCAGATTCAAGAGAAAGACCTGGGGGAAGTGCGCCAGCACCTGAAGGCCATTTTCCGCATATGCCGTTGCTCCCCAGGCAGCATAGACCTCCTCGCTCAAATGGAACGGGAGATGATACTGGAGGCCCTGGAAGAAACAGCTGGGAACCAAAGCGAGGCTGCAAGGATTCTGGGTATCAACCGTAACACCCTTCGCAACAAGATGAGGCTTTACGGGCTGCGCAAACAGTGAGCATGCCAGGTTTGGAATGAAATCTGTCCCGGCCAGGCAGGCTGACAGATCTTAAGCAGTTTGCCCAAATTTGGTCAGGGGGGATTTGCCCTCTCCTGTTCCTCTGATTAGAGTCTGTTTCTTTTGAAATCATTGGCCTGACCGCCCAGGCAAACAAGCTTATGCAAGCTTTTTGGCCACAAGAAGCGAGGCCAAAGACACCTGCTCCCTTTTAACAATTGGTTTACTTCGGATTGCTCGCCCACAAAAGGTGAAACCAGAAATTATTGGCACGCCTCTTGCGTGAGATGATTTATGGCTTTATGTGGCAAAGCTTTCCTGACGAAGGCTTCAAGTACAGCCTCCCTTGCGAAGAAGAGAATTGGCAAAGATTCTTCATCGAGAGGTGTTTTAAAAAAAATGGAGTCGGACCAGCAAGTTCATACCGTCGTTTTTTTTTGCCAGCAGTTGGATCCCCAGCAGGACCTTCACAGCAGAGATCTAGAGCGTGAGTGGGGCTCGCGCATCGGACTCTTCCCAATGCACTGCAGCGGCCGGGTGGAGGCTCTCCACCTTCTGAGGGCAGTGGAGCAGGGAGCAGACAGGGTTCTTCTTTTGACCTGTGCCGAGGGAAGATGTCGGTACAGGGAGGGAAATCTCAGGGCTAGAAGACGGCTTGATTACGCAAGAAAGCTTTTGGAAGAGATAGGGATAGAACCAGGCAGGCTGGAGCTTAGGGTGGCCTCTTCCCAGAGCCCCAGGCACATAGCAAGGATCTTGGAGCCCATCTTGCGAGAGCCCTGGAACCATGGTCCTTCTCCCCTCTCCTTGGCCACTGATTAGAACAGCCCTGTACACGGAGGAAAAGGTGATTACCGGAACCAGAAAACCAATGGAAGAGATCCGGGCCATGATAGCTCCTTTTGGCCGGCTGCTGGTGGCAGGCTGTGGCACATGCGTGGCCGAGTGCGCCTCTGGGGGTGAGAAAGAGGTGGCTCTTTTGGCCTCACAGCTTCGCATGGATGCAAAGCTGAGGAAGATCTCCCTGGAGGTTGGAGAAATCACTCTGGACAGGCAATGTGTTTACGAATTCATAGATCAGCTCACCCCATTTCTTGAGAATTACGATGCGGTGCTTTCCCTGGCCTGTGGGGCAGGAGTTCAAGCCGTGGCTGAGGTATTCCCCCAGTGGGTGATTCTCCCAGGCTTGGACACAGGCTTTTTGGGAGAGACCAGAGAAGCCGGACTTTGGTTAGAGAACTGCAGAGGATGTGGTGAGTGCAGATTGCACCTGTTTGCAGGGGTTTGTCCCATAACCAGGTGCGCCAAGAAGCTTTTCAACGGGCCCTGCGGTGGATCGCGGGCCGGGCGATGCGAGGTCTCCCCTGAGGTACAGTGTGCCTGGCATCTGATATGGGAACGTTTGGAAAGGCAGGGGCGCATGGATTGCTTGGAGCAGATTTATCCCCCTTGCGACTGGTCGCGCCAGCAGGGGAGGGGTCCGAGAAAGATCCAAAGGGAGGATCAAAGAGCTTGAAACACAGAAGCAACCTACAAGCGGTCTTGGAGGGGGCCCATTTTGCCGTGACCGCAGAATGTGGACCGCCCAAGGGAGCTGATTCCCAAGCCTTGAGGGAAAAGGCACAGATACTCAAGGGCTACGTGGACGCGGTCAATGTCACCGACAATCAAACAGCAGTTGTTCGCCTTTGCAGCCTGGCCTCCTGTGCCATCCTCAAGGAGATGGGTCTGGACCCGGTTCTTCAGATGACCACCAGGGACAGAAATCGCATAGCACTTCAGTCGGACCTGCTCGGTGCCTCTGCCTTGGGAATCCGTAACGTCTTGTGTCTGAGCGGGGACCATGTCTGTTTCGGAAGCGAGCCCCAGGCCATGGGGGTTTTCGATCTGGACTCGGTTCAGCTTCTGTACGCTGCGAGATTGATGCGGGATCAGGGAAAGTTCATAGGGGGAGGAGCCCTAAGCCATCCGCCTGAGCTTTTCTTGGGAGCCGTGGAAAACCCTTTCGCCGATCCTTTGGCTTTCCGGGCCAGGAGGCTTGCCAAGAAAGTGGTAGCCGGAGCTCAGTTTATCCAGACCCAGTGCATTTACAACCTAGAGCGCTTCAGAGAATGGATGAAGCAGGTCAGGGACCTGGGCCTTCACGAGAAGACCTATATTTTGGCCGGGCTGACACCGCTAAAGTCAGCCCGCATGGCGCGATACATGAAGCAAAAGGTCTCTGGCATTGATCTGCCAGATGCCATCTTGGAACGCATGGAAAAGGCGCCTGCCAGCAAGCAAACCCAAGAAGGAATCAAGATCGCTTTGGAGACCATCGAGGCTTTGAGGGAAATCCCAGGCATCCGGGGTATACACATAATGGCTGTAGAGTGGGAGCAGGTGGTTCCACAATTGGTGGCGGACTCGTCTTTGCTGCCCAGGCCCACTGTTGATAGAGGTCAGTGATGCCCCCCAAGTACCACATAGAGATCCGAAATGTTCCCAACCGCTTGCCAACCATCTCCCGCTCAGGGGTAGTGGCTTGGGAAGAAGGCTGTCTCAAGTGCGCCCGTTGCGTGAAGAAGCAATGTGTTTACAAGGTCTATGAAACAAGAAAACTGGATCCGGGGCAGATGAGGGAGTCCCTGGATTTCGCCTGTAAGGACTGTTTTCGCTGCGTACAGAACTGCCCCAAGGGTTTGATCCAAAAGACCCTTGAGCCCAAATTCCTCGCCCTGGGAGACAACTACTGGACAGGGGAGATCATATCAAAGCTTTGGTATCAGGCCGAGACAGGCCGAATTCCCGTATCCGGTGCCGGGTACGGAGGGGCCTTCTCTGGCCCAGGCTTCGATTCCATGTGGACAGACATGTCCGAGATCGTGAGGCCCACCAGGGACGGGATCCATGGCAGGGAATACATAAGCACAGCCGTGGATCTGGGGAGAAAGCCCCTGGCCCTTTGCTTCGGGCCGCAAGGGGAGTTGCTTTCTTTTGTGTAGCCGCTGATGGAAATACCCATCCCGGTGATCTTGGACAGGCTTCCCTGGTCTCCTCCATCCAAGGGGATCCAACTGGCCATACTCAAGGCCGCCAAGGCCCTGGGGACTCTGGCTGCCACCGGCCCCGCAATTTGGGATCCGGAAATGGAGCCTTGCAAGGAAGCTGCCCTGTGGGCAATACCCCAGGATTTGGAAGAGCTTCCTTGGTGGCTGGCCCATGGGCCTCATCTGGTGGAACTCAATGATGAGCCCTCGGTTTTGGAAAAGCAGGGCCGGCTCAAGGAGCTCAACCCAGAGATCCTGGTGATGGTTCGTCTGCTCCTTAGCAGGGAATCAGGAAGAAGATCGGTGGAGCTGGCCAGAGGGGGAGCCGAGGTCATCCACCTCAAGGCAGATCCCTGGGGCAAAGAAAAGGGGGATTCTCCAAGGTTCGTACTGCAGGCTGTCAGGGAGATTCACTTCCATCTGGTGGAGGCCGGCATAAGAGATGCTTTGACAATGGTGGCAGGCGGTGGAGTGGCCATGGCCGAACACATGTGCAAGCTCATCATAGCAGGGGCGGACGCCGTGTCCGTTGATGTGCCGCTGCTTGTGGCCATGGAGTGTCGGGTGTGCAGGAGGTGCCAGCAAGGGCTTTCCTGCCCTGTGGGGCTGGAAGATGTGAATCCCGGCTGGGGTGCTGCCAGGATAAGAAATCTCATGGCTGCCTGGCATAACCAGCTCCTGGAGGTCATGGGGGCCATGGGCATGAGGGATGTGAGGAGACTCAAAGGGGAGATGGGCCGGGCAATGTTTTTCGAAGACTTGGAGCGTGATGTATTCGCCAGCCTGGGTAGGAGGACCTGAGTATGGCCCAAGGTTCCCAAGGCTTTTCGTTCCCTGAGGTTAGAAGAGCGCCCAGCCGCTTTCGAAATCCTCTGGCCCAGTACCGCCTCAACATCGAAAGAAGCTGTGACAATTGCCAACTGTGTGTGCAGCTATGCCCCCACGGGGTATTTCTTCCAGGAGCCAGGAAACCCAGGATTTCCAATCCCCAGATGTGCTCAGGCCCGGATTGCGGCTTCGAGGATTACTGCTGTGTGACACGTTGCCCACAAAAGGCCATATCCCTAAAGCCCAATCCCTCTTTCGAACTACTCGGGGACCTGAGGTGGACTCCTGAGCTGCTTGCCAGCACATGGCATATGGCAGAGACCGGGGACATACCTCATCAGGGTTGGAACTACCGCACAGGAGGTTCAGGGGGAGGATTCGACAAGTTGAGGTTCGTCTTTCCCCCCAAAAAAGGTCTATACTTCAACGAAAAGGACATTTCCCTTTCCATAGCTCTCAACCGCACAGGAGATGGTAGGCCTCAGATAGAGATTCCAGTCCCATTTTACCTGGGGGGGATGTCCTACGGGTCCATAAGCATCCATGCCATGCTCTCGCGGGTGAGGGCCGCAGCTTCTTGGGGAACCTTCTGCTGCACTGGTGAGGGAGGGTATCCCGATGAGCTGATCCCCTATGACCATCACATCATCACCCAGGTGGCCACAGGGCTGTTTGGGGTCAGGGAGGAGACCATACAGAGGGTGCGCATAGTGGAGTTCAAATACGCCCAGGGTGCCAAGCCCGGCCTAGGAGGACATCTTCTGGGAGACAAGGTCACAGAGTCGGTGGCCAGGATGAGAGAAGCTGTGGCAGGCAGCGCCCTTTTCTCCCCTTTCCCTTTTCACAGCGTTTATTCGGTGGAGGACCACAAGAAACACATAGATTGGATAAAACAGGTCAATCCCAGGGCCCTGGTGGCCGTAAAGGTTTCCACGCCCACGGATGTGGACATGGTGGCCGTGGGAAGCTTCTTCGCCGGAGCTCATATCTTACAGCTGGACGGCAGCTACGGAGGTACAGGAGCCGCCCCAGACATAGCCAAGAAAAACATCGCCATGCCCATCGAGTATGCTGTGGCCAAGGTACACCGTTTCCTCACCAATGAAGGGGTGCGAGACAAGATCACCTTGATCGCCTCTGGTGGGATCAGAACTCCCCACGATATGGCCAAGATCATAGCCTTGGGTGCGGATGGAGTGTGCCTGGGAACAGCGGATTTGGTGGCTCTGGAATGTGTACGATGTCACAACTGCGAGTCCGGAAGGGGATGTGCCCGGGGCATTGCCACCACGGATCCGGAGCTCACAGAACTCATACAGCCCGATTGGGGAGCCCAGCGCATCATCAACATGTATTCAGCCTGGATGAAGGTGCTTCGCTCCATTCTCAGGAGGCTGGGAATGAGAAGCGTGAGAGAGTTGGTGGGAAGGTGGGACGCTCTTGTGCACCTGGACCATCTCCAGCCTGAAGGCATACAGGGGGAGATGGAGAAGTAGCATTGATGAAATTGATGGGACAAGTGTTCTTGATCCTCAGTCCCAGGCTGGAACCTCAAGCCCGGGGCCAGGAAGCGATTCATCAGGAATTGGTCCCCAAGGGAACAAAACGAGTTTTTGGGAGAATCCTCAAAAATGCCACTTGAAGATAAGAAACTGTCCGGCCCATTGGGTCTCTCAAGGAGAGCCGAGGCCATTTTGGCTTCCAGGGCCAGGCTTAGGCCCCCGCAGGATTGGGCCTTTGGAGGGTTGAGGAGCCCGGAGGCCCAGGAGGGGGGCTGCGGTGTGGTGGGTTTTGCTTGCAATCTGAAGGTTAGAGGAAAGCACATCTTCGCCCCCTCTTTCCAGATGCATAACCGTGGAAACGGCAAAGGCGGCGGTATTGCGGCCGTGGGCCTGGATCCAGACCAGTTGGGGGTGGATGAAGAGACCCTGAAGAAGGATTTCTTGATCCAGATCGCCTTCATAGATCCTTCGGTGGTGCAAGACCTTGAAGAAGAATTCATAAGGCCTCATTTCAGAGTGGACCATCAGGCCTGGCTTCAGACCGTTGGGGATTACAGGGAAGTCCCGGGTCTGGAGATGGAACCCCCCAAAGTGAAGCGTTACTTTGTGCGCGTTTTGCCCAGGGTGCTGGAGAGGTTTCGGCAAGAGGTGGGCCTGGCCGATTTGGAGTTGGAAGATGTAGAAGAGGAGTTTGTTTGTCAAAACACTTTCCAGATAAACATGCGCTATTACAGCTCCATGGGGGAAAAAAAGGCCTTTGTGCTTTCCCATGGAAGGGACATGATGATCCTAAAGATCGTAGGATATGCCGAGCAGGTCACCCAGTACTATTGCATAGAGGACCTCAGGGCTCACATCTGGATAGCCCACCAGCGCTATCCCACCCGGGGCAGGGTCTGGCATCCGGGAGGGGCCCATCCCTTTGTAGGCCTGGATGAAGCCCTTGTGCATAATGGTGATTTTGCCAACTATTTTGCGGTGTCTCAGTACCTGAGGCAAAGAAACATATATCCGCTTTTTCTTACCGACACAGAGGTTTCGGCATTGATGTTCGACCTCCTCCATAGGGTTTACCGATACCCCTTGGAATACATAATCGAGGCCCTGGCCCCAACCACAGAGATGGATTTCGACAGGCTCCCCCAGGCCAAAAAACGAGTCTACAGGAGCATCCAGACCTCTCACATCCAGGGCTCCCCGGACGGTCCATGGTTTTTCATCATAGCCAGGAACCTGCACAGACAGAACGCTTATCAGTTGATAGGCATCACGGACACCTCCATGCTCAGGCCTCAGGTCTTTGCTCTTCAGACCAGTAAGGAGATTCAGATAGGACTGGTCTGCTCGGAGAAACAGGCCATTGACGCAACCCTCCAGAGCCTGGCCTCTGAGGACCACCGCTTTGGAAAGGTGGCGGATCTTTATTGGAACGCCAGGGGTGGCAGCTATACAGATGGTGGGGCCTTCATTTTCACAGTGAAAGGCAAAGAATCAGAAGGCTCGGAACTGGTGTGTACCGACAAGTTTGGACGCCGAATCACGGTTGAGGAGCATGCGCCTGCCCTGGAGGCAAGGGGAAGGCTGAGGGCTTCTCCTCTGTCGGCGGAGATCAGAAAACCCTTGGACCAATTCCTTTACGACCAGGATCCCCTTTCAGGCTTCACCTTCTTGTCCCAAAGGATGAGGGCGCTGAATTACTCGCAGCTTCTCAGCATAGTAGATCATTTGGTTAACCAGGCCAGAGACCAGGAGATGCTGGAAGGGGTCATAGGAGTCTTGACCCTTCTTCTGGACAGGCGGTATCCCACGGGGGAAAAAAGAAGGCGCTCAGTGGTGGAGATGATCCTGGAGGCCCTGGACAGAATCTTCAGAACCCTTCCTGTACTAAACGGAGCAGTGGGTTACAGGTTCTCCAGGATAGACTTTTCAAACAGGGGCAACCTCAGGCCACCTGAGGAGGGAGAAGAGGTCCTGGTGGTGGATGCAGGGGACTTTCCCCCAGAAGGAGAGGACTGCGACGCAAGACTCATTTGCCGTGCCCATGGCCTGGGCTGGAAGCGCTTCATAGGTTACGGATACAGGGGACAGAGATTCTTGGGCTGCGGGCTTGGGCCCGACACCAAGGGTGTGCGCATTGATGCATATGGAAGCACAGGCGATTACCTGGGCTCAGGGATGGACGGAATGGAGATAAAGGTACATGGAAACGGCCAGGACCAGTTGGGTCAGATTCTCAAGGCAGGCAAGTTGGTGGTACACGGGGATGTAGGCCAAACCTTCATGTATGGAGCCAAGGGGGGGGAGGTTTACGTGCTGGGGAACGCTGCCGGAAGACCTCTCATAAATGCTGTGGGAAGGCCCAGGGTAGTCATAAACGGGACGGCTCTGGATTTTTTGGCCGAATCCTTCATGGCAGGAGATCCTCACAAAGGAGGCGGCTTCGTGGTGTTGAACGGCCTTCAGGTGGACAGCCAGGGTAATGTTTTCCCCCAGCCTACCCCATACCCGGGTTCCAACCTTTTTTCTCTGGCCTCGGGCGGAGCTATTTTCGTGAGGGATCCTCACAGGCAGCTGGTGGAGGAGCAGTTAAACGGCGGTGAGTTCCTTCCCTTCACCGAGGAGGACTGGAACCTTATCCTGCCCTACCTAAAGGAAAACGAGGAGCTTTTCGGCATCTCCATAACGGATCACCTCCTCAGGGTACAAGGTGAAAGCCTTCCGCCAGCCGAGGTGTATAGGACCATCAGGCCCAGGAAAAGCTCTGTGCTTTCAGGTGATGGCTTGGAGGAATGGGAATGATCTGGTTAAGCTCCTGATGCTTCGGATCTTTCCTGTTGCGTGTAGGTGGTTGATAGGACTCCAGGACATTCCAGCACGAGAAACAGAAGTGTTACCAAGGATGTTGCGGTGGGAGCTGCTTTCCTTGAAACATGGTCAGTTCCCAGATATCCTCCTCCCGTAAGTGACAAAGCAAGTAGATGTTCCCATCATCGGCCTTCACCTTGAAATAATCATGATTTTCCCCGTACCATCTATCTAGGATCTCTTGCACCCTTAGCTCCTTTTGGCCCAAACGAAAGCGAATCGGCCTTTCATCGGCTTTATATCCGCTATAGCAGCTAACCTCTATGTTCATGGGTTTCCACCCCAAAAATCTTTTTGGGAGAAAGGCCTCCAGAGGCATTTTTACCTCCCAATAAGAAAAAGAAAAGGCCTCTACCCTCTTTTTTTTTTCACCCATGGCCTGGCTCATCCAGGGGCTTTTGATAGATAGGGATCAGAGGAATCCTGTTGACCGCACAGATGCTCTGGGGGATACTCACTGCCATGGAGGAACAACGTCCCAGAATTAGACCCGGCGTTGAATTGTTGCCCACCTTGCACCAAGGCCAGCAGGTTTTTCTGCTTCGCGACCGGTGGGGAATTTCTCCTGATTTGGTGCTCAAGGATAGAGGCGCACTCATTCTCTCCTTGATGGATGGAGTCAATGACCTCAGGGATATTCAGGTCATGTTGATGAGACGCTGGGGGCTGGCCCTTGTGGGGATGGAAGAGTTGAGAGAGTTGATTGAGAATCTGGACGCTCATTTTCTCTTGGACAATCAGAGATTTCAACTCAGGAAAAAGGAGCTTGTCCAAGAGTTTCGAAACGCCGCGGTTCGACTACCAGCTCACGCAGGTAGCGCCTATCCTGCCCAGCCAGGGCCGCTCCAGGATTATTTGAGGGCTCTTTTGGGTGCTCCAGAGGCCAGCCGGGAGTCCTTGAGCGCAGATCCCAAGAAGCCGCCGTCTGGCCTGGTCCTGCCCCACATAGACTTGGAGCGGGGAGGAAGCTGTTACGCCAAGGGGTACGCTTTCCTGAAACCCTTCATAAAGGAATTCGATCTTTTCGTCATCCTGGGGACCTGTCATCTTCCCATGGAATCGCCTATTTGCCTGACAGACAAGACATTTCGGACTCCCCTGGGGGATGTGCGCAGCGCGCAAGATCTGGTCAGGGAGGTTTGCCGGTTGGCGGGCCAGGACCTTTTCGCCGAGGAACTGGTTCATAAGGTGGAACACAGTGTGGAGATACAAGTCGTGCTTCTTCAGTTCTTGGCAGGGGGAACATGCAATTCCTTCAGAATCCTTCCGGTGTTACTGGGAGGGTTTCACCGGATGATGGAGCATCGGGAGCTTCCTTCCTCAGACCCTGAGCTGGAAGCCGGGATAAGAGCTCTCAAGGAAGTTTTGAATAACTACCCGGGCAGGGCGTGTATAATAGCCAGCGCTGATCTGGCCCACCTGGGCCCGCAGTTCGGTGATCCTGGAGCCGTCTCGTACCCAGAGCTGGGCCGGGCTGAAAGAGAAGACTTGAGCATGCTCCAGTGGGTCATGAAAGGCAACCCGGATGGGTTTTACCGTCACATCATGGCAGAAGGTGACCGACGGCGCATATGCGGTCTTCCTCCCATTTATGTTTGGCTTCGTGTCCTGGAAGGCAAAGAGGTGAGGCTCATAGACTACGCTCAAGCTCATCACCCCCAATGTACAGTCACCTTTGCCAGCCTGGGAGCCTGGTGAGGGTTCCTCAGGGAGACCAGGAAGGCTCAGCTTGGTTTTTGGCTGACCTACAAAAGATTGGAAGCATACTGCCTCAAAAGGCATGGGGGGATCATCCCTTGTTAGCCTTTTTTCTTTCCCTTTTCCAGTGGGGATCCCTTTTCCTTCTCTGGGAGGCGTTTTTGCCTGAAGTCATGTCCTTGGGGAGATCCAAGAAAAAAGAGCCGGGGGTGGGCGGCCCGGGGGCCTTGAATGGTGGAGGCTTGGGCACATGTCTCTCCTTCTGAGTCACAGGAGGTCCTTCCAGAAATTCCGGTGGGACTTGTTCCACCAGGAACAAGTCGCCCTGGATGGCAAAAAAAACCATGTTTCCTTTGGAAGCCTCCTGGGCCTTGATCTGGATGATGACGGGATTCGGGTCCCTTCTCCTTCCGATTCTCATGGCCAGCTCCTGAGTTCTAGACAAAACCACCCAGGATCCCTTAAAGGGCTTGAGGCCCTTTTCCATGACCACCGCATGCGCCCGCGGCCTGACCCCGCAGTAGAGCCTTTGCGGAGGCTCGGTTACGGGCCTGGGCGTAAAATCTCTCTTGGGAGTCCTCCAGCGTATCCTATCCCCCACAATCTCCAGGTCTTCTCTGAAACCAGCGTGAAGAAGCTCGGTTAGGTGGCCTTGCCCCAGGAAACGCCATTCCTGCTCTTCTCTGAGAGCCTGAAACAATTCTTTCAAAGAGATAAAACCCTCCGGATCGGGCACCAGGCCGAACTCCTCGGGACAGACTCCCAGCACATAGAACAAGTACTTGGCAAGCCTCTGTATCTGTTTCTTGTTCAGGGCTATCTCCAGTGAGCTCAGCCTTGACCGTGCTTCTTACAGATCGTATCATGTTTTTCGCGTGGCGGTGTAGCTCAGTCGGTCAGAGCATGCGGCTCATATCCGCAGAGTCCGGGGTTCGAAGCCCTGCACCGCCACCAACTCTCTTCCTACAAGAACCAGGCATCCTGTTGAACCCTCCCCAAAGGCCCCGGAGCAAGAAAGCAAAGACCCACAACCCACCAGCACAGGAGAAAGAGCATTGGCTTTGGATGTGGGCTCTTTACAGGCAGAATCTGCCTTGGTATAAATAGATGTCTAAAAGGCTGAGTCATTTCTCCAGCGGTGGGGGTGTAGCAGGATTCCAAAGGTCTAATTTCTATTTATGCGGGCAAGGGGGTTTAAGGAAAAACCTTGAGGATCCCTTTGCAGGAATGGATAAGATCGAGGTAATTGTTCCCCGATAGCTCAACCGGCAGAGCGGGTGGCTGTTAACCACTAGGTTGTAGGTTCGAGTCCTACTCGGGGAGCCAGATAATAATCAGAGGCTCAGCCGGTTTCGGTTGGGCCTCTGGCGTTATGGGGGATGGATGCCCTTTTGGGTTTATGTTCTACGGAATAACTCAACCGGGCGGTACTACATTGGTCACACCTCTGATTTAGAGAGGCGGCTCAGGGAGCACAACGATCCGAGTACTGGTAAACGCAGATACACAAGGAAACAACCTGGGCTGTGGCGTGTGGTGTTTTTCGAGAAGTGCCCAACGAGGGCCCGTGCCATGGCGAGGGAGAAGGAGCTGAAGTCGGGGCGTGGCCGGGAGTGGTTGAAGGCCAAACTTCAGACAGAGGTTTTTCAACCGGCAGAGTCCGCCGCAGACGGATTAACCCTTAGGATCTAGTAGGTTGAGGCCTTCGGCCGAAATCACGCCGGAGGCGGATTCGAGTCCTGCTCGGAGAGCGACTGCACAGAGGGCCAGGGGCTGTGCCCCTGGCCCTTTTCCCCCAGGACCGGCAGGGTCCCTTCTGCGGCGGGATTTGCCAATAGCCCCATCAGTTCCTGGGGCCGGGGCGAGGACAGTGCCTCGAAGTCCCTTGCCGGGACCTTCACTTCACCTCAAATGTGGCCTCATGGGTCAATTTGTTCCCTGAGTTCTCGTCCAGCAGGAGAAAGCGGGTAGTATAAATCCCCTTAGGGGTCTCATCCGGGAAATCCACCCAGGAGGTGACCCGGGTGAAGAAAGTAGCGGGGTGATAAACCACAGGATCCCGAAGCTGGATAATGCGAGGCTGATCCAAGACCAGATCCCCATCTGGATCCAATACCTGCATGTCCACGGAGAGGGCAAGGCGATCATCCCGGAATACCATTCCAGCTACCTTGAAGGCCATGTATAGCCTCTGTCCTCCCCGCACCTGCGCCGTTGCAAGAGGGGGGCCGTCCTCGCGTGCCGAGAATACGAAATCCCTCACCTCGAGCCCCCTTGGGGCCATTGCCCGAGCCGGTCCAACGGAGAACTCCCTCACGAGTTCCGCCTCAACGCCTCTGACCGCGTCCTTCACCTTGATGACCAGCTTGTAGACCCCTTCCGGGGCGAAATCAGGAATGTCGAACTCCATGGTCGCAGGGATCGGGTCTTGGGGATTCCGAGGCGCCCCCCGGAACGTGGGCTTCCAATTCTCGTACAGACGGAGGCCTTCCGGGTCCAACGCCGAGACGTCGAAAGACAGATCCGCCTGGCCCTGTGAGTCCTTGCCGAAGCCCACCACGTGGAATCTGGCGTAGAGTTTCTGGCCGGGCTTGAAGCGAGCACCGGGCCGCTCTGTTCCCCCCTCTTCCTCCAGGAGTGCGAGATTCACTATTGTGAGGGCATCGGAGGCCGCAGCTACACTCCTGGCTTGGAGATCGCCGGATCTAGCCATGGAGGATTCCGTCCCCTGGGTCTCGGACCCAACCCCACCGCCCGATCTCCCCGATCCGGTCCAGGTTGCCTCACGATGTATGGTGTAGGAAAACCAAATCCCTGCACCCAGCGCCACGAGCCACAAGAACGCCGTCCCGGCCCTCAGGACAGTCGGTGTGGGATGCTCCACGACCACCGTTCCCCCGAGGTGATCGCCGATCCTCTGACGACGCTTGGAAAAAAGGGCCACGAAAAGCCCGACCAGGTATAATGCGATGCCGTCCACAGCGCGCAGCAGATTCCTGACCAGGGAAGCCTTGAGCCCGCACCTGTCCCCGAGATTTCCCCTCACACGCAGGCCCATGATGAGCTTGCCCAAGGTGGCGCCGGCAAGACCCTCCAGGAGCCAATGGTATGCGAAGCCGAACACCAAAAGGGCGCCGAGGGATACCATGGCTGGCTTTCCCTCCAACGAGAATCCTCGGTCCGTCACACCCCCCCACTTGGCGGCCGAGTACATCCCAACGACTGCCAGGAGCGACAACAGCAAGGCCGTGTCCAGTACGAGGGCTATGAGACGGTCCCCGAGCCTCGCGAAAACCAGACCCGCTGTGCCCTTAAGATCCCCACGGTCCCCTCGAGAGTCATCGGGCAGCCTTTCCTGAGACATGCCCTGGCCCTCGAGGGAGGGGCCGCCCGCCCCCGAATTTCCTACCCCTGCTGCCTCGAGCCCCTTCTTGTCGTTACCCTTGAGGTCCTGCATCACTCACCTCCTCGGTGCCTCTCTTCGGACCTTCCGAGTCTCGGGGGTGCAACCCACCCCCTTCGAGAAACACTCCTTTCCCCACCAGGCCCAGGTCAAGCTAACATAGACTCATTCAGGTGGCAACACGATCTCCTTGAGGGTCGTGAGGCTCTTGGCGGATGCCACTGCTTCGCGCCTGACCGGGGGCGGGCCGAGGCATTGAGCAACAGAGATTACTTTGACTTCGGGGAGATGGTCAGGAGACCCGAAGATGCGAGAGTTCGAATGAGGCTCGCCTCCGAGACAAGGCGGGTCCTCCAATGAGCAGTCTATCCATGCCGAACTCCATGACGCATCCCGAGAATCGGTGGATCCTTTGCCGGAATGACGTATCTGCAACCGGCGTCTCAAAGCCTCCAGTGAGTTCTGCTGCCGCGACGAAGCGCCAAGTAAGCCGGGGTCCCCAGATCGCTCGACTCCCCTGGAGGAGTGCTCGCATCCGACACCAAGCGAACACATGAACGATATACGTCAGTGTTACCATCGGTAACGAACCGAGAAAGAGGAGGGGGGATGATTCAGCGAGTGAAAGAAAGGAGGACCTGATGGTGACCTATCGAGGGGCTCCCGTGGCCCCCCCTCTTGCCTCTCGATGAGGAAGGGGAGGATCCCAAAGGCCCCTACGCCCCCGTGAGCAAGCCTGGCAGGAGATAGAGAGGACGCCGGATTGATATCGATATGGGCTACAAGGTTGCACCTAAGGCAAGCATCTCAGGCACTAGGTACCTTCGGCCTCGCTGGGGCGATGCGGGCCTTGGGCGTGCGATACGAAGCCTTCGCGACGAAACAGGCCATATTTGGGCGCACCACCGCTTAACGGGTGCGGGAATTCCCCTCACTCTCCCTTCAGGTGTCTCAGGGCAAAGGCCTTGGCACCCCTTCTCTCCATATCGAACGCCTCGGCGAGGGTGGTCCTGTTGCCCTGTTTGATGAGATCCCTGAAGACCGCCAGCATCTCCTGATTCACCGCACAGATGTCAGCGGCAATCTTCTTCGCACGCGGCAGGAGTTCCCCCTCCGGGACCACCTCGTTCACCAGACCCCACTGGAGGGCCTCCCCCGCCGATACGGGTCGACCCGTGAAAGATATCTGTCTTGCCCTCCTCTGCCCCACCGCCTGCGGCAAGAGCTGCGTCATCCCCCAAGCTGGGTGGATCCCCAGTTTGATGTGCGTGTCGGCGAAGAAGGCCTGCTCCGACGCGATCAAGAAATCGCAGTTGAGGGCTAGCTCGAACCCACCCGTGATGGCAGGACCGTTTATGGCCCCGATGATCGGCTTGCCACAGGCGCCGAACACGTCAGGGAGGCCCTTCCCGTCACCTCGGGGGTCCAGGACATTCTCGGTTCGAATCGCGTCCAGATCCATCCCCGAGCAGAAGGCCTTCCCCCTGCCCGTCAATATGGCCACCCTTACCTTTGCATCCGAAGAGACCTTCTCGATGGATTCGTAGAGCTCCACCAGCAGCTGTTGGTTCATGGCATTTCGTTTTTCCGGACGGTTGAGGGTGATCGTTGCGATCCCTTGCTCCAGCTCGAAGATCACCGTCTTCTCCATGTTCAGCCTCCGGACCCGAGTAGGGCGAGCTCCCTCATGCATCGCGACTTCTGTGAAGTGGCCGGCCCGTGCGGTAAGACAGGGCGCCAGAGTGCCTCTCTCACCCAAACAGAGGCCGACCAATGGTCACCCGGTATCTCCACCGTCCCCTCATTTCCTCAGCTTCTGTGACAGTACTGCCACTGCCACGAGGCCCAGCCCGAGGGCGTCGCTGATGGGCGCCGGATAGACGAGAAGGAGGCCCCCTGCGAGGAGCATGATCCTCTCGTACAGGGTCGTCTTCTTGAAGAACCAATCCTCCACCCCTCCGGCCACCGCAGCGATGCCAATGAGAGCGGTCACGACGGTCCACAGGACTTCCAGGGCAGGGCCCTTGAGGAGGATCCCCAGTCCCCTCGGGTCCAAGGTGAACATGAAGGGGACGATGAAGGCTGGCAGGGTGTACTTCCAGGCGTAGAGCGTAGTCCTGTAAGGGTTCCCCCTGGTCAGGGCCGCCGCCGCGAAGCATGAGAGGGCCGTGGGGGGGGAGACCTCGGAGAGTATGGCGTAGTAGAAGATGAACATGTGGGCCGCGAAGTCAGGGACCCCCAGTTGGATCAGGGCCGGCGCCGCGATGACCGCGGATATGATGTACGAGGCCGTCACTGGCACTGCGAGACCGATCACCCAGACGATGAGGGCTGTGTATACTGCCGTGAGGAATAGGTTCTCCCCTGAATAGGCGATGATGATGGAGCTGAACTTGAGTCCCAGGCCGGTTAGCGTCACTACCCCCACGATCACGCCCGCAGCCGCGCACGTGGCCGCCACATTCAGAACCCCCATGGAGCCTGCCCTGAGGGCCTTGATGAGCCTCCTCGGATAGAGCCCCGTATCCTTCCTTATGAAGCTCAACACGAAGACGAGGATCGTGGCACAGAAGACGGCCATGATGGGGGTGTACCCTATCACCATCACGCCCACTATGGCTACCAAAGAGGCAAAGTGGAAACCGTATCGGCAGGTGAGTTGCCACAGGCTGTAGCTCCTGTCGAACGGGATCTCCTTGACGCCGAGTTTCTTGGCATCCAGCTCCACCATGAGGAAGATGGACCAGTAGTACAGGCAGGTCGGTATGGTGGCCATGAGGATCACGTCCAGGTAGGTAATCTTCAGGAACTCGGCGATGAGAAAGGCCGCGGCCCCCAGGACCGGGGGCGAGAGTATGGCCCCAATGCCGCCTGCGGAGAGAAGCCCCCCAGCGGCATCGCGGTTGTATCCCGCCTTGGCCAACATGGGATAGGCCACCGAGCCCAAGGTAACGGTCGTGGCCACCCCGCTCCCAGAGGGTCCCCCAAGGAGGAAGGATGCCAGGGTCACGGTGCGGCCCGCGCCGGTGGGTTTCCCTCCCATGGCCGCGAAGGAGAAGTCGATGAAGAACTTCCCAGCCCCGGAGGCCTCCAAGAAGGCCCCGTAAATGGTGAAAAGGATGATGAAGGTGGAGGAGACGTCGATGGGCACCCCGAAGATCCCTTCCAGGGTCATGTACATGTGGCCCACGATCCTGTCGATGTCGTAGCCCCGGTGCGTCCATGGTTTGGGCAGCTCGGGCCCGGCGAAGGCATAGGCTATGAAGAGGAGCACGATCGCAGGCATGATCCAGCCCGTGGACCTCCGGGTCGCCTCGATCACGAGCAGGATGAGGATCACACCGAAGAGCTTGTCCCAGATGTTGGGAACGACAGAGCGGTAGATGAAGTCGTCGAAGTCCATGAGCATGTAAGCAATCACCGCCACCGCCAGGAGCGAAAGGAGGTAGTCGAACCAGTAGACCCTTTGAGACCGCTTGGAGACCGGGAAGACCAGGAAACAGAGGAAGAGGACGAACATCACGTGTATCCCACGGAGGACTTGTGTCATGATGACGCCCACAGCCGCGTACAGGTGAATCAGGGACATGGCCACGGCCACCACCGTGACGAAGGTCTCCATCCTCCCCGAGAGCCGCCGTGCCGGCCCTTCTTCCTCCTCGATGTACCTCGCCGCCTCTTTGATGGCCTCTTCCGAGAGGATGAGGTCTCCTTCAGCGCGGCCGTTGGAATTCACTGGCCCCTCCTCTGCCCAACATTCCCTCCATGAGGAACTGGCCCAGGGGTAAAGATCTTGAACGAATCACTACGAGATCGCCGCTTGCACCCAGGGAAGCGAGCGAGACGTCCATCCTTGCGCAAGAGAGGCGCTGGGCTTCGCCCATCCCTATCCGGAGCCAGATCTCACCCAGCCCCCTATGCAAGGGATGGCAATCACCACCTGTATCGAAGCCGTAATACTCCGCGACCGCCGGGCTCTTGGTCCTGACCCCGACGAGAAAGATCCTGTCTCCGATGACCTCCAGCTCCTCGATCACGGGCGCGTCGTACATAGAGTGTGTGTAGGAGAGGGAGAAGCGCCCGGAGCTACCGACTGGGATCCTGACCAGGTACGGGCGATCCAGGTTCTCCAGATGCAGGACCACGACCCTGCGCGAGAGCAACAGGCCCCCCGCGAACATCAGGATCGCCGCGCACGTCAGAAAGGGCCAGAGACGGTGTCTCAACTACTGCAGCTTCAATCCTTTCTCCGCGAAGTACTTGATGGCCCCCGCATGGAACGGGATGGGGGAGCCGTCCTTCTGCGACTCCACCGCTAGATGTCTGGCCTCTTTGTGAACGTTGATCAGCTCCTGTTGGTGCTCGAAAAGGGTCTTCACTACGTCATATATCACATCCGATTTGGCCTTTTCGTTGCATATCAGGAGGTTCCAGACGACAGCGATGGAGACATCCTTGTCTTGTCCCGGGTAGGTCTTGGCCGGCATCACGCCCTTCACATAGAGCGGACCGTATTTCTCCCTCATCTTGGGGATCGCCTCCTCATGGCCGATCAGTTTGATCTTGATCCCCGGGGTGGCGCCTAGGTCCGTGACCGAGGCCGTGGGCAACCCGCCGTCCCAGAAATAGGCGTCGATCTTGCCATCCTTGAGGGCCCCGGCCGACTCCGCTGCGCCCAGCTTGTCCCTCTTCATGTCCTTGTCCGGATCCAGGCCATAGGCCTCGAGGACCCTGAGGGCCTTGACCTCCGTGCCGCTGCCAGGGGAGCCTGTAGAAACCCTCTTTCCTTTGAGGTCCGTGACCTTCTCGATGCCCTTTCCCTCGAGGGTGACCACGTGCATGTTGTTGGGGTAGAGGACGGCCACCGTGCGGATGGGCAGCTTTTCCTTGAATTTCCCCTTGCCCTGATAGGCGTCCCACCCCACATCCGCCATTATCAGGGCCAGATCGGCCTTTCCAGCACCCACGAGGAGGCAGTTGTCCACCGAAGCGCTGGTGACCTCCGCGGTGGCCTCCGCGTACTTGATGTACTTGGAGATGACGCTGGCCATGCCTCCTCCCAATGGGTAGTAGACCCCGCCGGTCCCCCCAGTGGCGATGGAGAGTTTCACATCCTTCTGGGCCCACGCGGGCGCAAGGGAAAGGACGATGACACAGACGATTCCCATAAACACAATGCGTCTCATGGCAGATCCTCCTTTCTTGGAATTGTAACGGTGTCCTTTCTAGCCGAGGTAAGTGTGGATGTCAATCGCAAATTTGACAGTGGTAGTCCGTCAATGACGTGTTGCGAGAAAGGCCATTTGTGTCGCAAGGCTCCGGGAATAGGTCGACGCAGGGGCACGGAGGCGAAGGGACGTGGGGGCCGCCCCCGTAAAAAAGCGAATACCTGATGCCGCCTATCCTGTTGCGTCCCGTCGGGCTGTTGGAGTAAGATCCCTAAAACGGCAAGGGAGCAGGAGGGCTTTCGCTTTGGCCCTCACCCGGCCGGAGAAGGCAACTGACGAGAAGGCTGATATGGAAGGACCCATGAACATCGCTTCCCTTCCCGGCCCTTGGGGGAGGATCTGGTTGGGCACCACCCCCAAGGGTCTGTGCGGTGTCTCCTTGCGGGGGGGTAGGGCCATGTTGGAGGCCAAGGCCAGGGCATGGGGCCTGGCAGTGCAGGACGACCCTCGGGCCAACCAAAGGGCCATCGAGCAGCTTCGGGAGTATTTCGAGGGGAAGAGGGAGGGATTCGATCTGGCCTTGGACCTCCGGGGGACACGATTCCAACTGCGGGTGTGGAGAGCCCTTCAGGCGATCCCATTCGGCGAGACGCGTTCGTACAAGGATATCGCCTTCCAGGTGGGACATCCCACTGCCTTCAGGGCGGTGGGCCAGGCCAACGGGAGCAACCCGATCCCCATCGTCATACCTTGCCATAGGGTCTTGCGATCGGACGGGGGCCTCGGCGGGTTCTCGAGCGGAGTGGACATAAAGGCCAGGCTGTTGGCCATGGAGGCGGCGAGGAGAAAGGGGTGAGGGCAAGGGTATTTGTCACGAGGCGTTTCGATCCGGAAGGGCTCCGACCGATATGGGATTGCTGTGACGTCAACTACAACGATCAGGATGCCCCGCTTCCGTATGAAGATCTCCTGGAGGGCGTGGCCGAGGCGGATGCGTTGATCTGCACGGTGACGGATCGTGTGGACATGGAGGTCATCGCCGCTGGGGGGAGGCTGCGGGTGATATCCACTGTCTCCGTCGGATACGACCACATCGACTTGGAGGGGGCGACGAGACGCAGGATCCTGGTGACCAACACCCCCGATGTGCTCACGGAGACGACTGCCGACCTCACATGGGCCCTGATCCTGGCCACGGCAAGGAGGATAGCGGAGGGGGATCGAAGGGTACGGCAGGGGCTCTTCCGGGAATGGAGCTTCCTCGGCTTCCTGGGGACAGACGTGTACGGAAAGGTCCTGGGGATCATCGGGATGGGGCGTATAGGGATGGCCGTGGCGAGGCGGGCCGTGGGCTTCGACATGCGCATACTCTACGAGAAGAGGTCTCCTCTCCCCAAGGGGATGGAGGAGGCCCTCAAGGCCACCTTTGTCGAGCGTGAAGCCCTCCTTGCCACATCGGACTTCATAACCCTCCATGTCCCGCTCACCGAGGAGACCCGTCACATGATCTCGGACAGAGAATTCCGCTTGATGAGGCCCACGGCTATCCTGATCAATACATCGCGGGGTCCTGTAGTGGACGAGGAGGCCCTCTGTCGGGCCCTGGAGGCTGGACGGATAGCCGGTGCCGGACTGGATGTTTACGAACGAGAGCCCGAGGTGGCCCCGGCCCTCCTGAAGCTCCCCCAGGTGGTGCTGACTCCTCACGTGGGGAGCGCCACCGTGGAGACCAGGAGGAGAATGACACAAAGGGCAGTGCTCAACTGCCTAGACGCCCTTGAAGGGAGAAGGCCCCCGGATCTCCTGAACCCCGAGGTCCTGGCATCTGACCCTTCCTCTTGACAGGGGCGCGACTACTTGACCACCGAGACAGATCTCCACTTGTGGCCATGCGAGAGAGCCTTTCCTCGGCCCCTCCCAGGACCTTCCTCTGGATCCTCGTGATCCTCTTGTCGAGCACCCTTTTCCACAGGGTCCAGCATCTACCGCTGAGGGATTACCGGGAGACAAGGATCGCGGAGATGGCGCGGGAGGCCATGGAGGGAAACTGGGTCATTCCCCATCTGAATGGGACCCCTTCTCTCAACAAACCTCCTTTGGCACCATGGATGGTGGCTGGGTCTTTCAGGTCCCTGGGGGTGGGACAATGGCAGGCGAGGCTTCCGGTGCTGCTGGCCGCCCTTTGGACCGCTGTGCTGGTGGGATGGCTGACGCGTAGGATCTTCGGAAGAGGAAGGGGGCTTTTGGGGGCCGTGCTCTTCTTGGGGGCACCTGGCATCCAGTACTATGGTCGCATGCTCACCAACGATGTCTTTGCCATGGCATGGATGGTCACGGCCATGGCAGCCTTCCTCAACGGTTATCTGGGAGGTCGAACGGGGTGGTATCGTCTCGGGTTCGTCGCGTGCGGCCTGGGGGTCATGTCCAGGGGACTGGTGGCCATCGCCTACCCCGTAGGGGCCCTCGTGCTGTTCGCCCTGATGGTGGACCGAAGGATCCTGAAGGAAGTCCCTTGGATGACGGGGGTGGTGCTCTTCCTTCTGGTGACCGCGCCTTGGTTCGTTGCGGTGGAACTCGAGCTGCCAGGCTTTCTCCACCACCACTTGGTCAAACAGCAAATGGAGCGGGTGATCGCCCAAGGGGGGCACCCCTTCGCGGCCGTCCCGAGATGGCAACTGCTCCTCAGTTTCCTCGGACTCCTGGGCCCCGTATCCTTGCTCCTCCCATGGACGATAGGTGCGGTGAGGGGGCAGCGGGACACGCACCGTCTCCTGTGGGTCTTCGCCCTGATGGTCCTGGGCTCTGTGCTCCTGTCCGGAGGGAGGAACCACCCGTACACGCTCCCGGCGATCCCTGTCATGGTATGTGTGGCCGCGGGTTGGCTTGGTGCCATTTTCGAGCACTCACCCAGGTTTTCCAAAGGAGGGCCTGCCCTTCTCATGGGCCTCATGGGGGCCACCATCCTCGGCTCCCTTCCTTGGATGGGAAGGATCCTATCGGGGGTCTCGCCGTACCTCCGGGAGCAGGGGACCGTGATCACGGTCCAGATATGCCTCGGCATAGTCGCCCTGTTTTCCGTTACCAGCGGGTGGTTCATCTGGCGAGGCAAAGGGGGCTATGCCGCGTTTTTCCTGGCGGCCTTGATGGTCCCCGGGGCCTTGATGATGTCCCACATCCAGGAGCGTCTTTCGCCATGGGAAAGCCGGGCTTATCTCGGGCAGATGGTGGCCAGGGAGACGCCACCCCAATGGCCGCTGATCGTGGCAGACCCATCGGACCGCCAGTTCGAGGGGACCGGGGGGTGGGGGTTTTACGCACGGAGACGTGTGCTCATGGTGGACTTCGAAGGGAATCGCCCCCTGTACTCCCAGACCGTCGGGAGGCCCGAATGGATCATCCCCGCCGACGAGCTGCTGGACATGATCATCGCGGGCAAGCCCTTGGTCCTGGCCGCCACCAGTGACGGCCTCAAGGGCCTGGCCATGGCCACCCTCCCCCCGCCTTCGGCTCACGATGGCAAGTTCAGCCTTTGGATCCTGCGATCCGTCTCCAAACAGGAAGGAGATCCTCCTCCAGGACCTTCCTCCACGATGGGGCCTCCCTCTCCATGACCTGGCGTGCCCTGAGGCCCATCTCTCTCAGCTCGTCCGGCCGGTCCAGGAGGGCCTCCGCTGCCAGCAGCCATGCCTCATGGTCCCTATGGGGGAGCAGGATCCCATCCTTCCCCCTTCCCGCCATCACGTGGGCCGCCCCTTTCTCGCATGCCATCACCGGCAGCCCGCAGGCCAGCGCCTCCATCACCACGTTGGGCCACACCTCCGCCTCCGATGGAAAGAGCAGGAGGTCGCAACTCGCATAGATCCAGCCCAGCTCCTCATGAGGCAGGTTCCCGGTGAAGGTGGCGTGTTGCCCCAGGATCTGGGACACATCTTGTCGCTGCGACCCGTCACCCACGAGGAGGAGGTGCGTGTCCCTTCCCCTATCCACCAAACCTCTTACCACCTGAGCGGCAACGACTGCCCCCTTGACCGGGTCTATGCGGCCCACGAACAGGAGCAAGGTGCACCGGGGGGGGACGCCGAACCGCCGGCACAGACCCTCGCGGTCCTTGCGCCTCGGGTTGAACAACTCCAGGTCGATGCCCCTCCTGAGGAGAGATACCTGAACGGACGGGGCCAGGCGTTGGACCATCCCCTTATCCCTCCCATGCGACACGAATACCGCCTGACACTGGCGCAGGTACCGTCCCAGGCGCCTCTTCATGGAGCGCTCCTGGCGATCCAGATAGCGATACTCCTCCAGCAACCAGCGGACCAAGGAGCGACAGGGCAATATCTCCTTGAGGATCCCAGGGGTGTAGATCCTGGCCCAGGCAATGATATCGGTCTGGATCGACGTGGACAGTGGGATCCCGTAGAGCCTGGATCTCCACAGCGCGGTCTTGGCGAAGGCGTGGAACGCGTCTGTGGTGTGCAGGACGTCGAACCCCGTCAGACTGCGAAAGAGGCGGGGGTGGACAGGGGCAAGGTCTGTATTGGTGGGGATCCCGCGGAAGAAACGGAATCGCTCGGTCCCCAAGGCTGGCGGGACCAACACGTATCTCACGTTCCTCCCCATGGGGAGCACCCTGCCCTCATCCCCGAGGAAGAACAGGGTCATGTCTATATCCGTGCTCTCCAACGCCACGCGGGACAGCCTTTCCCATGTCCCGGCCAGCCCCCCAACCTCCCCCGGGTGATTGGGCCGGTGATCGATGAGGACGGCCACCTTAAGCGGGTCTCTCGTTGTCATGGATCACTACTCTACTACCAGGAGGCTGCCCCCGCAACCGAAACGGAAGTTCATTGCTTGACACAGCAGTCGCCCATGTGTTACAAACGGATGAGCGAATGAGCATTCATTCGCCAGGTCTGCCCCCTTTGAGAAAGGGTCGTTCCTTGGCGGGCATGTACGGGAAGGACGAGGACATCTTTCAAAAGAGCATGAGGTTCTTGGAGTGGCCCGAGCTGTGCAGGCGGCTCTCGGAACACGCCCTCAGTCCCTTGGGCATGGGTCTTTGCCGGGGTCTCCTCCCGGCGGAATCCAAGGCGGAGGCGACTCGGCAGATGCACATGACCAGTGAGATGGCGGCGATCTTGGAGCGCGAGGGCCGCGTGCCACTGGCAAGCTTCGAGGATCTGGGGCCAGTCCTAGACAGGGCTGAAAGGGGGGAGAGGCTCGCGGGGGCGGAGCTGCGCCAGGTGAGCGAGTTCCTCGCGCTGGTCGGGAGGTCCCGAGCCTTCTTCCTCAAGAGGGCAGAGGTGTCTCCTGTCCTGTGGGATCTCGCCTGTGTCCTCCAGGAGATCCCCCACCTCCAAGAGGCCCTGGAACGGGCCATCGACCCTGAGGGGCAGGTCAAGGATGAGGCCTCCTCCGCACTGGGTCCCCTGAGACGCGAGGTGCGCAGGGCGCGCGATGAGGCCTTGGGCCGAATCGATGCGTTCCTGAAGGACAGGGAGGCATCGAAGCTCCTGCAGGATTCTTATTACACCGTGAGGGAGGGGAGGTTCGTCTTGCCGGTTCGGGCAGATGCCCGCAGGGCCATGGACGGGATAGTCCAGGGGATCTCCGCCAGTGGGGCGACCCACTTCTTGGAGCCCCTTTGGCTGGTGGAGATGAACAACGCCTTGCGCATGGCCGAGTTGGAGGTAGAAAGGGAGGTGGATCGGATCCTTAGGGAACTGAGCGGTTCCGTGAAGGGCTCGGCTCAGGTCATTCGGCAAGACCTGGATGTGATGGCCCATCTGGATCTGGTTCACGCAAAGGCGAGGCTCTCGGCGGCCATCAGGGGCTCCAAACCGGAATTCAGCTCAGCCGGCCATCTGGCCCTGAGAGGCCTTCGTCACCCCCTCTTGTCGCTGCGGCTGGTCCCTGTGGTCCCCAACGATGTGGTCCTATCCCCCGAGGAAAGGATCCTCGTCATCTCAGGACCCAACGCGGGGGGCAAGACCGTGTTGCTCAAATCCGTGGGTCTCGCCTTGCTCATGGCGCGCGCCGGTATCCATGTCCCAGCCGATCCAGGCTCCCTTCTCCCTGTCTTCAGGGGCGTCTACGCCGACATCGGCGACCAGCAAGATATCAACATGGATGTCTCCACCTTCTCAGGACACATGTTGAACCTGAGGCAGATCCTGGAGCGCGTGGAAGAGGACTCCTTCGTGATCCTCGACGAGCTGGCAGGCTCCACAGACCCACAAGAAGGCTCCAAGCTGGCCCTCGCCCTCCTGGAGGAGCTGTGCGATCGCAAGGCCAGGGTCATGGTCACGACTCATTACCCGGCCCTCAAGGCCTGGGCCCAGGCTCGCAAGGGTGCAAGGAACGCGGCCATGGAGTTCGACTGGGAACGGATGGAGCCAGCCTACCGCCTCCATCTGGGGGTACCGGGTCTGAGCTCGGCCCTGGAGATCGCACAGCGGATGGGACTGCCCCGGGAGATACTGGAAAGGGCAAGGGCCCTAATGGATGGAGACGAAACAAGGCTGGAGGGGGTGCTGAGGGAGCTGGAGAGGGAAAGGGCATCGCTGGAAAGGGAAAGGAAGGACGTGGGCCTCCTCAGGAGTCGCCTGGAAGAGACTCTCGAGCGGCACACGGAGCTGCTGTTGGCCTCCAGGAAGGATCACGAGACCTTCCTGCGCGAGAAGAGGCAGAGACTCTCTTCAGAGATCCAGGATGCACGCCGGAGGATCCGAGAGGCCCTAGCCTCCCTGGAGGGGGCCCGAACACGCCGGGATGTGGAGACGGTCCGTGGCCAGATCCGGGGTCTCGAGGAGGAGCTGCGTCCCCCTCCCCCTGCCCCATCCTCCCCCCCAAAACCATTGTTTGCCGTGGGCCCAGGGGACCCGGTGATGGTCCTCCCTTTGGGCCAGGTAGGGGTCCTGATGGAACATCCGTCCGAAGGCAAGGGGCGCGTCCGTGTGAAGTTGGGAGGCATGGAGGTCCTGGTGAGGGTCGATGCCTTGGGCGGAGTGGATCGGGAGGACACCGACGCCTCGCAAGAGGCGCCTCCAGGGGCACTGGGATCCCTTCCTGTCCAGGAGATCCCGCCACACATAGACCTCAGGGGGATGAGGGTGGAGGAGGCCATGGCTGCCGTGGAGCGATACCTGGACAGGGCCATCATGAGCCGCCGAGAGGAGGTCAGGATCATCCATGGCCATGGCACCGGCGCGTTGAAGCAGGCGGTGCGAAGCTGGCTGTCGGCCTCGCCTTGGGCCTCGGCCTTCAGGCCGGGTGGGCGGGGTGAAGGAGGCGACGGGGCAACGGTGGTGAGGTTGCGCCACCAAGATTGACGGTCTCGAGACCGTGCTTACCCGAATCCGGGCAGGAGTGATATCAACAACAGAGGGAGGAGACTAGATGGAGGGATTGGGGCAGGAAAGAGATGGGCAGCGAGGCATCCGGATCCAGGACAACACCCTTCGGGACGGACATCAGTCCTTGTTCGCCACCCGGATGAAGACGGAGGACATGGCACTGGTGGCGGAGGAGATGGACCGTGTGGGGTTCTGGGCCATGGAGGTCTGGGGGGGGGCCACATTCGACGCCATGCATCGCTTCTTGGGTGAGGACCCGTGGGAACGTCCGCGGATACTGAAGGGATTGATCCGCAATACCCCGTTATCCATGCTCCTTCGAGGGCAAAATCTCGTTGGCTATCGCCACTATCCCGACGATGTGGTTCGCGCCTTCGTGGAGAAGTCCTGCGAGGTGGGGATAGACGTCTTCAGGATCTTCGATGCCTTGAACGACTTCAGGAACTTCAGGACCTGTGTAGAGGTGGTCAAGGCCAACGGCAAGCACTTCCAGGGATGCGTCTGTTATTCCCTGACGGAGCGGAGGCTAGGAGGAGATGTCTTCAATCTCCAGTATTTCCTGGACAAGGCCAGACAGCTGGAGGACATGGGGGCGGACTCCATATGCATAAAGGACATGGCCGGTCTCATCTCCCCGTTCGATGCCTACGACCTGTTCAAGGCCCTGAAGGGGGCGGTGAGCGTCCCCCTCCAGCTCCACACTCACTACACCTCGGGGATGGCCAGTATGGCGTGTCTCAAGGCCGTTGAGGCAGGGGTGGACATAATCGACTGTTGCATGGCCCCCTTCGCCCTCAGGACATCCCAGCCCGCCGTGGAGCCCATCGTGGCGGCGCTGGCCGGGACCCCATGGGACACAGGACTGGACCTGAAAAGGCTACTGGCGTTGAGCCGAAAGCTGGAGCCCATCGCCCAGGAATACATGCAGTTCCTCGACACAACGAGGGTGGCGACCATCGACGTAGGTGTCCTGGAGCACCAGATCCCTGGAGGGATGATCTCCAATCTCGTCAACCAGCTCAAGGAGAACAACGCCGTCGATCGTCTGGAAGAGGTGTACCGGGAACTCCCGGTCACGAGGCGGGAGCTCGGGACCCCACCCCTGGTGACCCCCACATCTCAGATCGTTGGGGTCCAGGCCGTGCTGAACGTCCTTTTCGGGAGGTACAGGCTGATCTGCAACCAGGTCAAGGACCTGTGCTTCGGCCTCTACGGCAAGACACCAACGCCCATCGACCCGGAGGTGCGGCAAAAGGCCCTGAAGGGATACAGGAGGGGAAATGAACCCCTCCAGGGACGTCCCGCGGACGTCTTGGAGCCAGAACTGGACTCCGTCCGGCGCTCCCTCGGGGAGCTGGCCCGCACCGAGGAGGACGTGCTGACCTGCGCACTCTATCCCACCACAGGGAGGGAGTTCCTGAAAGCCAAGTACGGGGTGGCGCAGGCGGGGGAGAAGCAGGTGGCGTTGTAGCCTCTGAGCTCAGGAGGCTTCCCCGGTCTCCAGACAGGGCGAGCTCGGCCCTCTCGGGCGCTTCAGCCAAAGGGTACGGGGGCTGCATGCCGGGCTCAGCCGCTTCGCAGCACCTCCGAGACCCGATCCGCATATGCCAGGCTTCGTTGGTCGGCTGCGATGATCTGGATGGCGGCCGCGGATGGGGCCCCGAGACCCAGATCCACGGCCCTGGCGATCTGCTCCTGCTCGAATATCCTTGGCTTCATGACGGCCTCGTTGCTGCCCAGGAGCTTGAGGATCGCCACCCCTGTGGCATCGATGGCGACTCGGTCAGTGGAGGCCAGAAATACGCTTGCTCGGGCCAGCTTGCCGGTGGCAGGGCCTCCGTCCACAAAGGCATCTACCCCGTCGAGCACGACGAGGTCAGGGCGAAATGGCGCGTTGATCTCGGCGATCATCTTCCTCTGGTGGGGAGAGCTGTGGAGTTCCCTCATGTAGTGGTATCCATGGCGAGATGTTGGGACCACGCCCACGTGGAGCTTCAACGACATGGTGAAGACCCCTCCGTACTGGTGGGTCTTCAGGCAGCACGTGGAGACCAGGCATTCTGCCTCCAGGACTGGTCTAGCGATGCGAAACCCTTGGGACCAGTGTGTCCCCTTGGGCCTGATGGGGACCCAGTCCCTCTCCTCCAGCCTGTCGAAGTCCGACACCTTCACGCCTGCCTTGTCCAAGAGGGACAGTACCCCCTTGGCCTCCATCACCTCCCGTGTGGGAGGGTAGCTCCGCTCCCCCAGGGTGATGGATCTGGCACCCATCTCCCAAAGACGTTCCACGAGGGCCATCAGGGTCTCATTGTGAGTCGAGCCTGGGGTTGGGTCAGCGGTATTGAAGTTGGGCTTGAGCAACACCTCCTTGCCCTTCACAGGGTTGATTTCCAGGGCCGCGATGGATGACTTGACCCCGTATCCCCTGTCGTCTGTCTGCACCAGCGCCACGCGACTCATATCGCCCCCCATGGCCACTCTTCCACGAATCCCGACAAGGGCCGCCCCGGTCGCTAGACCAGAGGCCCTGATGAACCCCCTTCTGTCCAGGCCTTTCATCGTCCGCCCCTTCCCTCACCTGCCAACAGTGTCGCACGCCCAAGAGGGATCGTCCAGTGGAAGAGTGGTCGCCTCCCCGAAGAAGGCCTTGGGTCCGAATCGCACGGAAGAATCGGTGGACAAGACCCGATGGGCCGAACCCTGCCGACGCAAAGAGGAGGCGATGCCACTGGGTCGCCTCGCGCCGCAGTTCGCGGAGAGATCAAGGGGGGGCAAGTTCTTCCTTCACAAGTCCTGGAGGCAGACCGGTGCAGCCTCTTCCCTCACGACCCCATCACCGATGAGCTCTGGTCCAGGTGGCATTGGGGCTCGATGGCCAGGTCATACCAATGCCTCCTGACGTGGGCCTGGCCGGATACTGGTTCAGGACGACCGAACCCATCGACCTGGAGGGCGTCATGACCCAAGAATACCTGTCGGGGTGGAAGCGCCTGATGGAGAAGCTCAAGGGGTCCTTCGACCAGAGATCCGAGTCCGGCTGGCAGAAGAAGGCTGGGATGGATTGGAGGCAATGGGCCTCGCTCTCAGACGAGGATTGAATCCCTGATGGGCCGCGCCTCACTGCCCTCTCGTCCCCCGTCCCCGGGCGGCGATCCTCTTTTCCTCTGGGACCCGCTCGAGGGTGTAACGACTGGTCCCTAGACCCACTCTCTCGGCATGGAGTATCTGGACCATGGGGTCGAGAGCGGGGTACGAGAGTCGGGAGATGTCGGAACCAGCCTTCTCCCTGGTGATCTCCAGGGTGGCCATGTCCACGGCCACAGGGTCCTCCGAGCCCAGGATGCCGATGTCAGGCATGATCTTCTCCTGAGGTGTGTGGAGGCAGTCGCAGTCCTTGGTCATGTCCAGGAGCACGTTGAAGAAGAAGCACTTGTCTCGCTTGTCCTTGATTACCCCCAAGGCGTGCTCCGCCATGCTCTTTTGTAGCGTGGCCGACTCCTTGCGAAAGTCGTACCTTATGGCATCAAAACGGCATACAGCCAGGCATTCCCCACAGCCTATACACTTCTCCAGGATTATGAAGGAGGCCCCTTCCCTCTCTTCGATGGCCCTTTGGGGGCACCAACGCTGACACTTCTTGCAGAGCTGACACCGCTCTGCTATCACTTGAGGCCTTATGGAGGAGTGTTGACGCATCTTCCCCATGCGGGAGGCGAGGCCCATGCCCACGTTCTTGATGCAGGCACCGAAACCGGTCCCCATGTGGCCGGTGGCGTGGGAGACCACCAGCAGGGCGTCCGCTGTCATCACCTCTTTGGCCACCTTCACCGTCCGGCTCAGCTCCCCTGGGATCTCCACCTCCACCTCGGAACTCCCCACCAAGCCGTCTGCCATGATGAACGGGGCCCCTACGCGCTGGATGGAGAATCCGTGCCCATGGGCCAGCATTATGTGTTTGACCGCGTTCTCCCTCTGGCCCATGTACAGGGTGCAGGTCTCGGTGACGAAGGGAAAGGCCCTGGAGGTCTTCACCTTCTTGACCAGTTCCCTGACGAGTTCCGGCTTCACGTGAGTGACATTGCCCTTCTCCCCCACGTGCACCTTTATGGCCACCAGATCCCGTCTGGAGATGCGCGAGGAGACACCCGCTGCATCGTAGAGCCTGCCCATTGCCCTGGCCTGCTCCTTGGGGGAGAGCCCGTCCTGTAGCTCCACGTAGTACACCTTGGATACCACAGCCCACCTCCCTGAGTCCGTCCCCTGCGAACCTTCGAAACCGTTGCGGACGATCCTACAACGTCAGAACACCGCCTCACAAGACCTCTTGCGGCCTGGCACCTCTTTCATCAGTACTACGGTCACAAAAGGGCGTGATTGGTGGCAAGGCAAGAGACAGATAGGCCGTCCGATGTTCGCTCGATGTTCGAGTCAGAACCAGCCAGATGGGGGCTCATGCTGGTTCCTCTGAATCATCTTGGAGCACCTCCAGTTCGTACGTCGAAAACCCGGTGACGAATCCCTCCGGGGTGACCTTCTGGATGGTACCCGTACGATAGATCTTACCGTTGTCTTGGTAGAGAGAGTAACGTTTCCCGATCTGAGGTTCCTCTTTCTCCCACCCCTCGCGAACCGTGCCTGTAGGGAACGATTCCCCAGGGCTACCCCTCACCTTGCGTATACGCACTTTTCTGGGCATCTTGTCGATCACTCCGATCTCTGCCAGACGGCGGACTATCCTCTCCAGACCGTGAAACATCTCCGCAGCCACGCTTCGATCTTCTTCGCGCCGGCCCAGGAGTTCCCTTATCTCGTTCAGGCGCAGGCCGTAATCCAGAAAGGGCGTGGGCCTGCCCTCGAGGATGTCCAACAGTATGCGATTGAAACGGACGGTCTCGCGAAGAAGCCAGTCAGAGCCCCTCCTCGACCCCTTGCGTCGGTCCTCCCCCACGCCGGCATCCCTCGACGTCGTCTCAACACGGCGAGTCTTCCTGGACTCGCTGTCCCGCCCTTGGTAGGACTCATCTCCGGGAAAACCCCTGTGCCGTGAAACTCATAACACACTCGGACTCGGTTGGCAACAGCCCCTCTTGACGCGGCTAACCGCTCAGAGGCTGTGAAAAGATCCATCCTTGGGGCCTGGCCAGGGGAACCGCTGCATCATCCACGCACCGGGCCCTACCTCCCCGGGGTGGTCAGCATCCGCCGTCCCCCCAACATCGAATTACCCGACAGCGAGACCTCCGTACCAGGGTCCGGTTTCAGCCCTTCCACAGCGGGACGAAAGGCCGCCCCCAGGGGGATGGGTTAGCGGAGCTGGCCTGCTCGCCGCGACCTCAGGCCCCACACGACTCCGGAATCAACATACCCCAACTCCCCCAGGGCCTTGATGACCTTGGCTGCACACTCATCCGCTGTGTGGAGATGGGTCTCCAGGGTCACCTCCGGGGCGAGGGGCTCCTCATATGGATCGTCGAGCCCTGCGACATGCTGGATCTCACCGGACCTGAAGCGGCTGTAGATCTTCTTGTAGTCGCGCTGTTCGCATATCTCCAGGGGACATTTCACGTAGACCTCGACGAAGTCCCCGATCTCCTCCCGGATGGCATCCCGGGTGGATCGGTAGGGGGAGATGGCAGCGCCTATGGCCACCACACCGTTGCGGGTAAGGAGCTTGCACACATACCCTATACGTCTGATGTTCCTGTCCCTGTCCTCTTTGCTGAACCCCAGCCCGTTACTGAGGTTCTCCCTCACCTCGTCTCCGTCCAACACCTCTACCTTGAACCCCGCCTCCTGCAACCACTCGGCCACCTGCCTGGCCACCGTGGTCTTTCCGGAGGCCGTCAGCCCGGTGAACCACAACGTGAACCCCCTGGCCATCATCTGTCCTCCTCCATCCATTTCCGCTCCAGCGACGATCTCTCCGCATGAGATAATGCCTGTCTCAGTCCCTGTCTCGAACTATCTGAGGCTGCATCCGCTCGCGATCCCGGATCTGCCTGGCCCAACTCTCGGCCTCCTCCTTGGTCTCGAAGGGCCCGACCCTCACCCGATACCAGGTCCCGCGACCCGGGACCTCGGCGGGGATGATCCTCGGCGAAGGATATCCCTTGCTCGCCAGCTCCCTCACGATGGACTCCGCCTTCTCACGCCCCTGCACCGACACCACCTGAAGGCCGTACCTGGGTGACCCGGAACGTATACCAATGGAAGGGGAGGCAGCCGGAGGGCCCTGGGCGGGCGAGACCTCCTTCTGGCTCGTGGAAGGGGGCTGCGGGGGTTGTACCCTGGGGAGCCCCTCTTGTGCCTTGGGCCTCGTGGGCCCCTGCCCCTCTGCGGCTTGGGAAGGACCCTCTTTTCCTGTGAGGATGCCCCAAACCTTCCCACCGGTGTCGCCTTCCTCTGCCGGTAGGGCCTCACCGCCAGGGGGGCGGACCTCCACCGAAGGGGGCATGAGCCTGGTCACGCGGGCCGGGCCCATCTCGGCCACCCTTTGCTCCCCCCACCGGCTGCCGGCCACAAAACCCAGTCCGAACATGACCCCAGAGAGGAAGATCCCCCATACAAGGGCTTGGAGCCAGTGAATCCCCTGCGTCGTCTCCTCCCCCCTTTTCTCCCCTTCTAACTCCTCCATGGTGAGCCCTCACATCTGTTGCGGCGCCTTGACTCCCAGGAGCCCCAAGGCGTTGCTCACCACCGTCTTGAGGGCACGTACGAGCAGGAGCCTCGCATGAGTCAGTCCCAAATCCTCGGAGATCACCCGAGCCTTTCGGTCGAGCCAGCCGAGATTGTAGTAAGAGTGGAAATCAGCTGCCAGGGAATCCAGGAAGAAGGTCAAACGGTGCGGCTCCAGGTTCCTGGCGCTCATCTCAACCACCTCCGGGTAGAGCACGATGTCCTTGACGAGTTCCCATTCCTCGGTCATGGACAGCAGGGACAGATCGGAATCCTCGGCTCCTGGCAAGGACACACCGCGCTGCTCGGCCTCTCTGAGGATGCTGCACATGCGGGCATGGGCGTACTGGACGTAATAGACTGGATTCTCCCTCTCCTGCCTCTTGGCGACCTCGAGGTCGAAGTCGAGCTGGCTCTCCGAACTCCTCATCAGGAAAATGTACCTGGCTGCGTCGACCCCGACCTCGTCCATCACCTCCCTCAAAGTGACGAACTCCCCAGCCCTCGTGGACATGGAAACAGGGGCACCGTCCCTGAGGAGGTTGACCATCTGGACCAGTAGCACTTGCAGGGAGCTTGGGTCTCGGCCCAGCGCCTGGATCACCCCCTTCATCCTCGGCACGTACCCGTGGTGATCCGCCCCCCAGATGTCGATCACCCGCTCGAAGCCGCGCTCGAGCTTATCCATGTGGTAGGCGATGTCGGAGGCGAAATAGGTGGTCTGACCGTTCTCGCGGACCACGACCCGGTCCTTTTCGTCGCCGAAGGCACTCGAGCGAAACCAGACCGCCCCGTCGCGCTCGTAGAGGTGACCGCCCTCACGCAGCCGTTCGATCGCGCGGTTGACGGCCCCCTTCTCGGTCAGCGAGCGCTCCGAGAACCACTCGTCGTACTCCACGCCGAACTCGGCGAGGTCGTCGCGGATGTCGTCGAGGATGACGTTCAACCCGAGCTCGAAGACGTAGCGATAAC
>FWPV01001997.1_pt1 | contig 52186 bp, 52 predicted proteins | sample 2228371 | NCBI WGS metagenome assembly FWPV01 (sample SAMEA103939776, study PRJEB20133) | metagenome
TCTAGGTTGTGCAGGATCTCCAAGAACAGCGTCGCCGCCCGCGGTTGGCAGATCCCTTCGTCGAGGCGGCGCAGGTGGCGCTCCTTGAACCGCTTCTCGAGGTGATCCACCTCGGCCTCGAGGTGAAGGGCGTGCTGGGCCCCCTCGCGGTCCTCGGCCCGGAGGGCGGCGAGCGCGGTGCGGTAGAGGGAGGTCGCCTGGCAAACATCTCGGCGAGATCGGCCGACGCCTCATCCGAGAACGGGTACCCCTCGCGCAGAACCCTCTCCCCTCGCTCGGCAATGTTCACGGCTTGGTCCCCCACCCGCTCGATGTCGCCGGTGGCGTGGCGGAGGACGTGCAGCCGCCGCTCCTCGCGCGCCGACAGCGAGTCGGCCGGGATCCGCTCCAAGTAGGCTTCGATCTCCTCCTTCAGCGTGTCCACCGCGCTCTCGATCTCGAGGACCTCGCCGAGGGAGGCCTCGTCACGCTCGAGCAGTCCGCGACGGCATCCCTCGATCATGAGACACGTCATGTCCGACATCCTCTCGATCTCGTGCCGGGCCTGGCTCAGCGCCACGGCCGGCGCAGCGAGGAACGCCTCCGCCAGGTGCTGGGGGCGGGCCTCGACCACGGGCTCCCTCCCCCAGGTGATCCGGCGCACGAGCCACGCCAACGCGCCCACGAGCGGCAGAAACGCGAGCGTGCTGGCGACGTTGAAGAACGTGTGCGCATTGGCGATCTGCCGCGCCAGGAGCGAGGATGTGCTCGCCATGAGCCCCGCGTACCACGGGACGAGCGGGATGAACACGGCGACCCCGATCACGTTCACGAGAAGCTGGGCCCGCGCCAGTTGCTGCGCGGAGAGGGACATCCCGAGGGAGGCGATCTGGGCGGTGACAGTGGTCCCGATGTTCGCCCCGAGGATGAGGGCGATCGCCGCGGGGAGGGTGAGGATCCCCGACGACCCCATCGCGATCACGAGGGCGGTCACCGCCGACGAGCTCTGGATCACCGCCGTCACCGCGGCCCCCATGACCACCCCCAGCACCACGTTCGAACCCAGCGATTCGAGAAGGCCGATCACGGCGGTGCTGTGGGCCAGGCCACGCAATCCGCTCGACATCACGCTCATCCCGAGGAAGAGGAGCCCGAACCCGAGCAGGGCCCGGCCGACATCGCCCGCCCGCCGACCGCGGAACAGCTCCGCCAGGGCGAACCCCACGGCGATGATCGGGAGGTAGTAATCGCCGACCCGGAACGCGATGATCTGGGCAGTGACCGAGGTCCCGATCTCCGCTCCCAGCATGACCCCGATCCCCTGGCGGAGCGAGAGGACGCCCGCGTTGAGGAGGCCGATGAGGAGCACCATCGCGATGCTGCTCGACTGGAGGAGCCCGGTGGCGACCATCCCCACGAGGACGCCGCGGTACGCCCTGCTCGTCAGCCTCTCCAGGAGCGCCCGCACCTGCTCCCCCACCGCCCGCTTGAGGGCGCTGCTCAGGACGCGCAGGCCGTAGAGGAAGAGGGCGAGGCCCCCCACCGCCCCCAGGATCACCGCCAGAAGGTCGATCTCCATCTCCTCATCCTCACCCGTGCGCCCGCAGGGGAACTCCCCTCACCTCCGGCGGGCGATCCACACCTGCTCCCCGCCGGAGCAGAACGGGCCCCGAGCGAAGTCGCCGTACAAGGCCTCGACCGCAAACCCCGCCAGCTCCAGGAGGTGCTGCATCTCGTAGCGGAAGAGGTACCGGAGGACGAGGGGATTGAACCGCTTGGCGACGACGTTCCCGGCCTCATCGAGCTCCTCGAACACGAAGTACTGGTGAAGGGTCTGCTCCTCGGCCCTGTACTCCCGCGTGTCCCACACGAGCACCCGGCGGCCGGTCTCGGGATGGACGAACTCGCCCTCAAGCTTCAGCGCGGAACCGAGCGAGCCGCGGTGGGCGACGATCATCTCCAGGCTGGGGTCAAAGACGTTCAGGATGAGCCTCCCCCCGTCCACGAGGTGGTCGCGGATGCAGGCGAGGGCGCGCTTCTGGTCCTCGACGGTAAGGAGGTGAAGGAACGCCCGGTAGGGGATCATGACAAGGACGAACTTCCGGCCGAGGTCGAAGTCCCGCATATCGCCCTCGACGAGCTGGATCCTCTTCTGAACGTCCGGAGGGAGCTTGACGACCTTCTCCCGGGCCACGGCGAGCATGGACGGGGCCCGATCGAGCCCCACGATCTCCACTCCCGCCTCGGCGACGGGGATGAGGATCCGCCCCGTGCCGCACCCCAGTTCGAGCACCGGCGACCCGGCGTTCACCGCCTCTGCCACGTAGAACTCGACATCGCCGGGTACGCCAGTGGAATAATGGTCGTAGACCCGCGCGTCCTGCCGGTCGTACTCCTCCATTGCCCCCTCCTTGCGCCCTGCGCGGGGCCAACGATACACTGAACCCATGCCCGCAGCGAAATGGCTCCTTGGGACAGTCGCTTTCTCCGTCGCCGCCGTCGGGGCCCCGCTCGCTGCTGTGGCGACAACGTCGATCGTGGGCGACGTGGTGAAGGCGATCGGGGGGGAGGAGGTCTCGCTCGTCGTCCTGTTCCCACCCGGGACGGACCCCCACACGTTCGAGCCCAGTCCTCGCGACCTCCGCGCCCTGCACGCGGCCGATGTCGCGTTCATCAACGGGGCGGGGCTCGAGGAGGGACTGGCCCCGATCTTGGCCTCCCCGGAGCTCAGGGGGAAGGTCGTCGACCTCTCGGCCGGGCTCCCCCTGCGCGCGCTGGACGGGGACGATGGCCACGGTGGGGCGGATCCCCACGTGTGGTTCGACCCCCTGCTCGTGGCGGAGTGGACGCGCACGATCGAGATGGCCCTCGGGGCACTGGACCCTGACCGGCAAGCCACGTTCGCTGCCCGGGCCGCGGCGTACCGGAGTGAGCTGGCCGCCCTCGACGAGTGGATCCAGGCCCAAGTGGCGCTCCTTCCCCCCGAGCGGCGCGTGCTGGTCACGGACCACTGGGTCCTCGGGTACTTCGCCGCCCGGTACGGGTTCGCGGAGGCGGGGGCGATCGTGTCCGGGTTCAGCACGCTCGCCGAGCCGTCGGCGCGGGACAGGGCCGCCCTCATGGACCGAATCCGCGCCTTGGGCATCCCAGCGGTGTTCGTGTCGGCGGAGTTCAACCCCGACCTCGCCTCCCAGCTCGCCCGCGACACCGGGACCCAGGTGGTGGTCCTGTTCCACGGGTCGCTGTCTGCGCCGGACGGGCCGGCCCCGGACTACCTGTCGTTCATGCGGGAGAACGTGCGGCGGATCGTGGAGGCGCTCCGCGGATGAGGGACATCCCCGCCTACCGCGCGTGCTCGGACCCCCTCCACCGCGAAGGGCCGGCGGTGGAGGCGCGGACGGTGTCGGTCGTCCGCGCTGGGAAGACAGCGCTCGAGGGGATCACGTTCCAGCTCGATCCGGGCGACCTCCTGGCGGTGGTCGGCCCGAACGGGGCGGGAAAGACGACCCTCCTCCAGGTCCTCTCCGGCACGCTCCCCCCCACCGCGGGCGAGGTGCGAATCTTCGGCCACCGCCCGGCGCGGCACATCTGCATCGCGTACCTCCCCCAGCGGCTGGGGGTGGACTTGCGGTTCCCGGTGACCGTAGCCGACGTCGTGATGATGGGCCGTACGGCGCTCCTGGGGCCCCTGCGCCGGCCCCGGGGGCCGGATCGGGGACGGGTCGCCGAGGCCCTGTCCCTCGTGGGGATCGCCCCTCTCGCACGGCGCCCGATCGATCGCCTCTCCGGCGGGGAGCAGCAGCGGATGTTCATCGCCCGTGCCATCGCCCAGGAGGCGAACGTGCTCCTCCTCGACGAGCCCCTGGCCGGACTCGACGCCCCGGCCCAGGAGGGGATCTTGGCGCTCCTCGGGCGGCTGCGGACAGAACGGATCACCTCGATCGTCGCCCTTCACGAGCTCGACCTCGCCCAGGCCCACTTCCCTCTTGCCCTGCTCCTCAACGCGCGCGCGATCGGGTTCGGCCCCCCGGGCGAGGTGTTCACCCCCGTCCGGCTCCGGGAGGCGTACGGCACCGGCCTGCGCATCTTCGACACAGCGTCCGGACCGATCGCCCTCAGCGACACGTGCTGCGAAGGAGGGGACCACGACCATCGTTGACCTCATCGCCTCCCCGTTCGCCTACCCGTTCATGGTGCGGGCCGTCCTCGCCGCAGCGGTGGTGGGGGCAACGTGCGCCGTGGTGGGGACGTACGTGGTCCTCCAGGGGATGGCGTTCTTCGGCGACGCGCTCGCCCACTCGATCCTCCCCGGGGTGGCGGTGGGGTACCTCGTCCACCGGGGAAACCGGGGGCCGATCCTCCTGTGGGCCCTCGGGACGGCGATCGTCGCCGCACTTGGGATCGGGGCGGTGAGCCGGCGGGGCCGGTTCAAGGAGGACACGGCGATCGGGATCGTGTTCGCGGGGATGTTCGCCCTCGGGATCGCCCTCATCTCCACCGTGCGCGGGTACGCGGTCGACCTCACCCACTTCCTGTTTGGAAACGTGCTCTCCGTTTCCGCCACCGACCTCGGGCTCACCGCGGGGATCGGGGGGCTGGTCGTGCTCACGGTCGTCCTCTTCTACAAGGAGTTCCTCATCGTATCGTTCGATCCCACGTTCGCCGCCACGGTGCGGCTGCGGACGGGGCTGTTCCGGTACCTCCTTTTGCTCCTCATCGCGGTGACGGTGGTCATCGCCCTCAAGGCGGTGGGGGTAGCGCTCGTCCTGGCGATGCTCATCACCCCGCCGGCGACGGCGTACCTTCTCACGCGGCGGATGGCGCGGATGATGGCCCTCGCCGCCGTGCTGGGGGTCCTCTCCGGCGTGGTCGGGCTCTACCTCTCGTTCTATGCTGGGATCGCGAGCGGGGCGGCGATCGTCCTCGTCGCCACCGCCCTGTTCCTCCTCGCGCTCCTCTCTCCCCCCCGCCGGCACCTCCTCGCCCGCCGCCAGTAGCACCGCGCGGGCAAGACCCGGGCCGCCACAGGCTGGACGGATGTTGCCCGTCACGATTTGAACCGAACTCGTTCCGCGAGCCCACCGCGGGGGTGCCTTGATCGGCAAGGAATCATCTGAACCCGGACGCACACGGGCCCAGCGGGTAGGAGATCGGGGGGCGAGGGAGGCCGGTCGGGGCACCAACCGGCGAGCGTCTGCAGTATCATGCCCTGTGGAAACACTGAACATGGGCAGGAAGCGGCGTCGTCTGTGGGCCTGTGGAGGCGGGATTGCGCTTGCGCTAGCCGCGTTCAGCCTCACGGCGTGCGACGAATGGACGTTCAGTTCCTTCCGCGTCGAGGCGAGCGAGGTCGAGCACCACGCGCTGCCCGTGGAGGGGCCGGTGCGTCTCGTGGTCGAATCCTCGAACGGCCAGGTCACGATCCGCGGCGAGAGCGGCCTCCAGGCTGCTTCCATCACGGCGACGAAGCGCAGCCGGGGTCAGACCCTGGCCGACGCGGAGCGGAGGCTCGACCAGCTTGTGTACACGGCTACGTCGGATGGGGCGTCCATCCTGCTCCGGTACCGGCAGGCGGATCAGCCGGGAGACGTCGGCCGCCACAGCGGGGTCGACTTCGAGGTGGTCGTCCCCGAAATCGTGGAGGTCGAGGTGCGCACCTCGAACGGCTCGATCGAGGTGACTTCGATCATCGGATCCGTGCACCTCGCAACCTCAAACGGGGCGATCCTCCTTCGGCAAGGCGCGGGAACGGCTCAGCTCACGACGAGCAACGGTCAGGTGACGGTCACGGACCGGGTGGGCGACCTCACGGTCCGCACCTCGAACGGGGAGATCCGCCTGGAGCGGGTGCGAGGCCGGGTGGACGGGGAGACAAGCAACGGGTGGATCCACTACACCGGTGAGCCGGCGGGACCGGCGTCCAACCAGCTCCGGACGAGCAACGGTGGCATCGTCGTCCGCGTGCCGCGGGCGGCGGCGGTCGCCTTCCGGGCGAGCGTGAGCAACGGAACGATCTCCACGAACCTCCCCCTGGTAGGAAACACCGTCGGTCGGGACTGGAACGCAACGCTGAACCCACCGGCCGCGACGGAGATGGACCTGCGGACGAGCAACGGCTCGATTCGCATCGAGGCCGCCAACTGACGTCGTGCGCCAGTGTCGCGGGTCAGATCTTTGCATTTTGTTCCGAACAGAGGGGTGCCCACACACCGTGAGGGTGAAGATCCGAACCTGTCGTTCAGAGGAGGTCCCCCGCCTTGCGGAGGAACGCCACCACGAGCTTGAGCGTCGCCTCGAGGTCGGACAGGTACAGGGTCGACACCGGGGAGTGGATGTACCGGCAGGGAACGGACACGACTCCGGCGAGGATCCCGCCCCGCTCGGTGTGGATTGCCCCCGCGTTGGTGGATCCGTAGGCGGGGAGCTTGTACTGGTAGCGGATCCCGGTCTCGTCGGCGACCTTCTCCAGGAACCGGGCGAGCTTCGGCTTCACCGTGATCGACCGATCGGCAAGGGTGATCGCCGGGCCGTGTCCCAGGCGCACTGGCTGCTTGGCCTCCGGGACCCCGGGCATGTCCGCCCCAATCGTCCCTTCGAGGGATAGGGCGAGCTGGGGGGCGATCTGGTACGCGGCGGCCTTGGCGCCCCGCAGCCCCCCCTCCTCGTGGACGGAGAAGCAGACGACGAGCTTGTAGGGGAGCTTCTCCTTCGCCAGGATGCGCAGCGCCTCGGCGGCCACGAGGCACCCCGCCCGGTCGTCGAACGCCTTTCCGGTCACGTAGCCCTCGCGCAGGCGCAGGAACGGGTAATGGATCGTCGCCGGATCGCCAATGTGCACGCCGAACGCCTCTACCTCCTCTCGGCTGCGCGCGCCGATGTCCACGAACAGGTCGTCGAGCGGCACGACCTTGTCCCGATCCCCGTCGGAGGAGATGTGGGGCGGGGTGGAGCCGATGACGCCGTACACGTTCTGCCCATCCCGGGTGCGGATCGTAAGGCGGTGGGCCAACAGGATCCGGTCGTCCCATCCGCCGAGGGGGGCGAGGCGGAGGAACCCGTCCTGCTCGATCCACTTCACCATGAATCCGACCTCGTCCATGTGGGCGTCGATCATGACCGTGTCCCCGCTCCCGCGGGAGCAGATGAGGTTTCCGAGGGTGTCCGTCTCGCACGCGTCGGCGTAGGGGGCGACCATCTCGTGGAGGACCTCCCGCACCTCGTCCTCGAACCCCGCCACGCCAAAGGCATCCGAGAGCTTCTGCAGCTTCTGTTCCAGGTTCACCAGTTCTCCTTTCGATCCGGCGCGGGATTATACTAGGCGTGCAGGGCCTTGTAGAGGTGCTCGGCCGTGGCCTGGGGGAGCCCCGGCACGGAGAGGAGCTCCTCGAGGGTCGCCTGACGGAGCCCGTCCACGGACCCGAACCGCGCCAGGAGCGTCGCCTTCCGCTTCGGGCCGATCCCCGGGACCCTGTCAAGCAGGCTCCCCAGCGTCCGTTTGTCGCGCAGCTTGCGGTGGTACTCGATCGCGAACCGGTGCGCCTCGTCGCGGATCTCCTGGAGGAGCTTGAGGGCGGGGGAACCGCGGGGAAGGCGGATCGGATCAGGTCGACCGGGCACGTAGACGAGCTCCTCGCGCTTGGCGAGCGCGGCAACCTCGATCCCGCCCAGGTCCACCTCCGCCAGGGCCCGCTCCGCGACCCCGAGCTGGCCCTTCCCCCCATCCACCAGGATCAGGTCCGGGAGGTCGGAGAACCGGCCCCGTGCGACCGTGGGGTCGGCGATCTCGCTCAAGCCGTGGCGCAGCCGGCGGCGGAGCACCTCCTCCATCATTGCGTAGTCGTCGGGCTTGCCCAAGATGCGCACCCGGAACTTGCGGTACGCGTCCCGCCGCGGGCGGCCGCCCACGAACACGACCATCGACCCAGTGGCCTCGCCGCCCTGGAGGTTGGAGATGTCGAACGCCTCGATCCGCCACGGCCGGGCGGAGAGGGAAAGGGACTCCGCGAGCTCGTCCACCGCCTCCTCCTCTGCGGGGAGAAGCTCGACCTTTTCCGCCTGTTTGAGGGCGAGGGCCGCGTTCCGCTCCGCCATCTCCAGAATCGCCCGCCGCTCCGGGGAGCGGGGGACGCCGACGTGGACCCGCCCCCCGCGACGCCCGGCGAGGTACGCGGCGAGCGCCTCGGTCTCCGGAAGCGCGACCGGCACGAGCACCTCGGGCGGGATCGCTGTCGCGCGGGTGTAGTACTGGTCGAGGAACTCCTCCAGGGCCTCCTCAGGGGCAGTGCCGGGGGAAAGGGTGAGGGGGAACCCTTCGCGCCCGATGAGGCGCCCACCGCGGACGATGAGCACCGCCCCGTGGCCCCGCTCCTCGTTCACCGCCACCGCCACCGCGTCGAGGTCCACCGGGTCGGGGAGGGCCACCGCCTGCCGCTCGCGGATCCGCTCCAGGGCCTGGATCGTGTCCCGCAGCCGCGCGGCGTGCTCGAACCGCTCCTCGGACGCGGCCCGGACCATGTCCAGAGCGAGGTCCTCCACCACCCGCTCCACCCGGCCCTCGAACAGGTGCGCCGCCGCGTCCACCGCCCGCCCGTACTCCTCCGGGCTCACCAGGCCCGCGCACGGCCCGGAGCAGCGGCCGATGTGGTAGAGGAGGCACGGCCGCTCGTAGCGCTTCTCCCCGAGCGGGAGGTTGCAGGTGCGGATTGGGAACAGCTTGTGCGCGAGCTTGAGCACGCGGCGCATCGCGCGGCTGGAGGTGAACGGGCCGAAGTAGCGGGCGCCATCGTCCGCCGGCCGGCGCACGACAAGCACGCGCGGGAACGGTTCGGCGGTGATCTTGAGGTAGGGGTAGCGCTTGTCGTCGCGCAGCCGGGTGTTGAACCGCGGGCGGTGCTTCTTGACGAGGGCGTCCTCGAGGACGAGCGCGTCCTCCTCGGTGCCGGTGACGATCGTCTCCAGCTCCCGGGCCTCCTTCATCAGGAGCCGGACCTTGGGGGAAAGCCCACGCTTCTGGAAGTAGGAGCGGACCCGGTCGCGGAGGGAGGAGGCCTTGCCCACGTAGAGGACCGATCCATCGTCCCCGTAGAACAAGTACACGCCCGGGGACTTGGGGAGGTCCCGTACCTTCGCCGCGAGGTCCTTCTTGCCGGCCATGACCGGCCCCATTCTCCGCCCCCGGCGCCTCACGTGCAGGCAGGGTGGTGTTGCGTCTCGTGATCAGCCCACAGGTGATGCGACCTCAGAGCGCGCTGCGTAGTGCATCTCCAGAAGAGCATTACTCGCCATGCGCGGAACAAGACCTGACCCCGGGCTTGACGGAGGAGGCTCCCATCGCTAGGCTACACCCCATCCACATATGGGCGGGGTGATGACCATGAAGCACACGATCTTCTCAGCCGATCTCCCTTGGGGCCCCGCCAATCCCAACGCCCCTGCCGGGGCGTAACAACCTCCATCCTGGCTCTTCTGACCGGTTGTGCCCTCGATCGGGCGAGGCCGTGTGTTGACTCCCAAGGGAGGTCTCATGGTTGACGAACGAAAAGTGGCGATCTTGCGTATGACGGACGTGGCGCTGGGCGCAGCACGGGAGCTGCTGCATAGGGAAGGGTTCGTGGAACTCCTACCGGTGATCCTCGCTCCGGTGACGGATCCGCTCCGTCACACAACCGGCCGGGCGACGATTGGGGCCTACGACCAGGAGTGGTACCTCACCACGAGCATGATCTTCCACAAGCAAGCCGCGATCGAAGTGCTCGACAAGATCTTCTGCCTCTCTCCCAACATCCGGCTTGAGGCGGCGGCTTGGAGAGGAACTGGGCGGCACCTGTTCGAGTTCGTCCAGCTCGACCTCGAGGTGCGGGACGCCACCCGCGACGACATGCTCGCCCTCGGAGAGCGGCTCCTCGTCCACATCGTGGAGCGGGTCCGGCGCACCTGTTCCCGCGAGCTGGAGACGCTGGGGCGCGAGCTCACCGTGCCGCGAGCGCCGTTTCCCCGCATCCCCTACCGGGATGCGGAAGCATGCTACGGGGCGGGGTTCGACGAGCACCTCTCCCGTGAAGCCGAGGACCCGATCTGGATCGTGGACTTCCCCGCCGAGGTCCGCGAGTTCTACGACCGGGAGGATCCTTCCCGGCCCGGCGTGCTCCTGGACATGGACCTCCTCTACTCCGAAGGGTACGGCGAGGCCCTCTCGGGGGGCGAGCGCGAGCACGAGCCAGGCCGGATCCGGGACCGCATCCGGCGACAGGGACTCGATCCCGCGGTGTACGGCCCGCTCCTCGTCGTTGCCCGTCCTCCGTCCGCGGGGTTCGGAATCGGGATTGAGCGCCTGGTGCGGTTCCTGGGGGGTCTCCCTCATGTGCGGGAGGTTCGCCTGTTCCCCCGCGTGCCCGGCGAACGGGCGGAGATGTAATGGATGATAGGGGCGCGATTCCGTCCGGGTGCGGGATGTCTACGCTCACACGCTCTCGAGAGGCGCTCGCGAGGTAGGCGTGGGAGAACCCGGACGTCGCCGCAAGCCACCTAGACTTCCATCGCCGTGGTCCTCCACGGGCCGCACAGGCTCACCAGCCTCGGGGCAACGCGGCGTCCCCCGCCCCTGGGTCAAGACGTTCGGCCCCAGCGCCGGATCGCGCTGCTGACAACGGGGTCAGAGCAGGGCCACCGCCCGCTCGAGCGCGGTGAGGAGCGAGCCCGAGCGGGCCCTGGCCACACACGGCATCGCCCACCTCGGGAACGTGGGCCGGGCGGTGGCCACCTGGAGCGCGTGAAGAACGGAGAGGGGATCGTCCAGGATCCGCTCCTCGGGATGCGTTGGCCCATAGGCATCGAGGAACGCCTCCCGCGCCGCGGGCCCGAGGGAGTGGGTCACGTTCCGCACGTCGCTCCAGGCGAGGCCGATCCCGAGGAGGTGATAGTCGAACACGATCGCCCTGAGGGGAGGCTGGCGCGACAGGGCGAGGTTCGTCCAGTGGAAGTCGTTGTAGTTGAGCGTCATCGGGAGCTCGAACGCCCGCGCGCGTAGGGCGTCGAGGTGATCGGCGGCGAACCGCCACACCGGGTTCTCCTCCATTTCAAGGGCCCTTCCCACCTCGAGGATCCCCTCCGGGGTGAGCTCTTCCCACTCCCACCGCAGCCAGTCCGGCGCCCCTCTCTTGACCAGGGCTCGCCCGGCAACGTGGAGAAACTGATACCATTCCGCCACTGCCCGCCCCACGCCGCGGCCCGCCACGTCCCGCTCCCCGGCCAACCGCCACGTGGGGCTCGCATCGAGGTCCTCGAGGAGGAGGGCCCGGGGCGTGCTGTCATGGACCGGGAGCGTGGGCACGCCCAGGCCGCGGAGGAGGTCGTACGCCCTCGGCTCCCGCGCATCCTGGTCCAAGAAGCGCTTCAGGACATAGGTTCTTCCCTCGATGCGCATCCGGTAGAGGCGGGTCCCCGCGCCCCGGGCGACGACCGCAAGAACGCGCACCTCGCGTGGGTTCAACCCCAGATCCCGCAGCACGGACTCCAGGTCCACCATCCCCTCCACCCCGGATCTTACCGCGAGCCGGGGGCGCCCTGACCTCGTCCCCAACGGAGGTGTGATCAGCGCACGACGAGCCAGGTACCGACCGCCAGGACCACCAGCCCCACGATCCGCGGGAGATCGAACGTCCGCTGTACTGCGCCGAGGAGGCCGAAGTGGTCGAGGATCGCCCCGAACGCGAGCTGGGCGACGATGGCCAAGGTGAGGGTGGAGGCGAGCCCGATCCGCGGAACCGCGTAGCTGATCGCGGCCACGATCACCACCCCCAGGAACCCCGCGGTGAGGGTGTACCAAGGGGCTGTGGCCCACGCCCCAAGGTTCCCCCCACGGAGGAAGGCGATGATCGCCGCCGCGAGGAGCAGTCCCCCGGCATGGACGATGAACACGCTCTCGAACACGCCCACCTTGGACCCAATGACCCCGGAGAAGAGCGACTGAAAGCAAATCGCAACGCCACCGATGAGCGCAATGACCGCAGCCGGACTGAAGAAGCCCATCCTCCCTCCTCTGGGCAGCCACCCGCCGTGGCGGGCGTGCCACCTCCATGTTCACCCCATTGTAGGTGAGCAAAAGGAAACCTTCGCGCCCAGTTGAGGATGCCCCAGTGGCGGACGTACGCTGGACGAGCCCGCCCTGCCCGCAGAGTGGGTCAGGGCAGAATGGCGCACGAGGACAAGACACGGGTTCGGACCGCGAGGTGAGCGTGCACATGAGGGCTGACCGGACCATGCGACGGGAGGTGGTGGCGTTCCTGAGCCTGACCCTATTCGTAGTGCAGGCAGCGCTAGGACAGGTTCCTCCGACCTCAGGTCCCGACTCAGGGATCCCCCTCGCCATCACGCTCGCCTCGGAGCTCCTCTCCTGGGGAGTGGCCGCCATCGTGAAGACCATCATTCACGAGCTCGGCCACGTCGTGGATGCCCTGGCTGCAGGGGCGGAAGAGGCGCGCATCGTCTCCCTCTTTCCGTACCGAGGATGGGCAAGTTGGCGCTGGCCTTCTCCCCCAACGCACGTTCAGCAGGTGATCGCTCTGGGGGAGGGATCACCCTCTGCCGCAGCCCAGCTCAGCTTGGGGTTCTGGGGGACAACCCCCTCCGGTGGCGGCTGCAGTGGCTGTTGAGGTTGGAGCCGTTCCTGTACGTGCTCCGGTCGGTCGCCGGTGAGATTGGGCTCTTCCCATCCCTTCCCGGCGACGACGTGGCACAGCTGATCTCCATCCTCACCACCTGGATGATGGAAGGGGAGGTCGGCACCCCGGACGGGATCGCGCGTCGGACAGAGCAACTGCGCGCCGCGTTCTACCTGGACGGCCTCGTGGTGACGTTCCTCGACGCCGCCCCGCTGCTGTGGTTGTGTGACGAACCGCGCTGTGCCCTGAGCGCGTGCAGCGCCGTAGTGGTCAGCGGTTGGTTCGGGTTCGAGCTCCGGTCCCGATCGACAAGTGGGACCGCGGCCACCCGCGCCAACCATCGTTGCCGAAGGAACCCGACGGGGTACAATGCGTGGGTTGCTTGCCACTGGGAACCTTTGCGACCCGCCACCGGGGAGGCGCGATGGTCGAGGAGACGCGCAGGCTCGCTGCCATTATGTTGACCGACCTCGTAGGGTACACCGCCCTCTCCCAACGAGATGAAGGCCTTGCACTCCGTGTGCTCGAGGAGCACAGCCAGATCGTGCTCAGAGTGGTGCCTGCGCAGAGGGGACGCGTTGTCAAGTGCACTGGCGATGGGTACCTCGCCGAGTTCACCAGCGCGCTGGATGCCTTGCGCTGCGCTGTCTCGATCCAGGATGCAGCCGCAGAGCACAATGCGGCCTGTCCGGCAGAAGAGGCACTTCACTTGCGCATCGGCCTCCACCTCGGGGACGTGGTGGAGAGAGCTGGCGATGTGTTCGGTGATGGCGTGAACATCCTTGCCCGCATCGAGCTCTTGGCTGAACCGGAAGGCATCTGTTTATCCCAGCAGTTCTACGACCAGGTGTGGAACAAGACGAAAGAGCAGTTCGTCTGCATCGGACCACGGACGCTCAAGGGCATCAGCCAACCGGTGACCGTCTACCGCGTTGTACGCGGCAGGCGACCCGGGGCGCGCCCACAGACGAAGCATCATGGCGGAAGGCGCATCGCTGTCCTCCCCCTCGTCAACACCAGCCCCGACCCCAGCGACGCCTACTTCGCCGACGGCTTGACGGAGGAGTTGATCTATACCTTGACCCAACTGCCCGGGGTGAAGGTCATCGCCTACACCTCGGCGCGCCGCTACCGCGGGACGGACAAGACCGTATCCGAGATCGGGAGCGAGCTCGGTGTGGAAAGCGTGATCGAGGGCAGCGTGCGAAAGGCAGGAGATCGCCTGCGGATCACGCTACAGCTCATCGACTGCCGCTCCCAGGCGCACCTGTGGGCGCAGGCCTGCGACGGAGCATTGGATGACGTGTTCGCCCTCCAGAGCGACGTCGCCCGCAAGGTTGCCGGCGCACTGCGGGTCAAGCTGCTCGACGACGGAAGCCAGCGACCCCCGCGCACGTCGACCTCCAACATGGACGCGTATGCCGCCTACCTCAAAGGCCGCCACCTATGGAACCGGCGGGACGAGGCCGACCTGCGCCGGGCCATCTCCTTGTTTCGAAGGGCGACGCAGCTCGACGGAGAGTACGCGCCGGCCCACGTGGGGCTCGCCGATGCCCTTGCCCTCCTCCCGGGATACGGGACCCTGCCACCCCACGAGGCGTACCCAGTCGCGCGCGCGGCAGCCCAGCGCGCGCTGGAGCTTGACGATTCGCTCGCCGAAGCCCACGCCTCGCTAGGGATCATCTTGGCCCACCAGGAATTCGCCTTTGCTTCTGCCCGGCGGGAACTCGAACAAGCGATCTCTCTGAACCCCAACTACGCGATGGCCCACCACTGGTACGCCCTCGTGCTCATGTACGTACGGCGGCACGACGAGGCCGTGGCCGCGATGCTGTGCGCGCTGGACCTCGATCCCCTATCGCTCGTCGCCACTCGAAACCTGGGGCGGGTCCTGTTGGCGGCGGGCTGCACTGAGGAGGCGCTTGTAGCGTTTAGAAGGGTGCTAGAGCTCGATCCCTCCTTCCCCTTCGCCCACTTGGGGCTGGCGTGCGCGCACCTCCATCGGGGGGAGATCGCGGACGCCGCGGCGGAGCTCGATCGAGAGCAGACGGTGGGCGCCCGCCGAAGCCCGTGGCTGACCGTTGCCCATGCGGTCGTGGACGCCCTAGGTGGAAAAGCCGATGCGTTAGCAGAAGCGGAGCGTGTTCTGGCGGCCGAGGGCGAGCGAAGGTACGTACCCCCGTCTTGCTTCGCTGTGTGTCACCTTCTCCGGGGAGACCTGGACCACGGGTTCTCCTTGCTGGAGAAAGCGTTCGCGGAGCGGGACGAGTGGTTGCTCACCGCCATCGCGAGCCGCGTACTAGATCCCATCGGCTCAGAACCGAGATTCGAGGCGTTGCTGGCCCGGCTCAGCGCGGGATGAGGAGAGAGTTATCCCCTGCTTCAGACCCCACGGCCGAGGCTGAGGGGAGTATGCAGCACAGGATGTTGCTCGCGGGGAAGGTCCACCTGCCGCCCATGGACCGCAGCACGGCCAGGTTGGCCACCACCGGAGCGAGCCTTGATCTGCTCCCCCGATGAAGGTAAAGTATTCGCGCGGATGCTTAAACAAGGGACGGCGACTCGTGCCCCAGAGGATGTAGCCCACCTGTGCCGAGCCCTCTCGGTGGAGACGCGGGTGCGGATGCTCTCCCTCCTCCACAAGCGCACGCTGTGCGTGGGGGCGCTGGCCCGGGCTCTCGGGATCACCGACGCCGCCGTCTCCCAGCACCTGCGCGTCCTGCGCGACGCGGGCCTCGTGGTCGCCGAGCGGCGCGGCCACTTCGTCCACTACGCCGTCGACCCGGACGCGGTCCGTCGCTGGCAGGACGCGGTCGCCGGCCTGCTGAGCAGCGAGCGCGGGCGGACGTCACCCGACCCTGGGTGCGCGCTGAACGGGGAAGGAGGTGAACGATGAGCGACAAGAAGGGTTGCCAGAAGCCGGAGAACCTGAAGGGCAAGCCGAGCGAGTGCACGCCCGAGCAGATCAAGAAGTGCCACGGCTCGGAGAAGACCCACCCCTGCACGAAGTAGGGATGGAGCGGAAGACCGGGCCCGAGGGAGCGGTCGGTCCCTCGGGCCCGTCCCTTGCCGGGGACGGGCGGAGCCCCTCGCCCCCCTCGCGCCCGGCGTCCGGTGACGCGCACCTGGACGGGCCGTGGAGCATGGGGAGAATGGAGGCGAGGGCGATCGGCGATGACCCGCTATGAGTGCGTGCTGTTCGACGCGGACGGGACGCTCCTCGACTACGAGGCCGGGGAGGCCCGCGCCCTCGCCCGGGCGCTGGAGTCCATCGGCACCCTACCGGAGCCAGCCCACCTCGCGGCCTACCGGGAGATCAACGCCCGGGTGTGGGCGCGGTTCGAGCGGCGGGAGATCGCGGTGGGGGACATCGGGCGGGAGAGGTTCGGGGAGCTCCTGGCCCGGTTCGGGATCCAGGCCGATCCGGTTGCCCTCGGGGGGTCGTACCTCCGGTTTCTGGGCGAGGAGGCGGGTTTGATCGATGGGGCCCGGGAGGCCCTGGGTGCCCTGCGGGGGCGGGTGAAGCTGGCCCTGGTCACGAACGGGCTTGGACCGGTGCAGCGGGCGCGCCTCGCCCGGTCCGGGCTCGATGCGCTGTTCGATGCCGTGGTCATCAGCGGGGAGCTGCCGGTCGCCAAGCCTGACCCGCGCCTGTTCGCCCTCGCCCTGGAACGGGTGGGCGGGGTGCCGCCCCACCGCGCGCTGATGGTGGGCGACAACTTGGCCACTGACGTGCTCGGGGCGGTCCAGGCCGGTCTCGCCAGCTGCTGGTTCAACCCGCGCGGAGAGGCGAACCCGTTCCCCTTTTCCCCCACCTACGAGATCAGGTCGCTTGCCGAGCTGCCCGGGATCGTTGGCGCGTAGGGGCCCCTTCCGCGGCCGACCTCCCCACCCCCATCGCCACGATCGCCCGTTCCTCAACCGGCCCCAACAGAGGTGGACGGCCGGGCCGCTGTCCGTCGGGGATGACGCGCGTCATGGTAGACCCCTGTGTCTCCGCGTCATCCATCCGTTCCATGCCTAGCCAACTTCCTGCCCACCTCAAAAGCCCTCTGCATCAACCCGCTATCCCCTTCGGCGTCGCCCACGTGTGAAAGCCCAGCGGCGATGACTCTTTCCACCACCTGGATGCCCAGGTCTTTGAACAACAACTCCATCACCCAGGCCGTGTGCCGCAGTGCCTCCTGCGGACCGTAGTCGCCAACAACGACGATGACGCCTGGGCGCCTCCCCTTCCATCGGCTGACGAATCGGACCTGTCCATCCACCCCGGTCTCCATCACCACCTGACTGGAGTCGGCCCGGTCGATGAGCGCCTTCGTCTGGGCGGTGACCGTACCGCAGTAGACAGGGGAGCCAAGGACCAATCCACCTGCTTCCTTCATCCTCTCGACAACGAGCTGAAAATCGTCATCGACCACGCAGGCTCCCGTTTCAGCGCAACCATAACACGCCCGACAGGGCTGGATTTGCAGGTCACCCAGGTAAAGTCTCTCGGTGTTGATCCCCTCTGTTTCGGCTCCCGCCAACACCTGGCCAACTACCGTGTCAGTGTTCCCGCCTTTACGCGGGCTACCCACGATCCCCAAGATCCTCATGGCACTCACCGCCGTCTCGATTCTGGGGGGCGAGCGAAGTCGATACAAGGTGCGTGACAAGCGCGCACATGGACCAGAGGGTCAGGCCCTGTAGGCACACAGACCCGCTGCCGTACTCTGACCGTGGCCAGGTTGTTCCGGATCCAGTGCTTGGGGGGCAGTCATTACATCGCAGGCGGGGGGAAGGCCGGCAGGAAGTGTGGGAAGACAAGGCCGGGAGTTCTCATCCGTCGGGTTCCTATGAGCGAACACGGGAGCCGCCCGGTGAGACTCCCCCTCAGCCCCAACCTCACCCCCCTGAGATGGAACCACTTCTGGAGAGGTGACCTATGCAGTCTTGTCTCTGTCGGCTCTTCGACTAGTTGCTCGTGTTGTCCGCAGAGCTACACGCACGGCCAACTGCTTGTAACGCCTGTTATTTTCTCTATCTCCTCACGTACAGGTGGCGTTTGATGTCCTGTTTCGTGCTCTTCTCGAACGGCCCCTCGACGATCGTGATGCAGTCCTTGTCCCGCAGGCGCTTGAACGGGGCGAGGTTGCGCTGCGCCTCGCGGATCGCTTCCCACACCCGCATCTTGGCCCGGTCGGGATCCTCGATCCCCTCCTTCTTCAGGACCTGCCAGTTCGGGTACACCATCGCCGCCACCATCGGCTCGCCCCGGCTCGTGTCCTCGTACACCAACACCTCTTCGATCTCCGGGATCCGCGAGAGCTCCCACTCCAGCTCCTCGGGGTGCACTTTCTTCCCGGACTCGAGCACGACGAGGTTCTTCTTGCGCCCGGCGAGGAACAACCTCCCCTCCCCATCGAGCCTCCCGATGTCGCCGGTGCGGAACCAGCCATCAGGCGTGAGTACCTCGGCGGTGCGCTCGGGGTTCTTGTAGTAGCCGAGCATCACGTTCGGGCCCCAGGCGATGACCTCGCCGTATCCCTCCGCGTCCGGCTTGTCCACCTTCACCTTCACCCCCGGAAGCGGTCGCCCCACGTTGCCCGGCACAGGGGTGAACGGATCGCTCATCGTGAGCACGGGCGCGGTCTCGGTGAGGCCGTATCCCTCGATCATCCCCAGGCCGATTCGACGCAGTCCACCCCCCACCTCCGCCGCGAGCGGCGCCCCGCCGGACACGAAGAACCGGAACTGGGGCCCGAGGAGCTTGTCCTTGAGAAGCTTCCCGAGAAGGCGAGGCAGGAACCGGTGGAGCAGGCGCCGGAGGGCGTTGCCCTCGATGTTCTCCAGAATCCGCCGCCACAGGGAGTGGTAGAGCTTAGGCACGCCGACGAGCACGGTCACCCCCACCCGCCGCGCAAGGGAGACGAGGTTCCGGTAGTCGTCGGTGTAGGTCACGGTCGCCCCCATCCAGAGGGGGGCGAGGAGGGTCGCGGTGAGGCCGTAGATGTGGTACCAGGGGACGATCGTCACCAAGCTGTCCTCGGGCGTGAACTCCACCACCTTGAGGAACGCTTCGATGTTGGCGGTGATGTTGCGGTGGCAGAGCATGACCCCCTTGGCGTCATCGGTGGTGCCGGAGGTATACATGAGCACAGCGAGATCTTCGCAGTCGGGGCGCGCGTCGGGGATCTCCACATTCCCCTCGGGGAGGACATCCCACAGGGAAACAGCGCCCAACGCTACGTCCACCGAGATCACTCCCTTGAGGGAGGGCACTTCGCGGGTGAGAAAGGTGAACTCGTGATAGCGATGGGGGGAGGAGAAGAGGAGTTTGGCCTCGGACTCGACCATCAGCCGGGCAACTTCGCCCGGCTGGAGCCCGGCATCCATCGGCACGACCACCGCCCCCAACCGCTGGACGGCGAAGAACGCCACCGCCCACCCCACGGACGGCTTGGAGATGAGCCCGACCCGGTCCCCGGCGCCGACCCCCTGCCCGGCGAGCCAGGCAGCGAGCTTGCCCGAGAGATCCCACAGCTCGCGGTACGTCGCGTCCTGGAACTGCAGGACGCCGCCCCGAGACACAGGGATCCGCACCGCGACCCTTTGACCATGCTGCTCGACGGAACGTGCGAAGAACTCCGGTATGCTCATGTGACGCTTGAACCGCGTCGCCATCTATATCCTCCTCATCAAGACTGAAGGATCAAAGCGAGCGAGTATACCCCTCGGCAGACAGGGCGGCCAACGCCCCCTCCGCGGCCGCGACCACGGCCTGAGCGCGCCTCCCAGTGGGATCCCGCACGTCGCCGGCGGCGAACAGCCCCGCCCGGTCGGTGCGCATGAGGCTGTCCGTCCGCACGTACCCGCCCTCGGTCAGGTCCAGGACCCCCTGCAGCCAGTCCGTGTTCGGCTTCCACCCGATCTTGACGAACACCCCGTCCACGGGAAGGAACCGCTTCTCGGCCGTGGCGAGGTCCTGGAGAACAACTTCCTCCACCTTCCCTTCACCGCGAACCTCATCCACAACGACGTTCCAGAGCACCTCCACGTTCGGTTGGGACAATGCCTGATCGCGGAGGGCTTCCTTGGCGCGGATCGCATGGGGATCGCTCTGGGGATGACGAACGACGAGGTACACCTTGGAGCAGAGGTGCGACAGGACGAGCGCCTCGGTCAGGCCGCCGTCCCCCGCCCCCACGACGAGGACGTCCTTCCCCCGGAAGAAGTACCCGTCGCACACCGCGCAGTAGGAGACGCCACGGCCGACGCGCTCCTTGGCCCCCCTGGCCGGAAGCTCCTTGGGACGAGCACCCGTGGCCACGATCACCGCCCGGGCCCGCACCTCGCCCGCCGATGTGGCAAGGACCCATTCCCCGTTGCGCTGGGCGAGCCCCGTGGCCCGAGCGGCCTGGAATTGGGCCCCCAGTCGCTCTGCTTGAGCGCGCATCCTCTCCGCGAGCTCGACCCCGGGAATCGACTCGGTGAACCCGGGATAGTTCTCAATGGCGGGCGCCTCCAACAGCTGCCCGCCCGGCACGGCCTCCTCCACGAGGAGCGCCGAGAGCCCAGCCCGCGGGGCGTAGATCGCCGCGCTGAGCCCGGCCGGACCTCCTCCGACGATGACCACGTCCCAGGTCATGTTCATCGCGCTGAGCAGATAATACGCGGGGCCCCCGGGCCATGCCCGCGCGCCTCCCCATCTTGCCCCTCGGCCCATCCTGGGCTACGTTGGGGGCGTGGACTTTGCCGAGCAAGCCCCCACAGATCGGAGGGTGACCGCAGATCGCCGCGGCCTCCTGCGCATCGAGTTCGAGTACGATCCGCGGCTCGTAACCCTCGTCCGTGGGCTCCCCAACCGGCGATGGAACAGCGAGGAGAAACACTGGACGGTTCCCATGGAGCACGTCGTGGCGGTGGTCGAGCTCCTCCGTGGCGAAGGGTTCACGTTCGACAGGGAAACTCTCGACCTGTACGAGGCCCGCCGGGACCCGGCCGTCCAGCACCTCACCGTGTCTCAGCTCAACCTCCAGGTGCGGAAGGCGGTCCTCGACGCCTTCCCCTCTTCCCTGTGGGTCGTGGGGGAGATCAGCGGGTTCAACAAGAACGCGCACAAGAAGTGGGTGGATTTCCACCTTCTGGAGCGCGATAGCACCGGAGTCGTCGTGGCGCGGGTGGACGCCATCCTGTTCGCCGAGGATCGGCAGAGGGTGGTGGAGCAGCTCCGGCGGGAGGGGGATCCGTTCCGGCTGGAGGACGAGGTCCAGGTACGGGTGCTCGTCCAGGTGGACCTCCGCGCGGAGTCGGGCCAGTACCGGGTGCTGGTGAAGGAGATCGATCCCCTCTACACCCTGGGGGAGGTCGCCCGCCGCCGGGAAGAGATCCTGCGCAAGCTGACGGCAGAGGGCATCCTGGAGCGGAACCGCGGCCTCCCGTTTCCGGAGCTGCCGCTGCGGGTGGGGCTCGTGACCAGCCTCGGATCGGACGCGGAACACGACGTCCTGCGCACGCTCCGTGAGTCGGGGTTCTCGTTCCAGGTCGTCGTCCACGGGGCGCGGGTCCAGGGACCGCACACCGAGGCATCGGTCCTCAACGCTCTGGACTGGTTCCGGGACCGCGCCCACGAGTTCGATGTCGTCCTCATCTGCCGGGGAGGAGGATCGCGCACCGACCTCGCTTGGTTCGACACGGAGGCCCTCGGCCGGGCGGTGGCGCTGTTCCCCCTCCCGGTGGTGGTGGGCATCGGCCACGAGGAGGACCGCTGCGTGCTGGACGAGGTCGGGTGGCGCCAGAAGACACCCACCGCGGCGGCGCAGTTCCTCGTGGGGAGGGTGCAAGAAGCCCAGGATCGGATCGAGGGGACTGTCGCCCTTGTCCTCGCCCGAGCTGGGGCGCGCGTCGGAGAGGAGGGGGAGGGTCACCGGGCACGGGTGCGGCGGTTGGCGCGGGCGGCGCGGCTCCACGTGGGACACGAAGCCCGTGAGCTCCTCCACCGGGCGCAGCGCCTCCGCCGTGGGATCCGGGGGCGCCTCCTCGCCGCGCGCGAACATGCCCTGCGGTTCACCCTCTCCCTCCATCGGGTGGCGGATGGGCGCCTCGGGCGGGGAGCGACCCAGCTTGCGGACGTCGCCGCGCGCCTCGCGCGCGGGGCGCGACGGAGCCTCGTCGCTGCCCATCACCATGTGTCCCAAACCGCCCTTGAGATCCCGTCACGATCCAGGGCATGGGTGGCCCGGGCCCAGGAGCGGTTGGAGGGCCGGGCCCAGCGCCTCCATGCCCTTGACCCCAAACGGGTCGTGGAGCGCGGATACGCGATCGTGCGCCTGGCGGGGGGCGGGGTGGTCACCGACGCGGCCCAGGCCCCACCACAGACCCTTCTCCGGGCCCAACTGCGGCGGGGCGTGCTCCGCCTCCGCTCGGAGGGAGAAGAAGGAGGTGAATGACGCGATGAACAAGGAAGTGGGATCCCCGCAGGACCTCTCCTACAGCGAAGCGGTGGCCCGGCTGGACGAGATCCTCAGCCAGATCGAGGAAGGGGAGGTGGACATCGACGAGCTATCGGGGCTCGTGGCGGAGGCGGCGGAACTCGTGACCCTGTGCCGCCAGAAGATCGCGGCCGCCGAGATGCAGGTGAAGGAGGTCACCGAGCGCTTGGAGCGCGAGGTGGCGGAGTCCGAAAAGGGGCAAGACGAAGCTCCGTCGGACGAACCCCCGTTCTAGAGAACTGCGGTCCGTGATCCGTTCTCCGTGGAGCGAGCAGAGCCTCCACGGACCCTGGGAGACGGAAGACGGCTCACGGAACCGTGAGGACCCGGATGAGATTCGTCGTCCCCGGCTCGTGGAAGGGGAGCCCAGCGGTGAATACCACGCGCTCGCCCGGGGCGACGCTCCCCGCCTCCCGCGCCGCGAGGAGGGAAGCCCGGATCAGATCCTCGACGTCTTGCGCCGGGGGGATCGTGCACGCCCGGACCCCCCACACGAGCCCCAGCCGCCGCGCCACGTCCTCGTGCGGCGTGGTCGCCACGATCGGCACGCCCGGGCGATGGGCCGCCACGAGGCGGGCCGTCCACCCGGAGGAGGTGGCGCATACGATCGCCCGCGCCCCGACCTCGGACGCGACGCGGTGCGCGGCGTGAGCGATCGCCGCGGAGACCTCCCCCACCAGCTCGTGCCCCAACCCCGGGACGCGGATCGCGACATCCCCTTCCTCCGCGGCCCGCGCGGCCGCGGCCATCGCCCGCACCGCCTCCACCGGATGCCTCCCCACCGCCGTCTCCTCGGAGAGCATCACCGCGTCGGCTCCGTCCCACACGGCGTTGACCACGTCGGCGACCTCGGCCCGGGTCGGAACGGGGGACTCGACCATCGACCGCATCATCTGCGTCGCCACGATGACGGGCTTGGCCTGGGCATTGCACAGGTCCACGAGCCGCTTCTGGACCAGGGGCACCTGGTAGAGATCGATCTCCACCCCCAGATCCCCCCGCGCGACCATCGCCCCGTCGGCGACAGCGACGATCTCCTCCATCCGCCGCACCGCCGCGGCGAGCTCGACCTTGGCCACAATCCACAGCCCCTTCCCGACCAATCCCCGTGCCTCGGCCACGTCCTCAGGGCGGTGCACGAACGACAGCGCCACGCAGTCGAACCCGATCTCCCGCGCCAGGGCGAGGGACTCCCGATCGAACGGGGTGAGGGACGGCAGGGAGAGGGCAACGTCGGGGATGTTGACCCCCTTTCCGCCGTGGAGGTCCCCCCCCCGGATGACCCGACACCGCACCCCCCCCTCCGTGGGGCGGAGGACCACGAGTTCGAGCGCTCCGTCCGCGAGGAGGATCCGCACCCCTTCCTCCAAGCCCGCCACGGCCTCGGGCACGGTGAGGGGAATCCCCTCTCCGCCCAGGATCACCTCCTCCCCCACGGACAGGACGAGCGGTTGGGAAAGGGGGCCCACCCGCACCTTGGGCCCGCGTGTGTCGAGGAGGAGGGTCAGCGGGCGTCCGGCGGACGCCGCCGCGGCGCGGGCAAGGCGGGCCAGGTCGGCATGGTCGTCGTGGCCACCGTAGGAGGTGTTGACGCGAACAACATCCACCCCTGCCGTGATCATCCCAACCAGGGTTTCCTCGCTCCCTGAGCTCGGCCCGAGGGTGGCAACGATCTTCGTCCGCTTCATGCCAGGTCAGCTTAGCTCCCTTCGCCCCCGGGAGCCAGTTGATCGCGGTCCCAAGAACGGTTATCTTCACGGTGAACATGAGCCCAACCCTTGGGCGTGAACACCGCCTCCGCCGCCGGCGGGAGATCGCTCGGGTGTTTCAGCTCGGCCAACGCTTGGAAGCTCCGCTGTTCTCGTTCCGCATCCTGCGCAAAGACGACCCTACCCCCCGCTTCCTCGTCGTCGCGGGCCGACGGTTGGGGGGAGCGGTGGCGCGGAACCGTGTGAAACGAGCGGTGCGGGAGGGGTTCCGCTCGCACAAGGAGCTGTTCGCCCACCTGGATGCGGTGATCGTCCCCCGCCCCGCGGCGACCCGCCTGCGCCCGGGGGAGCTGAAAGAGAGGTTCATCGAGGAATTCCAGGAGGTGAGCCATGGCCAAGGAGACGCTCCTCACCAAAGAGGGGTACGAGCGAAAGAAAGCTGAGCTGGAGAGGATCGAGCACCGCCTGTACCAGGAAATCCCGCAGCGCCTCAAGGAGGCGAAGGATCACGGGGGGGGCGACGTGCGCGAGAACCGGGAGTACCTGTACCTCAAGCAGGAACAGGACATGATCGAGGCCGAGGCCCGCGCCCTGCGCGAGCTGTTGGAGACGGCCCGCATCATGACGGAGGAGGACTTCCGTCCCGACCAAGTGGGGATCGGCACCCAAGCCATGCTGGAGGACGTGGAGACCGGCGAGGTCATGACCTATACCCTCGTCCCGCCCGCGGAGGTGGACCTCCTCCACAACAGGATCGGGGTCGACTCCCCGGTCGGACAGGCCCTCCAGGCGTACACGAAGGGAAAGGCGATCACGGTCCAGGTGCACGGAAAGAAGGTGCGGTACAAGATCCTCGGGATCGAGCACCGTTGATCGTGGCCGGGCACGGGATGGGCCGATGATGAGCTCAAGCGAAGAGGGGTTCTGTGGCGGAGGCTGACCTCCTCGCCGCACGCCGGGGGAAGCTGGCCCGCCTGCGGGCCCAAGGGATCGACCCGTACCCGTACCGCTACCTCCGTACTCACACCGTGCGGCAGGTGCGGGACGCGTTCGGCGACCTGGTTCCCAGCGGGCGCAGCGGGGCCCAGGTCCGCCTCGCGGGGCGGCTTGTTGCCCTCCGCCGAATGGGGAGGGCGTCGTTCGCCGACCTCCTCGATCGCTCCGGCAAGGTCCAGCTCTACGCGTCGACGAACGGGCTCGGGGAGGAGGGCTACGAGCGCTTCGTGGGGGACCTCGACCTGGGGGACATCATCGGCGTGGAAGGGGAGCCGTTCGCGACGAAGACGGGGGAGCTCACGGTGGACGTACAGGCGTTCACCCTTCTCGCCAAGTCGCTGCGGCCGCTGCCGGAGAAATGGCACGGCCTCCGTGACATCGAGACGCGGTACCGGCAACGCGCGCTCGACTTCATCGCGAACGAGGACGCCCGCCGCCTCATCATCGGCCGGGCCCAGATCCTCCGCGCGTGCCGGTCCTACCTCGACGCCCACGGATTCATCGAGGTGGAGACGCCGCTTCTGCAGCCCCTCCCCGGCGGGGCGACCGCCCGCCCGTTCGTAACCCACCACAACGTCCTCGACCGCGACCTGTACCTGCGCGTCGCGCCGGAGCTCTACCTGAAGCGGCTCCTCGTGGGCGGATTGGAGAAGGTGTACGAGATCGGACGAAACTTCCGCAACGAGGGCATCTCCTCGATGCACAACCCGGAGTTCACCGCGCTCGAGGCCTATGAAGCGTACGCCGATTACGAGCAGGCGATGGAGCTGGCGGAGGAGCTCGTGGTCGCGTGCGCGATGGCCGTCGCAGGGACGACCCGTATCTCCCACGGCGGACGGGATCTCGACCTCACCCCGCCGTGGCGGCGGGCATCCCTCCTCGAGCTCGTCGCCAGCGCGAGCGGGTGCGACGTGGAGAAGCCCCTCCCCGATCTCGTGGCGGAGATCGAGCGGAACGGGATCCCCCTCCCCCCTCCTCTCCACCGCGGGCCGAAGGGCAAGGTCATTGAGCACCTGCTGGAGACGTGTGTCCAGGATCAGCTGTGGGAGCCAACCTTCGTCCTCGACTTCCCGCTGGATGTCTCTCCCCTCGCCAAACGCAAGCGGGGACGGGACGACCTCGTGGAGCGATTCGAGCTGTACATCACGGGCCGCGAGGTCGCCAACGCGTTCTCCGAGCTCAACGATCCCGACGACCAGCGGGAGCGGTTCGCGGCCCAGGAGGCGCTCCGCGCGGCGGGGGACGAGGAGGCGCAGCCGATCGACGAGGAGTTCCTCCGCGATCTCGAACTGGGGATGCCGCCCGCGGCGGGGATCGGGTTCGGGTTCGATCGCCTGGTCATGGTCCTCCTCGACGCGCCCTCGATCCGGGAGGTGCTGGCGTTCCCGCCCTTGCGATGATGCGTGCCCACGCGCTGCGGTTCACGGTGTCCCGGATCGGCCGCGCCCTCGATCGATGGGCGGAGCGGGTGTGGACGTGGGACGAGCTGGCGACGGACGCCGTGAGCTCATCCCGGCTCCTCCAGCGGTTCGACCTCCTCCTCGTCGTGGCGACCTACCTCGGGTACGGGTACCTGTGGGGAGCTCTCGCCCTCTCCCTCCTCGTGTTCGGGACGAAGGCGGACCACGCGAACGTGCTCATCGGGTTGGGGGTGGTGATCGTGTCCGTGTTCCTCTCCCAGGCGATGAAGGCCTTTTCCGGACGTCCGCGGCCCCAGTTCCACCGCCGCGGGTTCCATCACCAGTTCCTCACCAATGCCTCGTTCCCCTCCAACCACACCGCGGCCGCGTTCGCGGTGGCGTACCTGGTATTGCGGCTGTACCCGTGGTGGCCCAACGTGGTCGTGATCTACTCCATCGCTACCCTGATCGGGCTGTCGCGGGTGTACCTGCGGGAGCACTTCCCGCTTGACGTCGTGGGGGGGGCGGTGCTCGGGACGTGGGTGTCTCACGGGCTCCTGCCCCTGTTCGCTCGGCTGGTGCAGTGACTCAAGGAGGGACGGCATGAACCCGAAGTTCGCGGAGCGTACGAAGGCAGCGCGTCGATCGGTGATCCGGGAGCTCCTCAAGCTCACCGAGCAGCCGCACATCATCTCGTTTGCGGGGGGGCTCCCCGATCCCGCGACCTTCCCGCGGGAGTTCCTCGCCAAGGTGGCCGCCGACGAGATCCTGAATAACCCTGGGAAGACCCTCCAGTACACGACCACCGAGGGCAAGCTCCCCCTCCGGGAGCCCCTCTCCCGTTGGTTCGCCGAGGATGGGATGAACTTCCCTCCCGATCAGATCGTTGTCACCAGCGCTTCCCAGCAGGGCCTGGACCTTATCGCCAAGGCGTTCCTCGACCCCGGTGACGCGGTGTTGGTGGGCCTCCCCACCTACATCGGAGCGATCCAGGCGTTCCAGGCGATGCAGGCCAAGCTCGTGGGCGTGCCTCTCGAGGACGATGGAATGGACCTCGACGCCCTCTCCGCCGCCATCGCCACCACCCGCCGCGAAGGACACACCCCGAAGTTCATCTATGTGGTCCCTGATTTCCAGAACCCCTCCGGGATCACCTGGTCGGAGGATAAACGGCGTGGGCTCCTCCAGATCGCGAGCCGGGAGGACCTCGTGGTGGTGGAGGACATGCCCTACCGGAAGCTCCGTTTCGTGGGGAGGTCCGTGCCCGCGGTGGCATCGCTGGACACGGAAGGGCGGGTAGTCGTCCTGTTCACCCTCTCCAAGACCCTCGCCGCGGGCCTCCGGCTGGGGGCCCTCGCTGGCCCCAAGGAGATCGTGGAGAGAATCGTCACCCTCAAGCAAGCCACCGACCTGTGCACCTCCTCCCTCACCCAGCGCCTCGCCGTCCGCTTCTTCCAGGAGTACGACGTCCCAGGCCACATCCGCATGATCTGCAACCACTACCGAGCCAAGCGCGACGCGATGCTCGATGCGCTCGACCGGCACATGCCCAAGGAGGGGATCTCCTGGACGAAGCCCGAAGGAGGGCTGTTCCTCTGGGTGCGGTTCCCGGAGATATTGGACACGGAACGGATGCTCCTCCGGGCGATCGAACACAAAGTCGCATACGTGATCGGGGCCCCGTTCTTCGTGAACGGGCGGGGCCACAACACGATGCGGCTGTCGTTCTCGAGCGCTACCGTGGACCAGATCGAGGAAGGGATCCACCGCCTGGGACTGGTGGTCGAGGAGGAGCTAGCCAGCCTGCGCTCGCCGCAACGGGTGTAGCCCGAATCGGTCCTCGTTGCGGGTGCCCGGTACCGCAGGCCATTCTATACGATGGCCTGCTCGGTCTCCTTGTCAAAGATGTGCAGCCGTTCCATCATCGCCACGAACGTGATCTCCTGGCCGGGCTGGATCCCCAACCGAGGGTCAAGCTTGGCCACGATCTCGTCCCCGGCGCAGTCGGCGTAGATGATCTGCTCGTCACCGAGCGGCTCGCGCACCCGCACCTTCCCCGTGAACGTCTGCCCCTCCGTCCCCCCGTGCACCATCTCCGGGGTGCGGATGTCCTCCGGCCTCAGCCCGAACACGACCTCCTTGCCCACGTATCCCCGCACCCCGTCCGTGGCCCGGTCGGGAGGAACGAGGAGCTTGAACCCTTTCCCCTGAACGTAGATCTTTCCATCCTCGCTGACCAGCCGCGCGTCGAGGAAGTTCATCGCCGGGGAGCCGATGAACCCAGCGACGAACATGTTCGTCGGGCGATCGTAGATCGTCTGCGGGTCGTCGTACTGCATCACCACGCCGTCCTTCATCACCGCCACCCGCTGCCCCAACGTCATCGCCTCGACCTGGTCGTGGGTCACGTACACGGTGGTCGTCTTCAGCCGCAGGTGGAGCTCCGCCAGCTCGGCCCGCATCCGCACGCGGAGCTTGGCATCGAGGTTGGACAGCGGCTCATCGAACAGGAACACCTTCGGGTCGCGGACGATGGCCCGCCCGAGGGCGACCCGCTGCCGCTGCCCTCCCGACAGCTCCCGCGGTTTGGCCTTGAGCTTCTCCTTGATCCCCAGGAGCTCCGCTGCAGCGTGAACCCGCCGTTCGATCTCCCTCTTGGGGACCTTGCGCAGCTTGAGCCCGAACGCCATGTTGTTGTACACGTCCATATGGGGGTAGAGGGCGTAGTTCTGGAACACCATCGCGATGTCGCGGTCCTTGGGGGGAACATCGTTCACGCGCCGCTCGCCGATGTAGATGTCCCCCGCCGTGGCATCCTCGAGGCCCGCCACCATGCGCAAGGTCGTGGTCTTCCCGCAGCCGGAAGGGCCGACGAGGACCACGAACTCTCCATCCCCGACCCCCAGCGTGACCCGGTCCACCGCCGTGAGGGCCCCGAACTTCTTCGTGACCTCGTTCAGCTTGACTTCTGCCATCCCTCGCCTCCTCGTGTGGGCATTCCCGCGAGAAGCGAGCCGAGCATAACTATCCTGGCCCAGTGGCGCAACAGGTCACCCCCCGCTGATCGGCGGAAAGAAGGTCAGGGTGTCGCCCGGGGAGAGGGGCATCGCCAGCCCCTGCCCGTGGAGCACGTTCCGGCCGTTTACGAACACGTGGAGGTGGTCGCGGATTTCCCCGTCAGCGAACAGGAGCTCCCGCAGCGGAGGGTGGTCGCCGGCCAACCGGGCCAGCGCGTCGCGGCACGTCGCCCCCGTCGGGAGGTCCAATTCCAAGCCCTCCACGCCCAGGGCAGCGCGGAACTCACCGAACAACTTGACGGTGACCTTCACACCCCGAGTATAGACGAACCTACGGGGCCGGTGGCGCCCCGCCCCGGATGAGGGCACGCAGGGCCTGAAGGCGCTTCTTGATGCGGCCCTCCCACCCCGCATCCACGGGGCGATAGTACTCCCGACCACGCAGCCTCTCGGGAAGGCTTGGCATCGGCGCCACCCTCTCCGGCTCGTCGTGGGCATACCGGTAACCCTTCCCGTAATCGAGTCCCCTCATCATCTCCGTGACCGGGTTGCGGAGGTGCAAGGGCACGGGCTCGTTGACCGTTTCCGCGACATCGCGCTTCGCTTCCCCGTAGGCGAGGTAAAGGCCATTCGACTTCGGGGCCAGGGCGAGGTACACCGCCACTTCGGCGAGGGCAAGCTCGCACTCCGGCATCCCCACCTGCTCCACGGCCTGCGCCGCGGCGACGGCCAGCGGCAGGGCCGTCGGATCCGCAAGGCCCACGTCCTCGCTCGCCATCCGCACCAGGCGTCGGGCCACGTACCGCGGATCCTCCCCGGATTCGAGCATCCGCACCAGCCAGTAGAGGGCAGCGTCCACGTCAGAGTTGCGGACCGACTTGTGCAGAGCGGAAATCAAGTTGTAGTGCTCCTCTCCGGCCCGATCATAGCGGGGGGCCTTCTTCCCCACCGCCTCCACCACTTGGGTCAGCGGCAGTTCCCCCTCTCCCAACGCCCCCACCGCGGTCTCGAGGGCGGTGAGGAGCCTCCGGGCATCGCCGTCGGCGTAGCGGATGAGGAAATCGCTTGCTTTCGGCTCAAGGGAGACCCGACCTCCGTACCCCCGCTCGTCGGCCACCGCCCGGTCGAGGAGGAGGCGCAGGTCATCCTCGGAGAGGGGCTCGAACACGAACAGCTGGGCCCGAGAGAGGAGGGCGGAGCGGAGGGCGAACGATGGGTTCTCGGTGGTCGCCCCGATGAACAGAACCGACCCTTCCTCGAGGAACGGGAGCAGCACGTCCTGCTGGGCGCGGTTCCAGCGATGGACCTCGTCCAGGAACAGGAGGTCCCTCTGCCCGGCGCGGCGCCATGTCTCGCGGGAGGAAAGGAGCGCTGCGCGGACCTCCGTCACGGTGGCCAATGCAGCTGAGCGCTGGACGAACCGCGCCCCCCACCGGGTGGCGATCAGCCGACCGACCGTGGTCTTCCCCGTCCCCGGCGGCCCCCAGAACACGAGCGGGACAGCCACGCCCCCCTCGACGAGCGCCCGCAAGGGTCCTTTCTCCCCAAGGAGGTGCCGCTGACCGACCACTTCCCCGAACGCGCGCGGCCGCAACCGCTCCGCGAGGGGCGCCCGACCCTGCCACAGGCCGTCCATGCTGTTCCATTGTACTGCCCTTGACGCCCCCCGCGGGCCGCCCGTAAGATCCCGTCACACGTCGGCAGTCCGAGGTCTGGCTAGATGTGCCGTCTGACTTGAGACTTTGGACTGGCGACTGTGGTTTCGCGGGTCGTTAGCTCAGTCGGTAGAGCAGCGGACTCTTAATCCGCGGGCCGGGGGTTCGAATCCTCCACGACCCACCAAGACAGTCACCAAGACAGTCGCGAGTCGAAAGTCCCAAGTCCCCGGCGCCGGGGAGAGAGGGCCAGGCGGGCAAGGGCATACCTGGCTTGGGAGTCCCGAGTCTGGGGCACGGACCGCGGGAGGGCGGGGGACGAGAGGGATGGGGCCGGTGTCGTTCCCCGTTCGGGGGGCTCGCGCCGCGTTGACTTGAGACTTTGGACTTGCAACTGTGGGTTCGGGTCGTTAGCTCAGTTGGTAGAGCACCGGCCTTTTAAGCCGGGTGTCGCAGGTTCAATTCCTGCACGACCCACAAGGATCGTCACAAGACAAGTCGAGAATCGCAAGTTCCGATGAGACCGGCGGCTTGGGCCAACTGGGCTTGGCTGGATACGCCAAGACTTGTAGACTTGTCGACTTGAGACTGTGGTTCTGTCCCCGTCGTCCAGCGGTCTAGGATACCGGGCTTTCAATCCGGAAACGGGGGTTCGAATCCCCCCGGGGACACTTGCTCCTCTCCCAGGGAGGGGGGTACACTCCCGGGCGAGTAGCTCAGCGGGAGAGCATCCGGCTTACATCCGGAAGGTCAGAGGTTCGATCCCTCTCTCGCCCACTGGCAGGTTCGGGGACGTGGTCTAGGCTGGACTAGGACACCGGATTGTCACTCCGGAGACCGCGGGTTCAAATCCCGTCGTCCCCGCCAGAAAGACAGTCGCAAGTCGACGAGTCTCAAGTCACTCCGGGGACTTGAGACTTGCGACCTGAGACTGGCGGTTCGGCGAGGTAGCTCAGGTGGTAGAGCACACGGCTGAAAACCGTGGTGTCCCCAGTTCGACTCTGGGCCTCGCCACCATGATCGCATGTTGACCAGCGGCGGGGGCGAGGAGTTTGAAGGAGTCCATGGGCCACAGCGCGGAGGAGATATGGCAACAGGCGAAAGCCCTGCTCGTGAAGGAGATCCCTCCCGCTAGTTTTGCGGCTTGGATCGACGACGCGCGGGCCAAGGCCGTCGACGAAGGGAACCTCATCCTGGAAGTCCCGTCCCTGCTCGCCAAAGGGGGCATCGAGCGCCGCTACCGATCGCTCGTGGAACGGGTGGTGGAGGACATCGCCGGCCGGCCCCTCGGCCTCAAGATCCACGTGGCGGAGCAGCCCCTTCCCTCGCCCTCCCTCGACCCGCGCCTCGCCCGCCGCTACCACGGCTCGCTTCCCCTGAACCCGGAGTACACGTTCGACACGTTCGTGCAAGGGAAGAACTCGCAACTGGCATTCGCCGCCGCCCGCGCCGTGGCCGAGTCCCCGGCCCGGGCCTACAACCCCCTCTTCATCTACGGGAGCGTGGGGTTAGGGAAGACCCACCTTCTGCACGCGATCGGATCGCATATCCTCACCGCCGCCAACGACACGACGGTCGTGTACACGACCTCGGAGCGGTTCGCGATCGAGCTCATCCAGTCCATCGCCGCGAACACCACCGAACAGTTCCGCGCCAAGTACCGCACGGTAGGGGTGCTCCTCATCGACGATGTCCACTTCCTCAAGAACAAAGAAGGGACCCAGGAGGAGCTGTTCCACACCTTCAACGAACTCTATGGAAACGGGAAGCAGATCGTGCTCTCCTCCGACCGCTCTCCCGACGACCTCCAGGGCCTCCAGGACCGCCTCGTTTCCCGGTTCCGGTGGGGCCTCGTTGCCGACATCCAGGCCCCCGACTTCGAGACCCGATCCGCGATCTTGCGCGAGAAGGCGCGGCGGAGGGGCCTTGAGGTCCCTGACGAGGTGGTCGAGCTCATCGCCTCCCGGATCACCACCAACGTCCGCGACCTGGAGGGGGCACTCATTCGGGCACTGGCCCACGCCGAGCTCTGTCAAGGACCGGTCACCGCCGCCATGCTCGAGGAGATCCTTCCCAAGGAGGACCTGTCCCGCAAGCTCACCGTGGAAGCGATCAAGACCGAGGTCGCCGCCGCGTACCGGATCCCCGTGAGCGAAATCGAGAGCCCATCACGGAAGAAAGAGCTCGTCCACGCCCGCCAGATCGCGATCTACCTCGCTCGCGAGCTCACGGACAGCTCATTCCCCGCCCTGGGGCGATCGTTCGGCGGACGCGATCACACCACGATCATGCACTCCTACCAGAAGATGCAGGAGCTCCTCCGCCAGATGCCCCTCCTCCGCAGCGAGATCGAGGGCCTCCGCTCCACGATTCTCAGCAAGTACGGCCCATGATGGCATCCCCACCTGGCCGTGGATTACCCTGTGGAAAACATCCGTTGCCCTTGGGGATAACGGCCGATCTAACGTGGAAAAAGGGTGTGCATTGCCGCGAGCGAATCCTTTCCCCAACGGCACTCCCCTGGACAGGTGTCCTATCCCCAGGTTTTCCACAGCTCTCTCCCCACCACAACATGGCGTTCCCCTCCCGCGCTCCGCGGTTATCCACAGACGACGGGTGTCTCCTACTACAACGACATAGGTTATGAAGGCCAAAGACATCTGGCAGTGGTTGGGACCGCTCGCGCGAAGCTTGGGGGCAGAGGAGGAGCTTCAAGCCCAGCTCCCAATCCTTCACTGGTCATCCACGGGCCTATCCCACCTCGCTCGCCCCCTCTACGTGGACCGCGGAGCTCTCCATCTCGTGGTGGACAGCCACGTTGTGGCCTCCGAGCTGAACCTCCTCAAGGAGAAGGTCCTTGCTCGCCTGGAGGAGGTCGCCCCAGGCTGCGGGGTAGTTGACCTTCGGTTCCAGGTACGTGCCCATGGCGCTCCCCGAGAGGAGATCGCCGTCCCTCCACCCGCGGCGGACGAGGTGCGCGCAGCCCGCGGGGAAGTCCCGGAGGGACTTCCCACGACGCTCACCGCGGTGTGCGCCCGCCTGATCGCGTGGGCGCGAGCACGGGAGCGGGCGATCCTTACTGCGGGAGGATGGCGTTGCCCGGGGTGCGGGGTGGTCCTGGCGGCCGAGGAGAGCACCTGTCGGAGCTGCGCGATTGAGCGGCCTCCTCCCCGCCGCTAGACTCGACCGATGCATACCGTATCCAGCACCATCCTTGCCCTTCGCTCGGCCGAGGGGCGGATTGCGGTGATGGCCTGCGATGGCCAGGCGACGATGGGCAGCCGAGTCGTGAAGACGGGCGCCCGCAAGGTGCACCGCCTCCATGGGGGCCGCGTCCTCGCGGGGTTCTCGGGGGGGACTGCGGACGGGATGACGCTGCTCGAGCGCCTGGAGGCCAAGATCGCCTCCCACGGGAACCTCCGCCAGGCAGCGGTGGAGCTGTCGCGCGAGTGGCGTACCGATCGCGCCCTGCGCCGGCTGGAGGCGGTGGTGGTGGCCGTGTCCGAGGAAGGCCTGTTCCTCCTCACCGGGGAGGGGGATGTGATCGAGCCGGACGACGGGCTGGTGGGGGTTGGGTCCGGTGGGGGGTACGCGGTGAGCGCGGCGCGGGCCCTCCTGCGGCACGCCCAGCTTCCCGTGGCGGAGGTGGCGCGGGAAGCCCTGCGCATCGCATCCGAGATCGATATCTACACGAACGATTGCGTGACCCTGGAAACCGTCACCTGGTAGATCCGCGCGGCGTCAGCCGTTGTCGGAGGCGACCGAAGGGAGTAAGGTTCGGGCTATCCCTGTCGACGAGGAGGTGGGCATGGCGGACGTGATCCTGCCGAGCGGTGAGAGGATCGTGGTTGGCGACGCGGGTCTCCTGGCGGCCCTTCGGGAGCGCGGGGCGACGGCGGCGGCGGTCCTCGTGGACGGGCAGGTGCACGACGTCCGCGATCCATTGCCCGCGCTGGGCGAGGTCCGCGTGGTCGGCCTGGATGATCCAGCGGCGCTCGACGTCCTCCGCCATACGGCATCCCACGTGCTGGCCCACGCCGTGACCCGCCTCTACCCGGGGGTCAAGCTCGCCATCGGGCCGGCCATCGCCGAGGGCTTCTACTACGACTTCCGGTTTCCGGACCCGATCAACCGCGATGATCTCGTCCGCATCGAAGCGGAGATGGCAAAGATCGTGGAGGAGGACCTCCCGTTGGAGCGGGTGTGGCTTCCCCGCGCCGAGGCCGAGGCCCTCCTTGCGGAGAGGGGTGAGGTGTACAAGCTCGAGCTCCTGCGGGAGATCCCCGACGAGGAGATTTCGTTCTACCGTCAAGGGGAGTTCCTTGACCTCTGTCGGGGTCCGCACCTTCCCTCCACGGGGCTCGTGCAGCACGTGAAGCTCGTCGACCTCGCCGGCGCCTATTGGCGCGGCGATGCAGAGCGCGACATGCTGACCCGGATCTACGGGACCGCGTTCCCGACTGCGGAGGCGCTCGAGGAGCACCTGAAGTGGCGGGAGGAGGCGCGGAAGCGCGACCACCGCTTCCTCGGGCCCGAGCTGGATCTCTTCTCGATCCAGAACGAGACGGTTGGGGCGGGGCTCGTCCTGTGGCACCCCAAAGGGGCCGCGATCCGCCACCAGATCGAGACCTTCTGGAAAGACGAGCACTACAAGGCCGGCTACCAGCTTGTCGTGACCCCCCACATCGGGCGGGCCCGGCTGTGGGGGACCTCGGGCCACCTCGACTTCTACCGGGAGGGGATGTACAGCCCGATGGACATCGAGGGCCAGGAGTTCTACTTGAAACCGATGAACTGCCCGTTCCACATCGCGATCTACAAGACCCGGACCCGGTCCTACCGCGATCTCCCCATCCGTTATGCCGAGCTCGGCACGGTGTACCGGTTCGAGCGGTCGGGGGTCCTCCACGGGCTCCTCCGCGTGCGGGGGTTCACCCAGGATGACGCGCACATCATCTGCCGTCCGGACCAGATCGAGGACGAGGTCCTGGCGTGCCTCGACCTGACCCTGCACATCCTCGGCGCGTTCGGGTTCCACGACTACAAGGTCGCCCTGTCCGTACGCGATCCCGAGCACAAGGAGTGCTACATCGGGAGCGATGCGATGTGGGAGGAGGCCGAGCGGTCGCTCGTGCGTGCGTTGGAGCGGAAAGGCCTTCCCCACACCCGGATGCCAGGGGAGGCCGTGTTCTACGGGCCGAAGATCGACCTCCATGTGCTCGATTCCCTCAAGCGCTCGTGGCAGCTCACCACGATCCAGTTCGACTTCAACGAGCCGGAGCGGTTCGAGATGGCTTACATCGGGGACGACGGGCAGGCCCACCGACCGTACATGGTCCACCGGGCGCTCCTGGGGTCGCTGGAGCGGTTCTTCGGGATTCTGATCGAGCACTACGGCGGGGCGTTCCCAGTTTGGCTCGCCCCGGTGCAGGCGGTGGTGCTGCCGGTGACCGAGGCCGAGATCCCGTACGCGGAGGGGGTGGCGGACGAGCTGCGGCGGGCGGGGATCCGCGCTGAGGCGTGGACGAGGGAGCGGAAGACCCTCCGCTGGCTCATCCGCGAGGCGCAGCTCCAGAAGGTCCCGTACATGCTCGTGTGCGGGGCGCGGGAGGTAGCAGGTGGGTCCGTAGCGGTGCGGCTCCGCACCGGCGAGGACCTGGGCCCCCAGCCGGTGGCTTCCATGGTCGCCCGGGTCCAGGAAGCGGTGGCATCGCGCGGCCTGGCGCTGTAGAGGCGACCTGTGGCACCGGTACACGAGGAGGACGCCCTTAACTACGTCGCCGGGTGCGCCTGCGGGGCCTTTTTCTTAACTTGGAACACACCCTGGGTGGCCTGAGCCCGGAAAAGTAGCGTCGCAGCTTGTCTGCGACGGCCGTTCGCCTCGGCCGGATCCTACGGACCGCTCGCGCCGACGGCGTCGGCCACGTCAGGGAGGTCAAGCGACGCCAACCGCCCCTTGAGGGGCACGCCTTCCCGGCTCCACCCACGGGCCTCGTAGTAGTCGTCGAGGAGCGCCTGGAGCTCCTCCAGGCTCACCCGGTCCCCGGCCGAGGGCCCCTCCGGGATCGGGAGCTCCATCACCCGTGGTGGGAGGTGGTCGTCCTTGCGGGTGAACCCTTCCCGGACGTTGAACGCCCGGGCGAGGTTGGACGCCCGCTCCCCGATCGACAGGAGCTCCGCCGCGGTAAGCTCAAGGCCCGTCTGGGCGGCCACCATCTCCGGCAGCCCCTCCAGGAAGTAGATGTGGCGGGTGAACTTGCACACCCCGAGCGTATCGTAGACCGCCATCAGGTCCTCGACGAGGCGGACCTCGAATCCCTTGCCGCGCAGGGAGTGGCGGTCCGCGGTGAGCTTCCACCACGACCCGCCGTACTCGAGGCCGTACACGCCGCCCGTGAGGTGGTCCCCGCCGCGGAACGCCACCGCAAACGCGAGCGCGACGCCCTTCGATCCGCGGATGTCGTAGGCGGGAAGCTCCATCCCCTTGATGTGGATCGCGAACGAAGTACCCTTCCCCAGCCGCTCGCAGGCAGCCTTCGTCCCGTCGGCGAGGAGCGCCCCCGTCTTCCCCTCCCGGCGGCCCATCTTCTCCAGTACGGCGAGCATCGCGTCTCCGTCCCCGAACTTGAGGTCGATCCCGTCGAGGTCCTTCTTGGAGAGGAGCCCGCGCTCCACGGCCTCCATCGCCCACGCCACGGTCACGCCGGCCGAGATCGTGTCCAGCCCCAGAACGTCGCAGATCTCGTTCGCCTTGGCCACCGCCTCGATCGAGGCCACCTCCGGGCACCCCCCGAGGGAGTACAGGGTCTCGTACTCCGGCCCGTCGACCTCCGTGCCGGCGTACTTCCCGTCCTTGATCTGGAACAGCTGCCCGCACGGCTTGGTGCAGGTCGGGCAGGCCACGTTCTTCGCCACGTACTTCGGGGCCCAGTGGTAGGGGTCGAGCTCGATCTTCTCGCCCTTGGCCCGGGCGTAGGCGCTCTTGAAGAACCCCCACTGCCAGTTCTTGGAGGGGAACGTGCCCGGCTCCTTGTTCATCCAGTCGAGGAACTCCCCGCTTCCGTAGGCCATGTCGGCCTTCGTCACCGGGTGGTCGCGGATGATCGTCTGCCAGTGGGAGACAAGCTTCTTCAGGTGCTCGCGGTCGTGCACGGGAACGGGTCCGGTTCCCTTGACGAGGATTGCCTTCAGCTTCTTCGCCCCGAACACGGCGCCTCCGCCGCCGCGGCCGGCCTGGCGACCGTCGCACTCGATCGTGGAGATGCGGGAGAGCACCTCCCCCGCCGGGCCGATGACGGCGGTGCGGTAGCCTTCGCCGAACCGGTCGCGGAGGGCCTTCGCGGTGGCGCGGGTGTCGAGCCCCCACAGGTCGGACGCGTCCTCGAACCGGGCCTCGCCGTCCTCGATGATCAGGACGACGGGGCTCTTGCTCTCCCCGCTGAGAACGAGGGCGTCCCATCCCGCCTTGCGGAGCGCGATCCCCGCCCAGGCCCCGGCCACGGAGCGGGCGAGGGTTCCTGTGAGGGGGGAGCGGAAGGTGAACGTGGTTTTCGACGCGGTGGAGATCCCGTTTCCGGTGAGGAGGCCGGGAACCATCGCCACCACGTTCTGGGCCCCGAGGGGATCGGCCCCCTTCGGGATCCGGGTCCAGGCGAGGTGGGCGCCCAACCCGAACCCGCCCAGGAACAAGCGGTACGCGTGATCCGGCAGCGTCTCCGCCGCCGTCTTCCCCTGCGAAAGGTCCGCCACCAGGATCTTCCCCGTCACACCGTTCATCGTCTCCCCCCTTCGAAACTTCGATCTCGCGTTCGGCCACCGTGCTGGCCAGCTTGAACTGGTCTATGGTGCGGCCGCATCAGGGCCGAGTATAGCTTCACCCGTCTGTTCAGGCTGAGCGGAGTACCAAGGAGAGGGGGCAAAGGTCCTCCGTGGCACCTGAGGGGGAGCTCAGCCTTTGATCAAGCGCTCCAGGTACTCGCGGATCTCCTGCAGGCCGTAGATCGTGCGCCGGGCCTCGAGATCGTCGAGCCACGCCTCGGCCACCGTCTCGTCGCGGATGACGTCCACATCTTCGACGTCAAGCGCGGCGAGGAGCCGCCGTCCCTCTTCTTCGATCTCGCCGTCATGGGCGCGAAAGATGAACCTGCGCATCTCCATGTCCTCCGGCTCCAAGTGTAGCGTAGTCGAGGGAGGATCTCGCCAGGCCGGAAAGCCTGGGGTGGAGCGGGTACACCCTTGATCTGCCCTCGGGTCCACGAGGCTGATCTCGGGAGGGGTTGTGGCAGGCCGGAAGTTCTCCATCGAAACGCGGGACCTCACCCGCGTGTTCCGGGTCAAGCGCCGGGAGGCGCGGGGCCAGACGCGGGAGGTCGTCGCCCTCGATCGGGCGACCCTCGCCGTCGAGCGCGGGGAGCTGTTGGGGGTCCTGGGGCCCAACGGGGCGGGGAAGACCACGCTCATCAAGATCCTCGCCACCCTCCTCTCCCCGACCGCGGGCACGGCGCGCGTGGCGGGCGTGGACGTGGTCGCCAACCCGTGGGAGGTGCGCTGTCACATCAGGATGGTCTCCGGCGGCGAGTCGTCCGGGTACGGCCTCCTCACCGTGGAGGAGAACCTGTGGATGTTCTCCCAGTTCTACGGGATGAGAAGCGGGGAGGCGAAGAGGCGGATCAAGGAGCTTCTCGAGATCGTCGGCCTCGCCGACCGGGCGAAAACGAAGATCTACCACCTCTCTACTAGAATGCGGCAGAAGATGAACTTCGCCCGCGGGTTCCTCACCGACCCGGAGGTCCTGTTCCTCGACGAGCCGACGATCGGCCTCGACGTCCAGACGGCCCGCACCCTGCGCACCTTCACCCGGCGGTGGATCGACGAGCACCGCGACCGGACGATCCTCCTCACCACCCACTACATGTACGAGGCGGACGAGCTGTGCGACCGGGTGGCGATCATCGACCAGGGGCGCGTGCTCGCCTGCGACGCGCCGGCCGCGCTCAAGCGGAGCCTCCAGGGCGAGGCCGTGTTCCGCCTCACGGTGGATGGGGACCGCGATCTCGGCCCGCTCCTCGAGGGTGTTGGTCGGGTCCAGCGGTTTGCCCACGCCGCGCGGGATGGGCACACCGAGCTCGACCTCATCCTCTCCGACGAGAACGCCCTCGTCCCCGTCCTCACCGCGATCCAAGGGGCGGGGGCGAAGCTCCTGTCCTTGGAGAAGCGGGAGCCGACCCTGGAGGACGTGTTCCTCCCCCTCCTCCAGGTGGCGGCGTACGTGTACATCTACCGTGCGATCGGTGCCCCGCCGGAGTTCACGGGGTTCGTGGTCCTCGGCGGGGCGATGACCGCGTACTGGATGAACATCCTGTGGAACATGGCCAGCCAGCTGTATTGGGAGAAGGAATGGGGAACCTCGAACTGTACATCATCGCCCCCACGTCGCGGATGGCGATCCTCCTCGGGATGGCGGTCGGCGGGATCTTTGCCACCACGGTCCGGGCGGTGGGGGTCCTCGTGGCGGGGATCCTCGTGTTCCGCGTCCCGATGGCCTCGACGAACGTGCCCGCGCTGATCGGCGTCTTCCTCCTCACCCTCGTTGCCCTGTATGGGCTGGGGATGCTCGCCGTGTTGGGGGTCGTGTTCCTGTTCCTCGCCCAACGGGCGCTGCGGTTCTTCGAGGGCCTCGCCCGCCGCGAGGGCCGCCTCACGCTGCGCGGGCAGTGACGAGTGACAGGTGACGGGTGATGGGTCAACCGAGAACCGGCTACGGACCACGGACCGCGGACCACGTGCCTTGCCTGGCCGAGAGCTGGCGGAGCCTGAAGGTGGCGGCGTGGCTCGGGTGGCAGATCGAGTCGAACTGGACGGATCCGTTCCTGTTCGCGATCTACTCCGTGGTTAAGCCGGTGGCGGGGGCGCTCATCCTCGTGTTCATGTACCTTGTCGTCGCCCGCGGGGGCCTCGCGAACCCCCTCTTCCCGTACATCTTCGTGGGGAACGCGTTCTACATCTACGTCGGGGCGGTGTTGATGGGGATCAGCTGGGTGGTCATCGACGACCGCGAGCACTACGGGATGCTCAAGTACCTGTACACCGCCCCCCTGAACATCTACACTTACCTTGTCGGCCGCGGGGCGGCCCAGACCGCGATCGCCACCGTGGCGACGACGATCACGCTCCTGTTCGGCGTCGGAGCCCTCGGGATCCGGTCCCACCGGGAGGGGTGGACTGGGGGCTGCTTGCTGGGGCCCTCGTCCTCGACTGGCGGCGCTCGCGTTCCTGGGGCTCCTCCTCGGCGGGCCCTCCTCGCCGATGGAGGGAACGAGTCACTGCGCGCCATCTCCACAGGGATCGTGATCCTGATCCTCGCCATCTCGACTCTTGTGCTCGCCGTGGCCTCGGTCCTGTTCTTCCGTTGGGCGGAGCGGATCGCCCACCGCCGCGGGCTCCTCGACATGCAGACCATGCACTGACCGGCGAGTTCGGGGCCTGTGCGACGGTACGCGGCCCGTCGCTATAATCGGATCAAGGTGGACACCGTGCACTACACCGTGGTGATCGAGAAGGGGCGCGAATCGGGGTACGTGGCCTCAGTGCCCGTGCTGCGGGGGTGCGTCTCGCAGGGCGAGACCCGAGACGAGGCCCTACGCAACGTTCGAGAGGCGATCGAGGCGTACGTGGAGGCCCTTCTCGCGGACGGCCTCCCGCTTCCCACGGAGGAAGGCAAGGAATTCGTCGAGCTTCAGATCCAAGCGCGATGACCAAGCTCCCCCGCGGGCTGTCGGGTCAAGAGGTGAAACGTGCGTTGGAGAAAGCCGGCTTCTACCTCAGGCGACAGCGGGGCAGCCACATGGTCTTGCGCCGGGATGTCCCCTTTGCTCAGGTGGTCGTCCCGGACCACGGCACGGTAGACACGGGCACACTGTCCCACATTCTGGATGTCGCTGACCTCACGGTCGACGAGTTCCTCCGCCTTCTCTGAGATCCGGTAGCGTCCCTCCACCGCCGCGGGCTCCTCGACATGCAGACCATGCACTGACCCCTGATGGCGGAGGGACGGGATTTCGACTTGGCGGTTGCTCGGGCAGGGGGAGGCCGCTACTGTAGTCGGGTCAAGGAGGGGAAGATGGAGTACCGCTCTCTTGGGAACTCAGACCTCCGCGTGTCTGCGATCGGGCTCGGTACGCTCCCCTTCGCAGGGGCCTACGGTCCAGCTGACGACGAAGCGGCAATGGTTACCATCCGCCGGGCCCTCGACTGCGGGGTCAACTTCTTCGACACCTCGGACAACTACGGGCGGGGGTGGGTCGAGACGCTGTTGGGGCGGGCCCTCGCCGGACGCCGGAGCCAAGCGATTGTCGCCACCAAGGGGGGGACAACGACGGACGCCCAGGGACAGGTCACCAACGACGCCCGCGCGGACACGATCGTCCGGGCCGCCGAGGCGAGCCTCCGGCGGTTGAGGACGGACTGGATCGACCTCTACCAGGTCCACCTCCCCGATCCCTCGACCCCGTTCGAGGAAACTGCGCAGGCCCTGGAGACGCTGGTGGACCAGGGGAAAGTGCGCTACGTGGGGCTCTCCAACTTCTGGGAGGACGACCTCCGGGGGTGGCTCGCGGTCGGCTTGGCTGTGGCGGACCAGCTCCCCTACAACTTCCTCCACCGGGACATCGAGCGCGGTCTTCTGTCCCTCACCCAGGAGCGGGGGATCGGGGTCATCGCCTACCAGCCCCTTCTGTTCGGCCTGTTCGGGGGGCGGATTGGCTTGCCGGAGTCCCTGCACGATCAGGATCATCGGAAGACCTACCCTGGGTTTGGGAGCCTTGTTCAGGCCACGGAGGGGTTGCGGGCTCGGCTGGAAGCTCTGGCCGGGGAGTGGGGTCTCACGCCCGCCCAGCTCGCGCTGCGCTGGGCGATCTCCCGCCCCGGGGTGACGTGCGCCATCCCCGGCGCCAAGCGGCTGGAGCAGGTAGAGGAGAATGCCCGCTCCGGTGAACGGGCATTCACCGCCCAGGAGCTTCGGGAGGTTGATGGGGTCTTGGCCGAGCACCCTCTCGCCCCCGTCCGGACGATCCCGATTCCCGTGGAGGCGGTGGCGGAAAGTCCGCGGGGGCGGTACGCGGTGCTCGCGCTGGGGATCAAGGTGCGCGTTCCCCGCGAGGTCGGGGCAGGGGATACGGTGAACATGGACATCGTCACCGGCGGGATCGTGAAGGAGGGGAGCGATGGCCTGCTCGGTGGCACTTGAGATTGGGGAAGAGGGCTGGACCTACGCGTGGGTCCTCGATCTCCCGGGGTGCTTCTCGCGGGGGGCGTCTTTGGAGGAAGCGCTGGCGGTCCTCCCCCCGCGCATCGAGCGCCACCTCGACTGGCTCTCCGGGTTCGAGCCCGTCCCGCGCACCGAGCGCGGGATCGCGGTCTTGGAGGCGGTTCGCGATCCAGGCTGCCCGGTGAGGCGGGGGGACACCCGGGCCCTGTTCGCCTGGGATCGGGGCGCTCCCACTGGGGAGGAGTTCGAGCGCGACCTGCGGTGGATGGCCTACAACCACCAGGCTCTCCTCTCGCTTGTGGAGGGTCTCCCTCCAGCGGTGTTGGACGCCGGGGAAGACGGACCGGACATCCACGATCTTCGTGCCCCGAGCATCCGGCGCATCCTCCGCCACATCGCCGGGGCGGAGTACTGGTACCTCACGCGGATCCCCGCGACGGCAGAGCTCCCCACCGAGGAGTCCCAAGACGTGTTCACCGCGCTCTCTGCCGTTCGCGACGCGGCGGGACCCGTGTTGCGGGAGATCTTTCGTTCGTGCCCAGACCAGGTCGTGGAGGTGCCGCAGAAGACCTGGTCCGGAACCTTCACCGAGGAGTGGACGCTACGGAAGGTTCTTCGCCGAGCGTTGTGGCACGAGGGGTTCCACATTGAGGAGATCCGCCGCCATCTGGAGGGACGCTCTGGCGATCGCGCTACGGTCGGCACGACCTGAGGACCGGGAGGCGATCCTCGCCATCTCGGCCCAGATCTGGGAGGGCGAGGACTACATCCCGCTCGTCCTGGAGGATTGGCTCGCTGAAGGTGGCCTCACCGTGGCCGAGCTTGGCAGCCAAGTGGTGGGTCTGGCCAAGCTCACCCAGCTCTCCCCAGGTGAGGTGTGGCTGGAGGGGCTGCGGGTCGATCCCGCCCACCGCGGAAAGGGCGTGGCCAAGGCCCTCGCCCAGCACCAGCTGGAGGCTGCGCTGGCCCTCAAGCCCCGCTCGATCCGGTTCGCCACGGCCGAGGTGAACGTGGAAAGCCTCCACATCGCGGGCAAACAAGGATTCAGGGAAATCGCCCGGTTCACCTACGTCGAAGGCCCGGTGCGGGACGAACCTGCGCCCTCAGGGGTGACTCCGGTTCATGACGTCGAGCCGGCCTGGGCGTTCATCCAAGCATCGCCCACGTACCGCGCGGCGCGCGGCCTTCTCGCCTGGGGGTGGCGGTTCCCCGCGCTCACGGCGGAGCGGTTCACCCGTCTCGTGGCCGGAGGGGCGGTGTTCGCCTGGGGAGAGCCGGCCCGAGGGCTTCTCGTCCTCCAGCCCGACCCCTACGCCCCCGCCTCCTTTGCGGCCATTGGCTTCCTGGACGGCGACGAGGAGGCCCAGGGCGCGCTCCTTTCCTTTGCCCACGCTTGGGCCCGCGAGAAGGGGATGGAGTACCTGTCGGCGATGGTCCCGGACGAGCGCCGCGTCGAGGCCTTCGCCCGGCACGGGCTCGTGCCCCTCCCCTATTTCCGGTACGTGCTCGTCCTCGAGCACCCCCTTCCGTGACCCTCGTCCTCGCGGCGGTGCAGTTCTGGTCCACCCTCGGGGTGATCGGGAAGGCGCTCTACGGCCTGGGGGCAGGCCCCCTGTTCGTCGTCACGTTTCGGGTCCTGTTCGCGCTGGGGATCCTGGGGGCGGGCCTGGGGCTGGTTCGACCGAGGCTCTTCCGCGCCCCGCGAGAGAGGCTCCCCGGGCTCGTTCTATACGGGATCGTTGCGGTGGGGGCAAACTTCGCGCTCTTCTTCCTTGCCCTCGGGCACACGACCGTGGCCACGGCGATCGTGGTCGCCTACAGCCACCCGGCCCTGGTGGCCCTCCTCGCCTGGCCCCTCCTCGGCGAGCGGCTCGACCGCCGGAAGCTCCTCGCCCTGGGGCTCACCGCCGGAGGGGTGTTCCTCGTGGCCGGGGGCTACGAACCCGGGGCGCTCCAGGCCAACTTCCTCGGCCTGGGCTACGCCCTCGGGAACGCCCTGTGCCTCGCCGCCTATAACCTACTGGGGAAGCGGCTCATCGCCCGGGTCGATCCGTGGACGGTGATGTTCTACGGGTTCCTGTTCGGCGGGGGGTTCTTGGCCGCTCTGTGGGGGGCGCGGGGCGCGGTCGTCCCCGCTCTGCCCGCCGCGGGGTGGCTTCTCATCGTGGCCCTGGCGGTGTTCCCGTCGATCCTCGCCTATGGGTTGTACCTCCTGGCCCTGCGGCGGCTGGAGGCAAGTCGGGCCGCGATCGTGGCGACCCTGGAGCCCGTCCTGGCCTCGGCCTGGGCGTGGCTCGCCCTCGGGGAGGGGATGCTCCCCGGGCAGCTCGTGGGCGGGGCGCTCGTGATCGCCGGGGTGCTCGTGCTGCAGGCCCGGCACATCCTAGGACAGGGAGCCCTGCACCGTTCTGCGACTTGCCTCCGCTAGATCTCCTCGTTCTCCGCTGCTGGGAGGGGACAGGGGGTCCGGCACCCCTCGGCCGGGTCGGAGAGCTCGCTGCACCGCGTGGCCCCCGGGACCTCCCGGCACACCCGGACCCGGTACCAGTAGCGGAGCCCTACAGCGGCTGTGGTGTCCTCGAACGATGTTTCCGTCACGTAGTCGCCTCCAGGGACGATGGGGAACCCGACGTCGGGGTTGCGATCCCGGTGCACCTGGTAGTAGGTAGCTCCCGGCACGGGGTCCCACGTGATCACGATCTTGTCCGGATGCGTGCTCGTCGCCGCGACGTTCGTCGGTGCGGGGGGATACCCGGCGTACCCGGGGGCGGCGGCCGAAGTCGGACCGCACCCCGCGTCGTTGCACGCCCGCACCTTGTACCAGTAGAGCCGTCCCCGGTTCTCCATTCCCACGGTGTCGGTGTAGGTGAGGGATAAGGCGTCGCCGATGGTCTGGTACTCGCCGTCCTCGGAGGAGGAACGGAGGACGCGGTAGCTCGTCGCCCCCTCCACCGCTAGCCACGTGACCTGGATCCAGTCCTCGTGCTCGGCGAGCGAGGCGGTGACCCCGGTCGGGGCCCGATCCGGAAGCAGGGGGGGCAAGAAGTCGAACAGCCCGCATCCCCCGACCAGGAGCCCGCTCCCCATCACAAGCAGGACCAGCCCTGCTCGTCTCCCGTTCCACACCAGCTTGTCCCTCATCGCTCATCCCCTCCATCACCGATCATAGGCTGGGTCGGGAGGGACGACAAACGGGGGAAGCGCGACATCGAGCCTGCCGAGCTCGGCGCGGAGCTCGTCCGGGGAGGTACGGAGCGCGGCGGTGATCTCCTCCTCCAGGGAGCGCAGCGGGGGCAGGGCGGCGGCGATCCTTTCTCTCTCGGGGGGATAGCGACGGGAGAGCGCTGCCAACCGCGGGACGAGCCCGACCACCCGGTCCCCCTCCACAATCTTGTCCGCGTAGTGGACGAGCTTCTCCTCCCACGTCTCCGGCGGAGTCCCCAGGACGTGGCGCTCGGCGATCCGGGCGAGCGCGGGCCAGCCTGACCCGCGGAGGATCCTCCCCGTCTCCGTCCCGTGGTCGGTCGGCCTCTCAGAGGAAACCTTGTCCAGGTCGTGGAGGAGCCCTCCCCGGTGGACGAGGAGGGGGTCCACCTTCGCCCCCCTTTCCCGCAGTCGGAGCGCGATCCAGTGGGCGACCGCCGCCACGGCAAGCGAGTGTCGAACGACGTTGCCGGGCACCGCGTGTTCGCGCAGGATGAGCAACGCCTCGGTGATGTCGGGGAGGAACGGCCCCTCCAGCACCCGGACAACCTCGGCGAGGGCACGGATCTCCGCGTCGTGGGTGGGGTGGACGAGAGGACAGAGGGATCCAGCGGGGTTGAACCACACCGCCCGCAGGCCAGCCGCCTTGGCCCCCACGATGTCCGCGCTGTACCCATCGCCGACCATGACTGCCTCGGCCGGAGGGCACCCCACTCGCTCCAGCGCCGCGTGGAAGAACACTGGGTCCGGCTTGGCCAGGCCGAGATCGCGGGCGGTGACGACCACCGACACGTAGGGGTCGAGCCCGACCCGGGCGAGGGCCGCTCGCACGAGGCGTTCGTCGGACAGGGCGGCGTTCGTGGCCACAGCGAGCGCGTACCGCCCGTGGAGGGCGCGGAGCGCCTCCTCCGCGCCAGGAACCGCCTCCACCCGCGGCCAGTCGGCCATCGGACCCTCGAACTCCGGGAACTCCCGCATCAGGGTTCCGCCCCAGTCGAACAGGACTGCCCGGATCGGACTACGCTGCCTTCCCATCGCTCGCCGATCCTAAGCGGCTGTGTTCCCAGCGGAGGAGGCCCTCGCTCACACCGGTAGGGCGGAAGCCGGCCTTCCCAAGGACGCGGATCGAGGCCGCGTTGTCCGGGGCGGACTCGGCCACGACCCGCTTTACCTCCGGCTGGGCATATGCCCAGCGGACCAAGGCGTGGACCGCTTCGGTGGCGTAGCCTCGGCCACGGTAGGCAGGAGCGATTCCGTATCCGATTTCCACTGTTCCGTCACGGTCGGGCCGCCCCTTGAACCCTGTGTCTCCAACCACCACGTTCTCTTCCCGGTCAATGATGATCCAGATCCCCCAGCCGAGGGCGGCCGGATCGTGGAGGAGCTCCTGGATGTAGAGGGGGAGGACTTCCCGCAGTGCGGGATGGGGCCAGCCAGCGGGCAGCTCAGCACCGAGGAGCCGTTCTGCTGTGGGGAGATCACGCAGCAAGGCCTGGGCGACCTCGAGGGGACACGCGACGAGCATGAGGCGACGGGTGCTCAGGATCACCCATCCATCGTACCGGGGAACATGTCCCGTGGCGACGCGATGCGGACCACATGCTGGGGGCGTTCGCGTTCCCCAACATTGCCTTCGGGCAGGGGACCGATCGCCCATCATCGTCCTTCTCGCGCTCCCAGGGTGAACAGAAGTGGGATCCTGTCCGCGTACTTGGGGAGGCGATACCACCGCCCGTCCTCGGACGTCATGCTCGGGAAGAGCGGGAAGAACAATCGGTCGTACTCGTTCAGGAACTCGATCGTGAGCCCCGCTCCGAGGATCGTGGTCGCGATGTCGGACAGGCTCCAGATCCACTCGTGCGACGGGTGCTGCAGGTGGTGGGTCGGATCGGCGTAGTCGGGTCCACCTGCCTCCCACCGCACGGGTCCTGGGCGGTGGAAGTAGGGGTGGATGAACGCGGGTTCGCCGGTCGGCCGCTCCTCGAGGGCATTGAGGATGGGGTGGGACTCCATGAGGTAGAAGAGCCCGTCGGGGGAGAGGAACCGGGCGACGACCTGGGCCCATGCCGCGAGATCGCGCAGCCAGCACAGGACACCACGCGACGTGTAGACGACGTCGAACTGCTCGTCCAGAATCCTGGGGAGGTCGTAGACGTTGGCCCGGATGAACCGCGCGGCGAGGCCAAGCTCGTCTCGCAGGGCCTCGGCGCAGCGGATCGACTCCCCCGAAAAGTCCACCCCGGTGACGATCGCCCCGTGGCGGGCCCAGGCCAGCGTGTCCGTGCCGATGTGGCACTGAAGGTGCAGGAGGCGCTTTTCGGCTACCTCGCCCACCTCGCGGAGCTCGATCTCGTCCAGGATCTCGTGGCCGGTGCGGAGGAGTTCCACCTCCTTGTATGCCCGGACGTGGATACGGGCCATTTCGTCCCACAGGAGGCGGTTCGACTCCTCGGCCTGGCGCTGTTCCTCTCGATCGGCCATTGCGTGCGCTCGCCCTCCCTCTGGACGAAGTATGCCCGACGGCGGCCCGCGATCGAGACCACCCTCGGGGGCTGTCGGCTGGACTGGCGTAGCCCGCCCAAGGGCGCAACGGTGCTCCAGGCCTACGAGATGATGCTCCAGCACAAGCTCCTTGCCCTCCCCGTCGTCGACGGAGGGGGGCGTCTGCTGGGGATGGTGGATGTAAGCGCCCAGTTGCTCTAGCCTGAGTCCCGGATCGGCTCTAGCGAGGCCTGCAGCTGCCCTCGAACCTCGTCCTTGATCGATGGGGGGGCGAACGACGCCTCGGCGCTCGCGAGGAGGATCACCCGTACCTCGTCCCAGCTCAGGTCGAACGTTTCGACGACCCGCCACAGTTCCTCGGTGGAGGAGGTTTGGGACATGAGCCGGTTGTCGGTGTTCACGGTCACGGGGATCCCGAGCTTCAGGTACCGCCGGAGGGGGTGGTCGGCTAGCGTGTGCATGAACCCCGAGATCTGAAGGTTGCTCGTCGGGCACACCTCGAGCGGGATCCTCGCCTCCCGCACCCGTGCCTCCGTCGCCGCGTCTTGGAACAGGTAGACGCCGTGCCCGATCCGCTCTGCCCCCAGGTCCAACGCCTCGGCGATGTGCTCCGGACAACACCCTTCCCCAGCGTGGAGGGTCACATGGACCCCCGCCTCTTGGGCAAGGCGGATCGCCTGGACGTGCGGGGAAAGGGGGAAGCCCTCCTCGGGGCCGGCGAGATCGAACCCCACCACCCCCTGGTCCCGGTACCGGGCGGCGAGCCGGGCCACCTTCTCTGAACGTTCCGGAGACTCGTTGCGCATCGCGCACAGGATGAGCCCGGTGCGGATGGGGAGCTCGGCCTCGGCCCGGCGCATCCCGGCGAGGGTTGCCTCGACGACCCGGCTTGGGCTCAGCCCCCGGCGCAGGTGGAGGAGGGGAGCAAAGCGAATCTCGATGTAGACAACGCCCTCGGCTGCCGCGTCCTGGCACAGCTCCCATGCCGCTCGCTCGAGGGCGTCGGGGGTCTGGAGGAGGGCGACCGTGAGCCGGAATACCTCGAGGTACTTCTCCAGCGTGCACGGCACAGGGGGGAGGACAGCTTTCTCCACCTCGTCCGTGATGTGCGGCCTTCGTCTCTCTGGTAAATCGTCCCACAGCTCGCGCACCGTCCCTGGGCGAAGCGAGCCGTCGAGGTGGCAGTGGAGGTCGAACTTGGGAAGCTTGGCGATCGTCGCGCGGTCCATGGGACGGTCCTACCCTATCCCGGCTCGCTCCGCAACCATGGGCCGGTGCGACCTATACTTGAGCGCATGGCATGGGATGTGGTGGTCGTGGGAGGGGGTCCGGCCGGCCTGTTCGCGGCCATCTCCGCCGCCGAAGCGGGAGCGCGGGCCCTCGTACTCGAACACATGGCCACCCCCGCCCGCAAGCTCCTCGCCTCCGGCGGCGGGGTGGGCAACCTCACCCACGTCGGGGGGATTGCGGACTTCCTTCATCACTACGGGGGCGGCGACCGCCCGGGCGACGCGGGGCGGTTTCTCCGGCCCGCCCTCTACGGATTCTCGAACACCGATCTCGTCAACTGGTGCGCCCAGCGGGGCGTCCCCCTGGCCGGGGACCCCGACGGCCGCGTGTTCCCTTGTTCCCGACGGGGAGGGGACGTGCTCGATCTCCTTCTTGCCGAGGCCCGGTGGCGAAAGGTCGGACTGAGGACCGGGGTCCGGGTCCGCTCTGTCCGGGTCGAGCGATCGCGGTTTGTCATCCTGACCTCAGCAGATGAGAAGACGGTTGCGGAGGGAGCAGCCCTCGTTCTGGCGACGGGCGGTCGGTCGTACCCTTCGTTGGGACCCACCGGCGACGGCTACCGGTTGGCCGCATCGCTAGGGCACTCGATCGCTCCGCCCCGCCCAGCGCTCGTGCCCGTGATCGTCAAGCGCACCGCGTTCGCCCCGTTTGTCCCCTGCGCGGGCGTCTCCCTGCCGGCAGCAGTCGTGTCGGTGGTTCGAGAGGGGAGGCAGGTCACTACGGCGCAAGGGGACGTCCTCTTCACCCACCGCGGCCTCTCCGGGCCGGCTGTGCTCAACCTCTCGCGCTATGTGCTTCCAGGGGACGTGATACGCGTCTCCCTCGCCCCAGGACTCGGTGAACTCCGTGCTGCCGACAGGCGGTTGATCGAGGAGATCGAAGCCCACGGCAAACGCACCGTGGTGAACCTCGTTCACGGGCTGGGGGTCGCGGGCTGCCTCGCGCGGGCGGTGGTGGTTGCGGTGGGCCTGGAACCTGGAGCAAAGGCAGCGGAGCTTCCCCGGGATGTCCGCCACACGCTGGCGGCGAGCCTCGCCGCAGGGACCGAGGGGGGGCACCCGTTCCCTGTCCGCTCGCTCGGGGGCTGGAACGAGGGGATGGTCACCGCAGGTGGGGTCCGTCTTGCCGAGGTGGATCCGAAGACCCTGCAGAGCCGGCTCGTTCCGGGGCTGTTCTTCGCGGGCGAAGTTCTTGACGTGGACGGTGACACAGGGGGCTACAACCTCCAGGCGGCGTTCTCCACCGGCCGCCTCGCCGGACGGAGCGCCGCCCAGCTCGCCCGCGGGCGCCGGGGCGTTCAACGCCAGGAGACGAAGAGACGAAGAGGTCCCGGCCTGCCCGGGTGAGACTCCGGACGCAGCTTCGTCCCGTCCTGTTCTTCGGGTCGTCCCTCAGAGGTACGGGCGGAGGAAGGCGAACGCGCGTCGGGAGAACCGGATCCGTACACCGGGAACCGAGCGGAAGGTTAGCCAGGGTGCCGCGCCCGGACCCCGCGCAGGGTGGACCACAATCTCGCTCCACGGGATGAACAGCGGCGGGTGGAACGGCCGGAACACCCAGATCGGGGCCAGGTACAACCCCGACGCGCTCGCCCGGAGTTCGAGTGCCCCACTGTAGTTCCCCCACCCGATCTGGGCCGACGCAAACCGCATCCGTTCCCCGACCGACGCGAACGGGCCGGGGCTTCCGAACCGCCCCGCCAGGCGGTGCCAGCCGCTCGTTCGGGAGACGATCCTCGTCACGAGCAGCCAGATCGCGACAAAGGAGAGAACGAACACCAGTGCGAACGCGGCGGGGGACGATGAGGTGGGATCCATGGTGCAAACTTAAGCTGGCACGTGGCGACCTGCAAGACAGGTTCAGGCCATCAATCAATGCTCGGAACCTTTCCCAAGCCGTGCGGATCCAAGGATGCAGACGGTGCCGCGGCACGGGGGACGAACGCGATCGCCTCCGCGGGGCACGTGCTCACGCACAGACCACAGCCGAAGCACCGCTCAGGGTGAAGCGTGGGCAGATCGGAGTCCTGCGTCCAGG
>FWPV01001998.1_pt1 | contig 52165 bp, 53 predicted proteins | sample 2228371 | NCBI WGS metagenome assembly FWPV01 (sample SAMEA103939776, study PRJEB20133) | metagenome
CCTCGGCATCGGTCAGGATCGCGCCCGCCTCCATCCGCAAGGCATAGGGGATGAACTCCGCCCCGTGGACGCGGCTTCCCGGAAGGGCCGCGAACAGGAATCCCGGCCTGACCTTGCGGCTGTCCACCGCCAGCCCGGTGACGCGCACCTCGCGGCCGCCCGTGGCGCGCAGGCCAAGTTCACCCAGTGTCTTCGCCGCGCCCATGAGCTTCGTCCCCACCTCGTCCTAGTTGCGCGCGAGGGTTACTCCGTTTGCCTCCCCGGTTTCAATCTCGGGTCTGAGGCCCATCAGCGGCGCGATCCGGCGGATGATCTCGGCCGCGACCGGCGTCGCGGTCCAGCCTGCCGTCCGGCGCGGCTCGGGCCCCGAGGTCTCGACCGGCTCGTCCAGCGTCACGACGATCACGTATTTCGGATCGGTCATCGGGAAGGCGCCCGCGAAGGTCGCGATCACCTTGTCTTCGTGGTAACCGCGCCCGTTCGACAGGGGCTTGTCGGCCGTGCCGGTCTTGCCGCCCACCGCATAGCCCTCGACATCGGCGAAGGTAGCCGTCCCGTGGTCCACCACGTCGCGCATCATCTGCCGGATGGCCGCCGAGGTCTCGGCCGAGATCAGCCGCTCGCCCTCGACCACGCGCGACTGCTTCAGCAACGTCGGCACCACCCGCGTGCCGCCGTTGACCATCGCCGCATAGGCCGCCGCCAGGTGCAGGGGCGAAGCCGACAGCCCGTGCCCGTAGGATATCGTCATCGTCGAGATCTCGGGCCAATTCTTCTGCGGGAACAGCGTCTTGATGCCCGGTGCCTCGGCCAGTTCGACCTGCGTCGGCTTGAGGAAGCCCAGAACGTCCAGGAACGCGCGCTGCCGCTCGCCGCCGATCTCCAGCGCGATCCGCGCCGTCCCGACGTTCGAGCTCTTCACGATCACGTCCGACACCGACAGCTGCGGGCCGTAGTTGCGGAAGTCCGAAATCCGGTGCCGGCCCCAGCGCATCGGGCTCGTCGTGTCGATCATCGTCGCAGGCGACACCAGCCCAAGCTCCAGCGCCTGCGCGACGGTGAAGATCTTGAAGGTCGATCCCAGCTCGTAGACCCCCTGCACCGCCCGGTTGAAGATCGGGCTGTCCGACGGGTCGCCCTGCGTGGGCGGCGGCGGGCGGTCGTTCGGGTCGTAATCGGGCAGCGAGGCCAGGGCGACGATTTCGCCCGAATGAACGTCCATCACGATGGCCGTCGCGCCCTTGGCGTTCATCAGCATCATGCCGCCTTCCAGCACGCGCTCGACCGCCGCCTGCACCGACAGGTCGATGGACAGGACCAGCGGGCGCCCCTCGTTCGCCGGGTCGCGCAGCCACTGGTCGTAGGTCTTCTCGATCCCCGCCGTGCCGATGACCTCGGCCGAATGCACGCCCTCGCGCCCGAAACCCGAGCCTCCCAGCACATGCGCGGCCAGCGGCCCGTTGGGGTAAAGCCGCATCTCGCGCGGACCGAACAGCAGCCCAGGGTCGCCGATGTCGTGAACGGCCTGCATCTGCTCGGGGCTCAGCCGCCGCTTGATCCAGACGAACTTCCGCTCGCCGGTGAGGTCGCGCACCAGCCGCTCCAGGTCGAGGTCCGGAAAGATCGCCGCAAGCTGCTCGGCCGAGCCTTCGGGGTCGGTCATCAGCGGCGGCTGCGCGTAAAGCGAATAGGTGATCAGGTTCGTCGCCAGAAGCTCGCCGTTGCGGTCGGTGATGTCGGCGCGGTTGGCGACGATCTGCGCGCCCGACGCCGCCGCGCGGGGCTCGGCCGGCTCGGTCGAGGCCAGGACACCCATCCTGATTCCGACCGTCCCGAAGGCGCAGAAGAAGAACAGCGCCAGCATGAACAGCCGCCCCTCGGCCCGGGCGCGGGCGCGGTCGCGCATCTCCTCGTGGCGCAGGCGGATGTTCTCGCGCTCGATCGCATCGGGGTTCTCACCCCTGGCGCGGGCGTCCAGGATGCGGGCCAGCGGGCGAAGCGGCGTGCGGATCATTCCAGCGCCTCCAGCGTTCCGATCGTGTCGACAGCGGGTCCGGTGAACGACAGCGCCGGGACGGGCTGCGGGTAGGCCACCTGGTCGACCGTCCCGAACTGCTCGGGCAGAAGCGGCAACAGGCCCAGCCGGTCGAAGTTCAGCTCGGCCAGGTCGCGCAGCCGGTCGGGCCGGTTCAGATAGGCCCACTCCGCCCGCAGCACGGAAAGCGCCTCGCGCGTGAGGGCAATCTCGCTCTCCAGCCGCTCGACCTCGTCCAGCGCCGCCTGCGTGGCATAGTTCTCGCGGTAGGCCCAGAAGGCCAGCGCCATCACGGCCAGCGCCGCCACCACCGACAGGAACGCCTTCATTCCTTCAACTCCCTCAACGCCAGATCGGGCAGGCCCAGCGCGCTCCGGTCCACCGGCGCGGCCGGGGCGTCGGTCCGTTCCGCCACCCTCAACCGCGCCGACCTTGCACGCGGATTGCGGGCCACCTCGTCCTCGTCAGGCCCCGCGGCCTTGCCCAGAATGCGAAAAGCGGGCGCCCGGGCGGACTGCACGGGCGCATGGCGGCTGCCCCCGCCGCCCTCGGACGACCTGAGCTGCAGGAACCGCTTCACCACCCGGTCCTCCAGCGAATGAAAGGTCACGACCGCCAGCCGCCCGCCGGGCTTCAGCGCCCGCTCGGCGGCCTCCAACCCCTTGACCAGCTGTCCGAATTCGTCGTTCACCGCGATCCGCAATGCCTGGAAGGTCCGCGTCGCGGGGTGGCTCTGGCCGGGCTTCGGCCGGGGCAGGCAGCGCGCCACGACCTCGGCCAGGTGCAGGGTCGTCGCCAGCGGCCGCGCGGCGACGATCGCCCGCGCGATCCGGCGCGAGGCGCGCTCCTCGCCATACTGGAACAGGATGTCGGCGATCCGCCCCTCGGGCAGGGTGTTGACCAGGTCGGCCGCCGTCGGCCCCTCGTCCCCCATCCGCATGTCCAGGGGTCCGTCCTTCTGGAACGAAAACCCCCGCTCGGCCCGGTCGAGCTGCATTGACGACACGCCCAGGTCCAGCACCACGCCGTCGACCGGCTCGCCCGCCAGCGCGTCGAGGTCGGAAAACGTGCCTTCGACCAGCCTCAGCCGGTCGCCATAGGCCGGCGCCCAGTCGGCCGCCATCTCGAAGACCGTCGGGTCGCGGTCGATGCCGATCACACGCTCCGCCCCCGCCTCCAGCAGCCCACGCGCATAGCCGCCCGCGCCGAAGGTGCCGTCCACCCATGTCCCCGCCAACGGGGCCACCGCCTCGATCAGCGGGCGCAGCAGGACGGGAACGTGCGGCGTGTCGGGCGGGGTCGCGCGGGCAGTCGCGGCCATGCCTCAGCCTCCTTTCGGCGGAAGCTCGGGCAGCAGCACGAATTCGTCCGCGCCTTCGGGCAGGGCGTCCAGCACCGCGTCGTGCAGCGCCTCGTCCTGCGCGGCATAGGTCTCGGGGCGCCAGATCTGGAACGTGTCGGCGGTGCCGGCGAAATAGGCCTCGCCCTCAAGCCCGATCTTGTCGCGCAGCCTCTGCGGCAGGACGATGCGGCCATCCTCGTCCACCTCGGCCTCGAGCGACTGGGTATAGACCAGCTTTTCCAGCCTGCGCCGCGCGGGCGAGCCGCGCTGCATCAGGGCAAGCCGCGCGTCCACGTCTTCCATGGCCGCCATGGAGAAGCATTCGAGGTGCCGCCGCCGCTCGTCGCCGTAGACGATGACAAAGCGGGGGCGCTTTCCGGGTTCCCAGTCGGGGTCGAGCAGCTCGATGACGCGACGGAAGCTGGCCGGGATCGAGACCCGGCCCTTCCCGTCCACCTTCTGGTGGAACTCGCCTCTGAACACGCGCGCCACTGCCCTCGCGCCCCTTCCTCGTCCCCGCCCCCGAATGAAAACGGCGGACCGGGTTGCTGCCACCGCCCGATCCGCCGCCCTCGTCCCATTTCTGGGTGTCCAGCTGCGCGCGCCACCTGGGGGGATGTCTGCTCGCTCGCGCGCCGGATCTCTTCAGTCGATGAAAGCGGGTGCCTGTATGAAACCTGACTTGGGTCGCCTTTTTCGGGGTTCTTCGTTCGCCCCTTCGTCCCGTCCTCATCGTGATACAAGGGATGACATGGGATTTCATGGAAATCAACAGGAATTGTTGGTCGCGAACACAAGACCGTGGGCAGGAACAGCCTCCAGAACAACATCTGGAGCTTCCCGGCCGCGCAGGAGACACCTCAAGTTGATACAGCGCTGGATTGTCCCACCACATGTTGGGCGCACGGACGGCGGAGAGATTTTCCCATCCATTCCCGGAAATTCGTGCACACAGCCCGAAAATCGTCCTCGCCAGACTGAAAACAGGGTTCAAGGCGACGAATCATACCTCGGGGCGCCCTGGCCTGGGCGCCCTTCCGCGTCGTTCCCATGATTTCCCGGAAAAGCCGCGCCGTCCCGGCGGATCAGGCCATGCCGCCCTCGACCAGGCGATGTGCGAGGCGGGCATAGGCCTCGGCCACCGGCCCCTCACCCGCCGCGATCGGCGTGCCAGCATCGCCTGCGACCCGGACCTCCAGCGCAAGGGGGATCTCGCCCAGGAAAGGCAGGCCCAGCTTTTCCGCCTCGGCCGCGACGCCGCCATGCCCGAACAGATGCGCCTCGTGCCCGCAGTTCGGGCAGACATAGGTCGACATGTTCTCGATCAGACCCAGAACCGGGGTCTTGAGCACGTTGAACATGTTGATCGCCTTGCGCGCGTCCAGAAGCGCCACGTCCTGCGGCGTCGACACGACGATCGCCCCGGTCAGCTGCGCGCGCTGGCACAAGGTCAGCTGCACGTCGCCCGTGCCCGGCGGAAGGTCGACGATCAGCACGTCCAGCCGCCCCCAGTCCACCTGTCCCAGCAACTGTTGCAGGGCCCCCATCAGCATCGGCCCCCGCCAGATCACCGCCTGGTTGGGGTCCATCATCATGCCGATCGACATCATCGTGACGCCATGCGCCACCTCGGGCTCGATCACCTTGCCGTCGCGCGACGCCGCGCGCTTGGTCACTCCCATCATGCGGTGCTGCGAAGGGCCATAGATATCGGCATCCAGCAGCCCGACCTTCCGCCCCTGCCGCGCCAGCGCCACCGCAAGGTTCGACGATACCGTGGACTTGCCCACCCCGCCCTTGCCGCTGCCCACGGCGATGATGCGGTCGATGCCCGACGGGTTCATCGGCCCCTGCTGCGGCGTCGGATGCCCCCCGATCTTCAGCGACGGCGGCGCGCCGGCGGGCCTGGCGGCCGGGCCGTGCGCGGTCATGACCGCCGTCACCGACGTGACGCCCGGCATCCGCTTCAGCATTTCCTCGGCGGCGCGGCGGGCGGGCTCGAGGGCGCGGGCGGCCTCGGCACTCTCGGCCTCGATCACGAAGCGCACGCTGCCCCCATCGACCTGCAACGCACGGACGACGTCCCGGCTTACCAGATCGCTCCCGTCGGGAAGGGTCATGCCCTTGAGCGCGGCCAGGACGGATTCGCGGGTCGGTGACATGTCGGGCCCCCCTGCATCGGTTGCCCCTTATTTGCGATAACTTCGGTCGGGAACAAGCCGGGTTCGCGGCCTCGGCCACCGATTCTGTGGCATTCGCGTTTTCACGACGCTGAATCTCTGGGCAATCCGCCCAGGAAATAGGTCAGAAGAAATTATGCAATTGCTGCATAGCAGCATTGCCGAAGTGGCTATTGTGCGAGCGCAGCATCGGCGTAAATTGGGTGGCAACGGAGCACGGGTCCTCCCCCCGCTCCCAGGAGACCAGAAGGCCCCTCCTCCTCCCTGGGCTTTCTGTTTCCGGCGACGGCCCCCTCCTCCTCCCTGGGGTCGTCGCCAACCCTTCGGGCCGGAGCCACGTGCTCCGGCCTTTTTTCTTTTCCTGCGGGTCTCAGCCTGACAATCGCGCCGCGGCCCTGAGCGTCTCGCGGTCATCGCTGAGCGCGCGGCGCACCGCGCAGACCAGCACCTCGATGTCCACGGGCTTGCGCAGCACGCCGACGATGGCGGGCGACATCGCCAGAAGCGCCTCGCGGGTGTATTCCGCCGTGCCGCTGACCACAACGATGCGCGTGGGCAGCCCGCGTCGGGTCACCTCCTGCGCGACGTCCAGACCGTGGTCCCGGCCCAGCCGCAGATCCAGAAGGACAAGGTCCGGCGGATTCCGCGACAGGCGCACGATGGCCGACGCCGCATCCGCCACCGTTTCCGCGCCCAGTCCCGCCTCGCGCAGGGCACGGGCATAGAGCGAACGGAGGTTCGGGTCGTCGTCCACCACCAGCACCAGCACGGTCCGCCGCCCTCCACTCGCCCGTCCAACTGCCACATGCTTAATCAGAAGCGTCTGTGCGGCAACAGGTTTCCGCGTCCGTCAGAACGGCACGTCGTCGGCCGCATCGGCCGATACGACGAATCGCGCCACCACCTTCTTGTCGCCCGCCTTGTCGAAGGCGATGTCCAGCTTGTCGCCCTCGATCCCCGCAACCGTGCCGTAGCCGAACTTCTGGTGGAACACGCGGTCGCCCTCGGTGAAGGCCGACACCGCGTCGAGGTCGATGGTCACGTGCCGCGCCTCCCGCGGCTGCGCCATCGTCCGGGCGCCCGCGCGCTCCTGCATCCGCCGCCAGCCGGGCGAGTTGTAGACATCCGCCCGCGCCACGCGGTGATCCATGGCCAACGGCGCCGCCGCCCCGTAGCCCCCGCCGTAAAGGCCGGGTGGCGTCAGCACCTCGACATGCTCCTGCGGCAATTCGTCGATGAACCGGCTGGGCAGCTGGCTTTGCCACTGGCCATAGACGCGCCGGTTCGCGGCGAAGGAGATGGTGCACAGCTCTTCCGCCCGCGTGATCCCCACATAGGCCAGCCGCCGCTCCTCCTCGAGGCCCTTGAGCCCGCTTTCGTCCAAGCTGCGCTGGCTGGGGAACAGCCCGTCCTCCCACCCCGGCAGGAAGACGACCGGAAACTCCAGCCCCTTGGCGGCATGCAGCGTCATGATGCTGACCTTGGGCCCGCCGTCCTCGGAATCGTTGTCCATGATCAGCGCGACGTGCTCGAGGAAACCCTGTAACGAATCGAACCCCTCCAGGGCCTTCACCAGCTCCTTGAGGTTCTCGAGCCGCCCCGGCGCTTCGGGCGTCTTGTCGTTTTGCCACATTTCGGTGTAGCCGGACTCCTCCAGGATCGTCTCGGCCAGGCGCACGTGGTTCGCAGTGGAGTCCAGCGCCGCGCCGTGCCACCGGCCAAAGCCCTGCAGCAGCGCCGCAAGTTCCGCCCTGGCCTTCCCCGACACCTCGCCCGAGGCGACCAGCAGCTTCGCCCCCTCCAGCAGAGACACCCCGTTCGCCCGCGCCGCGACCTGCATCCGCTGGATCGCCTTGTCGCCCAGTCCGCGCTTGGGGACGTTCACGATCCGCTCGAAGGCCAGGTCGTCGTCGGGGCTGACGGCCACCCGGAAATAGGCCATCGCGTCGCGGATCTCCTGCCGTTCATAGAACCGAGGGCCGCCGATCACGCGGTAGGGCAACCCGATCGTCAGGAACCGGTCCTCGAAGGCGCGCATCTGGTGGCTGGCGCGGACGAGGATCGCGCAGTCCTCCAGCCCGAAGGGCCGCATCCCGCGCGTGCCCTTCCCCATCGCCTCCAGCTCCTCCCCGATCCAGCGCGCCTCCTCATCGCCGTCCCAGTGTCCGATCAGACGGACCTTCTCGCCCTCCCGCGCATCGGTCCACAGCGACTTGCCAAGCCGCCCCTTGTTCGCCGCGATCACGCCCGAGGCAGCGGCGAGGATATGCGGGGTCGAGCGATAGTTCTGCTCCAGCCGGATGACCTTCGCGCCCGGGAAATCCTTCTCGAACCGCAGGATGTTGCCCACTTCGGCGCCGCGCCAGCCATAGATCGACTGGTCGTCGTCGCCCACGCAGCAGATGTTGCGATGCCCTCCCGCCAGCAGCCTCAGCCACAGGTATTGCGCCACGTTCGTGTCCTGGTATTCGTCCACCAGGATGTAGCGGAACCATCGGCGATACTGCGCCAGCACATCCTCGTGCTTCTGGAAGATCGTCACGCAGTGCAGCAGCAGGTCGCCGAAGTCCACGGCGTTCAGCGTGCGCAGCCGCTCCTGGTAGGCGGCGTAAAGCTCGCCCCCCATGTTGTTGAAGCCCCCCGCCTCGGCCGAGGGCAGCGCCTCGGGCGTCCAGGCGCGGTTCTTCCAGTGGTCGATCAGCCCCGCTAGCTGCCGCGCGGGCCAGCGCTTCTCGTCGATGTTCGCGGCCAGGACCAGCTGCTTCAGCAACCGCACCTGGTCGTCGGTGTCCAGGATCGTGAAGTTCGGCTTCAGCCCCACCAGCTCCGCGTGCCGCCTCAGCAGCTTGACCCCGATCGAATGGAACGTGCCGAGCCACGGCATCCCCTCGACCGCCTCGCCCAGAATCCGCGCCACGCGGTCCTTCATCTCGCGCGCGGCCTTGTTGGTGAAGGTCACGGCGAGAATCTCGTTCGGCCGCGCCTTCCCGCTGTTCAGCAGATGCGCGATCCGCGCGGTCAGCGCCTTGGTCTTGCCCGTCCCCGCGCCCGCCAGCATCAGAACGGGCCCGTCCAGCGCCTCGACCGCCTCGCGCTGCGCGGGGTTCAGGTCGTCCAGATAGGGCGCCGGCCGCGCCGCAAGCGCCCGCTGCGACAGCGGCACGCGCGCGGCGGCGGGTTCCTCGAATGCATCGGTGTCGTCGAACGGCTTCATGCCGCGCAATCTAGCGCGCCCGCGGGCCGAGTTAAAGAATTGTTCGCAATTCGTTCCAGTTTTCGCCGCTCCCTCTTGCGGCCCGCCGCGACCCCCGCCAAGCTCGTCCGCGAAGGAGGCTTCGCATGGTCGGCCGCATCATCGAAACCCCGGCCTGCGTGGCCGAAGGCGCGGACTGGCTCGCCCGGCGCGAGCCGCGCTTCGCCCATGCGCTGACGCTCACCGGCCCCCTGCCGCTCCGCCGCCGCAAGGACGGGTTCGAGGCGCTGCTCGACGCCATCGTCAGCCAGCAGGTCTCGGTCGCCGCCGCCGACGCGATCTGGGGCCGGCTCAAGGCCGCGCGCCTGACCGGGCCGCGCAAGATCCTGCGCGCCAGCGACGACGACCTGCGCGCCTGCGGCCTGTCGCGGCAGAAGATCCGCTATGCCCGCGAACTGGCCGCCGCCGGCATCTCCTACGAGGCGCTGCGCACCGCGCCCACGGACGAGGTCATCACCACCCTCGTCGCCGTCCCCGGCATCGGCCGCTGGACGGCCGAGATCTACGCGATGTTCTCGCTTGGCCGGGCGGATGTCTTCGCGCCGGGCGACCTCGCCCTCCAGGAATCCGTCCGCCTCCTGTTCGAGCTGCCCGACCGCCCGCGCGAGCCCGCGCTCCGCGCGATGGCCGAGGACTGGTCGCCCTGGCGGGGCGTTGCGGCGCGGCTGCTCTGGGCCTACTACCGGGTGGCACGGGAACGGGAAGGGATCGGATGACGCGCAACCTTGCATCCGAACGCCGGGGGCCGCCGCGGGGCCAGGCGACATCGCTGGTGGTCCTCGTCCACGGCTACGGCGCGAACGGCGCCGACCTGATCGGGCTGGCCGACCCGCTGGGGCCGCACATGCCCGGCACCGTCTTCATCGCCCCCGACGCGCCCGAACCCTGCGCCGGCAACCCCTTCGGCTTCCAGTGGTTCCCGATCCCCTGGATCGACGGCTCGTCCGAGGAAGCCTCGCGCCAGGGCATGCTCGCTGCCGCCGCCGACCTCGACGCCTTCGTGACGGCGGCGATGGCGGCCGAGGGCGTGACCCCCGACCGCACCATCCTGTTGGGTTTCTCGCAGGGCGCGATGCTGTCGCTCCACATCGCGCCGCGCCGGGCCGAGCCCGTGGCGGGCGTCGTGGCCTTCTCCGGCCGCCTCCTCGACCCCGACGCGCTTGCGGGTGCGGCGGTCTCGAAACCCCCCGTCCTCCTGGTCCACGGCGACGCCGACGAGGTCGTGCCACCCCAGGCCCTGCCCGAGGCCGGCAACGCGCTCAGGTCCGCCGGGTTCGACGTCTACGCCCACGTCATGAAGGGCACCGGCCACGGCATCGCGCCGGACGGTCTGTCCGTCGCGCTGGCCTTCATGCGCGACCGGCTGGGGATGTAGGCCGGACCGCACGAGACGATCCTAAAGACGGCGCAGCCACGCGACGAGGCGGTCGAACGCCAGCTTGCCTGCATCGCTTCCAAGGTCGAACTGGTATTCGTGCCCCAGGGCCGGCTCGTGATCGTCGGGAAAGAACAGCGTCTCCACCGCGACGCCCCTGTCCTCCAGCGCCTGCGCCAGTGCCACGGATTGCGGGGCCAGCGGGTCGGCGTTTCCCGCTGTGACGAACGCTGGCGGAAAGTCCGCGGTCAGATGGGGCAGAAAATGGATGGTCTGGAACTCGGGCGCGGTCCGCCAGTTCCGCGTCCCGCTGTAGGCCCAGCCGGTGGTCTGGACGAACAGCCCGGCCAGCCCGCCGCCCCGGCCCATGCCCGAAATGTCGTAGACTCCGCAGAACAGGGCGGCGCCCCGCAGCCGCGCGCGCCAGCCGGCGCCGTCGACCCCCAGATTCGCGCCGTAGTCGGGGTTGGTGGCCAGCGCGACCGTCTGCGCCGCGATCTGTGCGCCCGCGCTGTCGCCCGCGATCACGAAGCCCGCCCCGCCGATACCCAGCTGCTCGCCCTCGCGAACCAGGTAGGCAAGGGCCGCGTCGAGCTGGCGGAGCGGTGTCGGGTACTGCGCCTCGGGCGCGATCGTGTAGTCGACGTTGACGACGGTGAACCCCTGCCCCGCCAGGATCCTCAGGTAGTTCGCGATGTGTTCGCGCCGCCCCGAGACGAACCCGCCGCCATGCACCCAGACGACGACGGGCAGGCCGGCGTCCGCGCCGGGGCGGCTGTAGATGTCGAGAACGGCATCCGCGTCGCCGGGGTCGTAGGACAGCGTCCGGGTCGCAACGTCCTGCGGCACCAGCGGCTCCAGCCGGGCCGAGGCGGCAGCCGCGCCCTCATCGAACAGGGACCGGATGACCAGCACCCCCGGCCACGGCGACAGGAAGACCGCGGCAAGCGCCGCGGCGAACAGGATGGTCGCAAAAGGCAGCCACTTGCGCAAACGAGGTCTCCCGCCAACCCGGGACAAGACTGCCATCGCGCAGGCCCGTCTCCAACCCCGCTGTCACCGCAACCCCCAGCGTCCGTATGTGCATTGCCCCGGGACAGCCGCTGCGACCGCCCCGTTAACTCAGCCCCCCGCCTGGCCCGGCGCGCGCCGCCGGTGCACGCCCGGTGCACTTTCCGTGCACGTCCGGTGCAGGCGGTTTTCCCGCCGGATCAGTGCGTTAACCCTGATTCGCCAGGGTCAGGCCGCCGGCATCCGGCTTTCCACGATCTCCACCCACCACGAGGTGCCGGCCGGGATCGCATTGTCGTCGAAATCGTACTCCGGGTGGTGCACCGAGGCCGTATCGCCGTTTCCGACCAGGATGTAGGCCCCCGGCCGCGACTCCAGCATGTAGGCGAAGTCCTCGCCCCCCATGATCAGCGGCGCCTCGGCGCACCCGCCCGCCACCTTCTTCGCGGCCTCGGCGGCGTGAACCGTCTCGGCTTGCGAGTTCACCATGACCGGATAGCCCTTCATGTAGCGCACGTCGACCGTGCCCCCAAACGCCTCTGCCGTCGCGCCGGCGATCTTGCGGATGCGATCCTCGGCGAGCTGCCGGACGCCCGCGTCCATCGTGCGGACCGTGCCGCGGATCGTGGCGCGCTGGGGGATGACGTTGAACGCCTTGGTATCGGTCTCGAAGCTGGTGACGGATACCACGACCTGCTTGGTCGGATCGACATTGCGCGAGGCAATCGTTTGAAGCGAAACGACAATCTGCGCCGTCAGCACGGTAGTGTCGACGGTCTCGTGCGGCTTCGCGGCATGGCCGCCCTTGCCTTCCACGACGATCTCGAACTGGTCCGTCGCGGCGAAGAAGGCGCCGGGGCGGATCGCGAACTGGCCCACCGGAAGGCCGGGCATGTTGTGCATGCCGTAGACCTCCTGGATTTTCCAGCGCTCCATCAGCCCGTCCTCGACCATCTCGCGCCCGCCGCCGCCGCCCTCTTCGGCGGGCTGGAAGATCACGATCGCCGTGCCGTCGAAATTGCGCGTCTCGGCGAGGTATTTCGCGGCGCCCAGCAGCATCGCGGTATGTCCGTCATGCCCGCAGGCATGCATCGCGCCCGGCGTCTTCGAGGCCCAGGGCTTTCCGGTCGCTTCCATGATCGGCAGCGCGTCCATGTCGGCGCGCAGGCCGATCACGCGGCCGCTGGTGTCCGACTTGCCGCGGATCACGCCCACCACGCCCGTGCGGCCGATCCCCTCGATCACCTCGTCGCAGCCGAATTCCTTGAGTTTTCCGGCGACAACGCCAGCCGTACGGTGGGTGTCGAACAGCAGCTCGGGGTGCTCGTGCAGGTCGCGCCGCCACGCGGCGATCTCGGGCTGCATCTCGGCGATACGGTTCTTGACGGGCATGGTGTGTCCTTGTTGAAGGTCGGTCTGCGGCCATCCTGTCACGCGGGGCCGCAGGCGCAAGGGGCTGCCGGTGAGCCCTGTCAGCTCCGCAGGCTGTCGAGCAGCCGCCCCATGAAGGCATGACCCGCCTCGAACTGTGCGACGGTGATGAATTCATCCGGCTGGTGCGCCTGGGCGATGTCGCCGGGCCCGACCACCACGGCGGAATAGCCGCGCGCCTGGAAATGCCCGGCCTCGGTGCCGTAGCTGACCACGCTGTGGCCGTTGTCGCCGGTCAGCCGCCGGGCCAGAGCCTCGGCCGCGCCATCGGATTCCGGCGTCAGCGGGGGAAGCTCGAAATAGGTGTCAGCGACGATGCCCGCCTCGGGCCGAACGGCCTTCATCCCTGCCTCGACCTCGGCAAATTGCGCACGGATGCGCGCCTCCCAATCCGCAGGCGTCTCGCCCGGGACGGTGCGGACGCTCAGCCCGAAGCGGCAGTCGGCGGCGGTGATGTTATGCGCCGTTCCGCCCGTGATCTGCCCGACGTGCAGCGTGCTGTAGGGCGGGTCGAACGGCGCGGCGAGGTCGGTGGGCCGCGCGGCAGCCATACGCGCGTTCTCGTCGTTCGCCCACTGGATCAGGCGCGCCGCCTCGTGGATGGCAGACACCCCGCGATGCAGGATCGAGGAATGGACTTCGAACCCCCGGACGTGGACTCTCAGCCCCAGCCCGCCCTTGTGCCCCGTCACGACCTTGAGCATCGAGGGCTCGCCAACCAGCACGGCCTCCGCCTTTGGCAGGGTTGCGACCATCGCGTCGATCAGCGGCGGCGCGCCAGTGCAGCCCAACTCCTCGTCGAAGCTGAGCGCTATCTGGAGAGGCCGTTTCAGCCCGCCCTTCGCGCCTTCCGCCATCGCCCAGAGCGCGAGCGCATCGAACCCCTTCATGTCGGCGGTCCCGCGCCCGAACAGCCGACCATTCCGTTCCGTCACCACCCAGGGGTCGGACGTCCAGGCCTGGCCGTCCACCGGCACCACGTCGGTGTGCCCCGAGAGCGCGACGCCGCCTTCAATCTCGGGGCCAACATGGGCGTAAAGGCCAGCCTTGGTGCGATCCTCGTTCCAGACGCGATATGCGGCGATGCCGTGGGAATCGAGGAACTCCTCCACCCAGTCGATCAGCGGCAGGTTCGAATCGCGGCTGACGGTCGGGAAAGAGACGAGTCGGTCTAGGATGTCGCGTGGAGTCATCTTCAAGTCGAGGCTTGCCTTCACAGTGGATTTGCGACCTTGACGTCCAGGCGGGACAATGGTCAAGGCCAGACAGGGGCTTGGGCGACGCAACGGCAGGCACAAAGAATGGCTGTTGCTCGCGCCACCAAAATGTCTAACACTTTCATGAACGGTCCGCTTCATTGCCGCCGAACAAGAAAAAGACAACCGACTGGGAGCGTTACATGCCCGATGGGGCACCGACCGTCCTTGATGTCCGAGGGCTGAAAACCGTTTTCAGAACGCGCGGCGGTGAGGTCCATGCCGTAAACTCGGTCAGCTTCAGCCTCGAACCCGGCGAGCTTCTGGGTGTCGTGGGTGAATCGGGCTCGGGTAAATCCGTCACCATGATGTCGCTGATCGGGCTTCTGCCCTCACCGCCGGCAGAGGTGCGCGACGGACAGGTGCTGTTCGAGGGCAAGGACCTGCTGAAATGCTCGCAGGAACACCTGCGCTCGGTCCGGGGTGCACGGATCGGTTTCGTGTTCCAGGACCCGATGACCTCGCTCAACCCGGTGTTCAGCGTGGGCTTCCAGATCATGGAGCCTCTGCGCCGTCACATGGGCCTGAGCAAGTCTGCGGCGGCCAAGCGCGCGGTGGAGCTGCTGGACCTTGTGGGCATCCCCGACGCGAGGCGGCGCCTCGGCGACTTTCCCCACCAGTTCTCGGGCGGGATGCGGCAGCGCGTGATGATCGCCATCGCACTGGCCTGCGACCCGAAGATCCTGATCGCCGACGAACCCACCACCGCGCTGGACGTCACGATCCAGGCGCAGATTCTCGAACTGGTGAAGGATCTGCGCCAGAAGCTGGGCATGGCTATCGTCTGGATCACCCACGACTTGGGCGTGATCGCCGGAATCGCTGACCGGGTGATGGTCATGTACGGCGGCCAGGTCGTCGAACAGGCGCCGGTGAAAGAGATCTTCGCCAACCCGCAGCACCCGTACACGCGCGCCCTTCTCCAGACGATCCCGCATGTCAGGGGCGAACGGGCCGCGCGGCTGAAGGTGATCGAGGGGCAGCCGCCGATCCTGCATGCGCACCCCGCGTCCTGCCCTTTCGCAGCGCGCTGCGGGCAGGCCTTCGACCGCTGTCTGCGCGAGAATCCCGCGCGCTACGAGGTCGGAAACGGCCACGACGTCGCCTGCTTCTGGGACCCAGCGACCGGAGGGCCGCGCCATGTATGACGCCCCCCGTCGCGAACGTCCGCTGGTCGAGGTGCGGGACCTCAGGATGCATTTCCCGATCTTCGGCGGCCTGTTCCGGCGCCGCGTCGGCGCGGTGAAGGCGGTCGATGGCGTCAGCTTCGACATCTACGAAGGCGAGACGCTGGGCCTTGTCGGGGAATCCGGCTGCGGCAAGTCGACCTGCGGGCGCGCGGTGCTCCGGCTCTATGAGCCGACGTCGGGGTCGATCAAGATCGACGGGCGCGAGATCGCGGGCGTCGACTTCGACACGCTGCGCAGCATGCGCCCGAAGATGCAGATGGTCTTCCAGGACCCGCAGGCGTCGCTCAACCCCCGCATGACGGTCGCGGGCATCATCGGCGAGCCCCTCGACGAACACACGCGACTGTCGCGACGCGAAAAGCTCGACCGCATCTACCAGCTGATGGACGCCGTCGGCCTGAACCGCAACTTCGCCAATCGCTATCCGCACGAATTCTCGGGCGGCCAGCGCCAGCGGATCGGGATCGCCCGCGCGCTGGCGCTGAACCCCAAGTTCATCGTCTGCGACGAACCGATCGCGGCGCTGGACGTGTCGATCCAGGCACAGGTGGTCAACCTGCTCGAGGATCTGCAGCAGTCGATGGGGCTGACCTATCTGTTCATCAGCCACGACCTGTCGATGGTGCGCCACATCGCCGACCGGGTGGCGGTGATGTACCTGGGCCAGATCGCCGAACTCGCCCCGCGCGAGGGGCTCTACGAACGCCCGCTCCACCCCTATACGCACGCCCTTCTGTCTGCCGTGCCCGAGCCCGACCCGAACATCGAGAACCGGCGCAAGCGCGTGATCCTGACGGGCGACGTTCCCTCGCCCGCCAATCCCCCCAAGGGCTGCAACTTCAGCACGCGCTGCCCGAGAGTTATGGACATCTGCCGGCAGGTCGAACCCGCCTACCGCGAGGTCGAGCCGGGGCGCTTCGTCGCCTGCCACCTGTACAACGAAAGCGGAACCGCCGGACCAACGGCGGCGAACGAGGCTTCGAGCACACAAGAAACTCGCATCCAACAAGGAGAGTGAAATGCGACTGAGATCAGCCCTCGTGGGCGCAACGGCCCTTGCGGCGACGGCCCTTCCGGCCTTTGCCGAGCGTGGTGCCGACGGCCAGGTGAACATCATCTACTGGCAGGCGCCGTCGATCCTGAACCCCTATCTGTCGTCGGGCACCAAGGACGTCGAAGCCTCGTCGATGATCCTCGAACCGCTCGCCGGCTTCGACCAGAACGGCGAGCTCTATCCGCGCCTCGCGCAGGAGATCCCCACGATCGAGAACGGCGGCTTTTCGGCCGACCTGACGACGATCACCTGGAAGCTGAAGGAAGGCCTTCTGTGGTCCGACGGCACGCCGGTCACCTCGGCCGACGTCATCTTCTCGTGGGAATACTGCACCCACCCCGAGGGCGGCTGCGCCCAGGCCGCGCGCTATGAGGGCGTGCAGTCGGTCGAGGCGCTCGACGACCTGACGGTCAAGGTGACCTTCTCGTCGCCGAAGCCCAACCCCTACCAGGCCTTCGTCGGCTCGACCTCGCCGATCATCCAGAAGGCGCAGTTCGCCAACTGCCTCGGCGCCGCGGCACCCACCTGCACGGACGCCAACTTCAAGCCGATCGGCACTGGCCCGTTCCGGGTGACCGAGTTCCGCCCGAACGACGTCATCTCCATGGAAGCCAACCCGAACTATCGCGACCCCGCGAAGCCCGCCTTCGCGACGGTGAACTTCAAGGGTGGCGGCGACGCGGCGGCCGCTGGCCGCGCGGTGCTTGAAACCGGCGAATTCGACTACCAGCTCGCCCCCGACGTGATCTCCGGGATGGCGGCTGCCGGCAAGGGAAAGGTCGTGAACGCCTTCGGCACGCTCGTCGAGCGGATCGAGATGAACATGACCAACCCGTCGCCGGACCTGCCCGAAGGCGAGCGGTCGACGACAAAGCACCCGCACCCGTTCCTGACGGACGTTCGCGTGCGCAAGGCCCTGTCGATGGCGATTGATCGCAATCTGCTGGTCGAGATCGGATACGGCAGCGCCGGCCGCCCGACGTGCAACCTGGTCCCGGCCCCCGCGATGTTCGCGTCCGACAACACCGATTGCCTGACCCAGGACATCGAAGGCGCGAAGGCGCTGCTCGAGGAAGCGGGCTGGACGGACACTGACGGCGACGGCATCCGTGACAAGGACGGCATGAAGCTGTCGCTTCTCTACCAGACCTCGACCAACGCGGTGCGCCAGGACTTCCAGGCGCTGATCAAGCAGTGGTGGTCCGAGATCGGCGTCGAGACCGAGCTCAAGAACATCGACGCGTCGGTGTTCTTCGGCGGTGACCCGGGCTCGCCCGACACCTTCCAGAAGTTCTATGCCGACGTCGAGATGTATGCCAACAACTTCGACGGCACCGACCCCGAGCCCTATCTGTCGCAATACCTCTGCGACAAGATCCCGGGCCCGGAGAACGGCTGGCAGGGCGAGAACATCAACCGCTACTGCGACCCGGCCTATGACGCGCTCGTGGCCGAACTCGCCAAGACCGGCGAGATCGAGAAGCGCGCCGAGATCGCCAAGAAGCTGAACGACATGCTGACCAAGGACAGCTATGTGATCGTCCCGCTGGTCGACCGCGGCCGCAACTCGGCCCATTCCAACACGCTCGGCGGCGTTGTCCTGAACACCTGGGACAGCGAGCTGTGGAACGTCGCGGACTGGTACCGCATCAAGTGATGCATTCCCTGGGGTGGGCGTCCGCGCCCACCCCTTCCTGAACCCCAGACAGATGAACCGAGGCGCCGGCCGATGCTGACCTTCACGTTTCGACGATTGCTGACAGCAATCCCGACGCTTCTGTTCATCAGTCTCGTGATCTTTCTTCTTCTCGAGGCCGCCCCCGGCGACCCCCTTGCCGACCAGCCGCTGACCGTGCCGCCCGAGGTGCGCGAGAAGATGCGCATCGCGCTCGGCCTCGATCAGCCGTGGTATTTCCGCTACGTCCTGTGGCAGATCGGATTCTTCATCGTCGAACCGTCGCATTCGATCTTCAAGCTGACCGGATGGATGCCGACCGACACGCTGGAAAGCATCATCCGCTTCATCAGCGGCAACGACGCCTTCATCTACCCGGCCGAACGGACCGTGTCGTGGCAGTTCCGCGCCCCGGTTTTCGACGTGATCTGGCAGCGGATGCCGCAGACGCTGACCGTGGTGGGCGTGGCCTACCTGGTCGGCGTGCTGATCGCGCTGCCCATCGGGATCATCTCGGCCTACCGGCAGTATTCCTGGTTCGACCAGATCGGTACGTTCATCTCGATGATCGGGTTTTCGGTGCCCACGTTCTTCACGGGCGTCCTGCTGATCGTGATCTTCGCGATCGAACTGAACTGGTTCCCGTCGGTCTATGACACGACGCTCAGGGTCACCGATTGGGAGAGCTTCCTCAAGCAGGTCCGCCAGATGGCCATGCCGGTTGCGGTGCTGGCGCTCTTCAACGCGGCCCAGATCAGCCGTTTCATGCGCGCCTCGATGCTGGACAACCTCAATCAGGACTATGTGCGGACCGCACGCGCCAAGGGCATGACCGAACGTGTCGTGGTGTTGAAGCATGTCCTGCGCAACTCGCTGATTCCGGTCGTCACGGTGATCGCGCTTGGCGTGCCGTCGATCTTCGGCGGCGCGATCATCACCGAGCAGGTGTTCAAGGTGAACGGGCTGGGCCAGGCGCTGATCGGCGCGATCTACGCCAACGACCTGCCGATGGTTCAGACCCTGACCTTCATCTTCGCGATCCTGATCGTGCTGTTCAACCTGATCGCCGATATCCTCTACGGCCTTCTCGACCCGAGGATCCGCTATGACTGACGCGACCACGCCCCCGGGCGCCCCCAAGCCCTTCACCGTAGAGGCGGCACTGAAACCGCCGCGGAACCAGTGGTGGGATGTCTGGGACCAGTTCAAGACGCACAAGGGCGCGCTGTTCGGACTGATCATCTTCGGGATCATGGTCTTTGCGGTGCTGTTCGGTCCGCTGATCTGGCGCGTTGACCCCACGGCCATGCCGTCGGGCGCGGTCGACCTGATCCGCATGCGCAACCAGGGGCCCAGCCTGGAACATCCGCTGGGCACCGACCAGCTGGCGCGCGACATGCTGGCGCGAATGCTGGCGGGCGGGCAGGTGTCGCTGGCGGTCGGCCTGACCGCGATGCTGCTGAGCCTTGTGCTCGGCACCATCGTGGGCGTGCTGGCGGGCTATTTCCGCCGGCTGGACGGGGTGCTGATGCGCGCCACCGACCTCTTCCTGGCGCTGCCGCTTCTGCCCCTTCTGCTGGTCATGGTCATGTTCTTCCGCGAACCGCTGTCGCGCGAGTTCGGGCCCGAGATGGGGACGTTCATCCTGATCGTCTTCGCCATCGGGGTCACCTCCTGGATGCAGACCGCCCGTATCGTCAGGGGCGAGGTCCTGGCGCTCAAGGAGCGGGAGTTCGTGCTGGCCGCGCGGTCCATCGGCACGCCCTCGCGGCGCATGATCACCCGGCATCTGCTGCCGAACGTGATGAGCCCGATCATGGTGTCGGCGACGCTGGGCATCGCGAACGCGATCATCACGGAATCGGCGCTGTCGTTCCTGGGCCTGGGCTTCCCGCCCGACTTCCCGACCTGGGGACGGCTTCTGTTCGACGCGGTGGACTACATCCGCGAATATCCCGAACGGGTAATCTGGCCGGGGCTCGCCATCTCGCTCATCGTGCTCAGCGTCAACTACATCGGCGACGGCCTGCGCGACGCGCTCGACCCGCGCATCCGCGGACGGTGAGCGGCGGGCTGGACATCCACCCGCTGACGCCCGACCGGGCGGACGACCTCGCCCGTCTGTTCCAGGCCGATAGCGTGACGCGCGGCTGCTGGTGCCTGCACTGGCGCATTCCGAATGCGGAACGCAACGCACTGGCCCGTGCCGACCGCCGTGCCATCTTCGAACGGATCGCCTTCGCCGATACGCACGCGCCCGGCCTCATGGCCTATGACGGCAAGGGCCCCGCGGCCTGGGTTCAGATCACCCCGCGTCCGACCGTCCCACGCTTCGCGACGGCGAAGTCGGCCAAGCCCGCCCCGGATACCCCGGACGGCGCATGGGCGCTGTCGTGCTTCTTCATCCGCAAGGACCTGCGGCGGCAGGGCCTGATGACGGACCTTGCCCGGGCCGCCTGCGACCACGCGGCCCGCCATGGCGCACCGGCGGTCGAGGCCGCGGCCCGTCGGCCGGGCGGCAGCATGGCCTGGGGCGAAGGCTTCACCGGGCTTGTCCCCGCCCTGACACGTGCGGGGTTCGTGGAGGTGGAGGAGCGCACGCCGCTGCGCGTGCTCATGCGCTGGGTGCCGGCCTAGGGAAACCTCAGCCAGCCGCCAGCACCTCGACCTCGACCAGAAGGGCGGGCGAGGCCAGCGCCGAGACCACGAGGTAGGTCGCAGCCGGCGCGGGACCCGAGCCGACCCAGGCATCGCGGCGTGCGCGGTAGGTGGCGACCGCCTCGGGCGACGGGTCAGTGACGTATACGGTCAGTCGCAGCACATTCTCGCGCCCCATCCCAGCGCCTGCGAGGCAGGCGTCGACATTGGCGAAGCACTGGTCGAGCTGTGCGGCCAGTCCGTCGGCCACAGTTCCGTCCGGCCGGACCCCGATCTGGCCCGAGAAGGCTGCGACGCGCGTTGCGCCGTCGGCCAGCGCCACATGGGAATACCGCGAGGCCGGAGTGGCGACGCCATCGGGATTGAAGTGTCGAACTGTCATCCTGCCTTCTTCTGCACCTCAGGTCACTGCCGCCCGCTTGCGGTACTCCTCCCGGTCCCAGAGCCGTTCGGCCATGATCTCGGACAGAACGGCGACCGCGCGGTCGACATCCGCCCGCCCGATGTAGAGAGGCGTGAAGCCGAAGCGCAGGATGTCGGGCGCGCGGAAATCTCCCACCACGCCGCGGGCGATCAGCGCCTGCATGATCGCGTAGCCGTCGGGATGACGGAAACTGACCTGGCTACCGCGCTGCGCGGGGTCGCGGGGCGTGGCGAGCGTCAGGCCGGGGCAAGCGGCCTCGACACCGGCGATGAAGGCTTCGGTCAGTTCGATCGACTTCGCGCGGACGTCGCGGATGTCGGCGATGTCCCAGACATCCATCGCGGCATCCAGCGCGGCCAGTTGCAGGATCGGCGGGGTGCCTACCCGCATCCGATCCACCCCCCGGCCGGGTCGGTAGTCGAGGTCGAAGGCGAAGGGCGCCTCGTGGCCCAGCCAGCCCGACAGCGCGGGACGCGCGGTTTCGGAATGGCGTGGAGAAACGTAGATGAAGGCCGGCCCTCCGGGGCCTGAGTTGAGATACTTGTAGCTGCAGCCGACGGCGAAATCGGCGCCCGTCCCGGAGAGGTCCACGGGCAGCGCGCCTGCCGAATGGGCAAGGTCCCAGACGGTCAGTGCGCCGGCCTCGTGCGCCTTCGCCGTGAGCCGCGCCATGTCGTGCCTGCGGCCGGTGCGATAGTCGACCTCGGTCAGCATCAGCACCGCGACGTCCGGGCCGATCGCGGCCTCGATATCCTCCGGCGCAACCGTCCGGAGCGCATAGCCCCGCCCCAGCGTCCGCGCCAGGCCGTCGGCGATGTAGAGGTCGGAGGGGAAGTTGCCGGTATCGGACAGGATGACCCGCCTGTCAGGCCGCATCTCCAGCGCCGAGGCGAGCGCCTGGTAGACCTTGATGGACAGCGTGTCGCCCATCACGACCGTCCCCGGCGCCGCGCCGATCAGCCGCGCGACGCGGTCGCCCACCTTTCGGGGAAGGTCCATCCAGCCGGCCCTGTTCCAGCCGGTGATGAGCATGCCGCCCCATTCGTCCTCGACCGCCCGGCGCACGCGCTCGGATGCGGCTCTGGGCAACGCGCCCAGCGAGTTGCCGTCAAGATAGACCAGCCCCTTTGGCAGGTCGAACAGCGCGCGCGTCGCAGCGAAATCGGTCATGGCGATGCTCCTCCCGTCGGGCAGGAGTGACCGCCATGGCCAGCGCGGTCAAGGCACGTCAGAACTGTCCGCCGGAAATCTCGATCGACTGGCCGTTCACGCTGCCCGCCGCATCGGCGCAAAGCCATTCCGCCACGGCCGCGACCTCGTCGGGCGCGATCAGACGACCGTGGGGGTTCGCGCCGACGATGACCTTGGTTGCCTCTGCCTCGCTCATTCCGGTGCGCGCCATGATCCGCGCGATGTTCGCGGGCACGATCTCGGTTTCAACGTAGCCCGGGCAGATCGCGTTGAAGGTGATCGGCTGCCCCAGATGGTCGGCGGCCAGGCCCCGGATCAGCCCGATCATGCCGTGTTTCGACGCCGTGTAGGCTGGCCCACCTTTCAGCCCCTTCAGCCCGGCGATCGACGATATGGCGATGACCCGCCCCCAATTGTCGCGCTCGCGTCCCCTCAGCATCTCGCGAATCGTGAGGAAGGCGCCGTCGAAGTTGATGGCCATCGTGCGGCGCCACTCGGAAAGTTCCATCTTCCTGATTGCCGAAGGCTCCGCGATCCCGGCGTTCGCTACGCAGATCGAGACCGGCCCGCGCGCCGAGACCGCCTGTGCATAACCCGAGATGACCGACTCTTCGTCTGCGACATCCATGACCACGGGGTGAAGGCCGTCCCCCGCCACGCCCTCCAGCACGTCCCGCCGGCGGCCCGCAATCGAGACCGCCGCGCCCTGCGCGGCAAGGGCGCGGGCGATGGCAAGCCCGATGCCCGTACCACCCCCTGTGACCAGCGCGTGACGTCCGTTCAAATCCATGACATTCCTCCCCTTCCGGGCAACCTATTTGGGGCCGGCAGGCAATGCCAGACCGGACGACGCGCGGGTGGAGACGTCGGAGCCTCCGGCGGGAGTATTTTTGAACGGGAAAGGGCCGGAACATGACACCACGCGAGGCGATCGATCTGCCGCCAGTCTGGCTCGCCCTGTTTGCGGGCCTGGCCTGGACACAGGCGCGCCTGCTACCCACGGGAGGCTTCCACGGCTGGGCCGACACGCCGGGGGCCGTGCTGATCGGGGCGGGCCTCGTGCTGATGGCACTGGCCTTCATCGAGTTCCGCCGTCACCGCACCACCGTGATCCCGCACCAGGAGGCAAGTGCCCTCATCACCTCGGGGATCTACCGGGTCTCGCGCAACCCGATCTACCTGGCCGACGCGCTGATCCTGGCGGGGTTGTCGCTGCGCTGGGGGGCGCTGTCGGGCGTGATCCTTGTGCCCGTCTTCATGGCCGTCATTTCCCGTCGCTTCATCGGGCCCGAGGAGGAGCGCCTGCGCCGTCGGTTCGGACCCGCGTTCGAGGCCTGGGCGGCCCGCACGCGACGGTGGCTTTGAAAGCGAAACTGCGCGCGGCCCAAGCCTTGTGAACGAAAATTGCGCAGTCTATTAGACAAACCTCGGAACCGGACCATTTCGCCCCGGGGACGCGGGACAAAAAGGGGGACGCTTACGTGAAGATCGGCGCACCGAAAGAGATCTTCGAGGGGGAAGCGCGCGTGGCAATGACGCCGGCCAGCGCAAGGGACCTTCAGAAACTGGGCTACGACTGCCTGATCGAGGCCGGCGCGGGGGATGCGGCGGGCTTTTCCGACGAGGCCTACAAGGAGGCCGGTGTGAAGGTCGTCAAGACCGCCGCCGCGCTGTGGAAGGAAGCCGACGTCATCGTGAAGGTGCGCCCGCCGACCGAGACCGAGGCCAGACGGCTCGACAAGGACAAGACGCTGATCTCGTTCTTCTGGCCTGCCCAGAACGAAAACCTGCTGAAGATCGCCGAGAGCAAAGGCGCCAACGTCATCGCGATGGACATGGTCCCGCGGATCAGCCGCGCGCAGAAGATGGACGCGCTGTCGTCCATGGCGAACATCGCGGGCTACCGCGCGGTGATCGAGGCCGGCAGCAACTTCGGCCGCTTCTTCACCGGCCAGGTGACCGCCGCGGGCAAGATCCCGCCCGCGAAGGTGCTTGTCGTGGGCGCCGGTGTCGCGGGCCTCGCTGCCATTGGCACGAGCGTCAGCCTGGGCGCCATCACCTATGCCTTCGACGTCCGCCCCGAGGTCGCCGAGCAGATCGAGTCGATGGGCGCCGAGTTCGTCTTCCTCGAGTTCGAACAGACCCAGGACGGAGCCGCGACCGGCGGCTATGCCGCACCGTCGAGCCCCGAGTTCCGCGAAAAGCAGCTTGCAAAGTTCCGCGAGCTGGCGCCAGAAATGGATATCGTCATCACCACCGCCCTCATCCCCGGTCGGCCCGCGCCGAAACTGTGGACCGAGGACATGGTCAGGATGATGAAGCGCGGCAGCGTCATCGTCGATCTTGCGGCCGAGCGCGGCGGCAACTGCGACCTGACTGTGCCGGACCAGCGCATCGTTACCGACAACGGCGTCATCATCATCGGCTACACCGACTTCCCCAGCCGGATGGCGGCGCAGGCCTCCACGCTCTATTCGACGAACATCCGCCACATGATCACGGACCTGACTCCCGGCAAGGACGGGCAGATCGTCCACAACATGGAGGATGACGTCATCCGCGGCGCGACCGTGACCTTCCAGGGCGCGGTCACCTATCCGCCGCCGCCGCCGAAGGTGCAGGCGATCGCGGCGGCGAAGCCCAAGGAAAAGCCGAAGGAACTGACTCCGGAGGAGCGCAAGGCACAGGAGATCGCCGCCTTCAAGAAGCAGACGCGCGACCAGGTCGCGCTTCTCGCGGGCGGCGGCGCACTGATCCTGCTGGCCGGCCTCTACACGCCTGCGAGCTTCATGCAGCACTTCATCGTCTTCGTGCTGGCCTGCTTCGTGGGCTTCCAGGTCATCTGGAACGTCAGCCACAGCCTTCACACGCCGCTGATGGCGATCACCAACGCCATCTCGTCGATCATCATCCTGGGTGCACTCTTGCAGATCGGGTCGGGGAATTACCTCGTGATCTTCCTGGCCGCGCTTTCGGTGTTCATGGCCGGGATCAACATCTTCGGCGGCTTCATGGTCACGCGGCGCATGCTCGCCATGTTCCAGAAATCGTAAGGCGAGGGGCGCGCGATGGAATACGGATTCACCACGGCCGCCTATGTCGTTGCGGCTGTCCTGTTCATCCTCTCGCTGGGCGGGCTGTCGGGGCAGGAAAGCGCCAAGCGCGCGGTCTGGTACGGGATCGCGGGCATGGGCCTGGCGGTCATCGCCACGCTGTTCGGACCGGGCTCGGGCCTCTGGCTGGTGTCGCTGATCATGATCGCGGGCGGCGGCGCCATCGGCTGGAACGTCTCGCAGCGCGTCCAGATGACCGAGATGCCGCAGCTTGTCGCGGCGATGCACAGCCTGGTGGGTCTCGCGGCGGTCTTCATTGGCCTGAATGCCGAGATCGAGATGGTGCGTATCGCCGACATGATGATCGGCGCGGGCATGGAACGCTGCGCCGAAGGCGTCAGCGCGCTGAGCTGCGCGCTGGCGGCGGGTCAGGCGGATCTGTTCGCGGACCTCAAGGGCTTTGCCCTCAAGGTGGCCGAAAAGACCTCGGTCGAGATCACGATCCTCAAGATCGAGGTCTTCCTGGGCGTCTTCATCGGTGCGGTAACCTTCACCGGGTCGGTCATCGCCTACGGAAAGCTGGCCGGCAAGGTGACCTCGAAGGCCGAGAAGCTTCCGGGCGGGCACCTGCTGAACGCGGCAGCGGCGTTGGGGTCGCTGCTCCTCCTGGTGCTCTACCTGAACGGGGCCGGGTCCTGGACGCTGATCCTGATGGCGATCCTCGCCTTCTTCATCGGCTACCACCTGATCATGGGGATCGGCGGGGCGGACATGCCCGTCGTCGTGTCGATGCTGAACAGCTATTCCGGCTGGGCGGCGGCGGCGATCGGCTTTTCGCTGTCGAACGACCTCTTGATCGTCGTCGGCGCGCTCGTGGGTTCGTCGGGTGCGATCCTGTCCTATATCATGTGCAAGGCGATGAACCGGTCGTTCATCAGCGTCATCCTGGGCGGCTTCGGCAACACGACCGGCCCCGCGATGGAGGTCCAGGGCGAGCAGATCGCCATCGATGCCGAGGGCGTCGCGGCGGCGCTGAACGAGGCCGACAGCATCATCATCGTGCCGGGCTACGGCATGGCCGTGGCCCAGGCGCAGCAGTCGGTCAGCGAACTGACGCGGAAGCTGCGCGCCAAGGGCAAGAAGGTCCGCTTCGCCATCCACCCGGTGGCGGGCCGACTGCCGGGGCACATGAACGTGCTTCTGGCCGAGGCCAAGGTGCCCTACGACATCGTGCTGGAGATGGACGAGATCAACGAGGACTTCCCCGAAACCGACGTGGCCATCGTCATCGGGTCGAACGACATCGTGAACCCGGCCGCGCAGGAGGATCCGAACAGCCCCATCGCCGGGATGCCGGTGCTGGAGGTCTGGAAGGCCAAGCAGGTCTTCGTGTCCAAGCGCGGCCAGGGCACCGGCTATTCCGGCATCGAGAACCCGCTGTTCTACAAGGAGAACACGCGCATGTTCTACGGCGACGCCAAGAAGTCGATCGACAGCCTCCTTCCGCTGCTCGACTGACGCCCTGCCTGAAGACACAGACCCCGCCCCGGCCCTTGCCGCGGGCGGGGTTTCTCTTTCTGGCCGTCGGAGTGTTGCGCGTTTGCCAGTGTGCCGCGGCATGCCCAGTCCTGCGTTTACTGCGCCGGCCATCGGGCTAGAGTTGGGGCATCGACGAAGGCACGCCCATGTCCCCGATCACCGACCACCCCCTTCGCTATTCTTTGGCAAACGAGCTTCATGCGCGGCCCTTCCCGTCGCTGGAGCCGCCATGCCGCGCGGCCTATCTTGCGATCAAGCAGCCTGTCGATGCAGCAGGACGGGACCGGGAGGCGGACAGGGCGCATCTGATCGACCTTCTGGACAGGTTCGGCGCCCAGCATCCGCAGCCGGGCGCCACGCATTACTTCGGCCCGCTGGGCCGGCACATGCTCAAGTGGGAAAGCCACACCGAATTCGTGACCTACACTCTCTTTGGCGATGGCGTGGCTGACCGCCCGTTCGACGCCGCGACCTTCCGGGAATTCCCGGAGGACTGGCTGGCCGCCGCGCCGGGCGTGCGTGTGACCTCGGCCCTGATCCGGGTCGAGGTGATGCGGGACCCTGCGACGATCCGCGCCAAGATCGACGACTGGTTCGTGCAGGAAAGCCTTGCGGTTTCATCCGTCCTGGACGGCGCGGCGATCATCTCGGGCGACTTCCGGATCGACGCCGCCGGGCACATGCGCTTCGGGGTCTTCGTGAGCCCCGACACCGGTCCGCGGCGGATCGGGCGGATCGTCCAGCGCCTGTGCGAGATCGAGACCTACAAGACCATGTCGATGCTGGGCCTTGCCCGGGCGCGGCAACTGTCGGGTCCTTTGGGCAAGCTGGAGGTCGAACTGTCCAGCCTCGTGGGCGACATGTGCGGCGACGTGGCCAAGCCGGACGCGACCCTGAAGCTGCTTCTGAACATCTCGGCCGAGCTCGAAAACACCATCGCCAAGTCGACCTTCCGCTTCGGCGCAACGGGCGCCTACGAGGCGCTGGTCAACCAGCGGATCAGCGTCCTGCGCGAAGAACGCTTCGACGGCCGGCAGACCTTCGCCGAATTCATGGCCCGCCGCTTCGATCCTGCGATGCGCACGGTGAAATCCACCGAACGGCGGCTGGAGAACATGGCGCAGGCCGCGCAGCGCGCGGGCGAGCTCCTGCGCACCCGCGTCGACGTGGAACGCTCGGCGCAGAACCAACAGCTTCTCGAAAGCATGGACCGGCGGGCAGACCTGCAGCTGAAGCTCCAGAAGACGGTCGAAGGCTTCTCGGTCGTTGCGATCAGCTACTACGCGATGAACCTCCTGGCCTACGTCGTCTATCCGCTTGCCGAGCCCTTGGGGGTGAGCAAAGGGATGTTGACCGCCATCCTGACGCCGCCCGTCGTGATCCTGGTCTGGCTGGTGATCCGCCGCATCCGGGCGGCGGTGGAGTAGCCCTAGCCGAAGAGGCGCGTGTGCTCCTGGATCGCGAAGCGGTCGGTCATGCCCGAGATGTAGTCGCACACGACCCGGGCCAGTTCCGTTTCGTCCTGCGCCTTCCGAGCGTCATCCTGCCAGTCCGCGGGCAGACGGTCCGGCTGCGCCAGAAAATGCGGGAACAACTCGCGCACCATCGCGGTCACGCGGGCGCGCTCCTCCATCACGCTGGGGGCGCGGTACATGCGGTGGAACAGGAAGGACCGGATTGCCTTGAGCTCCTGGTAGAGCTTCTTCGAAAAACGGATGATCGTCGTGCCCATCGCCCGGATGTCGTCGGCACCTTGGGGCTGCGCGGCCCTCAGCCGCGCCTCGGCCACGGCGATCACGTCCTCGACCATCACGCCGAAGACGCGGCGCAGCGCCTCGTGCCGGCGTCGCATCGGGTCGAGCCCGGGGTAGAGCCGATCGACCTCGGCGAAGGCGGGGCCGGTCACGGGCAGCTCGCACAGGTCGGCTTCCGTGAAGAGGCCCGCGCGCAGGCCGTCATGCAGGTCGTGGTGGTTGTAGGCCACATCGTCCGCGATGGCCGCAACCTGCGCCTCGGCCGAGGCGTAGGTGTGCAGCTCCAGATCGTAGCGCGCGTTGAACTCGGCCAGCGCCACGGGTAGCGGCGGCTCGACCGGTCCGTTGTGCTTGGCGATTCCCTCCAGCGTCTCCCATGTCAGGTTCAACCCGTCGAAATCGGCGTAATGCCGTTCCAGCGACGTGACGATCCGGATCGCCTGCGCGTTGTGGTCGAAGCCGCCGTAGGGCGCCATCAGATCGTGCAGCGCATCCTCGCCCGTGTGGCCGAAGGGCGGGTGGCCGAGGTCGTGCGCCAGCGCCACCGCCTCGGCAAGGTCGGTGTTCAGCCCCAACGCGCCCGCGATCGTGCGCGCGACCTGCGCCACTTCGATCGTATGGGTGAGGCGCGTGCGGTAGTAGTCGCCTTCGTGCTCCACGAAGACCTGCGTCTTGTGCTTGAGCCGCCGGAAGGCCGAAGAATGGATGATCCGGTCCCGATCGCGCTGAAACGGCGAGCGGAAAGTGGACATCCTTTCGGCATGAAGGCGCCCGCGGCTGTCGCCAGGTTGGCAGGCGTAGGGGGCGAGCATCTGTTCTGCCTGTTCTTGTCGCTTGTTTTCCGGCACATATATGGCAATCCGAAACGGATTGATACGGGGCTTGCCGGGCATGACACTGACGCTACCGCCGAAAGTGACCGACCGCGCGTTCGCGCGCCTGGCCGAGATCAACGCCGCCTCCGGCGCGCCGAAGGCTCTGCGGGTGGCCGTCGAGGGGGGCGGATGCTCGGGCTTCCAGTACGACATCCGTCTGGACGACCCGGGCGAGGACGACCTCGTGCTGGAAAAGGACGGCCAGAAGGTCCTGGTCGACAGCGTGTCCCTGCCCTTCCTGTCGAACGCCGTCATCGACTTCGCCGATGAAATCATCGGTGCACGGTTCGTGATCGAGAACCCGAACGCCACCTCGTCATGCGGGTGCGGCACGAGCTTCTCGATCTAGGGCCAAGCCCGGCCCTGGCGGTCGGGTTGAAGTCATGGGCCTCGCAAAACGCCTTGTCGACGACCTTGGCACCACGCGCCGTGGCTATGCGGCCTTTTTCGGCGTAGGCGTCTTTGACGGGTCCTTCCTGCCGCTGCCGATCGAGCCGTTCGTCCTGCCGATCATGGCCTACCGGCCGAAGCGGGCCTGGCTGATGGCCGGGCTGATGCTGGCGGGCTGCATTGTCGGCGCCTTCCTGTTCTACCTGCTGGGCCGCTTCGCGGGCGAGGCGCTGGTCGAGCCGATGATCGCCGCCTTCGGCCAGACGGCTGCCTATGCCGACCAGATCGACGCGATCCGCGACGACGCCTTCCTGACGCTTTTCTTCATCGGCTTCTCGCCCGTCCCATTGCAGATCGGAACGCTTGGGGGAGGTGTGGCCGGCGTCGACCCGTTCACCTTCCTCGCCGCGATGTCGCTGTCACGGGGATTGCGGTATTTCCTGATGGCGCTGGCCGCAGTGCTGATCGGGGCACGGGCGCAGCCACTCTTCGAACGGTATCAGGGCCACCTGATCGCCGGTTCGATCGTGCTGGGTCTTGGTGTTGTCTTCGGGGCGAAGCTGGCGGGCATATGACCGCGAAGGGCTCACTCTATCACGCGCTGATCCTGGGCGCTGGGGCGGCCGGGCTGCACGCGGCGGCCTTCGCGGCCAAGGGCGGCCGCGTGCTGGTGCTGGACCATGCGGCAGACCCGGGCGAAAAGATTCGCATCTCGGGCGGCGGTCGGTGCAACTTCACCAACCTAGGCACGACGCCGGCGCAGTTCATCTCGCGAAACCCGCACTTCGCCAAGTCCGCGCTGGCGCGCTACACTCAGTGGGATTTCATCGACCTCGTGCAGCGCCATCGGATCGCCTATCACGAGAAGACACTGGGGCAGCTTTTCTGCGACGGGTCGGCGCGCCAGATCGTGTCGATGTTGCTGGACGAGATGCAGCCGGCCGAGCTGCGGCTGTCCACCTCCATCGCCACGATCGGCAAGACGCCGGACGGGTTCGAGGTAGGCCTCGCGGATGGCGCGAGGGTTCGCGCGCGGAACCTGGTCGTGGCGACCGGAGGGAAGTCGATCCCGAAGATGGGGGCGACCGGGCTTGGCTACAGGATCGCCGAGGAGTTCGGACACGCCGTCACCGAGACCCGGCCCGGGCTTGTTCCCATGACGTTCGAGCCGCGGCATCTGGAACGCTTCGCGCCGCTCGCGGGCGTGTCGCTGCCCGTGCGGGCGCAGGCCAACGGAGCGGCCTTCGAGGAAGGGATGCTCTTCACGCACCGTGGCCTCTCGGGGCCGGCCATCCTTCAGGTGTCCTCCTACTGGCGCGAGGGCGAGGAGATCGCGATCGACCTCGTCCCGGGCGCCGACCCGTTCGAGCGTCTGCGCCAGCTCCGGTCCGAGGCGGGCCGCAGGTCGGTGGGAACCGCACTTGCGACGCTTCTGCCGCAGCGGCTGGCCGCCGACATCGCGGCCCGCGAGGGGCTTGAGGGCAACCTGGCGGATCGTTCGGACAAGGACCTCAGGGCGCTCTGCCGCAGGCTTGCGGACTGGCGTCTGAAACCAGTCGGGACGGAAGGCTACCGCACCGCCGAGGTCACCGTGGGCGGCGTGGACACTGACGGCCTGAACGCGCGCACGATGGAATCGAGGACTGTTCCAGGCCTGTTCTTCATCGGCGAGGTGGTGGACGTCACGGGCTGGCTGGGCGGCTACAACTTCCAGTGGGCCTGGTCTTCCGCCCATGCCGCGGGCACCGAAATCGCCCGGCGCGGCCTTGCCGCGTGACAGGTCGCGTCCCTGCCCTATGTTAGCGGCAGGAGGTCCGACGATGTTCCGCAACGCCCTTCTGTTCCTTGCCCTGCTGCCCCTGCCCGCTTTGGCGCAGGATCGCATCCCGAGCCATTGCGTCGCGCTGGCGGAAGCCACGCCCGGAGCGACCTTCGTCCACAAGGCAAGCTTCCGCGAACCCCTTCCGGCCGACCGCGTGCGGCTGAGCTATGTCCAGCACGCGACCTTCCTTCTGGAGACGGCCGGCGGCCTTACAGCGGCGACCGACTTCACCGGGTTCATCGGCCTGACCGAGCTGATCCCCGACATCGTCACGATGAACCACGCGCATTCGACGCATTTCACCAACTCGCCCGACCCTGCCATTCCCCACGTCCTGCGCGGCTGGAACCCCGACGGCGATGGCCCGGCCGAGCATTACCTGGACCTGGGCGAGATGCTGGTGCGGAACGTGCCGACCGACATCCGTTCGCGCTTCGGCGACCTGTCGGTCGAACCTCACGGGAACTCGATCTTCGTGTTCGAGGTCGCGGGCCTCTGCATCGGGCATCTCGGGCACCTGCATCACGAACCCGACGCCGCCCAGTACGCCATGCTGGGCCGGTTGGACGTGGTCATGGCGCCGGTTGACGGCGGGATGACGCTGGACCTGCCGACGATGATCCGCGTGCTTCAGCGCCTGCGTTCGTCGGTCGTGATCCCCATGCACTGGTTCAGTTCGACCTCGCTTGAACAGTTCCTCGACGGGATGCAGGGCGATTTCGTTATCGACCGGCGCGAGGAAAACTGGATCGAGGTCTCGCTCGACACGCTTCCGCCGCAGCCAACGGTCGTCGTGCTGCAACCCCAGGCGCTGCGCGACCCGGACTGACCCTTGATGCGCGCCTCTGGCCGTGCTTCAGGGGTGGGCATGGAGGATCCATGCTGAACCCCGCGACTGACGCCTTCCTGTCCGCGCTGGCGGACCGCCTGCCCCCGGGGCGCGTGCGCCCTCTGACCCCCGCGTATCTGGAAGAGCCGCGCGGCCGCTGGCACGGCCACGGCGCAGCGGTGTTGACCCCGACGACGGCCGAGGAGACCGCGACCATCGTCCGCGCCTGCGCCGAGGCGCGCGTGGGCATCGTGCCCTACGGCGGGGGGACGGGCCTTGTCGGTGGACAGCTCATGCCCGACGGCCCCGCGCCCATCATCCTGTCGCTGGAGCGGATGAACGCCATCCGCGCCGTCCACCCCGAGGAGAACGTGCTGATCGCCGAGGCGGGCGCGATCCTGGCTGATGTGCAGGCCGCGGCCGAGGAAGCGCGACGCCTGTTCCCCCTGTCGCTCGCCTCGGAAGGATCGGCGCGCATCGGCGGGCTGCTTTCGACCAACGCTGGCGGCACGGGTGTCCTGCGCTACGGCAACGCGCGCGACCTGTGCCTGGGGCTCGAAGCGGTCTTGCCGGACGGCACCATCTGGCACGGGCTGAAGCGGCTGAGGAAGGACAACACCGGCTACGACCTGCGCAACCTGCTGATCGGCGCGGAAGGCACGCTGGGCATCATCACCGCGGCGGTGCTGCGCCTGCACCCGCGTCCGGCCAGCGTCGGGGCGGCGATGCTGGCCGTCCCCTCGCCCGAGGCGGCGCTGCGGCTTCTGTCGCTTGCAAACGACCTGATGGGGGGCTGCGTCTCGGCCTTCGAGCTGATGCACCGGACCGGCTTCGACTTCCTGGCCGAGACGATGCCCGAGGTTCGCCTGCCCTTCCCCGAGCCTCCCGCCTGGACCGTGCTGATCGAGGTTGGCATGCCCCGAGGCCTTGCCCCCGACCAGGCGCTGGAGGCCCTGTTCGAGGCGGGTGCCGAGGCCGGGCTGGTCACCGACGGCGTGATCGCGGGGTCGGAGGCACAGCGGGCGCAACTCTGGCAGGTGCGCGAGTCGATTCCCGCCGCGAACCGCCGGATCGGCGCGGTGTCGTCACACGACATCTCGGTGCCGCTGGGCGCGATCCCCGACTTCATCGCCCGCGCCCCGGTGGCCATCGCGCCTTTCGGCGCCTTCCGCGTCAACTGCTTCGGCCATGTCGGCGATGGCAACCTGCACTGGAACGTCTTTCCCATGCCCGGCCGCAGCCGCGCCGACCACGAAAACGCGCGCGACGAAATCAAGCGCGCGGTCCACGACCTTGTCCACGAACTGGGCGGGTCGGTGTCGGCCGAACACGGGGTCGGCCGGCTGAAGGTATCGGACCTCGAACGCTACGGCGATCCGGCAAAGCTGGCCGCGATGCGGGCGATCAAGCAGGCGCTCGATCCCTTGGGGATCATGAACCCGGGCGCGGTCCTGCGCGCGGAGGAGGGCCGACCGGCTTAAAGCCTAGTGCCCGGCGAACTCGCAGAGCGCGTGGACCTCCATCCCCATCGCCTCGAGCTTGCGCCGCCCGCCAAGGTCCGGCAGGTCGACGACGAAGGCACAGCCGACGACCTCGGCCCCCAGCCGCTCGATCAGCTTGATCCCGGCCTCGCAGGTGCCCCCGGTGGCAAGAAGGTCGTCGACGATCAGCACCCTTTCACCGGGCTGTAGCGCGTCGTCGTGGATCTCCATTACCGCCTCGCCATACTCCAGCGCGTAGTCCTGCGCGATGGTCGGGCCCGGCAGCTTGCCCTTCTTGCGGATCGGCACGAAGCCCGTTGACAGCTGGTGTGCGACCGCCCCGCCCAGGATGAACCCCCGCGCCTCGAGCCCTGCGACCTTGTCGATCCGCTGCCCGGCGTAGGGGCTGAGAAGCTGGTCGATCGCCATGCGGAACCCGCGGGCATCGGCGAAAAGCGTCGTCACGTCGCGGAACAGGATCCCTTCCTTGGGGAAGTCGACGATTGTGCGGATGTAGTCGCGGACGGTCTTGGTCATGCGCTTCCCCGGTGTTTTCGGCCCGACGTTGCTAGCACCTGTGCGAATGGCGCGACAAGGTTCTTCACCGCCCGAGAACGCGCCCCGCCACGGCATCGAGCCTGGCCAGCAGCGCCGGGTCGCGCTTGCCCGGCGCTGTCAGGATCGCATGCTCCAGCGCGCGGTCGCAGCCGTGGGGACAGGTCTGCCGGTCGGGCCTGAGGAGGGAGGGGAGGCGGGCGACGAGGGCGCGGGCCTTGTCGGCGTTGCCGGTGAGGGTGCGGAGGATGTCGGCGATGTCCACCGCGCCGTGGTCCGGGTGCCAGCTGTCATAGTCGGTGATCATGGCGACGGAGGCATAACAGAGCTCGGCCTCGCGGGCGAGCTTGGCCTCGGGCATGTTGGTCATCCCGATCACGTCGCAGCCCCATTCCCGGTAGAGCTTCGATTCCGCCATCGAGGAAAACTGCGGCCCCTCCATCGCGAGGTAGGTGCCGCCATCGTGGACCGTGATTCCCTCGGCCCGGGCGGCCTCGACACAGGCGGCCGAAAGGCGCGGGCAGGTCGGGTGAGCGACGCTGACATGGGCCACGCAGCCCGTGCCGAAGAACGATTTCTCGCGGGCGAATGTGCGGTCAACGAATTGATCCACAACGACAAAATCGCCAGGCGCCATGTCCTCGCGGAAACTGCCACAGGCCGAGACGCTGATCACGTCGGTCACCCCCAGCCGTTTCAGCGCGTCGATGTTGGCTTGGTAGGGAACTGAGCTCGGCGAATGGACATGGCCCCGACCGTGGCGCGGCAGGAAGGCCATCGGGACGCCGCCCAGCGTGCCGGTCAGCACCTGGTCCGAGGGGGTCCCCCAGGGGCTTTCGACCGTCACCCAGGCCGCCCCTTCGAGGCCCGCGATCTCGTAGACCCCCGACCCGCCGACCACCCCGATCATCCTCCGCATACCGACCTCCGCGACCCGTTGCGGGACGAGACTAGGGCCGCAGAGGGGCCGTCACAAGACGTGCACAGAATGCGCACCGGATGTGCACCGAAACTGTGCCGTGGCTGTCAGGGCTGGGGCGTGCGGGGGGACAGGGGCATGGCGACTGCCGCCATTCCCTGCGCGGGATCGCATCGGCCAGTCAAGCAGCGTCGGCATCGAGAAATGCTTCGAGACGAGGATAGCGCTCAGGCCGTCCCGATGCCCATCCCCGAGCATCGCCGTGCGAGAACCGCTTCGACCCCTACCGGCTGGTTGACTTCACGTCGGGTTGCCCGGGCCGCACCGTCGATGCGCGGCCCGGGCTTGCGTCAGCTCTCTTAGTCCAGGCCGAATCCGGGATGGTGGATCAGCTCGCCTTGGGGTTCGCTGCCATCGAACGGCAGGGCCTGCACGAACCGGGCCGGGACGTCACCCAACCGCAGGCCCGGAAAGGCCGTGAACCCGAACCGCCCATAGTAGCCGGGATCGCCGACAAGGGCCGCCCCCTTGCAGCCTGCCCGCAGCCGCAGGATCGCCTCGGACATGAGGGCGCTGCCGATGCCCCGGCGTTGCCGGGAAGGCAGGACGGCGACGGGACCGATCAGGCCCCAGCCGGACATGGCCCCGATCCGGGCATCCGAGGCGGCCAGATAGCCGACGACCTCGCCCCCGTCCTCGGCCACGAGCGACAGGCTCAGGGCATTGTCTGCCCTCAGCCTTTCCACGATGGCAGCCTCCGCTCCGCTGGATTGCGGCAGCAGCTTCATGGCTTCGGTCACAACCCTGCGGATCGCGGAGGCATCACCGTCGATTTCATCACGGATCAGCATGTCATGCTCCCTCATTGTCGGGTTGCGCCCGGACGGAAAGGCGACCGCGTTTCGAGATACGATAGGGGCCACCGGACCGGGATTCGATCAGCCGCTTGCGCCGGAGCTTGTTGAAGATTGTCATGTCCACGTCGGACAGGATCATCCCGTCGCGCGTGACGCAGATGACTGCGGTGATCTTGGGACCGTTCTCCCGCTCGTGCAGGATACGGCCACCAAGGGCCAGAACGTGCAGCGCACGTTGTTCGTTTCTTGAGATGTTCATGGAAGTCTCTTGTGACAGACGCGAAAAAACGCCCCGCGCAAATGCGCCTGGCGGCTTCGGTTTCACGCGGCTCTCTGAAACTCAGAGAGCCCTGTCACACAAGCTCTGACATCCAGTCTCCGTTGGACGGGCAGCAAATGCCTTTGCTGTCCGCTGGACGACTTAGGCGATCCTGCGCGTAATCTCAACCATCGACGGTCGCGCCCGCTGTCCTGCAAGAGCATGACACGACCAGTGGGCGGCGAAGGGCTGCACTTTCCACCCCTACTCCCCCGGCCTTCTCAGCTCGAAAACCTCCCGCACCACGGTGTAATCCCGGTAGCCCAGCCGCGCGAGTGGGGCGAAGCGGGTGATGTCGAACCGGCCGTTCACCACGCAGTCGTCGCGCAGATGGACGCCTGTCACCTCGCCGAAGACGACGAAGTTCGACTCACCCTCGATCTTCACGATCTGCGTCATCCGGCATTCCAGCGCCGCGGGGGCACCGGCCACGCGGGCGCAGGGGATGGTGCGGCACTCTTCGCGCGCGATACCGGCCTTGGCATATTCGTCGACCTCGCGCGGCCAGGGGCCCGAGGTCAGGTTCATCGCGTCCTTCATCGCCTCCTCCACGATGTTGACGCAAAAGACGCCGGTCTCGCGGATGTTCGACACGCTGTCCTTGGTGTCGCCGCGGTCGGGCTTGGAGCCGGTCGAGGCGAACATCACCTGCGGCGGCACGTAGGCCACCGCGTTGAAGAAGGAATAGGGGGCGAGGTTGTCCTGCCCGTCCGCGCCGCGGGTCGAGATCCAGCCGATGGGCCGGGGGGTCACGATGGCGTTGAAGGGGTTGTGCGGCAGGCCGTGGCCATCCTCGGGGCGGTAGAACATGGGCGTCTCCAGTCGTTTGCGCGTGACTTAGGCCCGTGCTACGCGGCGTGCCAGCAGGAAATGGGGGCCAGGCCCATGATCCGTCTCGAGGAAGAGACCGACGACGACTGGTGGGAGGTCGAGGCGTTGTACGACCTGTGCTTCGCGCCGGGGCGCGAGGCGCTGTCGTCCTATCGCCTGCGCGAAGGGGTGCCGAAGGTGAAGAACCTGTGCCTGGTGGCGCGGGACGAGAGCGGGGTCCTGGCGGGCGCGATCCGCTACTGGCCGGTGCGCGTCGGCGGTCGGCCGGTCCTGCTGTTGGGGCCGGTGGCGGTGCACCCGACGCGGCAGGGCGAAGGGCTGGCGGGGCTTCTGATCCGCGAAAGCCTGATCCTGGCCCGCGCGCTGGGGTGGGAGCGGGTGATGCTGGTGGGCGACGCGCCCTACTATTCGCGCTTCGGCTTCACGAAGCTCGAAGGGGTGGAGATGCCGCCGCCCACGAACCCCGACCGGGTGCTGGGGCTCGACCTCAAGCCCGGCGCCTGGACGGGTGTGGCGGGAAAGGTCGAGAAGGCGGGGACTTGAGCGGCCCCTGGCGCGCGCCCATATTCGAGGGACCGCGACCCGGAGGCCGCCCATGCCCGAGCCCCTCGACGGCGAGATCGTCGTTCCCACGACCCTGCCCGTCCCCGCGCCGGACCTCGATGCGCGGCTCGATGCGATCGTGCGGCGCTACATGGGCGCGCAGGGCATCCTGATGCAGGTCGTCAGCTTCGCCGGCGGCCAGGTGGAGGGCGCCGTGGCGCGGCTGCCGCGCAAGGCTCAGGACCAGATCGACCGCGCGGTGCGCACCGCGCTGCACCGCGCCTATGACGCGGCCCGCGCCACGCAGGGTGCGCGCCCGGTGGGCGACCGGCTGCACCGCACGGCGGCGGCGGCGCTTGGAATCGCCGGGGGACTCGGCAGGCTACCCACGGCGCTGGCCGAGCTTCCGGTGACGACGACCGCAATCCTGCGGTCGATCCAGGAGATCGCCCGCGAATACGGCGAGGACCTCGAACACGAGAGCGCGCGGCTGGAGTGCCTGCGTGTCCTGGGCTCCGGCGGGCCGCTGACCGAGGATGACGGGACCGACTTCGCCTTCCTGGGCGCGCGGCTCACGCTGACGGGGCCGGCGCTGAATCGCCTGATCGCCCAGATCGCGCCGCGTTTCGCCGCCGTCCTCGGCCAGAAACTCGCCACCCAGACAGTGCCCGTGCTGGGCGCGGCGGCGGGTGCGGCGACGAACCTGGCCTTCGCGCGCTACTACCAGGACATGGCGCATGTCCATTTCGGACTGAGGCGGCTCGCCCGCGAGGGCCACGCCACGGCGCGCGAGGCGTTCCGCGACCGGGTCGAGCGCGCCCGCGCGGTGCGCCGGGCCTGAGCCCTTCCCCTGCTTGTGTCGGAGATGGCCCGGGGCAGTCCCCGCGTGCGCGGGCGCGGGGCAGCGCGCCCTACCCCGCGTCGGTCCTTCCGCGGCGGTCGCTGCGCAGGTTCGCGAACAGCACGTGGTTGCGCCAGCGGCCGTTGATCTGGAGGTAGCTCTGCGCCACGCCCTCGTACTTGAAGCCGCTGCCTTCCAGAACCCCGCGCGAGGCGGCGTTCTCGGGCAGGCAGGCGGCCTCGATCCGTGACAGGTCGAGTTCCGTGAAGGCGTAGTGGACGACGGCGCGGATCGCCTCGCGCATGAAGCCCTGGCGCGCGAACTTCTCGCCGATCCAGTAGCCCAGCGTGCCGGCCTGCGCGGGCCCGCGGCGGATGTTGTCGAGCGTGATCGCTCCGAGGAACGCCTGGTCCTCGCGCCGGATCAGGAACAGGGGCAGCGCGGACCCTTGCGAGATCGCGCGGGCGGCCCAGTAGACGCGGTTGGTGAAGCTCTTGCGGCTCAGGTGGTCCACCGCCCAGGCGGGTTCCCAGGGCATGAGGAAATCCGCGCTTTCGCGTCTGAGCGCCGTCCAGTCGCGGTAGTCGGAATGCTGCGGCGGACGCAGGGTCATGCGCTCGGTGGCGATCTGCACCCGACGCCGCGACAGGAGCATCAGGCCGCGAGCCTTTCGGTCAGCTGGACGAGGCCGGGCGCGCGTTGCGCAGGCCCGTAGAGCGCCAGCGCCGCCGTCCCGGACCCGGCGAGCCGGCCGGCGTAGTCGGACACACCCTGGCGCGTCACGGCGTCGATCTGGGCGACGGTCTCGGCGATCGGGGGCACGCGGCCCCAGATGGCGACCAGCCGCGCGAGCCGTTCGGCGCGCGAGGACGGGCTTTCGAGGCCCATGAGCAGCCCCGCCTTCATCTGCGCCCGGGCGCGAGCGACCTCGGCTTCGGTCATGTCGTCGGCGGCGCGACGGAGTTCGTCGACGGTCAGTTCGGCCAGCGTCGCGATATCCTCGGACGAGGTGCCGGCGTAGATGGTGATCATGCCGGTGTCGGCATAGGCGCCGGCCTGAGAGAAGATCGAATAGCACAGGCCCCGCTTTTCGCGGATCTCCTGGAAGAGGCGCGAGGACATGCCGCCGCCCAGCACCTGCGCGTAGATCTGCGCGGTGTAGAAGTCGTCGTGCCGGTAGCCCGGCCCTTCGAGGGCGAGGGCGAAGTGCACCTGCTCCAGCGCCTTGAACTCGCGCCGTTCGCCCATGCGGAACTCGGCGGGTTCGGGCGCTTCGGCGCCACGCGGAGCAAGGTGGCCGAACAGCGCCTCGGCCTGCCTGACGATGGCCGCGTGATCCACGGCGCCGGCAGCGGACAGGATCATCCGTTCCGGCCCGTAATGGGTGCCGACGAAGCGGCGGAAGTCGTCGCGGCCGAAGGCGACGACGCGGTCCTCGGGGCCGAGGATCGTGCGGCCCAGCGGCTGGTCGGGATAGGCCGCTTCCTGGAGCCAGTCGAAGATCACGTCGTCGGGCGTGTCGAGCGCCTGACCGATCTCCTGCAGGATCACGCCGCGTTCGACCTCGATCTCGCGTTCGTCGAAGACGGGGTTGAGGACGATGTCGGCCACCACGTCCAGCGCGCGGTCCACGTCGTCCTTGAGGACGCGGGCGTAGTAGGCCGTCGTCTCTCGGCTGGTGTAGGCGTTGATGTAGCCGCCCACGTCCTCGATTTCCTCGGCGATCCGAAGCGCGCTGCGCCGTTCGGTGCCCTTGAAGGCCATGTGTTCGAGGAAATGCGCGATGCCGTTTTCAAGCTGCGCCTCGTGCCGCCCGCCTGCCTGCACCCAGATGCCGATCGCGGCGGATTCGATGCCCGGCATCGTTTCTGTCACGATGCGGAACCCGTTGGGCAGGGTCTGAAGCTGGACGGTCACTTCGTGCGGCGCTCCCGGACGATGGCTTCGATGGCGGACAGGTCGTTTGCGACCTCGGTCACCCGCTCGGTCCGGTCATACAGATCGGCCATGCGGTTTGGAAGAGGGGGGCGGAGGCCGGTCGCGGCCTCGACCGCGTCGGGAAACTTGGCAGGGTGGGCGGTGGCGAGCGTGACCATCGGTTCGGGGCCGAGGTGTTCCTCGGCCACCTTCACGCCGACGGCGGAATGGGGGCAGAGAAGCTCTCCCGCCTGGTCCCAGGTCCGCGCGATGGTCGCGGCGGTCTCGTCCTCGGACGCGCGGCCCGAGGCAAAGACCTCGCGCAGGCGCTCCAGCGCGCCCTGGCTGACGCGGAAGCCGCCCGACGCCCTGAGTTCGCCCATCAGCTGCGCGACCGCCGCGCCGTCGCGGTCGTAGGCGTCGAACAGCGCGCGTTCGAAGTTCGAGCTGACCTGGATGTCCATCGACGGGCTGATCGAGGGGACGACGCCCGAGGTGCGGTAGTCGCCCGTCCTGAGGCAGCGGTCGAGGATGTCGTTCTGGTTCGTCGCGACGACGAGGCGGCCGACGGGCAGGCCCATGCGGCGCGCGATGTAGCCCGCGAAGATGTCGCCGAAGTTGCCGGTGGGCACCGTGAAGCTGACCGGGCGGTGCGGGGCGCCGAGGCTGGTCGCGGCGGTGAAGAAGTACACGACCTGCGCCAGCACGCGCGCCCAGTTGATCGAGTTGACGCCGGCGAGCCCGACCTCGTCCCGGAAGGCGAAGTCGTTGAACATGTCCTTCACCCGCGCCTGGCAGTCGTCGAAGTCGCCGTGGAGCGCCAGCGCGTGGACGTTGCCTTCGGCGGGCGTGGTCATCTGGCGGCGCTGAACCTCGGACACGCGGCCGTGGGGGTAGAGGATGAAAACATCGACGTTCGACAGGCCCCGGAACGCCTCGATCGCGGCGCTGCCGGTGTCGCCCGAGGTGGCGCCGACGATGGTGATGCGCTGGCCCGACCGTGAAAGCGCCAGCTGGAACATCTGGCCGATCAGCTGCATGGCGAAGTCCTTGAAGGCCAGCGTGGGGCCGTGGAACAGCTCGAGCAGGAAGTGGTTGGGCGCGAGTTGCACCAGCGGCGCGCGGGCCGGGTGGCCGAAGCCCCGGTAGGCGCGCGCGATGCAGCCCTTGAGATCGTCGTCCGAGAAGGAATCGCCCGTGAAGGGGCGGACGATGCGGAAGGCGGCGTCTTCGTAGGGCAGGCCCGCGAGGGCCGCGATGTCGTCGGGCGCGAGCGTCGGCACGTGGTCGGGGACGTAGAGCCCGCCGTCGCGGGCGAGGCCGGTCAGCATGGCTTCGTCGAAGCTCAGGACGGGCGCGGTTCCTCGGGTCGATACGTAGCGCATGGGCTTGGCCTTCAGGCTTCTCGACGCAGGTTGCGCCGGATCAGGAGCGCCGTCATCGCCAGCCAGACGGCGGCGAGGCCGAACCAGGTGACGGCGTATTGCAGGTGGTCGTTCGGGATGCCCTCGGACGTGACGGGCATCGGCATGATCGTGGCATCGACCATCGAGGTCGTGCGCAGGACGACGAGGACTGGATCGGTCTGCAGCGCCTCGGCCAGCGCGGGGACGTCGCGCGCGAACCAGATGCCCTTTTCCAGGTCGGGGGACGGGGTGAAGCTGTCGACCTCGTCCGGCCAGTGGAGGTTGCCGGTCAGGGCAACCTCGCCCTCGCGCCGGGGCATGCCGAGTTCATCCTCGCGGATGTAGCCGCGGTCGATGAGGATGCGGCGGCCGTCGAGCGTCTGGAACGGCGCGATGACCCGATAGCCCGGGCCGAGTCCCTTGACGCTGACCAGCACCAGCGCCTCACCGGGGAGGTATGCGCCTTCGACGGCGACGGGCAGGAAGCGGTCGGTTTCGGGGTCGGGCGCCTCGGGCAGCGGGACCGGATCGGCCGCGATGCGGTTGTCGATCTCGGCGAGGACCGCTTCCTTCCAGTGCAACCGCTGCACCTGCCAGAGCCCGAGCGCCACCAGGATGGCGGCGCCACCGAGGCCGAGGATGACGGGAAAGACGAGACGGCGCATGAGGCCAGTTCCTCAACAGCGAAGCGCGGGCGCATCGCCCCCGCGCTTCTGGTCGTATGGGGTGGTCCCGGGGGGCCGGGGCTTCAGTGCAGCCCGATGCCCCACATGTAGACGGCGGCGAAGAGGAACAGCCAGACCACGTCGACGAAGTGCCAGTACCACGCGGCGGCCTCGAAGCCCACGTGCTTTTCGGCGGTGAAGTCGCCCTTGCGGACGCGCAGCCAGCAGACGGTCAGGAAGATCGTCCCGATGATGACATGCGCGCCGTGGAAGCCGGTTGCCATGAAGAAGTTCGAGAAGAACTTGTCGCCGCCGAAGGTCCAGTCCTGCGGGCCGATGAGATACCAGTATTCGTAGGCCTGGAGCGCCGTGAAGGCGATGCCCAGCAGGATGCCGATGCCCAGACCCCATTCGATGTCCTTGCGCGAGCCGTTGTGGACGAGGGCGTGGTGCGCCCAGGTCACCGCGCAGCCCGACAGCAGCAGGATCAGCGTGTTGATCAGCGGAATGTGCAGCGGATCGACGTGGTAGAACTCAGGCTGGACATACTGCGACCCGACATATTCGTTCATCGGGTACATGGCGTGCTTGAAGAAGCTCCAGAACCAGGCCGCGAAGAACATCACCTCGGACATGATGAAGAGGATGAAGCCGTAGCGCAGGCCGATGCGGACGACGGGCGTGTGGTCGCCCTGCCGGCTTTCGGCGATCACGTCCGACCACCAGGCGTACATGACATAGAGGACGCCGACGAAGCCCATGAGGAACAGCCACGGCGCGCTGCCATGCATCCAGAGCACCGCGCCGAACAGCATGGTGAACGCCGCGACCGCGCCGATGAACGGCCAGACAGACGGGTGGAGGATGTGGTAGTCGTGTTCTTTTGCGTGCGCCATGAACAGTCTCCGTGCGACACTCAGTTTGTTTTTGTTTCGTCCGTCCCGGTGGCCAGGGCGGCCTGCGCTTCGGGCAGGTCGATGACGTGGAACGTGTAGGACAGCGTGATCTGCCGGACGGCGTTGCCGTCCGGGTCGTCGACGATTTCCGGGTCGACGTAGAAGGTCACCGGCATCTGCACACGTTCGCCCGGTTGCAGCACCTGTTCCTCGAAGCAGAAGCAGTCGATCTTGGTGAAGTAGCCGCCGGCTGCGAAGGGTGTGACATTGTAGCTGGCCGAGCCCGCGACCGGCCTGTCGGTCGGGTTGTAGGCTTCGTAGAAGGCCAGCGCGACTTCGCCGATGCGGACTTCCATTTCGCGCTGCATGGGGCGGAACTGCCAGGGCATCCCGGCTTCCAGCGAGGCGTCGAAGCGGACCTTCACGGTCCGGTCCAGCACCTGGACCCCCTGCCCGTCCGCCACCGCGGTCGTGCCGCCGTAGCCGGTGACGCGGCAGAACAAGTCGTAGAGCGGCACGGACGCCCAGCCGAGCGAGCCCATGAGGACGACCACGCCCACCGTCTGCACCAGTGTCTTGTGCGTGTCGCCGAGCCTGCGATACCAGCCGATCATCGCGTGGGCTCCGTGATCGGCAGGGCGCTTGCGCGCGGCGTGTGGTCGTAGGCTTCCATCAGCGAACCGTTGGTGATCTTGACGACCGTGATTCCGAAGATCAGCACCGCGAAGGCCACCAGCGACAGAAGAACGCCGAGGTTGCGGCCGAAGCGGCGGGTGTGAAGCTCGTGTTCCTTGCCGAAGGCCATCAGACGATCCCCATGCGCAGAAGCACGGCGTCGGCCAGCATCGCGCCGAAGTGCAGGAAGAGGTAGAGGAGCGAGAAGCGGAAGAAGCGCTTTTCGACGGCGTAGTTGTCGGCCTCGGCCGCGGCCTCGTCGCGGCGCCAGATGCGGACCGCGCCGGCGAGGAAGACGGCATTCAGGACGACCGCGGTCGCGAGGTAGACCGGCCCGCCCAGCGCGGTGAAGCCGGCGCCGATCGCCAGCGGCACCAGCGCCACGGTGTAGGCGAGGATCTGGGCGCGTGTCGCCTTGCGGCCGTGGGTCACGGTCAGCATCGGGACGCCGGCCTTGTGGTAGTCTTCCTTCATGAACAGCGCGAGCGCCCAGAAATGCGGCGGCGTCCACATGAAAATCAGCGCGAACATCAGGACGGATTCGAGGCTGACCCCGCCGGTCGCCGCGGCCCAGCCGATCATCGGGGGAAAGGCGCCCGCCGCGCCGCCGATCACGATGTTCTGCGGCGTCGAACGCTTGAGCCACATCGTGTAGACGACGGCGTAGAAGAAGATGGTGAAGGCCAGCAGCGCCGCGGCGGCCCAGTTGGCCGCGAGCCCCAGCATGACGACCGAGATGCCCGACAGGCCGATGCCGACGGCCAGCGCCTCGTCCGCGCCGACCCGGCCGGCGGGCACGGGGCGTCGCGCCGTCCGGCGCATCACGGCGTCGATGTCGGCGTCATACCACATGTTCAGCGCGCCCGAGGCTCCCGCCCCCAGCGCGACGAAGAGGATCGAGGCGAAGGCGAGGACGGGGTGCATCGCGACGGGCGCCACGACAAGCCCGACCAGCGCAGTGAACACCACCAGCGACATCACGCGCGGCTTGAGAAGCTGCACGTAATCGCCGAAGCCCGCTTCCCGCGGGCCGAGGCTGGTGGTGAAATCGGTCATCCTGTCCGCCTCGTCCGAAGGGGTCAGTCGTTCGATGCGACCTGGAGGGCCGCCGGCTTGCCGGCATAGACCTCTTTCGCGCTTTCAAGCCAGATCGCGTAGTCTTCCGGCGTCACCGCCTTGACCGTGATGGGCATGTAGGCGTGGTCCTTGCCGCAAAGTTCCGAGCACTGGCCGAAGTAGACGCCTTCCATGCCGGGCTCGACCTCGAACCAGAGCTCGGCCAGGCGGCCCGGGACGCCGTCCTGCTTCACGCCGAAGGCCGGGATGGTCCAGGAGTGGATCACGTCGGCGGCGGTGACCTGCATCACGACGCGCTGGCCGGTCGGCACGACGACGGCGGTGTCGGTGGCGAGGCGATAGAGATCTTCGGAATAGCCGTTGGCGGCCAGTTCCTCGGGCGCCAGCATGAAGCTGTCGAAGACGATTTCCGAGTCAGGGTATTCGTAGCTCCAGTACCACTGGTGGCCGGTGGCCTTGATGACGAGGTCGGCCTCGGGCATGCGCTGCTGCTTGAAGAGGATCGGCAGCGAGAAGGCGAGGATCACGAGGAGGATCACGATCGGTCCCGCGGTCCAGGCGAATTCCAGCGGCGAGTTGTGTGTGAACCGCGCCGGGGTCGGGTTCGAGCGCTGGTTGTAGCGCAGGATCACGATGGCAAGCAGCGCCAGCACCAGGACACAGATCAGGGTGATGATCACCAGAATGAAGCTGTCGAGCCAGTGCAGGTCGCGGGCAAGCTCGGTCGCGGCGGGCTGGAAGCCCATCCCCCGCTCGACGGGCGCGCCGATCACCGGAAGGTTGTCCGGCAGCGTCTGCGCGGCGGCGGCGCCGGCCCAGAGGGCGGCGGCGGAGATGGCTCCGGAAATCCTGGTCAGAAGTCGCATCTTGGTTCCCTAACTCTCGAACCGGGTTCACCGGCCTTCTTGCGGGATCGTGCCTGTGGCGGAATCCCGTTGTATCCGGCGAGGTGAAAACCATATTCAGGTCGTCAGGACAAGCGAAACCGTTGCGTCAAACGGACGCTTTCCGACCCAGATCAAGACCGGAGGCCCCCATGGCCAGCGACGCGTTCCGCCCTTTCGAGACCCATCTGGACCCGGCACGCGCCCGCGCGCTGCTGGCCGAGGCGACGGCGGGGGCGGATGACGGCGAGCTGTTTCTGGAGCGGATGCGTTCCGAGACGCTCGTCTTCGACGACGGGCGGGTGAAAACGGCGAGCTATGACGCGTCCGAGGGGTTCGGGCTGAGGGCCGTGCGGGGCGAGACTGCGGGCTATGCCCATTCGACGGAAATCTCGGAGCGCGCGCTGATCCGCGCGGCCGAGACCGCGCGCCTGGCGGTGGGCGACGGGGGCGGCACGCTGGCGCTGGCGCCGAAGGCGACGAACCTGAGACTTTATGCCGACACCGACCCGATCGCGGCGGTGCCCTTCGCGGTCAAGCTCGACACGCTGCGCGAGATCGACGCCTTCGCCCGTGCGCTCGACCGGCGCGTGGTGCAGGTGTCGGCGACGGTTTCGGCCTCGCACCAGGAAGTGGTGATCCTGCGCCCCGAGGGCGGCATGGTCAGCGACATCCGCCCGATGGCGCGGCTGAATGTAAGCGTGATCGTGGAAGAGAACGGCCGCCGCGAACAGGGCGGGACGGGCGGCGGCGGGCGGCACGGGATCGAGGCGCTGCTGGAGCCCGCGCGCTGGCAGGACATGGTGCGCGAGGCACTGAGGATCGCCCTGGTGAACCTCGGTGCCGAGGCCGCGCCCGCGGGCGTGATGGACGTGGTGCTGGGGCCGGGCTGGCCGGGCATCCTGCTGCACGAGGCGGTGGGCCACGGGCTGGAGGGCGATTTCAACCGCAAGCGCACCTCGGCCTTCTCGGGGCTTCTCGGCCAGCGCGTCGCGGCGCCGGGGGTCACGGTGCTGGACGACGGCACGATCCCTGACCGCCGGGGGTCGATTACGGTCGACGACGAGGGGACGCCGTCGGGCAGGAACGTGCTGATCGAGGACGGCATCCTGGTGGGCTACATGCAGGACCGGCAGAACGCGCGGCTGATGGGGGTGGAGCCCACCGGCAACGGGCGGCGCGAGAGCCATGCCCATGCGCCGATGCCGCGGATGACGAATACCTACATGCTGTCGGGCAACGACGAGCCCGAGGGGATCGTCGCGTCGCTGAAGGACGGCATCTATGCGGTGGGCTTCGGCGGCGGGCAGGTCGACATCACGAACGGGAAGTTCGTGTTCTCCTGCACCGAGGCCTACCGCGTGAAGGACGGACGAATCGGCGCGGCGGTGAAGGGCGCGACGCTGATCGGCGACGGGCCCACGGCGCTCAAGCACATCCGGGCCATCGGCAACGACACGAAGCTGGACCCCGGGATCGGCAATTGCGGCAAGGCCGGGCAATGGGTGCCGGTGGGTGTCGGGCAGCCGACGCTTCTGATCGGCGGGCTGACGGTCGGCGGTTCGGCGGCCTGAGGTCCGGTTTCCCCGCCTTGCTTGGTCGCGGGAAGGGCGACACGCATGGCGTCAGGGGCCACTCCACCCCCCTGGAGCCAACATGCGACCCTTGATCTTCGCGGTCCTGCCGGCCGCAACCCCTGCCGTCTCGCAGGACGTGCTGAGCGACGGCACCGGCAACTGGGCCGCGCCCGAGAAAAACGGGTTCTGCTATCGCGCGGTGTTGACGGCCGAGGGCGACAGGCTGTGGCTGCGCATCTTCCAGGGCATGGCGCCCGACGCCATCGGTTCCGAGCCGCAGTTCGACAACCCCGCCATCGCCTACCGGTCGCCGGCCCCGGGCGGGCGGGACTGGCTGGAGGTTACCGAGACCGGGGCGCTGGAGATGAAGGCGGTCGCGGTGGTTGACGGATACATCCATTCCGAGCGGACGACGATCCGGATGATGGATTTCCAGTTCACCGTGATGGACTACGCCGCCTGCAACAACGCGCTGAAGTCGGCCCCGCCGCCGGACGACGTTTGGCAGTGCTTTGCCGAGGCCTGCTACGCCTGCGAGGCGGATGTCTGGACCGGAACTGCGGTCGCCGGGGGTGAGCCGCAGGACGTGCCCGAGATGGACTTCGAGGCGCGGAACGCGTCCTGCTGGACGCCCGAGCGCGTCTTCGAGCTGGGCTTCTGACCCGCCCCGAACTGAAACCTCAGCGCCGCTTCGCTTCGGCGCGGAGGGGGGCGGCCGCGGCGACCTGGGCCCGCGCGGGCACCTTGCGCGGGATCGCGAGCGCGATCAGGCGCTTGTGCTCGATCCGGCTGCGGGCGACCGAGTCGAGGATGATGCCGCAGGCAAACAGCAGGAAGGCGATCACCATAAGCGCGGTCGCCAGCATCCAGGTCGGCACGCGGTTCACGAGGCCGGTTTCAAAGTATTCGGCCAGGACCGGCGCCATGAACGTCAGGCTGATCGCCATCACGACGGCGGCCGCGACGTTGAAGAACACGAAGGGCTTCACCTCCTTCATCAGGAGCATGAAGATCGACAGGATGCGCAGGCCGTCCTGAAACGTCGAGAGCTTGCTGGCCGAGCCTTCGGGACGGCGGCCGTAGCTGACCGGAACCTCGGCCGTGGGCAGCCGGAGCATGAGCGCATGGACGGAAAGTTCCGTCTCGATCTCGAAGCCGCGGGAGAGGGCGGGGAAGCTCTTCACGAAGCGGCGGCTGAAGACGCGGTAGCCCGAGAAGATGTCCCTGAAGCTGCCGCGGAACATCGCGCGGAAGAGCCAGTTGAAGAGACGGTTGCCGAAGGCGTGGCCGGCGCGGCCCGCGTCGTCGGTGACGCCGCGGCGCGCGCCCACGACCATGTCGAGCCGCCGGTCGAGCAGCAGCGCGACCAGGTCCGGCGCCTCGGCCGGGTCATAGGTCGCGTCGCCGTCGGCCATGATGTAGACATCGGCCTCGATCTCGGCGAAGGCGGCGGCGACGGCGTTGCCCTTGCCGCGCATCGGCACCGCCAGGACCTCGGCCCCCGCAGCGCGGGCGATGTCGGCCGTGCCGTCGGTCGAGCCGTTGTCGCAGACGACGACGCGCGCCGCGGGGAGCGCGGAAAGGAAAGCCTAGACCAGGAGACCGAAGGTCAGCGCCTCGTTAAGGCACGGCAGGACCACGGCAACCGAGACGTCGTTGATGTCGCTTTCGTCGATGGTCGTCGCTTGCAAGGTGAACAGTTCCCGAGACGGCCACATACATGCCACTTTCACCGTCATACTTGGCAGCCGAGTCGGGTCGAGGGCAAGCGAAATGAGCCACGTCGGACATGCTGCGTCCGCCAGGTCGGCCGGGCCGTCCCGGTCATGGTCGATGAGGATCACACCGGTATTCCAGACGGTTCTTGGCATGGGCGTCGTCTGCCTTCCGATCTGGGTCGCGCTGTCGGGCGGGGCGTTGCACGTCGCCTATGACAACGATTCGGCAATGCGGCTGGTGCAGGTCCGCGACCTTCTGGCCGGCCAGCCGTGGTTCGACCTGACGCAGCACCGGATGGGCCTGGGCGAGGGCACTCCGATGCATTGGTCGCGGCTGGTCGACGGGCCGATCGCGCTGCTGCTGCTTCTTCTCGCGCCGCTGCTGGGCGGCATGGCCGAAGCGGAGACCGCCGCCGCCGTGATCTGGCCCACGCTGGTCGCCGTTCCGGCCATCGCGGCGGCGGTCGCAACGGCCAACCGCCTGGGCGGCCCGATGGCGGGCTGGGCCGGTGCGGCGATCTCGGGCTTCGTGCTGATATACTCTGGCAAGTACGTGATCGGCGCCTTCGACCATCACAACGTGCAGATCACGCTCCTGCTGGTCGCGGTGGCCTTCGCGGTGCGGTTCGAAGCCCCCCGCGCGGCGGCGTGGCTGGGGATCGTCTGCGCCCTGGCGGTCGCCGTGGGGGTCGAGATCCTGCCGCATGTCGCAGTCGTCTGCGGCGCGGCGGCCCTGTGGTGGGCGATGGAGGGGGTGCGGCTGCGGCGGTCGGCCCTGGCCTTCACGGGAAGCTTCGTGGCGTCGCTCGCCACCGTCTTCGCGCTGTCGGCACCGCGGGAGGCGTGGGCGGGCGGCTTCTGCGACGCGCTCTCGCGCGACCTGGCCGTTCCGGCGGTGATCGCGTCGGGGCTTCTGGGCCTCGCGGCGCTGCGCCTGTCGGATCGCGGGCGGGTGATCCGCCTTGCAGCGCTGGCGGGGTGCGGCGTGACGGCGATCGCCGGGGCGGCGCTGGTCGCGCCGGCTTGCCTGTCTGCTCCCTACGATAATTTGGACCCGTTCCTAGAGGCCAACTGGCTCGACAACGTCGTCGAGGCGCGGAGCCTGTTCGAGGCGATGGCCGACAACCCGAAGGAGTTCCTGGCACTGCTGCTGCCGGGGCTCATCGGCCTTGGCAGTGCGGTGGCGTTCTTCCTGGGATCCGGTGACCGGGGGGCGTGGGGCATGCTGTGCGCGTTGATCCTGGTGGCGCTGGCGATCAGCCTCTGGCAGGTGCGCGGGACGGTGGTGCTGGGCGCGCTGTCGGTGCCGGCGACGGCCTGCGCGGTGGCGTGGCTCTCTGGCCGGGTGCGGGTCACCGGGCGGCCCTGGCCGGGTCTTGGGGCGATCCTGCTGTTCATGGCGTCTGTGCCGGCCGTGACGATCCTTGTTGCCGGGGTCCGGATCGGCGCGGCCGCGGGCATGGAGGCACCGGCAGTCGCGGAGGGGGATGCGAGCCCGATGACCCACGACCGGTGCGTCGGTGCCGACCGGCTGGCGCCCCTCGCCCAACTGCCCGCGGGCCTCGTCGCGGCCAGCGCGAACCTCGGGCCGCACATCCTGCTGCAGACGGACCACCGGGTGCTGGCCGGACCCTACCACCGCAACGAGGCCGGCATGATCGCGCAGTTGCGGATCGGGCTGGGACGGCCCGAGGTCGCCGGGCCGCTGCTGCGCGAATCGGGCGCGACCTATGTCGCGGTCTGCAACATGGACCCCGAATTCGCCGGTCCGGGCGGGGCAGCGCACGAGGGCCTTTATCCGCGCCTGGTGCTGGGCTACCAGCCAGAATACCTCGATCCGGTCGAGGGGTCGCCCTTCCGGTTCGACGACGGGACGGAGTTGCGGGTGTTCCGTGTTCGTGAAACCGGGAACGACGAGGCGTCATGAACGACGGTCGATACTCCAGCGCGCCTGCAAAGAGGAAATAACGTTGTCTGTCAAAGCCGATTGGCTGCTTTGGGCCTGCGCTCTCCTCACCCCGGCTCTGATCTCGGGCGGCCAGGTCTTGTTCCGTTACACCGGGATTCGCGTTCAGGAGCAGGGCGGCGGGTTCCTGAGGCTCATCGTGGAACCGTTCTTTGTCTCGGCTCTGGCGCTCTATGCCGCAACCACCTTTGTCTGGGTTTATGTCTTGCGCCACCTTCCACTGTCTCAGGCCTATCCATTCATGGCGCTGAGCTTCGTGCTGGTGCCACTGGCCTCGGTGCTGATCTTCCACGAGGTACTGACGCTGCGCTACTGGATCGGCACGGCGATGATCATCGCGGGAATGATCGTCATAAACACCTGAGGTTGAATCGGCGGGCGCCGTTTACCGCACGTTAAGGATGCAGTTGGTAGAGACTCGCTCGTGATCAGGCGGAGCAGGCGGGACAACGGAATGTCTTTTTCCCCACCCCCCCTCGCACCACCCACCACGGAAGAAGATGCTCTCCGCTGGCTCCGCCTGGTCCGATCCCCCCGAGTAGGCGCCGCGACGTTCTTCCGCCTGATGGCGGAACACGGGTCGGCTGCCGATGCGCTGGAGGCGCTGCCGTCGCTGGCCGCGGCCTCGGGCGTGCGGGACTACCGCCCGTGCCCCGCCGGCGTGGTCGAGGCCGAATTCCGCGCGGCCCGCAAGGCCGGCG
>FWPV01001999.1_pt1 | contig 52116 bp, 47 predicted proteins | sample 2228371 | NCBI WGS metagenome assembly FWPV01 (sample SAMEA103939776, study PRJEB20133) | metagenome
GGCGATGGTGCAAACTGGAATCGCACCTCTGCCGTGTCAATTGAGGACATTCCGATCGTGATGCCGCTGCGGATACAGCCTGCGCAGATCCATGCGATAATTGTAATTCCCAGCATGCTTTTTGGCAGATTCACCCCCGGTGAAAAAGCAGTGAGCGTGGTGACTGGCACTGCGCTGTGCACCGGCACAGTAAACATCCCGTAGCACAGAAAGCACTGTTATGGTGCTTCGTGACATGGGTCGGTGATGAGGAAAAAAGGTTTGTAGACACACCGCTTGCCAACCCCTTTTTGTCTGTGCACGGTATGGGCGATCACGTGGCGGTGAACGTCCCCTATGACCCTGGCATCAGGTAACGGAATGGGAGTTGTGTGGGTGACCGTGAATCTGAAAGAAGCCGGAGGCAAAACCCGGCCCGATGTACTCAAACTACGTTTGAGGCTGCTCTGGTTGAACGAGTTTGCGCAACCAAACGAAGTCCGATCCTGTCTCAGACAGTGTAGTATAAGCAGTACGCAGATGTGCTGAAATGTATCGTTCTTTCCTGGCGAAGACCCGAAGGTAGATCGGGGATGTATTTCATAACCAACAACCTACGGCGTGATGGATGATTGAACGATCAGAAGTCAGCGGAGGTCAATACGGCTTCTGCCTTTTTTGTATAATCGCTAAACCTATTTACCACTTGATTACCACTGTTCTTTCCAGTATTATTCAAACCACATCCGGCACTGCTGGTGCACTTCCGCACAGTTTACGCTGCCAAAGCAAATCAGGAGACATGATGACGGCATTATCATTTCTGGGCGCTGCCGGTAATGTTACCGGCTCGCGGTTTCTACTCGAGACCCAGGGTAAAAAACTGCTTATTGACTGCGGGTTGTTTCAGGGGTTCAAACAGAACCGTTTAAAGAACTGGGAGCCGTTTCCGGTTCCGCCCTCCACCATTGATGCGGTGTTGCTGACGCATGCCCACATAGATCACTCGGGGTATCTTCCCCGGTTGTGCGCGCAAGGGTTCAGCGGCAGGATTCATTGCACTTCTGCAACCAAGGATCTGTGCGACATTCTGCTCAGGGACAGCGCCCACCTTCAGGAAGAAGACGCCCTCTGGGCAAACAAAAAAGGCTTTTCAAAGCATTCCCCGGCTCTGCCGCTTTACACGGTGGCAGAGGCAGAAGACGCTCTGTTGCGATTCAGTCCGCATTATTATGGTGAAGATGTTTTTCTAAGCGACACACTGCGCATTAAATTTAAAGATGCAGGCCATATTCTCGGCTCTTCATTTATAGACATCAAGATTACAGAGGGGGCAGGCACCAGGCGGGTGGTATTTAGCGGCGACCTGGGAAGGCCGGCGCGACCGATTCTATGGGATCCGGTGCAGGTTTATGAGGTTGACTATCTCATCCTTGAATCAACCTACGGCGACAGGCTGCATGATACCGCACCAGCCGAGCATGAGCTGGCGCGCGTTATCAACCAAAGCATACAGCGCAACGGCGTGCTCATAATCCCTTCCTTTGCGGTGGGCAGGACCCAGGAATTGCTGTTTGTTATCAGGGAATTGGAGGAACAGAAAAAAATCCCTGCGATCCCGGTGTATGTGGATTCTCCGATGGCCATTAATGCAACCGAAATATTTAAAAAACGGGTGGCCGATTATGATTTGACGGCGCGGATTCAGGAATTAAATGGAAAGCATATTTTTCAAACCAGCAGGGTGCAGTTTCTTAAAGACACCGAACAGTCCAAACAACTGCATACGATTCAGCAGGCGGCGATTATTATTTCTGCAAGCGGCATGGTTGAAGGAGGACGAATTTTGCACCATCTCAAGCAGCGCCTCCCGTTCCCGCAAAACACGGTGTTATTTATCGGGTATCAGGCGCAGGGGACCCGTGGCCGGGCGATCCTTGATAGAAAACCTTTTGTCAAGATTCATGGGATGGAGATACCCGTGCGGGCACAGATAGAAAGTATTTCCGGGTTTTCTGCTCACGCTGATTATCAGGAGACCCTTGCCTGGCTGATGGGTTTTAACCGACCGCCCATGCAGACCTTCATCGTGCATGGCGAGCCTGAGGCTGCGGCAGCCTTGGCAGATAAGATAATAACCAAACTCGGCTGGACAGTGGTTATTCCCCAACAAAATGAGCGGTTTGAACTTGTGTGAAACAACGTTTTGGCTCACACCGAAACATGCTGCGGCAAACAAGTTGCTGGTATATTTCCGCCAATTCTCCCCCGCGCACGTATGCCGCCGCCTGAAAAAAGGATAAGACCGCATGCGGCTGCATGTTTAACAACGCCGCATCGTTGCGTATACGCCGTGGAATAGATTGATGACTGCCGTTTTACTATCCATGATGGTTGCTGCGGGAATGCTTGTCTTTCTCGTGCTCTTTGCTGTCCGCCGAAAGCACACAGCACTGTCCCGCGCCCTTGGCGAAGAGCTGCAGCGGCTTGAGAAAAGCGAGCAGCGCTTTCGGATGCTCATAGAACATTCATCCGATGTTATCCTTACCCTCAATGAGCAAGGAACCATAGGCTTTTTGAGCCCCGCGGTGCAGGGGACCCTGGGTTACCGTCCTGAAGAGGTGATGGGCAAAGATATCTGGGCCTATATTCATCCAGATGACCACAGCAGCGCCGCTGCGGTCCTTGCTCGGGCACGGGAAAATCCTTCCGTTTCCATGACCACGACCTGCCGATGTTTACACAAGAATGGAACGTGGCGCGTGATGCACGCGACCGGTCAAGCAACCCGTAACGATGAAGGTTGTTCAGTTGTTATTATCAATGCACGGGATGTTACGGAACAACTGCAGGCAGAAGCGGCGTGGCAAGAAAGTGAGGAGCGCTTTCGAGCGCTCGCGAAAAGCGCCAGCGACCCCATCATCTGTATCAATCAGCAGGGATCCATCATATTTTGGAACAATGCCGCAGAAAGCGTTTTTCACTACACCGAGGAGGAGATCATCGGCAAACCGGTGACTACGCTTATCCCGGAACGGTTTCATGAATTTTATACAAGCGGTATGGAGCGGGTACTATCGGCAGGATTCGATATCGGGAGAATCGCATTTGATTTTGTGGGGCGCAGAAAAGGGGGTGCAGAATTCCCTGCCGAACTTTCCTTTGCAACCTGGGAATCGCGCGGCAGCCTGTTTTTTTCCTGCATTGTGCGCGACATAACCGAACGCAAGCGAGTTGAGGAAGCCCTGCAGCAGGAGCGGGAATACAATAAAACCATTATTGAAACCGCTGATGCGCTCATTATTGCCCTGGACACCCAGGACCGGGTGACGCTGTTTAACCGGCGCGCCGAAGAGTTGACCGGATACCGGCGCGAGGAAATTATCGGGAAAAATTTGTTGTCGGTCATTCCCATACGGATGGATAAACAGGCGTTTGCCCAAATGACGCAAGAAATTTTGGACGGCGAATCGGTAAGTCCCTACCATCTGTTCATTACCAATAAAGCAGGCGAGGAAAAAATAATCTTTACCCGCGGCAGGCAGTTGCGAGATCAACAGGGAAAGGTTATCGGCGTGCTTGAAATTGGGGTTGATGTTACCGAGCAGCGCCGGATGGAGGCAAAGCTCATGCAGGCGGAAAAACTGCGTGGTCTGGGAGAAATTGCGGGCGGTGTGGCTCACGATTTCAACAACGTGCTGGCAGCAATCCTGGGACGCGCCCAGCTGTTGAAGTTGCACCTGGAGGAATATGCCGGCCAGGAACGGAGAAAATTTTACGGGGAGCTAAAACAGGGGCTTGAGGTTATAGAACGCGCTGCTGCCGATGGCGCAGAAACCGTGAGACGAATTCAGGAGTTTGCCAGATTACACCCGGATGACAAGGATTTGGCTGCCGTTCATCTCAACGACGTTATTGAACATGCCTGCGAATTCACGCGCACCCGTTGGAAAGACGACGCGGAATTGAAAGGAATACGCTATATTATTGACAAACAGCTCGCCGCCGTCCCGGTAATTTTGGGCAGTGCGGCAGAACTGCGGGAAGTGGTGATCAACATCATTCATAATGCGCTTGATGCGATGCCGGATGGCGGCTCAATCACGATAAAAACGTTTTCGAATGAGGCCGAGGTAGGCGTTGAGATTCGCGATACCGGCATCGGAATGCCGGCGCAGATAAAGGAACGAATCTTTGACCCGTTTTTTACCACGAAAGGCCCCCGCTCAACCGGGCTGGGCATGAGTGTTTCATATGGGATTATCACGCGCCATCAGGGCACAATTGCCGTTGACAGCACAGAAGGCCAAGGCACGGTGTTTACCCTTAAATTTCCTATTCGCGACGTTGCCCCGGAGAAGACGACGGTTGAACCGCACGTGTATCAAGACATCAGGCAGGCAGCAATCCTCATCATTGAAGATGAAGATGATGTGCGAACCCTTCTGCAGGATATTTTACATTTACAGGGCCACCGGACGGTGATAGCCGGCGATGGCAGACAGGGACTGGAATTGTTTACGTTGGGTGCCTTTGATCTGGTATTTACTGATCTGGGTATGCCGGGAATATCAGGTTGGGAGGTAGCCAAGGCCATTCGCGCACAAGACCAGAACGTATTTATTGTGGTCATAACCGGCTGGGGAATTCATATGAATGCCGAGGATTTGCAGCTCACCGGAGTAAATCGTATCATACAAAAGCCATTCACCGTTGAAGCCATTATCGGTCTCGTCAGCGAGGCACTTGCGCGCCGCACAGTACCAAAAAGCACCTGACGAACAGTTGAGCAGTTTACTCCTGTTCCGGCGGATTCTGGTCAGCCGGGGCATCCTCAATAAAGGTTTTTGTATAAATGTAGCGATCAAATAATTTATTATATCCCGTCCAGTTTGTCTCAGGCCGTTTCTCTTTGTTGATAAACTGGCTGAGACCAGCCATTTTAGAATCCAGATCATCCAGGTAATTAAGCAGCAGTGCTTCAAGGGTTTTTGGGCGGCGTGGCGAAGCAAAAATGTATTCTCCGTGATGGCTGAGCAGGAGATGTTTAAGCACCAGGGCCAGATCGTCCGGGAATCCTCCCAGTTCCATGATTTTTTTTGATACCAGCTCGACGCCGATGGTGATGTGACCGATCAGCCGCCCGGCATCAGTATAATCAAACGTATTGTGCCACGACAGCTCGTAAATTTTTCCTATATCATGCAGGATGGCGCCCGCAAGCAACAGATCTCTGTCAACATGGGGATAATAGGCAGCAATGTCAGAGGCGATTTTGGTAATGTGCAGCGTATGTTCAAGCAGGCCTCCCACGTAGGCATGATGAAGAGTTTTGGCTGCCGGCGCAACCTTAAAGAGGTTCACAATCTCGGCATCCTGGAAAACGGCGTGTAACAATGCCTGCAAATGGGTATTTGTTATTTTGTTTATCAAGGACATTAATTCGGCAAAGGCTTGATCAACATCAATCGGGGAAGCGGGAAGGTAATCAAACACATTGAGATCCCCGGCAGTGCATGGTTCAATGTCGGTAATATTAATCTGGAGCGCGCCCTGATACATGATAGCCCACCCTTTGACGCGCACAATATCTCCTTCACCAAACTGGCTGCCCAGTTTTTCCGCATCATCCCAGATGCGCGCCTTGACTTCGCCGGTCTTATCAGAAAGCCTCAGCCCGATATACGGGGAGCCGCTTTTTTTCATACCCTGATTTTTTTCCCTGACCAGGTATATTCCTTCCACCCGCGTTTTTTCAGTGATGTTTTTTATGGGGGTTGTTTTATGTTCCATCGGACAAGCCTTTCTGAAAAGCATCATGAATGATAGAGCACGGGTTTTCCTCCCTGCATTATCGCCGGGGGGAAGGAGTCATCAGCAAGCAGGATGCGGGTGGGAGATATGTCCTTGAGCAAGGTATATAAGGTCACCCTATCAGGATGATCGGTCATATGTTCCCAGCCGCCTACATGCACGAGCCTTTTATGCGGATGGCGAAAAAACAGGTTCCGGATCCTGCGGCTCATGTGCCATTCGCGCTCAGCGTCACCCGAAATATCCCGCATAGCGCACGCAGTGCTGGATCCTGTGGCATGCCAACACTGCCAGGCTTTTTTATAACACATCTCTACAGATTGGTGGGAATTTTTATCAGCGACGGTAAGGAGGCGGTCAATGTTGTCAGCGCTGAGCGCTTCCTGCTTGAGAATCCGCAGGTTTTGTCGCGAGATGTGGGACAGATCAATACAATAGAACGGCAGCTTGCACCTCCGGGCATAATCGCGCACGGCAAGGAATTCAAACGGATAGGTAATGGTGGCCAGCAGCGACCGCATTGACGCCGGCAGCGCGCCGTGCTCAGACCCGCAGGACCGGCACGGTATGCGGGCATTTGCCCGCCAATATAAACTGAGCAGCTGTTGGGAAAGACGATGCCGGTTTTTAGTTCGAAAACCGCGCCCGTAGGGACTGAACTCCAGCGTGATAAGACGGGGCGATGTGGTTGAGAGCAGCGCCGAGAGTTTTTCGTAGCCGCAGGGATCATGATGAACGGTGCCAATGAGAATAAGCTCTGTAGACATACGGTTCAGCCGGCTGATGAGCACCGCGTATTGTTTTCCCCCGGCACAGTATCAAGCTCAACGGCTAAAGCGGCCAGCGTTTTGGTGCCAATTTCCGAGGGCACATGTGGGCGGCAGGTCCCCAACGTCTGATGGATAAATTTACCGGCGGCATCGGCGTAGTAGTCGTCAGGGAGGACGGTGTAGCAATGAATAATATCCAATATGTCGGAAAGTTTCACGGTGTGCGGATCTTTTGCCAGCACGACGTATTGAGGGTAACGCGCAGATGCCAGTAAAATCCCGTTGGCAAGAAACGGCGCCATCAATTCTTCAACAACATGCAAAGGTATTTTTAATGCGCCGGACAGCATCCGCACCGTTGCCGGCGATTCGGCGCGCAGATAGCGGTGCGTAATAAGCAGCAACATGCGCAACGTTAAATACTCCCGATCCTGATTACTGAGCTCGGGGGCAGAGGAAATAGAGCGGTAAAATTTATAATGATCACAATGGTAGGCTATTTCAGCGCCCAGCAGAAAGACAATCCAACTGACGAAAACCCAGAGCAGAAACAACGGGATAGCGGTAAGTGGTCCGAACACCCGCGGATAATAAAAGAGAACTTTTGAAGTGTATAGCGTAAATCCCATCCCGGCAAGGTGCCACAAGCTGCCGCCAATGAGACCGCCGATGAGAGCCGACCTCAGTTTCACCCGTGTATTGGGCAGAAAGACGTATAAACCCGTAAATGCTGTCCAAACCAGAACATAAGAAAGGCAGGCATAAACATCAACGTTAATGTATGGTTCAATAATTTTGACCGCTTTATAGCTTTGCAGTGTCGCAACAATGAAAAACGATACCGCAAGCAACAACGGGCCGATCGTGAGGGATGTCCAGTAAATGGCAATGCGGTAAAAAACCGGCCGTTTTTGCTTTGTCACCCAGATTTCATTGAGCGCATATTCCAGTTCGCTGAGCAACAGCACGACCGATATAAAAAGCGCGATTGTGCCAAGGGCGCCGATGGTTGAAAAATTGATGCTGTCCACGAGGTTATTAAGCGTGCTGATAACTTTTTCCTGTGCGCCGGGGGCAAGCGTTTTATAGACAAAAGGACGCAGAGTATTCTCAAGATCTTTGAATCCGCCAAAGACCTTGAACAGAAAGAACACCACGCTCAACAGAGGGATGAGAGCGAACACAGTCGTGTAGGTCAGCGATGCTGCCCAAAGAAGACGCTTGTCTCTGATAAATCGCCGGACGGCTAAATACAGAATATGGATAAAGATTTTGGGTGCCGCAAAGATCATACCTCGTAACGCTGACCACCTGTGGCCGGTCGTATGCTGAAAAGAATTTTTCATAAGGCCCACTATCGAGAAGAGGGGCTGATACGGCGGGCTGCCGTTATCCAGACCCTGATTTTTGCTTCATCGGGAAAAGGCTTTTTTTGATTATCGCTGCAGCGCAGAGTTTCAAGGGTCTTTCGTAAGGCATGGGCATCCTGTTGTGCAAGGGACTCCACATCCGTGATGCCGGCGCAGCTCAGCATTTGAAAATTACGGGTTCCCATCCCCTTGAGCATCACCATCTCGGCGGCCTTTATCCAGACGGTCAGTTCGGCCGGGGTGGCTGCGATGCACGCACGTATATGTTCGCGTCTGCGCGGATCATCTTTCATGTGCCAGAGGTCTTTGGCCAGCGTGACGCCGCAGTGTTCCAGCCGTGCCCGGTATTCCTGAGGGATTATTGATATATCTCTTACATAGGAGCGCCAAGAATCTATGGTTAGCTGATCAATACCCTTAAACACAACAAAACAAAAGCCAATTCCGCCCAGAATCACAAACACTCTAAATAGCCGGGGGCAGGCGCTTCCCCGGTTTACGGTCCAGGTATTCGCCTCCCAGCCGCAATTGTCGCGCAGCAGACAATATATAAAGGTGGTCATGGCATAACATTCAAGTGCGAACGGGATGAAACCCAGAAAACCCGGCGCCGTCATTTCAAATAATTTGAATGAATCAAAAAATGGAACGGTATAAATCCATTTTGTGGTCGCCCAAAAGTTCCAAAATTCCCAGCAGATGCCGCACAGCAATCCGGCGAGCATCAGCAACACCGGTTTTCGCAGGGAACCGTGTTCCCACTCGCGAAGTAATGACGGGGCACCCCAGCGATAGTTCAGGGGCTCGAGAAGCAGAATAAAACTGCCCCAGATCAGGGCATAGAAATAATACGGCAGGCTCAGGCACAACAACAGAAACACCACGCCGAGAACAATACCGAACAAACGCTGCGTCGGTGTGAATTGCCGCGGCCGAACCCTCCAGGCTTTTAACAGCGCGGTGCTATCGAGCAGCTCCGTTGTTTCAAATATGGCGGGCAGCACTGTGGCAAACGAGATGACGTAGCCCACCCAGCGCACCGGCGTTATCTCGATCACATTAACATAATACCAGTTTTTGAGAGAAAAATTTATGCATTCAAAAATCAGCCAGATAAAAACTGAGACCGGCAGCAAAAAGAAAAACTCGCGCGTTCTGCGCAACAAAAGCGACGTCCCGGTTCTTAACAATACCAAACTATCAATGATGATAATGTAAGACCACCACGCAAAGCAATAAAACCAAGAAGCAAACGGCTCAATGTCGTAGGCCAGCATTATCCAGGAAATGGCAAATAACAATATACCACCGATAAGATTGCAGGCGCTTATGATCGTCATGGTCATGGGAGTAGTGCTTGGGGGAAGAAATACGGGGAGAACAAAGCTATCAAAATTTTTTTAGTTCAGGTTTAATGCGCAAATCTGCCGCAGGCTCGAGCCCCTCAGTATCCGCGCTGCGTGCAGCCAAACCTTCCATTTTAATGCGCAGCCGGACCTCATTGGCGCTGTCAGCATAGGCAATAGCATTCTCGTAGGATATTCTGCCGGCCTTGTAGAGTTCAAACACCGCCTGGTCAAAGGTTTGCATCCCATCACGAATACCCTGCGCCATTGCTTCTTTGAGAGTATCTATGCGCCGTTTCATAATCAAATCTTTGACGCGCGGCGTGTCTATCAAAATTTCTATGGCAGCTGTCCGTTTGCCATCAACCGACGGTATGAGACGTTGCGATATAATGGCTTTTAAATTGAGTGAAAGCTGAAAATATATTTGGTCGTGGCGGATCGGCGGAAAAAAGTTCATAATTCGCTCGATGGCCTGATTGGCATTGTTGGCATGCAAGGTAGAGAGGCACAGATGGCCGGTCTCAGCAAAGGTAATGGCCGCCTCCATGGTCTCTGTGTCTCTAATTTCACCAATCAAAATGACATCCGGGGCCTGGCGCAAGGCATTTTTCAGGGCATCTGCATACCCATGGGTGTCCAACCCTATTTCCCGCTGTGAGACAATGGATTTTTTATGCTGATGGATAAATTCGATGGGATCTTCCACCGTTACAATATGACCCGGGGCATGGGCATTCCGGTGATCTATCATTGCGGCGAGGGTCGTAGATTTGCCGGTACCCGTGCCGCCCACAATGATTACCAACCCCCGTTTGGTCAGGCTGATGTCCTTGAGAATGGGCGGCAGATTCCATTCATCAATGGTCGGCACCACTAAACGGATTTCTCGTATCACAATGCCGATACAGCCCCGTTGTTTGTAAATATTTACCCGAAATCGTCCAATGGCACGATCATAAAGGGCCAGATTCATTTCCAAACTTTCAGCAAAAGCCATGCGCTGTTTTTCCGTCATAATACCATAGGCAATTTCTTCAACGTCCTGCGGAGAAAGCCGTTGCTGCCCAAGGGGATGGGTGCTGCCCTCAATGCGCAGCAAAGGCGGGCTGTCAACGGTAAGATATAGATCCGAAGCTTTTGCCTCAACCATTGCCGACAGCAGGTCTCTGATCATCATAAGCTTGCACCTCTCTCATCTGTTCTCATGGCGCCTGTTTATCAAAGCAAACAAACCCGCATATGATGGCATTTAATCAAATGTTAGGCAGCAGCGCTATTGAGAAATCCCTCAGCCTCTTCAGGATTAATGAGCCGCCTGCTGATCAGGTCTTTTATCGCCGCCTCCATAGTCTGCATGCCAAATTTCTGTCCGGTTTGCATCGCAGACGGAATCTGTGAAATCTTATTTTCGCGAATAAGGTTTCTGATTGCCGGCGTCCCAATCATAATTTCCAGTGCCGCGATACGGCCCGACCCGTCTCTTCTTTTAAAAAGAGTCTGAGAAATGACTGCCATGAGGGTTTCTGAAAACTGCGCTCTGATTTGATTTTGCTGCCCTGCGGGGAACACGTCTATCACCCGGTCAATTGTTTTCGGGGCGTTATTGGTGTGGAGTGTCGCAAAAACCAGATGGCCAGTTTCGGCAGCCGTGAGGGCTAACGAGATGGTTTCGAGATCGCGCATTTCTCCAACCAGTATGACATCCGGGTCTTCGCGGAGCGCGCTGCGGAGCGCATTGGCAAAACTGTGGGTGTGTGCCCCGAGTTCGCGCTGATTTACCAGACAATTTTTTGAAGTATGCACAAACTCAATCGGATCTTCAATCGTAATGATATGCCCCTTCAGCTCGGTGTTTATCAAATCGATCATGGCTGCGAGCGTCGTAGATTTGCCGCTACCGGTGGGACCGGTCACCAGCACCAGTCCGCGTTCATACCGACAGATTTGACGAAGAACAGCCGGCAGACCCAACTGTTCAAGGCTCATAATTTTATTTGGAATCGTTCGCAGGACAGCAGACTCCCCACGGTTTTGATAAAAAACATTTACGCGAAACCGTCCATACTCGCCCAAGGCAATAGAAAAATCCAGTTCTTTATGCTCTTCGAGCATTTTTCTTTGCGTATCATTCAGAATATCATAAATCATTTTATGCACCTGATCCTGGGTGAGTGCATCCATTTCAAGTTTACGCATATCGCCATGAATTCTGAGCATCGGTGGTTCGCCGGCACTCAGATGCAGGTCAGATGCGTTCTGTTTTATGGAGAAAAGCAGCAGTTCAGAAATGTCGGTAGAATTCATAAATGCCCTTTCTGTTAGGATGTAGCTGATTACCAGTGAGCAAAAACATAACATTAAAAAGTACCTATTTGAAGTATTTTTTTCCATGATATAATTCGTCCACCGTGCCCAATTTACTGAGTATTTTGTTCTTGAAGAAAGCAATCGAAGCAGGGATATTATCCTTATACCGCTTTCGGCGGCAACGCGCCACAAGGAGACAAAACCATGGCATTCAATGACGACAGCAGGCTGGCTGAGTTGCAGGCTACCATTAATTATCAGTTTCACAATCGTGCGCTGCTCCGGCAGGCGCTCACCCATAAATCCTTTGCCCATGAGCACCAGAGTGCTGATCCATCTGGCAATGAGCGGCTTGAGTTTCTGGGCGATGCAGTGCTGGAACTGGTCATTACGCACATACTGATGGAACGTTTTCCTGCCTATGATGAGGGAACGCTCTCAACGTTACGGGCGGACATTGTCAATAAAGAGGGTATTGCCCATATCGCCAAGACATTAAATCTGGGTCAGTATATCTTTCTTGGCCGTGGAGAAGAGGGCAGCAAAGGCAGAACAAAAAAATCAATTCTGGCAAATGCCTACGAAGCGCTGATTGCTGCCGTGTATTACGACGGCGGGTATCAGAACGCGTTTCAATTGATTGAGCGGCATTTTTCACACCGCATTGAGGAGCTAAAAGCAAAGGGTTTATTGCGTGATTATAAGACACGGCTGCAGGAGTATTGCCAATCAGTTTTAAAAGCGATGCCGGAGTATGTTATGGTCAGGGCAGAAGGGCCTGATCATGAAAAATTATTTGACGTCTATGTAACCATCAATGGTATTCGGTATGAAGCAGGCAGAGGAAGAAATAAAAAAGCTGCCGAACAGGAAGCAGCACGAAAGACACTGAATACATTACACGGTAAAACAAATGACGACATTGGGAAAGCGGGTAACCATGTGCGGCAATAGTCGAAAAAGTAAACATGCCGAAATACGGGATAAGAAAAATTCCCGGCACATTATTTAATGCCGCCAAACAGGGCGAAAATACCGTATTTGAAAAAACAGTCCACGTCCCTGAACCCTATTTTCTCCAGTATCTGCAACTGGTCTAAAAGAGGGCTTGGCTGATTATCCGGTTTTGATTTGTAGAAATCAGGCAGGCCGTCATGCTTTCCCACATCTTCAGCACGTCCCCTTTTTATTAAGGTTTCATTCATCCACTGCCGCCACATCGCAAACTGCCACTGTTCGGTTCGCGCTGATGTAGGCTGCACCACATCATAATTGATAAACAGGCCATCATGATTTAAAATGAGATAGATTTTAAAATAGAGCTTGGCTTTGCCGATTGCATCAAGATGATGGATGGCATTTGCAGAAAAGATGCAATCATAGGTGGATCGGTCATCTTCATTGTCGATGAATTCTTCAAAACTCGTGTGTATATATACGATATTTTTTTGGTCATGCAAGTTGCCTTTTGCCCGCTCAATCATATCTGCGGAACCGTCCATGAGCACATAGTGGTGACCGGGATAAACATCAATAAATCGTCGGGTGATGGTCCCATCCCCGCATCCCAAATCAAGGATTCGTAAATTACTCCTGCCGGCAAAGTGGCAGTTAAACAGGGTCAGGAAGAGCTTTATGGACCGTTCGCGCTCGACAATAATCACCTCAGCAGCATTCATATAGTATTCGATAAGGGCTTTACTGTCGGGTGAAAGCCATGTATTAAGGGGCTGGTTCATAATTCATTGCAATTGCCGGTAATCATCATATAGTGTGCATTTATTCTTTAGCATACTCTGGGAAAAGATAAAAGGTAAAGTCGTTGCCGTTAGAGGCTGAGAAACCCCGCCTTTTCGGCGGGGAGGAATCAGCACGGGATGAACGGTCAAATATAATTGCCGGGATGCCCCACGCTGTGCGCGGGAGCATCCCGTTGCGATGCATACGCAGGTTATTGTTTGCTATGAACCGTATAAAACCTATTATCGCGATTGTTGGGCGTCCGAATGTGGGAAAATCCACCCTTTTCAATGCCATTGCCCGACGCAGAAAGGCTATTATTGATGACATGCCGGGAGTGACCAGAGATCGCAACTATACGACGGTGGACTGGAATGGCCGGGCGTTTATTCTCGTTGACACGGGCGGTTTTGAAATTGATGCAGGCAGCGATATAGCTCGTCTTATCCGCGAACAGACACAGATGGCAATCGAGGAAGCGGATGCCATTATTTTTTTGATGGATGGCCGGGAAGGGATCCAGCCGACGGATTGTGATATAACAAGAATGTTACAAAAGACCAGCAAGCCAGTATTTTACACAATCAATAAAGTCGAAAGTGCTGCAATTGAACAGAATGCTGTTGAATTTTATCAGTTGGGCGTGGCGCGACTATATACTATTTCAGCAAAAAACAGAACCGGGATAAACGATCTCATAGAGGACGTGATTACCAGCACTCAGGAAGCACCACCGGTCATGGAGGATAGTGATGCAGAAACTGTAATTTCAGTCATCGGCCGTCCCAATGTTGGGAAATCTTCCTTTGTCAACAAAATTCTCGGCTATGAGCGCCTGTTGGTAAGTGATCAGCCCGGAACCACTCGCGATGCCATTGATACGGTGTTCCGGTATAAAAATAAAAACATACGGATTATTGATACCGCCGGTATTCGTCGCAAGAGTCGGGTGAGTCAGCGGGTTGAACAGTATTGCATCATGGAAGCGTTGAATGCCATCAGGCGTTCAACGCTCTGTCTTTTTTTGATTGACGCGGTGCATGGAGTAACGGATCAGGATCAGAAGCTCGCTGCGGAAATCTATGAAATGAAGCGGGCGTGTGTGGTGGTGGTCAACAAGTGGGACTTGATTGTAAAAGATACAACCACCCATGATAACTATGTTCGTGCCGTTTATAACCGACTGCCGTTTCTTGACTTTGCGCCGGTTATTTGTGTTTCTGCGCGAACCGGGCTGCGCGTGCGAAATGTCCTGGATCTTGTTGAGAGGGTCGAAAAAACCTATAAACAGACGGTGGGCACCGGGGAGTTTAATAGGGTGCTTAAATCAATTATTGCTCGCAATCCAATGCCGCGTTATCGGGGAAAAAATATCAAGCTCTATTATGGGACGCAGGTAGGCATTGCACCGCCTTCTTTTGTGCTCTTTACCAATGCCCCAAAGCAGATACCGGAGCATTACCAACGATACCTGGAGCGCGGAATCAGGGAACAATTTGATTTTTCAGGGACGCCTATACGGCTCCTGTTTAAGGAGAGGCCCGCAAGACGAATCCTGTCACGATGATTTATCATGCAGGCTTTTTAAATGATAGATAAGCGCTTCGAGACCAAGTACATAACTGTGTTCTCTAAAACCGGAAATCACGCCAATAACCACATCGGAAATCATAGATGTCCGTCTAAACTCCTCACGTTTATAAATATTAGAGAGATGAACTTCCACGGCCGGCAGCCCAACCGCCAAGAGCGCATCCCGCAGTGCTATACTGGTATGGGTGTATGCAGCAGGGTTTATAATAATTCCGTCAAAATTGCCCAGCGCGCGATGTATTTCTGCAATGATTTCTCCCTCCGCATTTGCCTGCATAATTTTTACTGCAACATGTTGCTTCTGCGCGTGCAGCATAATTCGCTCATTAATTTCTTCAAGCGTCCGTGTTCCATATTGATCAGGCTCGCGCTTCCCCAAGAGATTTAAATTGGGACCATGAATAATTAATATTTTCATTTTTGCCTCGAAAGTGAAAGGTTCATAGGTAAACCATGATAAACGGCAAAGGACATTTATTCTAATAAATTTGTTCAAATGCGCTCAGTAACGTTTGCGCAGCTACTTCCTGGATAAAAACCTCGCCGATGCGTTTCATGAGAACCATCCGTATGGTGCCGGATGCGCGCTTTTTATCCTTCTGCATCGCACCGAGATATTCGGAAGGCGTAAAATCAGGGAGACGTGTCACGTGTCCCGCTGCTTCAAGCAACGCACTGAGTTGCCGACACTCATCTTGCGTGGTATATCCACAGACCGCCGAGAGCTTTGCTGCCGCCGCCATTCCCAGTGCAACCGCTTCACCATGGCGGTATGTGCTGTAGTTCGTAAGGGTCTCAATTGCATGGCCTATCGTATGACCAAAGTTAAGGATAGCTCTTATACCGCGTTCGCGCTCGTCCTGTGAAGTGATCGCTGCCTTTATGGCGCAACAGGTCTTTATTATGGTCGGCAGTACCGTTTGGTCACGATCCAGCACTTTAGCAATATTATTCTGCAGGTAGGCAAAAAACTCCCTATCATGAATAACCCCGTATTTTATTACCTCTGCTAAACCGGAGCGAAAATCCTCAAGATCAAGGGTTTTGAGTACCAACGGGTCAATGAGCACAATGCGGGGCTGGTAAAAGGAACCAACCAAATTTTTCCCTTGCGGCAAATTTACCCCCGTTTTGCCGCCCACGCTGCTGTCAACCTGGGCAAGGAGCGTGGTCGGAATGTGCACCAGAGGAAGACCGCGCAAAAACGTGGCAGCGGCAAAACCCGCCAGATCGCCCACGACGCCACCGCCAAGGGCGATAATAGGGGAGTTCCGGTCAAGATCAAAACTGACTAATTGGCGGTAAATCTGTTCTAAGTACTCAAGCGTTTTATACTGCTCTCCATCAGGGATCGTTATAACATCAACATGAAACAATGCACTCTCAAGACTTTTTGTCACAACCGATACATAGAGCGGACCCACGGTGGTGTTGGTTATGACAACGGCATTCTTTCCCACATGTTGGGAAAAAATAATGTCGCCAATCTCGTCCAGGAGGCCGGCCTGTATGAGGATACGGTAGCTTCTATCTTGGAGATTAACGCGAACCGAGTCCATTATTAACAATAAATAGGTTCACAAAAGGGGATGAGAGCACAAATAAACAGGTAATTCAATAAAACAAAAATAAAAATCATCACCTTTTTGGCTTGTTCGCCCCTCGTCTTCAACCTTTTTAAAATTCCTTTATTTGTTTTAAATATGTTGTATAGTTTCTCTTTGTTTCTTTCAGGCTGTCTCCACCAAATTTCTCAAGGAGTGCCCGTGCAAGCTCAAAGCATACCATGGCCTCACCAATAATCGCTGCCGAGGGAACGCGGCAGATATCAGCGCGTTCCACCGTTGCGGTTACCGCCTTTTTTGAAATAATATCAACCGAGCGTAACGGGCTATAAAGGGTTGCAATAGGTTTCATTGCAGCACGCAGCACAATATGTTCACCGTTGGAAATTCCCCCTTCAATGCCGCCAGCATTATTGCTCTTGCGATAAAATCCTCTGTTTTTTGCAAAATGAATTTCGTCATGGACCTTGGAACCAGGCATGCGTGCGGCAGCGAATCCGCTGCCCACTTCAACCGCCTTGATTGCGGGGATGCTCATTAAGGCCTGCGCAAGTCTGCCATCAAGTCTTTGATCCCAGTGGCTGTAACTGCCAAGCCCTGCAGGAACGCCGTGTGCAACGACTTCAAAAACACCTCCCAGACTGTTGCCGCTTGCCCGTGCCCGGTCAATGATTTTTATCATTTTTTGTTCGGCGATCGGACAAGGGCATCGCAGCACTGAAGCTTCAGCCTTCTTATACAGATCCGATAACGATTTTCCTGCTATGTTCGCTTTGATGTCTTTGATTTGCAAAACATAACTGAACACTTGGATATTAAACTCCGTGAGCAACTTTCTGCAGACGCTGCCCATTGCAACCCGCGCTGCCGTTTCACGGGCACTCGCCCGCTCCAGAACATTCCTGACATCGTAATGGTTATATTTAAGCACGCCAGCCAAATCCGCATGACCCGGACGCGGATTTGTTATCGGCTCGATTGCCAGATCGTCACGGGGCTCTGTTGACATCAGATCCTGCCAGTTAATCCAGTCGCGATTCTTAATAAGTATGCTAATAGGAGAACCAAGCGTTTTGCCGAAGCGCACCCCCGATGTAATTTCAGCCTCATCATGCTCTATTTCCATGCGTTTGCCTCGACCATAACCGATTTGCCGGCGTGCCAGGTCACGGTTAATGTCAGCAGGCAATAGAGCGAGACCCGCTGGAATTCCCTCTATGATGGTTGTTAGACAATATCCGTGCGATTCACCGGCAGTGAGAAAACGCAGCATGAAAAGTATCCTTTCGTAAGCAGTGTACTGTTTTATTCATTGTATATTCATATCATGAGTTAAAAAAAAAGCACAGAGATTTGAAAGCCACGTCTCTGTGCTTTATCGTTCTGAATAATTTTTTGGCGCCTTAGTATCCGTAAATAAAGAAATTTGTTACCGGAGGATTCACATAAATACAGCCCTTGTCATTGATTACCCACACCCGTGCTATGCCAAAGCCGCTTGCTGCCGGCGCCTTTACCAGAACTTTAACGGGGCTCCAGAACAAGACTTCGGCTTTAACCCACGTCGACACATCTGATGTGCCAAAATAAACACCTGCCGGTACCTTTGTGCCATTAAAATCTGCTACCTGATTCTCGGATGGCTCTGTCAATCCGAAATTAATTCCAAAGATATTAACAATCGTTCCTTTTCCCCCGTAAAATGGAATATTGACCAGCACCATGGGACAGGTGGGATACATTTTGAAATTAATATTATCCTTGCCCTCGGAGGCCAGATCAACAACCCGTGAAGAGGGGAAGGATAAATATCCCGGGGTGTTCACGGTAACCGTATAAATATCAGACTCCAACCCCAGGAAACTATAATATCCAGACGAATTGGTATTGGCAGTGAACGTGGTGTTACTCGAAGACGTGGTGAGTTCTAAGCTCACATCTTTTAACGGCATGTTCAATAAATTAGTAACAGTGCCGCTGATAAACAATCCCTTGACCGCTCTAAAATTTACATCAGTTATATCCGCATTGCGAATGGTAACGGAAACCGCAGGGGGCTCAAAACCATATCCCGAGTATTGGGGTTTCACCGCATAGTTTCCGTCAATAACACCAAGCAGAACATAGAAGCCGGTCGCATCTGTTTGGGTCGTTTGAACAATCTGATTTGTTGTTGAATTGATAAGGTTTATGGCAACATCTTTGAGCGGTGTTGAGCCTTCAAGCACATAACCCGAAATATTTGTACCAATAGCGGCAACAAAATCCACATCGAAGACGTTTGCCGAGGCAATGGTGATCGTTTTTGATTGAGGGTTAAAGTCATAAGAACCCAGTGAAGGCGTTATGGTATATGTGCCGCTTTGAAGTTCAACGAATGAATAGGCGCCAGCTTCGTTGGTTTGTGTTTGTAAAGAGATATGCTGAGGGCCCCCGGTCATATTGATAGCAACTCCCTGCAATCCCTGCCCATTAATATTACTAACTTTTCCAGAAATTTGAAACCCCAGCGAACCGGTAAAGTCTATGGCGGTTTTATTTTTATCTGCATCTGTGGAAGAAATGGTAACTTCCTGAAATGGCGGCGTGAACCCATAGCCTTCATAGAACGGCGTAATAGTAAACGTATCAAAACCAAGACCCGTGAATTTATAAAAACCGGTCCCGTCGGTCAGGGTAATTTTCTCGGAGCTTTTTAATCCATCTAAAGTGATAGATACCCCCGATATTGGCAGTCCATTTTTATCACGTATGGTTCCCGAAATACTAAATCCGCTGAATGCCTCAAAATGAGCGTTATTTACATCCTGATCTTTGATGGTAACGGTTAAGGTTTCAGGGTTAAAGATATAACCCTGACGCTCCGGAATAATCTTGTAGCTTCCATTTTCAAGTCCGGCAAATTCATAAAATCCTCCGGGATCAGTAAGCGTAACTTTCTCTTCTTCCAAAGTATCACCTGTTAAGGTTATTTTAACTGCCTGTAAAGGGGTTTTCTGAATGACGTCGCCAACCTCCTCTACTAAGCTGACTTTTCCCTTAATCCGGATTCCATCATAGAATGCATAGACATTATTATCACTTGCTCCTACATACACAGTGTGCCTCTCGTCGTTTCCAATTGCGGGAGAAGAGATTACAGATGCCGCAAGAGGAGGTGCATCGGCGGGCGGATACTGCCAGATTATTGTGGTGCCGGGCTCGGGGCGGTCTGCACTGAGGCAGTAAAATCTGCCCCCATTGGTTCCCACATAAATAAACTTTGAGCCGCTGATTGCTGGAGACGATTCGATTCTTTGCCCGTCAAGGGACTGGGCAAAATATAATTGTCCATCTTGGTTGATGCGATACAAAACCGCACCTGAGCCGACAAAAAACGTATTATCTTCAAGAACAGCAGGGGTGGTATAAATGTCGTTGCTGCTCAGGTTAAGTTTCCAGTTGGGACCTATTGTCTGGCTCTGGTTAAAAGGCACACCGTTAAAATTAAAATTATATATTTGGTATTTGTATTCACTTAAGCATGACGAGCTGTTGTAATATGTGGTAAAATTGGTAAACAGAATTGAATGATTTGAGATTATTGCCGGAGAAGCATACACGCCCCCGCACAGTAAATCATAAGACCAAAGAACAGCACCGCTTTGTAAATCAAGTGTATAGAAGACCGGGGGTACGGTTGTCCCGATATAAACCTGTGCGTACACGGTATCAATTGCCGGGGATGAAGTCATAATCATCCCAATATCGGTTTTCCATTTGAGCGTGCCATCAGGGTTGACTGCATAGACTTTTCCATCAGCACAGCCAAAAAGAATCGTACCGTCAGGATCAATGGTGGGCGAACTTGCTATTGCTCCCGGGCCGTCGGTCAGGAATCTCCATTTATATGTCCACGTAGTTCCATCATCAGGGTTGATGGCCCTTGTATCAAAGGCATATAAATAGCCATCGTATGAGCCAATATAAACAGTGCCGTTTTGATCAATTGCAGGTGATGACCATTCAATAGGGCCTCCAGTCGTGTATTTCCATGCAATGACCCCGGTTTCCCCATCAATAGCATAAACGTTGTTATCAGCGGAACCAATGTAAACTATCCCATTTTCATCAATCGCTGGAGAAGAGGTAACCGGTCCAGCAGTATTAACCACCCATTTCAGCTTACCTACCTGTGTTCCAAAATTGGTCGTTTTGCCTGTGTGCCGCAGATCATGGTGAAACATCGGCCAAGGCGCATGGGTATTAAGCTGGCATATTGCAAAAGCAGGGGTTAGCATAGTTAATGCAGTTACCAGAAAACATGCTTTTCTAAAAGTGGGCATGACTATTTCTCCTGTGGATTTCGTGTGGTTGAGACACGCTTTTTTAATTTTCTCCCGAAATAGTTTCCGCGGTAACCCCCTGATTTGCCCGTTGGTTCAACACCTGGCTGGCGTCTTTGAAAAAATCATCCATTAAGACCTTAACCCCCTGTTTGACTGCCTTGTCAAACATCACTTTTGGGTGGGTGTCAGAAAAAGCAAAGTAACTGCATGGTGTATATTCAATTTCCGCGCGGTTTGACCACAGAACATCGCCAGTTCTCACGTCCTGGGCATAAATTCGCACCTGCACCACCGCAGATCGTTTTGCCTTTTTGGGGCGCTGGCCTGCCATCCATCCCGACAGCGCGCCAATGCCAGCACCTTCAAGCGCATAATTATTTTTGTTGGTATATTCTGATTTCACCGGTCGGGTAATAAGCCCTGAAGAAAGAGATGATCTCGTATGCGTGGTGCTGTTGGTAATCTGGCTGCCAATGCCATAGCCGATCCCGGTGCCAATCAGAACGTCTTCTATTCCCTCCAGGTCGCTTTCATACCCGTATGCGCCGGTGGTTCCGAACAGGGTGTCTTTCACGCCATCCAATAACACTGGTACAAATCCTCGGTAGAAGGGATTCAGCGTGCCAACATCTTTGTAACCGTATTCCAGGATCCTGCCCCTAATGATCATATCAACGCCCAGCGCCTGTCCCAGTTCCATCACGATATCCTTTGATAAACCGATGGTGACGCCCTGAAGTGCCGGGGTTGAAGAGTCTGCGCGCTGTCGCTTGGTTTGAAATTTTATAATATTTCGTAATTCCTGCTGCATGGTTGGACTGTGCTCATAATTGGCTAATTCATGTTGCGGACTGCCCATCTTGTTTGATTCGTCTTCTTCCTGTATTGTTCCATATAGTAAATAATTATCCTTTATTGGCCTGATGAGACTATAGTCAACCAAAAGAGTGTTGACATCTTCCTGCACAGCCACCGAAATTCCGTGGGCAGTAAGCTGATCAGCAATTTCTTCCTGAATTCTTATGTTGCCACCCCAGGCATTGGCTTGCATAAAATCCTGTTGCTGTGAGTAATCAGCAAAAGGAAATATAGCAACCTTCCTGAGGCAAGGAACCTTCACCGGGTTTGGGCATGCAGAATATATAACGTTCGCGGTGGGCTTCGGCGAGATAGTTTCTTTCCATAACCCGCCCCTGATGCATCCTGAAAACAGCATCAGGATTAAGAGTGCCAGACAAACAGCAGAATTTTTATTCATGTGAACCTCCATGATGTTATTTCCTTTTGTTCATTGCCTATCGCTGGTCATTTTGGAAGATATGAGCGGCTGGTTTACTGTGCTGACTGTAAGGAACACCAGCAGTTCGGTAAGTAAATCTTCATTGCGCGTCTTTTTAAAAAAGTAGCCGAATAACGGTATATCAGCAAAGAAAGGAACTTTATTGACAATTTTTGTCTGGGTGGTTTCGTAAATTCCCCCGATGACAATTGTTTTGCCGTTTTCTACAATCAGGTCTGTCTCGACCTCGCGCACATCAATACCCGGTTCGTCATTCGCGCCGGTTTGCGCCGATTTCTGGTTTTTCGTTACATAAACGTGGAGGTTTATCGTGTTTGCCGGAGAAATTCGCGGTGTTACCTTGAGTTCAAGCACTGCGTCCTTAAATTCGGTTGAGGTAACACCCTGCTCGCTTAATTTCAGATAGGGGAGGGCTACCCCCTGTTTTATGCGCGCTTCTTTATTGTCAAGGCTTAGAACTTTGGGGCTGGAGACAATTTTTATCTTTTCGTCTTTTTCTAACGCAGAGAGCTGCACATCAAGCTGCAACGAGTTTGTTACGTAGCCGAAATTAATACCTCCGCCAGAGCCGGCGCCGATGGCTGCAGGAAGGTTTACCACCGCCCCGCGTCCCGCAGCACCTGAAATAGATATATCAGCGCCCCCTTGGGCAGCCCCGCCGTCTTTGCTGGTGTTGTAAAAAGATCCCCATATTACTCCCAGCTCTTTCACATAGCTGGGATTTGATTGCACGATGCGCGCTTCAATAAGCACCTGCGGGGTGGGGACATCCTGTTCTCTGATCAACTGTTTTATACGGTTTACTTTTTCCGGTACATCAGTGATGGTTACTGAATTAGTGTGTTCGAAAGAGTTAATACTGCCCCGTTTTTCAGTCAGAATTTTTAAATCTTTGATATATTTCTCGATCTCTTTCGCTTTGACATAATTTATAGAAACGGTATCCATGACCAAATCCTGGAAAGCCGTCTTCTCCATTTTGTCTTTCTGTGTTTTGAGAATTTGCTCAAGGGTGTCTATGCGGATAATATTGCCCGCAACAATTTTGCCCAAATTGTTGCTCTCAAGAATTATGTCCAGAGCTTGGTCCCAGGGAATATCTTCCATTTTTAACGTTACCTTTCCCGAAACTTTGTCACTGGTGATGATATTAAATCCGCTTACATCGGAAATAAGACGAAAAATGTTTTTTATGTCAGCATCCTTAAAATCAAGAGAGATTTTTTGCCCGGTGTACGTCGTGTCGCTGGCTTTTTCTTTTACACTTTCGGCTGGCCCTTCCTCGGTTGCAGTCAGTTGTTCTGTTTCCTGCATTTTTTTCTGTACCGTCATTTTTTTAGCATCATCGCCCGGAGAAGAGCTGCCTTTTGGGGCGGCGGGTGATTTCTCATGTGAAATATTTTGCGTTGCGGCAAGTAATGGTAAAGCAGGTTTTGGCGACTCGTCGCCATATTGTTGCTCCTGAATGGGCGGCTGTGCCGCTGGTCTATCAGGACTAATCCGAGAATGCTCAATCGTCACAAGTAACTGATTATTTTTCCGTGAAATCTTATACGGTGGCACTTCTGGCGTGGTAAAATCAATGACACATCTCACCCGATCGTCTGTTGCACCAATTCTGATGCCACCTATGCAAGCTTCCTCAATTTGCATGAGGGAACCAGAGACAGCTTTGGCAGTTGCTGGAAAGTCTATTGCCAGTCGTGCGGGGTTTTTGAGCACCAACGGATAATACTGGTTAATCTCCTGCGCCGCAATAAATTCAATCTTTATTCCATCTGAAGCACGGGAAATGGTTATGTCTTTCAGGATGTTGCGCGCGGAAGACTGCGCGGTTGCACCGGCAATACCGATATCATGTTGTTCGGGCTTCGGTGTCGGTTTTGCGGGTGTCAATTGTTCCGGCGTCGCCAGGAGTGGCGCGTCCTGCGCTGCACTCACAGCCGTCAATACCGTCGTGAGTTTACATAACGGAGAGCCGTCAACTATTATGACGAACGATAACGGTATAATCCATAGTAAACGCCGTAATGGTATTCGTTTCATCACTCTTCCCCTGCTTTTGATTTGCTGACAGTTAAGGTAACGGTATTAGTCTTTGCGCTGCCTGAAGCATCAACTGTTTTTTCTTCGACAACAATGCTATTCGCCGTGATCTGCCGGATAACGCCGTTGTTTTTGCCAACCAGCATACCTTGTTTAAGAATGTAACCGTAACCGGCTTTGTCTTCTACCATTGCAGCGCGCAGGTTGTCGTCCCGTATAATAATCGCTACCAGATTAAGTTCACTTAAATCGTATTTTTGGAGTGGCGTTAGATGCGAATCTTCGGAGGAGACGGACGCAGTATCGGCTTTCTGGTCTGTCATCGCTGATTCGGCAATAAGCGGCACGAACGGGTCTGGTTTACCTGCCGGATTGTAGGTGAATTCAGGAGTTGGACTTGAAGACGACTCAGGCATTGCTATTGCCTGGGGTTTCACGGGTTCGGCACCTTTGTTTGCCGGGGTTTGAGCCGGTTGAACTGCGGGCGTTGTCGGTTTCGGAGATTCCCCACGCGAACCGCAAGCAGCGGTAGCCGCCAGAACCCAGAACAGTAACAGAACGACGACGTGTTCAAAAGTGCTACGACGTCTTCTTTTTAGCCCCTTTTTTCTGTTTGGCATCGTCTTCCTTTTTTGCCTCTATAAATTTATAGGTTACCGCCTTAAATGAAGCATTGAGGGCTCTTGGATCAGCTGCTCCCTTTTTAACCGGGGCTTTCTTGTCCATGGCAATGTCAAGAATATTCACGATACGCGGCAACTTAGAAATTCGGTCAAAAAATACGCCCAGATCATGATATTGACCGACGATTTTCATTTCCACCGGTATCTGCGCATAAAAATTTTCCGGTACTTCAGCTTTCGGCTGGAAGAGCATAATTTCGAGACCGCTTTCGCCCGCGAGATTGGAAATGTTGGTTAACAGACTGGGAATTTCTCTGGTGTTCGGAAGCAAGGCCAGAGCATCCTTGAACTGTGCCTCGAGGGTTGCCAGCTCTTTTTCAAACTTGGGGAGGTCGGCAACCACCCTTCTCAGCTCCAGCAGTTCCTTCTGCAGTTTTGCCAGTTCGGCCTCTTTGTTATTAATGACTTGAAGATTAGGGATGAAGCTCAGATAAACATACATACCGACCATTATAATAACAAGCACAGCAAGGATGAGAATTTTTTGTGTTTTGGGAAGTTTTACTATCGTATCAGCAGTAATGCGGGGCATACAATACTCCCATTATTTACCCGTATAGGTTATTTGACACTTAAGGGAAAATTTTTTCAGTGGCATCCGCATTCCTTTCGGCTCTTCGGTGCTGATTTTTTCCAGATCCACACTTTTGAAATAGGGCGACTTTTCTAAGTTAACCATATAGCGTGAAATTGATTGATTATCAAAAGCATAGCCCTCAAGGTTTACGTTCATTCCGGTCTGTTTTATTCCCAACAGCCAAAGCCTGCCGGGTAAATTCACTGCCAGCTCATCTAACATGTGCACTGGACCGGTTTTGTTTTTTTGTAGCGTCTTTATGATATCCATTTTCTTCAACAACGCTTCTTTTTTTTCTTTAAACCCCTTAATCTTTTCCACTGTTGCCTGTTGTCTTTTGATTTCTTGAGCAGTTGTCGCAATCGCATGGTCAAGCCCGCTTATTTTGATGTTGATAACCAAAAAAGAAATAAGAATGCCGACCGCTACGGGAAGACAGGCGAGTCCTGCAATGATCGCATGCGTAATGATCTGCTGCTTTTTCCTCTGCGCACGGTATGGCAATAAGTTAATTTTAATCATCAGTCGTTTAAACTCCTGAGGGCAAGCCCCACGCCAACTGCTGCTGCAGGTGCAAGTGCTTTAAGATATGCACTGTCGAACATATTTTCGTTGTATTTAATCACTTTAAACGGGTCGAGAAATTCAATCGGGACGTTTATCTTCTTTGCTAAATTTTCCTCAAAACCATGTACCTGTGAACTACCCCCGCACAAATAAATATGATGAAGTTCGCCATAAGTGGAAGAGGTAAAAAAGTCAAGCGACCTTTGTACTTCAGCGGCTATGTTTGCTGAAGTCTTTTGGAATATTTCTTCCATGACATGAGGTGCAACACCCTCTATCTGTTCGCCGCACTTGAGCTTTTCCGCTTCTTCATAACTGATAGAAAGGTGCTTTTGAATTTCTTCAGTTATCTGATTGCCCCCCATAAAAATATCCCGGGTGAACTGGGAGACGCCATTTTTGATAATGTTGATATTGGTTACGCTTGCGCCTACATCAATGATGACAGCCGTCGTGCCTTCTTCAGGCGTGTAATTGAGATTAAACATATTTTCAAGGGCAAAAACATCTATGTCAACAATTGCCGCCTTGACCCCGGCGTTCTGCAAAACAGTCACATAATCGTTGAGCAAGACTTTTTTAGCCGCTACCAGCATGACGTTCATTTGTTTGCTTTTATCTTCACACGGTCCCATGATTTGAAAATCGAGATTTACTTCTTCCAAAGAAAAGGGGATATACTGCTCAGCTTCAAACGGGAGGGTTTGCTCCAGTTCATCTTCGGTCATGAGGGCGGTCGTTATTTTTTTTATAATGACAGGATGGCCAGAAACGGAAATGGCAGCGTTTTTGTTTTTTATATGGTAGTGTTGAAAAAGGTTTTTAATAGCCTGCTCTAATAATTCTGCGTGTATAATGGTGCCGTTAAGAATTGTGTCTCGGGGCAGTTTTGCAATGCCAATATTTTTAAGATGATACTCATTTTTTATCTTATCAAGTTCGACCAGTTTTACTGAACTCGTTCCAATGTCGAGCCCGACAACATTTTGTGGTCCAAAAAATAGCATTAGTTGGTAAACCTCGTCATCACGTGTAAATTCTTCATGGTAATATTGGCAAGAAAAATACCGTGCATGCTAATAATTGTCAAGCGTTATATCAAGTGATTACGAAACAATAAATATGTAAACTATTAATGATATTTAAATAGCTATAGAAATTATGGAGGAAAATAAATAATTATTTATGCTTTTTTTTAAGTTCATAAATCAATTCATCTTCCTTCGCAAGCCCGAGTTCATCACGGGCCAAATCTTCCAAATATTTATAATCGCTCTTTAATTTATCTATCTGCCTTTTGAGAGCAAGGTTTTCTGCCTGTAATTGTTCGTTTTGTTTTTCCAAGTTTTTTAATTCCTCCTTGATTTTTGTCATATGAAGAGCTTCTCTTTGTCCAAAGATAACAAGAACGAGAACAAAAGTCAGGAGAATGGCACATAGGATAATAAATAATTTTTTATTAAGCATAAATTTTAATAATTCCTTTCTTTAAACAAAAAACATGCCTATATTTTACCGAATCTAAAATTGTTGTTCTTATGCAATAAAATATAGCTAAATCAAATAGTTAGTTCTTTTTACCGCATCATGCCATGATCACATCAATGCATAAGTGCTGCAGGGAGAACTATCATAAGCGTACATATATGTACGGTAATAATTATGAAAAAAGGTGCTTGTAAGCAACCGCGGCAAAAAAATGGGCAGCGTCACATTTTGAAAAAGTGTGCGCTGCCCATTGAGCATTACAAGATTACGCGAAACCAGTACTCGAATCCCATCCGTCAGCGTTCAATAATAAGAGCATGTCCCATGCCTCCGCCGATGCAAAGCGTTGCAAGTCCCCGGCGGGCGTTAATGCGTTTCATTTGATACAGTAAAGTCACCAGAATACGGGCACCGCTTGCGCCAATAGGATGTCCCAAAGAAATTGCGCCCCCATTATGGTTTACTCTCGCAGGATCAATGCCCAGTTCCCTGATGCAACACAGCGCCTGAGAAGCAAAGGCCTCGTTCAATTCCCAATAATCAATATCTTTTATGCTCAACCCGGCTTTTTTGAGCACCTTGTGAACGGCAGGAATAGGCCCCATACCCATATATGCCGGATCAACACCACCTGATGCATACGCAACGATGGTAGCCAGCGGCGTTTTTCCCATTAACCGTGCCTGTTCATCCGACATAACAACCACCGCAGCCGCACCATCATTTATGCCTGAGGCATTGCCGGCAGTAACGGTTCCATCTGATTTAAAAGCTGGCCGCAGTTTGGAAAGTGTTTCCGGCGTCGTTCCAAATGTGGGATATTCATCGGTATCAAACAGTACCGGGGCCCCTTTCTTCTGGGGAATTTCAACCGGAACGATTTCATCTTTAAATAATCCTGATTTAATGGCATGCTCTGCTTTGTTTTCGCTTTCTGCAGCAAATTTGTCCTGTTCCTCTCGCGAGATGTTAAATTTGGCCGCAATGTTTTCGGCCGTGATACCCATATGATAGTTATTAAATTTTTCCCAAACACCATCATAAACCATACAATCCACGAGCGTACCATTATTCATGCGATAACCCCATCGTGCCCCGGGCAGTGCATATGGGGTAATGCTCATGTTTTCCTGACCACCGGCGATTACTATGTCGTTATCACCGGCTTTAATGCTCTGTGCTGCAAGTGCAACAGCCTTCAGGCCAGATGCGCATACCTTATTAATGGTGAAGGCCGGCACTTCCTTGGGTATCCCGGCTTTCATGGCTGCCTGACGAGCCGGATTTTGTCCTTGGGCAGTTGTCAGGACGTTCCCAAAAATAACCTCATCAATCTGTTCCGGGTTTATTTGCGCGCGCCGAATGACTTCTTTAATTGCCACGGCGCCAAGATCAGATGCCGGAATATCTCTTAATGCTCCGCCAAATCGTCCGACCGGTGTCCTCGCTGCACTGACTATTACCGCATTCTTCATGATCATCCTCCTGTCTGCTGTTTATATAAATAAAAGGGGTTTATAAATGTTTTTTAAGATAAGTCAAGGCAATATTTAATACGACGTTCCCCAACATTTATATTATTCTGTGGTGCATGGCGCAGCGGGGATTTTTCTTCGTCACTCCAAGTAGATTTTTTGACTCGTTCACGTCCCCGTCACTGTAGAAATCCCGCACCGCGCAGGCAGCTCAAGGCGCCTTCAATCCTGAAGCTGTTCTGGGTTCTGGTGGATCAACAGATAACTGGCGCGGGCGTGAAAGAAGGATGACACACTGGTGTGGTGGCTGGAGAATACGCTCCTGCGCGTCACAGATGAAATGACCGCATTCCGTGCCGGCTCAATTCCTCTTCGACTGCCGATTGCCAAATTTTTTATGGTATGTTTTAGAGAAGGTCCTGAATATGGAAAAACTTGCCATAAATTATCCCTCCCATTCATAGTAATTCCATCAGAACACAAGAAGCGCAGTGAGTAAGCAGTGTAACATAACAAACGAGCGTGTAACGTTTATTGAAGACGCAACTTGGCCCCATCACGCTGTTGAGGGTTTGCTTGTTGATTATCCTTGCATTATCCTGTTTAATTTTTTATGTTAAAGAACATAATAATCCAATTTCTCGAAAGAATCCCAAAACCCACAAAAATTGACAAATACTACGCACAAGGAGAGAGCCATGTCTGATGAAATTATACTGACCGATGCAAACTTTGAAGATGAGGTGTTGAAATCAGAGCTTCCGGTTCTGGTTGATTTTTGGGCAGACTGGTGCGGCCCGTGTAAAATGCTGGCACCAACAATTGCGGAGCTTGCTACTGAGTATAAAGGGAGAGCAAAAATATGCAAGCTCAATGTTGATCAACATCCTGCCGTTGCTGAAAAATACGGCATCAGGAGTATTCCGACGCTTATTTTTTTTGAGAACGGCCAGATTGTAGACCAGGCTGTCGGCGTGCAATCAAAAAATAATTTAGTAAAATTGCTCAGCAAAAAATTGGGGTAATGGGCCTCATTTGACGGTGCACCCTTTAAGCTGACCCGCCGCCACCCCGCTTATTCCAGTTGTGCGCACCGGGACTGGCATGCGCGTATCAGGCCCAAGGGGCCGGTGAGCATCATGTTGCCGGCCGGTGCGGCAAAAATAACAGGAAGACCGGTCAGCGCCATCTTTTGGCGATGTGGACCTGTTACTACTATCTGCTGATATGACACCGACCCGGGGTTCAAATAGAGCACGCCATGACCGCCGTCGAGGAAGACGTCGCGGGCGGTGATATCCCGCTGACAGAAACGAGTAATCAAATCCCGCAGTTTTTCGGGCGAGAGCATTGCAGTATGATGTTCAAGCAGCGCTTCAATCTTACCGTCTTTAACCAGCACAGACAGGGTGTGATCATTCCCAACATTAACAATAACTGACGAAGTGCTATACTCCTCAATACACCCCAGCACCGCACAAAAAGCGGTATCCATTACCAAAATTTTTCCTGAAAACTCCTTTCGCAGATGCTTTACAAGCGATGTCATGCGGGTAAAAAATGGCGGCACTTCATCGGCCCAGTAAGCACAACGGGCCGGCGTATTGTCCTCTCGCAGGCGTTGCGCGATGACCTCAAAACGAAATTCCCGATCCGATTTTCCTGTTGCCGAAACACCATGATCCTGCACTGCCACTGCAATGATTTCAACATTCAGATCCTCGGCAAAGTTTGACAGGAACTGGCGCAAGAGAGGAAAATCAACTTCTTTTATGAAAAGCTGCATGCCATTAAAATCATGGGGCGGAGATCCGATGTGAATTCCCAGACTTTTCACCCGCTCAAGATTATCTCTGACCGATGCCGCCGCTTCCGCCTCCATGAAAACCTGGAACCCTTTTTTGATATGCCGTATCAATGCCCCGGTAATGTGACCACCGCCGATGGTGGAGCCGGAAATATATAAATCCTGTGTGCAATGCTCAATCATTTTACTATAAAAAGCTGTTGGTGACGGAAGTATTAGCGAAATACAGTTTTCAATGTTTTGGGCTGGATCGTAAAGGAGAATGTCCTGGGTTCCCTGGCCGATGTCAATGGCAAGAATTTTTTGTCGGGCGCGATTGGTGCCAGTCATACGGGCAGTCCTTTTGCGTATCGAGGGTGTTGCAGGACTTGGTTTAGAAAAGGCATGACGCTTTCAGGGTTGCCCAGGTTGATTGTTGCAATGGTCGCCGCGGGGTTCAGTTCGCGCAGTTTTTTTTCAGGTGCGGTCATGTCGGCGCTGTTATCACGAATATTATGAATGATGACGTGAGCTTTTTTCAAAGCATACAGCCTGCTGGGTTTCAGCGCCTGCAACTCCCCGCCGTAAATAAAGAATGCGAGGTCAGGATCAACATAGGTGAGAATGCTATTTCCTTCTATCAGCACCCCGGCGCAATCAACCAGCAGGGAACAGGCCCGTTCCATAGATTCTATAAGGTTGTGTTCCGGCGTTCGTACCCACACCACCTGTTTTGCACCACTGCGTTTGAGTCGGCAGGTGTCTTTTCCTGGCACCATAATAACCTCATCGTCGCAGGTGACGGCAGTAAAAAAATCTTCTATAGTGATTTTAATAGCTGCAAAATTTTTGAGCAAGGGCAGGAGGGACTCGGCAAGCAACGTTTTTCCAATGCCGGACTGCGCACCGGAAACGGTAACAATATATTTTCGGCTTAGACAGGAAACAAGGGACATATAGCGTGGTTGATTCTTTTAAACATACAGGTGCAAGGATAAGGCGGGGATTTATCCGCACCCTCCACGTGCATAAAATAGGTTATCCTCCGATAGCCGACATGTTGCGTGCGCATTTTTTAAAAACCGGCTCTGCCGCATGGTGTTGTCGTGGTTTTGAAAGAATTGCATCTGTTATGATGTGTTCCAACTCCTGGTTGCTACAACCATTACGCAAGGGGGGCTTGAGGTCAATTTCGGCATCGGAAAAAAGGCATGTGCGTAATTTGCCGTCGGCGGTCAGACGGAGGCGGTTGCATGTTGCACAGAAGTGGCTGCTGATAGAACTAATAAACCCCAGTTTGCCCGGCGCACCCGGAAAAGCAAACATCTGCGCAGGGCCTGCCCCATTGTTGTCCTGGATACTGACGAGGCGCCCGAGAGGGCTAATTCTTTTTTTGATTTCAGCGGTGGAGACAAAACGGTCTTTACACCAGCCATTTTCGTTACCGATGGGCATGTATTCAATGAATCTGACATGTACGGCATGTTCCTGAGAAAGACGGGCAAAGTCAATAATTTCATCGTCATTTATGCCGCGTATTACGACCATGTTTATTTTAAGAGGCGAGAACCCGGCTTTATTGGCTGTTTTGATTCCCTCGAGCACCTGATTAATGTCGCCGCCTCTGGTTATCATCTCATATTTTTCAGGGTTAAGTGTGTCAAGGCTGATATTAAGCCGTTTGAGACCTGCTCTGCGCAGTGCTACCGCGGCTGAAGCGAGGAGAATGCCGTTGGTGGTCATCGAAAGGTCTGTGATGCCCTCAAGGCCGGCAAGATCAGCAATAAACGCAACCAGACCTTTTCGTACCAGCGGTTCGCCTCCGGTAATTCTTATCTTTGAAATCCCTTTAGCGGCTACAATCCGGGCAATTCTTAAGAGCTCTTCATAACGCAAAATATCGTTATGCCCGATACGCGAAATTCCCTCCTGGGGCATACAGTAAATACATCTCAGATTACAGCGGTCGGTTATGGAGATTCGCAAATAGTTAATGTGGCGATTATAAGAATCAACAAGTTTTATCATAATAATTCGAAAGCATTTAAGAAATAAAAAAACCCTGACCCGAGCGGAAGGAAATCAGGGAATTATCGGTTGCTCTCCTTTCCGTTCAGGGAGGTTGAGCCGTTTCCAGCAAAACCCTGTCGGCCATTACCCATGGAATACATATTCTTTAGGGCTAATGACTCGGAGATCTAAGTTAAAGATAAAATAATATGGAGCAGGTTGTCAAGTGTTACAAACCATGAAATTTTTTGTCGTTTGATATTGCGATCGGAGCATGGTTTTCTTATACCCCACCACTATAGTTTTTGGCGGCGGTCCCTATCCCGGCACCGTAAGTATCTTTGCCCTCTGTGCAAGGACGGCGGTGTTGCGGCGCAGAAACCAGTCCAGTGCTTGCGCGTTGATTTGCCCGTGGTACCCGTGCGTTTGCGTATTCATACCCGGCGCACCTGAATTGTCGGATACAACGTTATGGACCGTCCTGTCAAAAGAGACTCGGGTGAGCAGATAAAGAAAACAAAGCTAACCGAGTATGATTTTTCTAAATAAATCCTGCTCGTTGTCGCATGTGTCTCTCTGTTCATAGCATAGCAGATAGACAGCCTGAGGACTTTTATTTTGGAAAGCATGTGTTACGTTTGCTTCAATTCGAAAAAGTACGGGACGATCACCTGGGATCAATGCTTCTTTTCGTTCACCACTGCTATTATCTTCAAATACCGCCAAGGTAGGTCCTGCTAAAACGAGTGTGTATTCTACCGTCCGAAGATGATAATGATTGCCACGTATTGTGCCCGGCAGGAGAAGGGGAAGATGGACATTGCGGAGCGTGCGATGTTCAAGTTCCTCGTTTGGGATAGGCCAGACGACCCAGCCGCGCTCATCTTCTTTTACGGGTATTGTAATGTGCTTTACTTTTTCCATGGAAATGACACCGCTGATGGGGAATTAATGTTGTTGGGGTGTTTGCGTAATAACTCTTCCCGATGTTAAATAATCTTTTAAATGACGGGCAAAACTACCCTGTCTGATGGTGAATATCTGTTGCATTTCTGTAATATCGCACGTGCTTCCGCCTGTAAAAGCAGAGACCAGCCCTTTTGCATTATACGCGTCATTCGTAATAAAATCAAAGCAGGCGGCACAGAACTTTGCCAGAGCCGGTGGAATAAATACAAAGTTGACGTTTCTGCCCATGCAACGCGAAAAAAGATCTCGTAGTTCAAGGAACGTATATTCTTCTACGCCCGCAACTTCAATAATGCGCCGGGACGCCTGTGAATTTTCAAGCGCGTCGGCGATGCACCAGGCGAGATCTTCGGGGAGTATTGGGCGGACTTTTTCCTCCCGTTTCATGAACATGGGTGCCCAGCCTGTCCGTTTCAGTCTATTGCCCAGTACCATGGACAAATCAGTGGCGAGAGTCGTAATTCTGAAGATGGTATAGTCAATACCACTGACAGACAGCAAATCTTCAACAAGTTTTTTTATCCTGCCGTGTTCAAAATTGCCAAACTTGGCCAGTCCCCAGTAACTGGAAAATATATATTTTTTAACGCCTTCCTCTTGGGCGAGTTTGATAAGCGACAAATTGCCTTCATAGTCGTTGTCCCATAACGTGGATACTCTACGCTCTTTGAGAATTCTGGTGCTGAAGGTGCTGATAATGGTGTCCACCCCTGTTACGGCGCCAGCAAGCGAGGCACGGTTTTGCACATCCCCTTGGACAATTTCAATGCTGTGCGCAGGCAACCGCGAGGTATCAGCGCCGTTTCTCACCAAACAGCGGACCCGTTTACCCCGTCGGCATAGTTCATCAACGATTGCTCCGCCAAGGTAACCGGTTGCACCAACGGTAAGTATCATGGTCGGTTTTTTCGGAAATTGTAACAAATGGAGAAAAACTCAATAACGAGGAAAAACGTTATAAACATCATGACCCAGAAGATTCATATCACAGGTATGAATAAATAAAAAAATAATTTTTGCATGCAAGTAAATAACCTGCAACGGCATTTTTATTGACAAAGAGGGAAGATTTTTTGTAAACATCTGAGGTAATTGCAAAAGTACGCAACAGAGATCATTGCCACGCTGCGCTCGCCAAGACAAATGGCGTCTATTCATTCACTGTGAGGAGTATTGGCACGGAGCAATTTCAGTATGTTTGACTTTTGCAATTTCCTTATCTAAAATATGTTCTACCCATGGCCAGGGCGGAACAATGGATACAGTCTTATCAGGTAGCCGCCCTTCAAGATACGTACCGTCAAAAGCTGTCATTGATTAACGAAAGGAGATTCTACTATGGCAACCAAGAAAGCTACATCACCGTTTCTTCCGTTTATGGAGAAACACGCAAAGGCCCTTAACATGAACCTTAAGGATTTAACTGTTGCGGCTCTTCGCTCTTTGTTTGGTCATGTCTATTATATCTGGCGTACCTTCAAGCCGGCGTTGGGCGAGGAGGATGGCCTTAAGTATTATGGCAATGTGTGGGCAGCGTTGGCGCATATGTCGTTTCAGGGCGCGATGCAAAAATTTGGTTTAAAAGAGGTGAAGGATCTGCCCACCTTTGGCAGGATTGTGGAAGATTGTTTTATCGGTGTTCCGGCCCTGTACGTGACCCGAAGAAGCACGAAGAACGAGCATGTTGGCCATGTTTTATGGTGTGCTAATCCCGCCTATGGCCCTGCGGACAACACCTATAAGCGACACGATTACTACCGACAGGAAGTTTATTTGACCTATGTATATCTCTGGGCATTGATTGAAGATGCAAAAAAAGCGGGGTTGAAAGAGGATATTCTCGTTGAACTTCCCTCAGGCAGATGCCGCGATGGAGCAGCCTGCGCCTGTCAAATCGTGCTGCGTACCCGGGATGCCGACCCGGCACGGCCGTTACCAGAAGTAGAAAATCGCTTTATTGACCTTGAAATCGGAGAACAAGAGCCGGTCATGTACATACTGAAAAAACAGAAGCGAACCCTTGAAGAACAAGGCCCCAGTTCTTTCCTCGGCTTCTTTGCGGTGGATTATCTTGCCTGGCAGCAGCTCAATACTTATGTAAAAGGAAAAGCGCTGGATATATATTTAAAGCTGTGGCAAACATTTCCGCCCCTGTGGGTAAAAGATGCCAAGATTGATCTTGAAATCGGTAAAGCCAAGACCGCGCGGGAGATTGCCGAGATAATTTGCTACTGTCAGAAGAAAAAATATGTCGGCTATGCGATTGCAGCGGCTGACGCGAAGCATGCGACGCTGGTCGCCTCTATGGATCCGTTTGTTGAAGTGGGGGCAATGCTCCAGGCACCCGCCGGCTATAATCAGGCTCTGGCAAAAATGGATCAGGACTTTGTCAACAACGTTCTTAAAGAGAGCAAAGCTGATAAAGTCGCAACCGCTACCTTTACCTCCCAAATAGCGAAGGGAGCGAAGAACAGTGAAATCACCATCAAGATGAAGTAAATCCGCTGGAAATACGAATGGGCTCATAACACATGAGCCCATTCGTTAATGGCTGGTAAGATAACACTACGGAGCGGAGGGGACAATGGAGGGTCGATATCCGATGGATAGGGGCATGAGAATTTTGGGCGGATTTGTGCTGATTATGCTTGGCTTGAATATATTGCAGTTGTCGGCAATCAGCAGAATCGTTGCGGTTATAGTGGGAACGTATGGATTCATAACCGGCCTCATTAATTTTTGCCCTATTCTCATGGGAATCAACAAGGAGAAAGAAAAGAAGCGAAAGAAAACACACAGTAAACAGGTGGTACCGGTGACGACACTGAAAGGATTGCAATTTTTTGCCGGTTTTTCTGATGAAGACATTGAAAACATTCTTCAAAGGTGCGCGTTAAAAGAATACCCGCCCGCAACGAACATTGTGAAAGAAGGGAAGCGAACCCAGAAGACTCTGTATATCATCTACTCTGGAAAATGCACCGTCCTTAAAACGCTTTCTGAAATGGGCAGCAAAACAATCAAAACCATTGCAGACGGGGACGTGTTCGGCGAGCTATCTGACAATCCCCCGTGCTTTTCTATTAGGAGTATTGATACGGCTACCATATTGGAACTTGAAGAGGAACCATTTCGTTCGCTTATCCTGCATAATCCACGACTGACAAATAAAATTTATGAAAAATTATTTCCTGTCATGAGTATGTATATGTGGGCGTTGAATGAGCAGGTTAATTATCTCGGAAACTGGGTCTTGCAGGGCAGGGTACAATCGCCAACGATTTAAAGAAACCTCTGATAATTCACATTCTGTCTCTCCCGCGCCGGTGGGAGTCCAGGGATTTCAATACAGTATAGATTCCCGTTTTCGCGCGATTGACACTTTCGGAGAAACCATTACGGTTAGTTCATAATTAGCCAGCGGGCAAAGCACGGATCTATCAGCAGGGCAGATGGTGGCAGATAGTGGTGTGATAGTCAAAGGGGTTTCTTGGATCAAGCCTGATATGATTTTTAAATCCCTGCTCCCGCTCTTTTATTAATGGCTTTTGTTGCGCACGCCTGATGATTTCTGTTAAAGATTCCTTATAAATATTGCCCAGAATCGCGCGGTGAAACTCACACGGCCGCACATAACCTTTTGGTGTGATGTTATAGCGGTTGCGGCAGAACAGGGCAATTCCTTCCTGTTTATCTTTTTCACTTACCTTATGCAGATCTGTAACAACCGATCCTCCAGCCATTTTAAGCTTCAGCAATTTTTCATATACCCGCTCCAACTCTCTCTGCTCCGGCAGAATATCAGTATTTTCTTTGGCTCTTCCAACAGGAATCAACCCGTTAAAATGCACGATGGCATTATGGTCTGCCGCAAGTTTTATAATATCGTCAATCTGGGGGAGCATTCCTTTCCAGAGGGTGACAATAATTTCCTTTGGCACATCCCGGGCGCGCTCCATTGTCTGTATAAGACTTTTAAATGCGCCGTTAAAACCTCGGTATGCATCATGGGTTTCCCCAATACCGTCAAGGCCAAAAACCAGAATGGATTTATGCCTGATTTGTGATAGCTGTTCATCAGAAATCGGATAGCCGGAGGTGGTAATAAATATTAGAAAATCCTTTCCAGCTTCAGCCACCATTGCCGGCAGGTCTTGGTGGAGGAACGGCTCACCGCCGGAAAATATCAGGCAGTCAAACAGCCCGCGCGCTTCCCTAATTATCCGGCGCACTGTTTCAATCGATAGCTCCCCTTTTTGGGGAAAGTCACCATAACAGTGCTTGCATTTGTAGAGGCACTTGCCGGTTATCTCAATCTCAAGAAATCGTGCATTCATTGTCCGTCGCTCATTGCGTATATGCTTTTTTTTATATCATATATTGTTAGTTTTCGACATATGAGAGGTTTTCGCCAAAAGAAAAAAGTTGAAAACATAGAGCAAATGCGTTACGTTTCATGGGCAATGGAACGGTGCGAACATGTAGTTTTTTTGAGATAGCATTAATCATCAGCGGAGGAAGCATGGGAAAGATTAGCAGACAGCAGTCGAGCAGAAGAAAAAAACGCAAAAAGAAGGTCAAAAGAATCGGCCGGGGCAAGAGGAGATAACAAGACAACGTGTTTTTGCAAAACTACTGGCTGGCGTATTTTCTCAATTATTACCTACGGTGCCGAACGGTTGGCAAACGAATCCCTATTCTGGCAGGCTTTAAAATCACTCAGAAATGCAATTTAACGTGTCGGCATTGCCCGTTTTGGAAAAAACCCGAGCAGATAACGCTTTCATTTAAAAAAGTAGTAGCTATTTTGCAGTCTCTAAGAGAATCCGGCATTCGGATTATTATTTTTGAGGGGGGCGAGCCGTTACTCTGGAAAGATGGCCGATATACCCTTCACGATGTGGTGCAGGAAGCAAGAAAAAATTTTTTCAGTGTCGGTGTTGTGACCAATGGGACATTCCCCCTCGATGTCCCATCAGATGTCCTCTGGGTGAGCATTGACGGCCTACATGAAACAAACAGGCAGATTCGGGGAAGCATCTTCCAACAGGTCGTGCACCATATAGAAACATCCCGCCATGCTAATTTACTGGTAAATATCACCATAAACACAGTGAATCACAAGGAAATCCCCGCCCTGATCAAATATTTTACCGGAAAGGTGCGTGGTTTTACTATCCAGTTTCATTATCCCTATGACGGCGACCAGGAGCTCTGTTTAACAGGGGCTAATAGGGGAGCAGTGCTACAGGAGTTGCTCAACCTGAAGCGCAAAGGATACCCTGTTTTAGACTCATATGATTGCTTGAAAGTTCTACAGAACAATAGCTGGCGCTGCCAGGACTGGATGATTGCCAATGTAGAGCCAGACGGGCACGTCAACAGGGGCTGCTATGTTAAAAACCGCGCTGCGGTGGATTGTGCAGTATGCGGATTTGCGGCTCACGCAGAAATTTCCCGGGCATTTCAGCTCAAACTGGCCCCATTCCTTGCCGGAGTAAAAATTTTCAGGTATCGAAACCTTGGACGGCAGAACGCATTCGGATCAGCGTCATAAACAATCGCTGCTGCTTCATGCCTGTTGTGGCCCCTGTGCCACGCATGTTGTCGAGCTCCTTTTGCATGACTATGCGGTGACCATCTATTTCTATAATCCTAATATTCAACCGGAAGCGGAATATTTGAAACGCCTCGCAGCTATCGAACAGTACTGCTTGGTTACAGGTGTGACTCTTCTGAAGGCGCCTTATGACAGTGTTAACTGGGCGGAGGCGACAGCCGGTTTGCAAAATGAGCCGGAAGGCGGCAAACGCTGTGAGCAGTGTTTTTCTCTGCGCCTTGAAAAAACAGCCTGTTTCGCGCGGGAAAACGGTTTTGCCGTTTTTGCCACGACCCTGTCCATTAGCCCGCACAAAGATGCAACGATTATTAACAGAGCTGGTAATCTCGCTGCGAAGAAAGCAAAAGTACAATTCTTGGAAGCTGATTTTAAAAAGGGTGATGGATACCGCAAGAGTTGTGAGATGAGTAAAAAACTTGGACTGTATCGTCAGAATTATTGCGGGTGTTTGTATAGTAAACGGTGAGTTGGTGAATAGGCTAAGAGGTGAAAAGGTTAAAAGGTATAAAGCGAAAAGTAAAAAATCATCCCTAACCCCGAAACCCTATATCCGAATCCCAATATATCATGAGGTGAACAGTTGAAGCAGGCGTTTGAGCTTATAAAGATTCCAACTCGTTCAGAAAAGCCGCGAGCCAGCGGGCTTACCATGGTGCTTGACAAGGGACTTGGGATGAACCAAGCAGAAGACCTTATGGAAGCTGCGCCCTACATTGATATTATAAAGCTTGGCTGGGGAACCTCCCGGCTATTTCCCGAGGATCTGATACGCGCAAAAGTTGCGCTTTATAAGCGTCATGATATCTGGGTTTGCACTGGGGGAACGCTTTTCGAAATCGCCCATAGCCGGGGAGTAACTGAACAATTTTTTCATCATACCGGGGAGCTTGGTTTCAACTTGGTTGAAATTTCTAACGGCAGCATCATGCTCAGTTATAAAGATAAGGCAGCAGCGATCAGACTGGCCCGCAACAGAGGATTTGAAGTTATCTCCGAGGTGGGGAAAAAGGATCCGTGTGAGGATCACAAACTTACCCTGGCGGAGCGGATTGAAGAGGCACGGCATGATCTGCAGGCCGGTGCATGTCAGGTCATCATTGAAGCGCGCGAAAGCGGCAAAGATCTCGGCATTTATGATGATACGGGCGGGGTCAAGGAGGACATGGCGCTGGAGCTGGTGCGCGCTCTGGGCGTTGAAAAAATAATGTTTGAAGCACCGGAAAAAAGTCAGCAGACATACCTCATCCTTCATTTTGGCAACGAGGTTAATCTCGGCAATATACGCAGTGATGATGTGATTCCTCTTGAAACGCTGCGGCGCGGTATCCGGGGAGATACATTTGGGAAGGTCTAAAATTGTTATCGCCCAGGAATGGTCAGGCAAAATAGGAGAAACTGACGCTCCTGTTGTGATAGACACCCTAAGAGGCTCAAGCACCATTGTGACAGCCTTGGCAAGTGGCGTAGAGGAAATCATACCGGTCAGGCAGGATGAGGAGGCTTTCAATTGGAGACGGCAGGGAAGAGTGATAGCAGGAGAATCAAACGGCGTGAAACTGGCAGGTTACGATCTGGGAAATTCACCGGTAGAACTTCTGGCGAGAGTGGAACAGAAGCCATTTAAAACAATGGCTTTCAAGACCAGCAACCTGATTCCTCTGCTCTGCGCGCTTCCCTATGCCTGGATTTGTACAAGCCTTAACATGGGGGCAATTGCAGCCCGCTTATCGGGAAGAAATGTCTGCCTTATTGCAGCAAACGGCGAACATGGGGTCAGCGAAGATCTTGCTGTTGCTGTTGCATTGCATGCACGCTTCAACGGCATCCCGTTTGATGAGTCATTAATTGCCTATTTCATTCGTGAATCTCCTGCAGCTGCACACCTCGCAGCCATCGGGTATGCTGAGGATGTCAGATTCATTGCCCGGGTCAATGTTTATGATATAATTCCTTTCTATGACGGCAAGACGATCAAAAAAGACAGCCTCAACCAGTGTTGATAAAAAACTGGTAATGATGTTATTGCAGCACGCTATTGGCCCAATTCTGAGTGTTCCATGTAATATGCTTGCCGGTATTTTGCGCGAGATAGAACGGCAACCGCTGCAGCACATTCCGGTCTGCAGAGAGGAAGAAGGCGTGGGGATCGCGGCCGGTGCGGCCCTTGCGGGGAAGCGGCCGCTGCTTCTCATGCAGAATTCTGGTCTGGGCAATTCAATTAATGCCCTCATGTCTCTTACCGTCTTCTATAAGCTGCCCCTTGTCATTCTCATGAGCCACCGGGGAGGAAAAGGGGAACCCATATCGGCACAAATCCCTATGGGGCAGGCTGCACCGCAACTGTTGAAAACGCTGGGCATACCATATCTGACTCTCAGCTCCACGCATGATCTCCCCAGACTGGGGTCGTTTGTCAGCGAAGCATTCCGTAAGAATGCGGTACATGCGGCATTTTTATCGCGGGAACTTTGGAATGAAACGGACTGATGTGATAAGAACAATAACACAATTGGAAGGGCTCATTATTTCTAATATTGGGCATCCCAGCAGAGAATTGTACGCGCTCCAGGACCGTTCGAGAAATTTCTACATGCTAGGCTCAATGGGGCTGGCAAGTTCTATAGGACTGGGTGTTGCGTTGGGACAGAAACGGCGGGTCTTCGTCATAGAGGGCGATGGCGCACTGCTCATGAATTTGGGAACCTTGGTAACGATTGCCCACCATGCGCCGCCCAATTACTGTCTGATTGTTATTGATAATAAGGCCTATGGAAGTACTGGAAACCAGCCAACCTATACCAGTAAAAAAACGCATTTAGAAAAAATTGCAAAAGGAGCGGGGAACAAAACGGTAATAACAGTTAAAACACTTTCGGCGCTCCGTTCGGTATTAAGAAAATATCAGAACCAAAGTCTCGTGATTATCGCAAAAACCGATCTGTATGCAAACAACCCGCCGATCATTCCACATTCTCCCGTGTTTATAAAAGAAAGGTTCATGAGGGAAATAACCAGAAAGAATGCATAGGTATATGTTAGAGACATTTCACGGTATGCCCTTTGGCTTCTGAGTTTGGTCGAAAAGGAGGTTTTATGAGTCATATTTTCGGTCCTGTGCCGTCGCGCCGACTTGGCTATTCTTTAGGAATTGATGCAGTGCCTTTTAAGGTGTGCACGCTTAATTGTGTCTATTGCCAAGTTGGTAGGACATCTACGAAGACGCTCGAGAGAAAACAATGGATTTCTCCGGAACCAGTTCTGGCAGAACTGCGAGAGACGCTGAAAAAAGAAGAGAAAATTGATTTTATCACGTTTTCGGGTTCCGGGGAGCCGACGCTTAATTCTTCACTTGGGGCCATGATTGGGCGCATTAAGGAGATGACGACCATCCCGGTGGCAGTGCTCACCAACGGCACCCTTTTTTATCTACCAGAAGTGCGGCGCGATGTCATGGAGGCTGATGTTGTGGCTCCCTCACTTGATGCCGTTACTCCGGAAGTCTTTGAAAAGATAAATCGTCCCCATCCAGAATTAGAGATCGAACAGATATTGAATGGATTGAAACTGCTTCGGCAAGAGTTTCAGGGACAAATATGGCTTGAAGTAATGGTGGTTAAGGGAATAAATGATTCTATTGAGGAGCTGAAAAAGATAGCGTCAGTTTTAGGCACCATAAATCCGGACAAGGTGCAGATTAACTCGGTTTTTCGACCGGCTGCCGAACAGCATATTGAATCCGCACATCTGGAATCACTGGAACTGGCAAAAGTGTTATTTGGGGAAAAGGCGGAGATCATTGAAGAATTTCGCGGCGATCGTCATACGGCGGTTGTCGATGATATTAAGAGCTCAATGATACAGCTCTTAAAAAGGCGACCGTGCACGATTGGAGACATCAGCAAAGCTCTGGGCATCCATGAGTCAGTCGCTGCGCAGTATATCAGCATGCTCATTAAGGAAGAACGAATAATAGAGACCGTTCACCAGGGAGTAAAGTTTTATCAAACCTGAGGCATTGTTCCTTTTATTAAATTAAAGAATTATTGAACAGTTTTTGCCGTACACCAACATGTTTTCTTTTATCAATTCAAAAAATATTTACGGCAAATAAAACAGCGGATTGCGCGGCTGGTTCTGTTCGCGTATCTGGAAGTGCAGGTGCGGTATCGTGGTGGTTACTCGGGAAGAATTGCCTGCCCGAGCTATTGTTTGGCCAGTTTTGACCAGAACCCCCTTTTTTACCAATAGCGACTCATTATTTGCATAAACTGTGGCGAATTTATCATCGTGCTGAATAATAATAGTATTCCCGTACCCCTTCAGCGCTGACGCAAAAATTACTGTGCCGGAATTCGCTGCAACAACATCGGCGCCGGCACGAGCTGCAATATCAATCCCGTCATTTTTAAACCCGTCACTTATCCCAAATTGCTTAATTATTTTACCCCGCAGCGGCCAGATAAACATTCCTTTGCTTAATTTGATTTCGGGCACCTGCTCGCCGTTCCCTGCGGTTGTTGCTTGCACTTGAAGTTGTTTCTTTGCTCCCGGTATGAATATTTTATCCCCGACTCGTATAAGGGAAGGATTTTTTATATTGTTGAGTTCTGCCACTTCCTGAAGGTTTGCATTATATGTCTTACAAATGCGCCACAGTGTCTCGCTTTTGGCAACAGTATGGTAGATTCCCTCAGGCTTTGTGACTGGCGCGGGCAGAGGAGGGGGGACAACGGGAGGTTTTGCGGCGCATGCAAGTGTGAAAAGAACCCCTATCCCTATCACAAGGTGAGCAACACGCGTCAACATCAGGCTTGATCTCTTCATCAGCCGAGAATTTTTTTTAATGCTTCTTCAACAGCTTGCTTCGCTGTGGTAACATGTATTATATTGGGATCGATGTCCCACGTATTTAATCCAATAACTGGTTTGCCAAGTTTCAATGCGATGGCGATTTCTGAAAGCGTTCCATAACCTCCTTCAATCGCAATGAGGGCATCGGAAGACCAGACGATCAAAATATTCCGGGCATGGCTGAGTCCCGTTATAATTTTTATGTCAATAAACGGGTTTGCTTCCCTGCCATCGGTTCCCGGCAGAATGCCCACCGTTACCCCGCCCGATTCTTTGGCGCCCCGTGCTGCACTTGCCATAATGCCACCCAGCCCGCCGCATACTAGGATTGCGCCATGGTGGGCAAGCAGTTTACCAACCTGATAAGCTAAAGCTGCTCCGGCAGATGAACAATCAGCAGCACCGATAACCCCGACCTGCATTATGCACCAGAGTTATGATGTAAAAATATAAAGTATTACTAAATATTTATAACTAAAAACCTGCCAGGCGACATTATCATAGTTTCCAGGTTTTCAGCAGCTTCATTGCTGAATAATTAGTATGGTCAGTTTTAAGCGGCGTTATGGAAATACAGTTTTGAGCTATGGCAACGAAATCTGACTGTGTCAATGGTTTATACTTTATGTTCGTCCCACCCAGCCAGTAATATTTCCCTCCACGAGGGTCAAACTTTTCGACAATGGTATTATCGTAAATACTTTTACCCTGTCTGGTAATTTTACATAAAGATATTTCTCTTCCCTTCGTATCGGGGACATTGACATTGAGAAAGGTATCAGAGGGAAGACCATGTGCGAGAATTAATTTAGCAAGTTTAACTGCAAATAATGCTGCAGGTTTGAATTTAAAATTATTCCGTGCCACCAGCGAAATCGCAAAAGCGGGCACCCCCAGAAGTGTTGCTTCAAAAGCTGCAGAAATTGTCCCTGAATACGATATATCATCACCAAGATTGCCACCCTTATTGATACCCGATACCACCAGCTTGGGTTTTGCGGGAAGCAACCTGTTAATCGCCAGATTCACGCAGTCACTGGGGGTTCCGTTAACGGCAAATTGGCGAGTCGCTTTCTTCAGAACCCGCAACGGTTTGTGCAACGTGAGCGCCCTCCCAATAGCATTTTTTTCTCTGTCTGGAGCAACCACCCATGTTTCTCCCAAATCCTTAAAATAACTTATTAAAATTTTGATTCCTGGAGAATCTAATCCATCATCATTAGTTAAAAGTATAATCATATTAATATAAAAAATTAAAATATAAATTAAAATATTATTTATAATAAAAAAATGAGATTTTTTTTATCGCAAAGAATGGTTGATTTTTTGTTTAAAGTTGGTTAGATTTATTACGGGTTCCCACCCATACTATCAGTGTAGGGATTTACCCCCTTAAACAATTCTGGTGGGGCCATCTGTCATTTTGAGAAATATAGGAACATTAAAAATAAGTCAATGAAAAAACAAATAATTATAATCAAACTCTGAGTATCTATTCGGAGAATGATATGGAAATATATATAGCTGAAAACGCATTCTTAGGAATGATTTTAGCATCGGTTGAGACCTTTCATCGCGAATGCATGGGGCTGTTGGTGGGTATCAAAAAAGAAACCGGCGGTTTTCTCCTGCAGCACGCCATTCCGTTTCAAACGGCAACGCGGCGTAACGTAGAGGTATATCCAAGCTACCGCGTGCAGAAACGCTTACAAAAGGCACTTGCTAATTTTTCGCATATGGAATTAATCGGGGATTTCCATTCCCATCCCTCATGGGGAGATCTGAAATATGACACCGTTCCCAGCAAATGCGATCTTGAGCATATGAGTGTCGGCAACATCTATACTATCATCAGCATATACGGAGCAAGAAAGAAACAGCAGTGGAAATATAATAAAGATGGCACGATTTCCGGAAGTGTGAACGGCTATTATTTAAAAGTGGGTGCATGGTATCTTGACGAGGCTGACGGAAAACATCGGATGGCAAGTATTCGCTGCCCGTTTGCTCTGGATCTTAAAGTATAGCACCATAAAAGGGTTGCACTATTTAAGCAGCGTCTCTTTGTTCTGGTAGTCTCATTGCAGAGGTGCTTCAGCAATACACATCGTTGCGCCTCTCCGCTCCAGGTCGTCCTTACCCCGATTCTACTGCTGAATCCGATATTCACTGATTTTGCTCAGCAGCGCAGGGTAGCTTATTTCGAGAATCTTTGCCGCACGGCTCTTATTCCCCCGGGTTCTTTCCAGCGCTTTGCGGATGAGCTTTTCCTCCACTATTTTTTCCATTTTTTTTATGGAATATTCTGGGGTATATTCATTGCCTTCCTCGGTTCCATATTTTCGTATGTGTTCGGGCAAATCCTGTTCGTTGAGGGTTACATTATCGGTCATAACCATGCTTCGCTCAATGACATTTTCAAGCTCGCGTACGTTGCCCGGCCAGTGGTAATGCGCAAGAATTTTTAAAGCGCCCGGGGTAATTCCTTTAATATGCAATCCGCAGGTGTCATTATATTTTTGTATAAAATGAGTTACCAGGAGCGGGATGTCGCTGGATCGCTCACGCAGAGGAGGAATGTGAACCGATACTACATTGAGGCGGTAAAAAAGATCTTCGCGAAAGGTTCCCTGTGAAACTTCATGGGCCAGATCTTTTGCCGTTGCGGCGATAATCCGCACGTCAATATGAATGGGCTGCTGTTCACCGAGACGGCGTATCTCGCCCTCCTGAAGCACCCGCAGCAACTTTACTTGCAGTGCCGGTGAGATTTCCCCGATCTCGTCAAGGAAAATACTCCCTTCATCCGCTTCCTCAAACAGACCTTTCCGGTTTGAGACAGCACCGGTAAATGCTCCTCTCTTATACCCAAACAACTCGCTTTCCAGTAGCGACTCAGGGATTGCACTGCAATTGATGGTGAGCAGCATCTGATTACTCCGCGGACTATTAAAATGGAGGGCTTTTGCCACCAACTCCTTTCCCGTGCCGCTTTCGCCGGTAATGAGCACCGGTGTTTTATGCTGGGCAAGTTTTTTGATGGTTTCACAGAGCGATATGATTTGAGGGCTTTTACCAATGATATTATGGAAGTTGTACTTTTTTTCTATTTCCTGTCTGAGCACCCGATTTTCCCGGCGCAGCCGTTCCCGCTCTTCGGCTTTTTTCAGCGTCAACATGATCTCCGGCGGCTTAAACGGCTTTGAGATATAATCGTAAGCACCGAGCTGCATAGTTTCAATGGCAAGGTCAATGGTGCCATACGCGGACATGGTAATAATTGTTGAACCCTGGTTCTTGCCTTGTATTTGTTTGAGGAACTCGAGGCCATCCATATGCGGCATCCGAATGTCACAGAGAATAATATCGAACATATGCTCTTCAAGAAGCTGAAGGCCTGCAAAACCGTCTGCAGCAAGCCATACATCGTAACCCTCTTTGCCCAGTAACGATTTGAGAAAATGGCGCATATTTTCTTCATCATCTATGACCAGTATCCGTTTATTATTCATAACCACTCCTGAATTATCGTGAGGCGCGCGGCAAAAGAATGCTAAAACACGCTCCTTTACCTGGTTCGCTGGACACCGTAATGGTTCCCCCCATCGCATTCACAATGCGCTGAACATTAGAAAGTCCCAGACCGGTGCCTTTTCCGGGTTCCTTTGTCGTGAAAAAGGGATCGAAAATCTTCTCCACAATATCAGGGCTGATACCGATTCCGCTGTCCGTTACGCTCAAGGCGATATATTCCCTGTCAGCGACTTTTTCCACCGCCGTTTTATATATCAGACGCCCTCCCTGCGGCATTGCATCAACGGCATTAAGCGCGAGGTTGATCAGGACCTGTCTGATCTGCTTTTCATCGGCCAGAATGGGTGGAAGATCCGGGTCGCATTCAAAGGTGGCTATTATGTTTTGAAATTTTTTCTGAAACGAAACCAGTGCATATGTGTCCTCGATAATGCGATTCAGGTTGAGTGGTGCAATGTGGTCAGCAGAGGGCCGGGCAAAATCAAGAAGATTTTTAATAATGTTATTGATACGTTCGGTTTCAGCATTCATTCTCTGCAGGCAATCATTTTTTTCCTCCTCACTGAGCTGGTGGGTGAGGAACAGTTGAATATACCCAAGAAGTATGCCGATTGGGTTGCCAATTTCATGAGCAATTCCCGCGGCTAATCGGCCTACAGAGGCGAGCTTTTCGGACTGAATGATTTCCTGCTGCGCCTGCTGGAGCTGTCGATTTTTTTCCTCGAGACGGCGAACCTGTTCGAACACCTTTTGTTTTTCCTCGTTCAATCGTTCAGCCATCCGGCAGAGTGAACCTGACAGGTAGCCAATTTCATTGCGGTCATCTAAAAACCCTGTGGCGTCAAGCTCTCCTTGGGCAATCTGCTCGGTTAACCTGGTTATTTTATGCAATGGTTTCACCAGATATCGGGAAAGCAGCCAGGTGCTGAAAATAAGCAAAATTGCAGCATCGAATAGGATATAGGTTATCAGCAATGTTCTTGATTGTGCAATCTGGCGCTCAGCCTCTGCAAGGGAGAAAACAACTTTAAGAACAGCAATCGGCGCCATTTCATGGTTTGGTATTGAACCGACAATAATAAGCTGTTTTTGGCCGTTTGCTGCTGGACGTATTTTTTTAATCGGCTCGGTCATTCTGAGTGCCTGTGTAACATCCGTGTCCGCGAGGGTTTGGCCCATGGTATCTTGCTCGGTGGTTGCAACAATACGCTGTTCCCGGTCTGCAACGCATATTTGTATGATGCCCGTGTTCATTGCGAGAACGGTAACCAACGGTTGCAGTGCCGAAGCCTGGGACGGTGAAGGAAGCAGCGAAGGCGTTGCAGTTACCAGGTGGGCAAGGACGTTTCTGATTGAAAAAAAAACAGCTTCACCAGCGTTCACACGCTGTTTCATGATTTCCTGCCCGTGGATCCGCACAACAGCAAAACTTATGAGCAATACGGCAACCAACAGGAGCAGGAACATATTCCAGAAAATCGTGGTTCTGACACTGGGTTGCATACGTTCGAAAATTGGTATGAATCATTCCGATCATTTATTGTCCGAGGCTCAGATACCAAGAAACAAGTGTATTGCCCCAGACTAATGCGCAAAAGGCACCGATGGATAAAAACGGGCCAAACGGTATGGCATATTTAATGTTTTTACCCCGCAGGAGTATCATTGCGAGGCCGATAATTGTGCCAATAAAGGCTCCGAGCATGAGAGAAATAAGCGCTCCCTTCCATCCCAGAAAAGCGCCAATCATCGCGAGCAGTTTGACATCTCCGGCCCCCATCCCTTCTTCCTTGCGTAACAAATAATATCCGCGTGCGACAAGATAAAGTATGCCGCCCCCGGCAATTACCCCGATCAAGGAGGATTGTGGGTCTGTCCAGGGCACAAACAGGGAACAGAGCAGGCCGATAGGAATGCCGGGCAGGCTTATGACATTGGGAATAATCTTATGATGGTAATCAATCACCGTAATCACTATGAGCGCATAGGTGAAAATGCAGGCAAGAAGAAAGGGGATTGACAGGTCGAAATAACCATACAGGAGCAGCGTCACGAGCGGCGTGAGTAACTCTATAATAAAATAATAAAAGGGTATTGGCGTGCGGCACATCCTGCATCGCCCGTTCAATAAAATATAGCTTACCAGCGGGATATTGTCATAAAACGCTAGCGGATAATTACATGCCGGGCAGTGGGAAGGCGGAGAAATAATAGATTTATGGTCAGGAATTCGGGCGATACATACATTTAGAAAACTTCCAATGGCTGCGCCTGCCAGAATCAGAAACGCGGGTATCAGCAGAGTGATCATGCACATTAATCCCCTTTATAGAAACGAGTGACTGGCAATTTCATTGTAATGTTTATCCACAAAGTTTTTAATTCGTTCAGCATCCTCAGAATTCAATTTGGTAAACTTTATTCCGATTCCTTTTGGGAAATATCCCCGGCCACCTTTTGGATTGCACCAAACTATCTTTCCCTCTGTTTGAATAAACCGGGAATCACCAGGAAGGGTAAATCGCAACTGGACAATGGTGTCGAGGGTGAACGGTTCGTCTGTTTTAACAAAAATACCGCCCCCACTAATATTAAGCAAATACGCTTTCACAAAATCGATTTCCTGTTTAAATTCAATTTCAATTTTTGTAATCGCGCGCGCATGGGCCCTTTTTTCTACAAACCCTGGAGTTGCGTTGCTTGCTTGATCCACGATTGGTTCTCCCTAATACAATACATTACGTGTCAACGTGTGGGACATCCCACCCACGGGATGACGGTTTCCATTATCGGCATAATTTTTTATTATATTATCGGGAAAAGCACGGTTGCAGGAGGGCAGTTGTGCTTGATTGGATGCGGAAAACTGGCGGAGAGAGAGGGATTCGAACCCTCGGTACACCTTTTGAGTGTACACTCGCTTAGCAGGCGAGCGCCTTCGACCAACTCGGCCATCTCTCCACAAAAAATCGAATAAATATAAAAAGGTATTTGGATAAATTACAGGGTTTGAGGTATAAAATGAATCTCATAGCGTTTGGCGGAGGGAGTAGGATTTGAACCCACGGTCCCGCTCATCACGGGACAACGGTTTTCAAGACCGCCGCCTTAAGCCACTCGGCCATCCCTCCGCACTAGTTCGCACCGTATCATTTATATCTTGAGATGTCAAGGCGTGTTTGGTCCCCGGCGCGTTCCCTAAAATATTTTATCATTTGATATCGGGAGCGCAGCGTGGTTTTTCCGCCACGCCAATATGGTGGTTTACTTTGTTCACGACCCCTGCACCTTCCGTATCCTGGCGCGAGCGCGCAACTCCCGGATCTGAACTCAGTGGTGATGCACGGGGCAGCAGAAGGTAACGTCGCCGGTTGTGTTCCCGGTGCCGAGAGTTGCGGTGTAGCAATGCATCCTCTTCGGTGGTTTCGGTTTTGATTTTCCCCTTTATCTTTATTTATTACATTTTTGTTGGACCTGCAGGAGAAATAGTATGCAAAGCGTGCGTAATAATAAATCCCAGATCTTGTATGAATTAAACAAACTGAAACGTCGCAACAAACGGTTAGAGACGACGCTCGCGCAGTTAAAAGCTGAAAATTCGCGTCTCAAACAAAGCGAAGAACTTTTTCGGGCGATTGCAAATTACAGTTGTGACTGGGAAAGCCTGGTTGATCAGGATGGGAAGATATTGTGGCTAAATGCTGCGGTGGAGAGAACAACGGGATATTCTCGTGAGGAATATATGAACCTTCCCGATCGGTTACAGCACATTGTTTGCGACGAAGATCGAAATCGAATATTACTGCATTTTAATAATGGCTTGAAACAACAAAGCGCACACGATGTTGAGTTTCGCATTAGGTGCAAGGACGGGGATGTTAAATGGGTTTCTGTTTCCTACCAGCCCATGTATCAGAATGACGGCAGTTTTCTGGGGATGCGCTCCAGCATCAGGGACATATCCAAACGGAAGCTCTTTGAGCAGCAGTTGCGCAATAGTGAAGAACGTTTTAGAGCTATTGCAGAATCCTCTCCCGATGCCATCATTATTGCAGACAGCAGGGGTGAAATTCTTTTTTGGAATAAGGCGGCTGAGGAAATTTATGGCTTTACCGCGAAAGAGATTGTCGGAAAATCTATTGAGTTGCTGCGTCCTCCGGAAAAACGCCTTCTTGACCGCAAGAATCGCCAACAGTTTCTTGCGACCGGTTATTCGGCATTTATTGGAAAAACTGTTGAAGGGTTCGCATTGAAAAAAGATGGCACCGAATTTCTTACTGAAACATCCACGTGTTCTTGGCAAGAAGGCGGGGACATAATGTTTGGCGGGATTGTGCGGGATATAACGGCACGCAAGCGGCTGGAGGAGCAATTACGGCAATCGCATGCCGCATT
>FWPV01002000.1_pt1 | contig 52115 bp, 48 predicted proteins | sample 2228371 | NCBI WGS metagenome assembly FWPV01 (sample SAMEA103939776, study PRJEB20133) | metagenome
AGAGTATTCATGGATAGAATGGAGCGTGAACTGACTTGAGGCCTAGATCCAATGGTGGGGTTTATAAGGCCAAGACTTTCGGGACTATACAGGCCCAGCAGGAACGTGAAAACCCTTATATACTGGCGAATGATTCGAGAATCTTATCCGCATGAGGGCAGGTTGGCCCTTGGCGCATGAACTGATGTTCGAACGCGTGGTGCGCGTGAGTCGGTCTCCAGCGAGACCTTGCGGAGGACTTGGATGAAAATTATCAAGAAGACTAACCCGAGAGTGTTAGGTCTCATCAGCGAGCTCAAGGCTGCTGCACGTGATAGTGGTGCAGCCATCTGGCGTGATGTGGCTGAGAGACTCGAGAAGCCAAGGCGAAACTACGCCGCGGTCAACGTGAGTAAGATCAACAGATATACAGAGGATGATGACACTGTGTTGGTTGCTGGCAAGGTCCTGGGTTCCGGAGATATCGATCACAGAGTAACTGTTGCAGCGCTTGGTTTCAGCGAACAGGCAGCATCGAAGATAACATCTGCGGGTGGTAGCTGCATAAGGATAGAGGATCTTCTGAAGCGCCATCCGAAAGGGACAGGAATAAAGATTCTGAGGTGACTGGTATGATCTTCGATGCTACAGGCCTGGCCGTGGGTCGTCTGGCCAGCATAACCGCGAAATGTCTTCTCCAGGGTGAGGAGATCAAGATAGTGAATGCTGAGAAGGCGATTATATCTGGAAGGAAGGAAGCCGTCCTCCGCGAATATCAGGAGATGCTGCAGAGAGGCACCCGAGAGAAAGGCCCCTACTTCCCGAAGCGCCCAGATCGCATCCTCAAAAGGACGGTACGAGGCATGCTTCCCTACAAGAGCAAGAGAGGAAGGAATGCGATGGCGCGCCTGAGGGTCTATGTGGGTGTCCCTTCAGATCTGAGCGGCATGGCTTTTGAGCAGCCAGATGCAGCTAAGGTGAAGCGAACTGCGAACTACGTTGAGCTTGGCGAGCTGAGCAGAATGCTCGGCGCCGAATTTTAGGGAGGGTCTTCATGAAGGTGGTCAACTCCTCAGGAAAGAAGAAGACTGCAATCGCCAGGGCAACCTTCAGAGAGGGAAAGGGCAGGATCAGAATCAACAACATGCCTATCGAGATAGTCGAGCCTGCTCTCGCCCGCTTGAAGATGATGGAGCCCATAGTTATCGCCGGGGACGTCTTCTCTAATGTTGATGTTGATGTCTCGGTCAGAGGCGGTGGCGTAATGGGTCAGGCGGATGCCGTCAGAACGGCTCTGGCGAGAGGCATAATAGAGTGGTCAGGCGATGCCGCTCTGAAGGATGCATATGCTGCGTACGATAGAAACCTCCTTGTGAACGATCACAGGCAGAAGGAGAAGAAGAAGTTTGGCGGACTTGGCGCTAGAGCGAAATACCAGAAGTCCTACAGGTGAGGTACTTTGATTCCGATAAGATGCTTCTCCTGTGGGAAGGTCATCTCCAGCGTATGGGAAGAGTACAAGGAGCGTATCAAGTCTGAGCCGCCCGGAAAGGTCATGGACGAGCTTGGGATAGAGAGGTACTGCTGCAGGCGGATGCTTCTCTCCCATGTCGAGCTCGTGGATATGCTCCAAAGGTACCAGTAGAGAACAAGGGGGTTGTAGGGTAGCCTGGTCCATCCTACAGCGTTCGGGACGCTGTGACCTGAGTTCGAATCTCAGCAACCCCATCATACTCTTCCTTTTGAGGTGGCTATTTGAAGGGCGAGAAATATACTCGATTTGAGCGAGCTAGGATAGTGGGAGCACGTGCTCTGCAGATTTTCATGGGGGCCCCAGTGTTAATAAGAACGGAATCGATAGACCCTCTCGAAATAGCTCTTGAAGAGATGAGGTTGGGTGTTATACCTATAACCGTGAAACGAGATCGCAAAAGGTAGGTGAATTGATTGGTTGAAGAAGAGGTGATAACCGTCGAGGGTGATTATGAAACTCTGATCCCCATAGACGAGTATCTTGCCGCTGGTGTTCACATTGGAACGCAGCAGAAGACCAAAGACATGATGAAGTACATTTACAGGGTGAGAACAGACGGCCTTTACGTTCTTGATGTCCAAGCTACGGACAAGCGGATAAGGCTTGCAGGCAAGTTCCTGGCGAACTACGAGCCGTCGAAGATACTTGTGGTATCGGCAAGACAGTACGGCCAGCGGCCCGCAACTATGTTCGCTAAGGCTGTAGGTGCCCGTGCGAATGTCGGGCGGTTCATACCCAATACTCTCACCAATCCATCCTTCCCGGGATACATGGAGCCTGATGTTTTGCTGGTCACCGATCCGGCTGGCGATGGCCAGGCTGTAAAAGAGGCGGTGGATATAGGAATCCCCGTCGTCGCTCTCTGCGATACCAACAACATGACCTCCAATGTGGATCTGGTCATACCGACAAACAACAAGGGCAGAAAGGCGCTGACTTTGATCTACTGGCTCCTTGCAAGACAGGTTCTACGCGAGCGCAACGAGGAGGATAGATTCAAGTACACTGTTGCCGACTTCGAGGTGGAGTTCTGAATATGCGAGCACCAGCTGCAGCCGGTATGTTCTACAAGGCAAGAGCAGATGCGCTTCTCGAGGAGTTGAATTCCGCATTTAAAGGGTTGAAGCGCGAGCCCATGCCAGTTATCGGTGCAGTTGTGCCGCATGCCGGCTACATCTATTCAGGGTCGGTCGCGGCTGAAGTATACGCAAGACTTCCACAGCGCGAGACATACGTCATAATAGGTCCAAATCACACCGGACTTGGCCTTCCCGTTGCTCTCAGCAGGGATACCTGGAAGACGCCTCTGGGCGAAATTCCAGTGGATCTCGAGCTCGCCGATGCCCTCGAGGGATCTATAATAGCGCCCGATGAAGCGGCCCACATGGAAGAGCATTCTATCGAGGTGCAGCTGCCTTTCCTACAGAGATGCTTCTCCGGCTTCAAGATCCTTCCAATATGCATGGGAATGCAGGATGAAGAGACCGCTATCGAGGTCGGAGAGGCTGTAGCCGATGCGGTTTCACGCCTTAAAAGAGATTGCACAGTGATAGCCTCCAGTGATCTCACCCATTACCTGAGACAGGAGACCGCCAGAAGCTTGGACACATCGATTTTAGAGGCCATCCTGAGAATGGATATAGATGAGCTCTACTCCAAGATCGAGATGCTCCAGTACAAGTACTATGGCCATGGCGTCTGCGGCTATGGACCTGTGGCTGCGACGATAACGGCTTCGAAGAGACTGGGAGCTACGATGGGCAAGCTTTTGCGTTACGCCACCAGTGGCGATGTCATAAAGGACTACGGCCAGGTCGTAGGCTATGGTGCTGTGATCTTCACATAGGGGGTGTGCAGCTGACAACAGCCTCGGCTCCGGGTAAGATCATACTCTTCGGGGAGCATGCTGTTGTATCAGGCGCCCCTGCGCTAGGCTCAGCGATAGATCTGCGCGCCAGGGTCACCGTCGAGGATCTCCCCGGCAGGGTTGAGATAGATCTGAAAGGGCTGGGCTTGAGGTTGGACGGATTCAGTGTAGATTCTGCAGGTCGTCTCATCTCCATCGGAAGCTCTGAGGAGGCAAAAACCGCTGCGAGATACGTCTCCGCTGTCTTAAACGCTCTAGAGGTCAAAGATATCAAGGTCACAGTTCAATCCGAGATACCGGTCGCCTCCGGTCTGGGATCGTCGGCCGCTATTGTTGTCGCAACACTCGCCGCTATCAGCCATCATCTGGGCGAGGATCTAGGCGTCAAGGAGATAGCTGCAGAGGCGCATAGGATCGAGAGAATGGTACAGGAGGGGCTCGGAAGTCCTATGGACACTGCCCTGGCGTCGTATGGCGGTTATGTCCAGCTATCAGATGGCGTTAAACCTTTGGACCTTCCTCCGCTGGAGATGGTGGTCGGCTGCACATCAATTCCGCACAACACAAAACAAGAGGTCGCTAAGGTTCAGAAGCTCAAATCGAGATATCCGGATATCGTGGAGCCGATATTCGGGGCGATAGGTGTGATAGCCAGAAGTGCTGTTGGCTTTATAGAAAGAAGGGATCTCGAGGAGATCGGCGCGCTGATGAACATCAACCACGGGCTCCTCGAGGCCATCGGCGTCGGCACTCGTGAGCTCAGCGAACTGGTTTACGCGGCGAGAGGTGCAGGCATGGCTCTCGGAGCCAAGATCACCGGCGCTGGTGGCGGTGGGTGCATGATAGCTCTTCCCGAAGAGGATTGTGCTGAGAAGACGATCACCGCGATATCTCAAGCTGGCGGTAGGGCATTCAAGATTAAAACTGCCTGCAACGGCGTGGCCATAGAGCGGTCCTGAAGGATATGTTGAAGATACTGAAGCTTGGTGGGAGCATAATCACAGATAAGAGCAGAAAGGCGACTGCGAGGATGGAACAGATATCCAGAATCGCGGAGGAGATCGCCGGCACGAAGAACCTCATAGTGGTCCATGGCGCAGGATCATTCGGGCATATCCATGCCAAGGAGTACGGTCTGCCGGAGAGATTCGATAAAGAGGGTCTGCTCAAAACGCACCTTTCTGTAAGCAGTCTAAATAGGATGGTGGTGGAGGCGCTCCATAAAGCAGGAGCCGATTCTTTGCCCGTGCATCCTCTCAGCAACACAATTCTGAGAGATGGGAGGATATCCAAGATGGAGATCGCTGTCATCGAGGAGATGCTGGCGCGCGGTCTTATACCGGTCCTTCATGGGGATGTGGCGATGGACATAAGCAGAGGCGCTGGCATCGTCTCTGGAGATCAGCTGGTCTCGTATATGGCGAAAGCTCTTGGTGCTAGCTTGGTTGCGATGGGCACAGATGTCGACGGGGTCCTTTTCGAGGGGCGCGTTCTCAGGCGCATCCATCCCGAGGATATGGCCGCGCTCGATTCACAGCTATTTCCGGCGAGAGGAGTCGACGTCACCGGGGGTATGCGGGGAAAGATCGCAGAGCTACTGGAGCTCGCCTCGATCGGAATAGACTCCCAGATATTCAACGCAGGCGCTGCCGGAAATATAAGGCGTGTGCTAGCCGGAGAGCATGTGGGCACGTTGATCACAGGGAGATAGCATGGAAACGGCGCGCAGGAAGCTTGAGCATATAAAGATATGCCTGGAGAAGGATGTAAGCTTCAAATACAATCCCTTCGAGGATCTGGTGCTCCTGCATAAGGCTCTACCAGAGATCGACGAACGTGATATAAATACGGGATGTACATTTCTCGGCAGACGGATCTCAGCGCCTCTGATGGTAAGCGCTATGACAGGCGGCCACCCGGAGACAAAAGAGATAAATGCGAATCTGGCGATCGCCGCGCAGGAGACGGGCATCGCTATCGGCGTCGGCTCTCAACGAGCTGCACTCGAGCATCCAGAGCTCGAGGTGACCTTCAAGGTCGTCAGGGATCTGGCGCCGGATGTGCCGGTGATCGGGAACATAGGCGCGGTCCAGCTGCGCAGATACGGCCCCGAGGCTCTCGAGAGGGTGGCAGAGATGCTGGATGCGGACGCTATCGCAGTCCATCTAAATTTTCTCCAGGAATCTGTTCAGCCTGAGGGCGAGAGATGCGCCAGCGGTGTTCTGGAATCCATCACAGAGGCAAAGTTCAGGCTACCCATCATAGTAAAGGAGACCGGCGCGGGGATATCGTTTGAGGATGCGAAAACGCTCGTCGACTCCGGGATCTCGATCATAGATGTAGCGGGCGCCGGTGGAACGAGCTGGTCGAGGGTCGAGGCCTACAGGGCTGAGCTCCGCGGCGATCTGGAGTCCCAGGAGATCGGGGAGCTTTTCGCCGAGTGGGGGATACCAACTCCTCTCAGCGTGATAGAGTGCCACAGGGCTGGAGCAGAGGTCATCTCCTCAGGAGGCGTGAGAAGTGGAATAGATGTGGCCAGAAGCATCGCGATCGGCGCCTCGATAGCCGGAACCGCGCTTCCGCTTCTCAGGCCCGCGACAATAGGCAGCGATGAGGTCGTGAGGGCTGTGAGGAGATTCATCAGAGCTCTGAGAATAGCGATGTTTATGACTGGTTGCAAGGATGTATCGGATCTCAGCAGGACCCCTGTGATCATAACCGGCAGGACGCGCGAGATGCTGGAGCAGAGGGGCATAGATACAAAGATTTTTTCTTCAAAAAGGCCAAAGAGAGAGATAAGATGAGCAGCATAGGAATCATGGCAGTCGGTGGATACGACGAGATCGGAAGGAACATGACTGCCATAAGAGTCGGTGATGAGATAATCATAATGGATATGGGTCTGCGCCTGGACAGGGTACAGATACATGAGGATACCGATGTTGAGTCGCTACACTCCTCTGACTTAATTGCGATGGGAGCGATACCGGACGATAGCATTCTTGATGGGGTCGCCTCCAAAGTCAAGGCGATTGTATGCACACACGGGCATCTCGATCACATAGGGGCTGTGTCAAAGCTCGCCCACAGATACAAGGCGCCGATAATAGCAACTCCGTTCACCGCTGACCTGGTGAATCAGGAGATCAAATCGGAGAGGATATTCAGGGTCAACAACGAGGTAATAAGCCTGAAGGCCGGCGATAAGTACCAGGTGACCCCCAGTATAGAGCTTGAGTTAATCAGAGTTCAGCATAGCATAGTGGACTGCGTCTTCGCCGCGCTTCACACAAAATACGGCATCATACTATACGCAAATGACTTCAAGATAGACCGGAGCCCAACGCTTGGGGAGCCGCCGGACTTCCCGAGGCTGAGACAGCTGGGAAGAGAGGGCGTGCTGGCGCTCATCACCGAGACCACAAACGCGGGTGTATCCGGCAAGACCCCTTCTGAGCAAATAGCAAAAGATCTCGTCTGGGATGTGCTGATGGGCACGGAGGAAACGAACTCTGGAATACTCGTGACGACCTTCTCGTCGCATATAGCCAGGATACGTGCCATAATCGAGGCTGCTCACAAGATGGGTCGCAAACCCGTGCTCTTGGGGAGGAGCATGGAGAAGTACTGGGGAACCGCTGTGAGAACGGGCTACGCGGAGCGCGGGAATGGTCTCTCTGTTTGCGGCAGGAGGAAGGCCGTTGACAAGGCCCTCAAGAGGATAATGGTCGAGGGGAAGGATAAGTACCTCCCGATAATGACGGGCCACCAGGGGGAGCCGGGAGCGATACTGAGCAGAATCGCCAATGGCGAGACTGAGTTCAGGGTGGAATCTGGCGATAGGGTTATATTCAGCGCCGGCGTAATTCCGCAGCCCCTCAACATGTCGAACCGTTACACAGTTGAGACGAAGCTGAAGATGAAGGGCGCCAGGATTTATGATAACGTACATGTATCTGGACATGCATGCAGGGAAGACCACTGGGAGCTTCTGCGCATGATAAACCCTGAGCACGTCATACCCAGCCACGGCAACCTCAACACCCATGGGCAGTATCTGATGCTGGCCGAGGACACCGGCTACAAGCTGGGTTACTCCATACATCTTCTCAGAAACGGCCAGGAGCTTCTTCTTGAATGAATAAGAGGTCGAATTAGCATGATATCTTCGGAGGGAGGAAGTTTAGAGGCGGAACTCAAGAGGCGTGCGAGCATGATCTCCAACGCCATAGATGAGCTTCTGCCCGTAGCCAAACCCGAGGGGCTGTATGATGCAGCAAGGCACTTATTGAGCGCTGGCGGAAAGCGGCTAAGACCATCACTGCTCCTTCTGGCGGGCGAGGCTGTGGGCTGCCAACCCACTCGTCTTGTGCCGGCTGCGGTTGCCATAGAGCTGGTCCACAACTTCACGTTGATACATGACGATATAATGGACAATGCATCGTTGAGGCGCGGAAAGCCCGCGGTCCATGTGATCTGGGGCACATCGGGAGCAATACTCGCAGGCGATACGCTCTATTCAAAGGCCTTTGAGCTGCTCTCAAGGGTGGAGGCACCGCCTGAACGCGTGCTCGCATCTATGGAGATGCTGGCGAGAACATGCACATCGATATGCGAGGGCCAGTGGCTCGATCTCGAGTTCGCGCGAGCAGAACGTGTTACAGAGAGAGAGTATTTAGAGATGATCGAGAAGAAGACGGGAGTTCTTTATGGTGCATCCGCATGGATAGGGGGAGTCCTCGGTGGAGCATCTCAGGATGTGGCGAAGGGGCTTGAGGAGTTCGGCCGGCTGACAGGCATGGGTTTTCAGATCCATGATGATATACTTGATCTGACTGTGCCCACGGATGTCCTCGGCAAGAGGCTCGGCGGCGATATCCTGGAGGGAAAGAAGACGATGATAATAATCGATGCGCTATCTAAGGGTGTAGAGCTCGAGATATTCGGAAAAGGCCAGGCGAGTCAGGAGCAGATAGATCAGGCGATATACACCTTGAGAAGAGCCGGCTCGATAGATTACGCGAGAGCCAGAGCCGAGGAGTTCGTCGAGAGGGGAAAACGGGCCCTCGATGTCCTGGAGGATTCTCCAACCAAAAGACTGCTTTTGGATCTCGCGGATTACATGATCTACAGAGGTTATTAGGTCGTGATGCAGATTCCTGTGAGGATCCCTCAATACCGTCTTTGATATAGAACACAGTTGATATAAATATTCAGCGACATGCGTAAATCGTAGAGTGCAGGTAGATGGGATTCCTCTTCTGTATCGATGGACTGTGATCGAGATCTCGCTAACAGACTCGACCCGGATCGCCTCATCAGATCGTCGCTATCTCTCGAGCCCTCATGAGCGCTTTTCTGGCATCCTCCCTCTTCAGATCGGCCCTCTTTTCATTCAAAAATCTCCTGAATCGCTCCAGAGCATCATCTGATATCCTGCCTTTTGCATTTTTAATAAGCTGCTCGTAAGTCCTGGAGGGGAAGTAGATGGATCTCGCTATCTCCAAGAGCTGATCCGCGGTCTTATCGTCCAGATAAGCGTATTCGACAGAGAGCCTGAGATTGTGGCGTATATTGACCAGCGGCTCGGAGAGCGGCTCAAGCGTCACAGGATCGAAGATCAAGGCGACCTCGTCATCTGATATCAGTTCTCCACGCATGTAGGCCTCATAGATCTCCCCCACACCCTCCATGCCGTACGCGTTCATCTCAGCTGCTCTGAGCGCTCCCATGCTGGATGCACCTATCACCTTGATGCCAAGTCGCAAGGCCTCGAGTATCTCCTTGTGAGCTACCGAGGAGTCCTGAAAGAATACGCCGTCTATCAGACAGATTATATCTGCGCCGTTCCTAGCAGCTTTAAGTACATCCCCGCGCTTGGCAGGCGGCCTGTAATCCGCTTCTAAAATAGAGCGTGCCTCGTCAAGAGGCATGCTTGGACCTAGAAAGACGACGATCTTTTGCATCTCTACACCGCTTTCCCACCCTCTCAGGATCCACAGCTGAGATCTCGAGACCCGGTACGATCACCCTGACCACGGGCACCCCGATCTCGGGGGCGGTCAGGTCCACGACTATTGCTCTTTCAAAGCCGGCCGCCTGGATACGCTCGAGCATATACCTTATGTCCTCCAAGAAATCATCGCTATCAAAAGATCTAACAGAGCTGAAGTCCTCTGTGCTCGCATACTCAAACCAGTGCTTGTTGAGGCGCTTCATTCTGTCATAGCCCATCATTCGCCTGAAGTCCGCGCCGACGGTATCCTCTCGAGCACCGTGTATCTGTGTGAGACGGCTCTGCGCAACCTCTGTGAGGGCCCTGAGCAATGCCACCTCGGGATCTGTATGCGTGCCCATTCCTGCATTCAGCAACGCCGGATCTCTGAGTCTGACATCATCAGATACCGCAGCAAACGTCGGTATCTCTATGTCGCTTGTTATGTCCCTCACGTAGACCTCGACCTCGGCGCTCTTGAACCTCTCAAGGAGGGATCCTGCGAGGCCATCTCCTTTGTATAACAACAGCGGCCCCATGCTCTTTATGTACTCCGATATCGACCATGCATCCCTCTCCACGACCTCTGCCAGACCGTGGAAGATGGCCTCCTCGAGCTGATTCCCGGATGCAAGACCTGTGGTGTTCGTCCTGAAAAGACGAGTGTATGTGGGTGGCATGGGGTGAAATACAGCATTCGCTGGGACGAGTATCTCCTCATCGCTTATGAGATCATATCCCCTCACCCAGGGGATCTCAGCATTCGGGTCGGCACCTCTCGGAAGTATCAGATCCGCCGGATTCAGAGCGTTATCGTTGAGCTCTGAGAATCTCGATACCATGAGATCCTGATCGCGAATCTCCGCGGAATACCTCTCGATGCCCTCCATTATGGCCGAGACCTTCGCCTCCGTCGGTGTGGCGCCCTTGCCGTTGTAGACGGACACAGCACCCCTCTCCGCGGTCGGTCTTATCGAAGTGAAGACGGGTATGCCTATGCGATCCAGGTTTGTTATATCTGCAACTCTTGTTATCCCGGCTGCCGGCATCTTCTTCTCAACTATCTCTAGAGTCTCCTCCGGTGGTAGAGCACGGTGTGTATCCCTCTTGTATCTCTTGAGGCAAGATCTCAGTCGCAACTCACCATCTCCTCGCCGCGGACGGCTTCAGGATCTTCTCAGCGTCCTCCCTTAGAAGCATATTGGTCAGAGCGCTGAGAGAACATAGGGTACCCCGGCCCTCGATCTCCTCGCCGGCAAGCCTTGCCACTATGCCGCCATCTGCTGATACCTCGATCTCCGCACCTATCTCGGTGAGCCTTTGAAGTATGATGTTTCCGGTAGCGCCCATCGATTTATCCATCCAGCAGTGCTTGAAGGGGCAGAGGTTGCAGTAGAGCTTGAACTGCTCCGCGCTGGCCTGCGGCACAAGACCCGCTGCAATCTCAGCCTTAACCGTCGCATAGGCCATGCAGCAGCCGAGAACTCTATTAGCTAAGATCTCATCGCCTCTAGCCAGCGTCACCCTGACATGCCCATGCTCTATCTCGTATCTGTTTTCGAGGCCGAGATCCAGCTTCTTCCTTCCTGTGTTCGGCTTGCCCTCAAGTGCTTTTCTTATGGATTCTGCCATGGAGGGAGTGATCGCAGCACCGATAGTGACAGCGCATGTTGGACAATAGGAGGGAGGGGAGGATGCTATGATATCGCCCTTCGAGTCGTAGAAGGTCGCAACTACGCCCAGGCCATCGCGCCTTATCAGCGTTCGTCCCCCCATCTCTTTTACCATATTAAGCGCGAGGACCGCAGGGGTCACCACCCGACCGTAACCGAAGAGCGATGCCACCTTCTCCACGATATCTGGCGTGCTCGTTCCGTCCCTCCTGAGCTTATCCGCCATATGAGCGGGAACGATACCTGCGTTGAGCTCGGCGTCAAGAACTGCAGGCGACCAGACTATGCCAAAACCCTCCCCCATCACCTCGCCTCTATCGTCTATGATTCTGGCGAGTATACCGGATGGGCGTTCATATGCAACTATGGATCCACCCGTAGCGCATATCTCCTCAGCAATTGCATGACATGTGCCACATGCCCCCTCCCGCGGATTGATCCTCTTTTCCACGCGCTTTACGAGATCTTCTTTGTACATAAGAATCCGACCAGTTGTTTATGCTCTATCACGATATATCTTTTTATCCCGAAGTGCTGTTTGAATACGAGACTTTGAGGTCGATAGCGATTGATTCTCATCAGAGCTCGGATTTGTGTGGATTTGCTCCTTGGGGCGTGTCCGAATAAGGATTAAGTGTTTCTGACATGCAGAAGAGGTGAATGTCAAAATTTCTGACCTCAGCGCTTATCCGAAGAGGCCCGCTCCTTGATAGCGAGAATTCAAAAGTTGATAAATACGGCATCCCGAAACATGTACATACGGTTAAGATGAACGTGCTGTGTTGAATAATTCGAGGCGATGTTGCCGCTAGATATCTATTATTATCAAAATCTTTATTCGTATGAATTGGTCCTCTGCTAGTGAATTGCTGAACATTATTCAACACAGCAGATGAACGGAATTGTTTCAAAAGTAAAGCCCAAGCTATCGATCTACGCTACTGCTTAATGATGTCATTGATCGTTAATTTAAAGAGGTCTGTCGCAGCTCTCCAGAATCTCAATGAGCCTATCTGTATCGTATTTTCTAATCAGGTTTAAGAGGCGATCCGTCTTGCTGTAGAAATTCCTTATGCTCTCGATCCTCTTCATGAGCTGAGATGCCTCCTCACCTTCATGTTCTGATAGAGCTTTATCAGCACGCTCGAGAGCGCTCATGAGTATGCCAACCTCTTTTTTTATGTGTGTCATCATCGCTTCCCTGAGAACATCCGTATCTGTAACCGAGATGTAGCGGTATTTCTTATCTCCTGGAGTGATGACCCTCTTTGCGATACCTATGCTCTCTAGCAGATTCATGTTCGTGCTCACCGTCGACTTGCTGTATCCTGTTAGATCCACAAGATCGTCCAGCGAGAGCGGATCTTCCGAGAGCATGAGAATCCCCCTCAGTACGCCCAGAGCATCGCTGTATCCCCGCATCCTTGCGATCTGAACACATGCCTCTGTAATATATCTCCTGATCTCCGCTATCGGTTCTTGGTTCATCATGCTATGCTCAACCGGAAGCGTTAAATATTTTTCGTAAAAACTGTACGTTCGATAGTATCCGTACAATCCAAAGGGTGAGGTCTATAGACAGAAAAGAGCGGCTTGGCTGCTGGATCGCCCACAATCCGGAGATTGTGATAATCTCTGCTGTTCTCCTGACATTACTCTCTATCCACTATGCCCAAGATATCGAGATGCATGGGATGAGAACAGAGGACTTCGTGGATGAGAGATCTATGCTATATCAGACCTTCGAGCACCTCTACAAGGAGCGCTTCGGCACAGAGTCGATAGTTGTACTGATCGAGGGCGATGATGTCACAACTCCTGAGGTTCTGAAGGCGATGGACAGGCTCGCTGTGCATATGGAGTCTCTGCCGGATGTCATTGCTGTTGACGGCATCTCACAGGTGGTTAAGAGCGCTGCGGAGCGTGAAATCGGCAGGAGGTACATCCCAGATGATCAGGAGCTCGTAGATTCTTTGCTATCAAAGGGAAATTCCAATCTTCTCGAACATATACTGCCTGACAAGAGGCATACGATGCTCTCTATAGGAATTCCACTATCCTTGACGGAGACTGAAAGGGAGGAGATTCTCTGGGAGACCGAGAAGGCGGTTGCTCATGCTGACTTTCCGCCGAACATAAACGTGATAGTTACGGGTGATGCAGCGCTCGGAGTTGCCATAAAGAACGAGATGTCCAAGAGCAACGCAATCCTGCTCGGCGCATCCGGGATCCTCATGATCTTTGCGCTCCTTCTGGTCTTCAGGCATGTAAACTGGCCGCTGCTACCGTTGCCGATCGTCTTTCTGGGGATCATATGGACGTTCGGCATCATGGGCTTTTTACACATCCCCATGACGATGGTATCGATGTCCGCATTCCCGATACTGATAGGCATAGGCATTGACTATGCGATACAGTTCCACAGTAGAATCGAGGAGGAGTTCTCAAAGGGTGGATCGATCAAAAGAGCGGTTGTCGAGACCGTCAGTCATACCGCGCCCGCCGTCTTGATAGCGCTAACGATAACAGCTGCTGGTTTCTTCTCGCTCTTCACATCAATCGTGCCGGCCATCAGGACTTTCGGATTTCTCTGCCTCATAGGACTCATAATGTGCTATCTTTCAGCGCTTTTTGTGGAGATAACGATACTCTACTCTGCAGAGAAGCGAAACAACAAGAGAAACAGGAATCTAGAGAGCACAGATGAAAACCCCGGCGTTGAGACCGCCATTGGCAGTGCTGTGAGATCCATTGTTGATTTTTCGCTTAAGAAGGGTGGACTAATACTGCTATTGGCCCTAGCTCTTTCCTTTGCGGGCACCTACTTGGAGTCTAACGTTCCTGTGGATACGGATTTCAAGAACTACATACCACAAGATCTTCCACCACTAGTCCAGTTCAAACACATGCACGATATATTCGGGGGTAGTGATGAGCTGAACATAATCGTTCAGGGGGATGACATAACAGATCCAACTGTAATGAAGTGGATGGATTCTTTCGGCGAGTACATAAAGAACTCCAGGCAGCAGGTGTATGATGTCACCAGCATAGCCAGCTACATCAAGATGTTAAACAACGACAACATACCTGCTAATGCAACTGCCACCCGATATCTGCTAGAGGTAATTCCGCCCGCCATGAGAAATCAGTACCTGGACGGACACGACACGGCTGTAATAGACCTCAATATCGGAGAAGCGCTTAGGGATCTCGGCGAGGAGGGTGTTGACAATCTTATACGAGAGTTGTACAAAGACATTCAGTGGTTCGGCGTGCCCCCAGGTATCCGCGTTACCATAACAGGTGAGCTAGTGGCCATGACAACGGTTCTCGATGCGCTAACCACCGGAAGATCGGAGATGACGCTCTTCGGGCTTGTGTTGATATTCTTCATACTACTATTTATATACAGAGACCTGATAAAAGCGCTCGTCCCCGTATTGCCCATGCTGGTAGTAATAGGCTGGATGGGGGGCGTTATGTATGTCACTGGAATGAAATACACTCCGCTCACAGCTACTCTTGGAGCTCTGATTCTTGGCGTTGGCTCCGAGTACTCGATACTGATGATGGAGAGGTTCTATGAGGAGCTAGCCAAATCAAACGATGCGAAGAGCGCGATGTTAAGGGCATCTGTCAGCATAGGCACAGCACTTGTCGCATCCGGACTCACCACAATCTTCGGCTTTGGAGCGCTTATAACCTCCCCATTTGTTATAACAAACAACTTCGGCGCTGTGACCGTGATGGCCGTGATATTCTCTCTGATCACTACATTTACTCTGTTTCCCGTGCTCCTCCTCGCGCTAGAGGAGAGGCGCGATAGGATTCAGAGATTTGTTCGATTCTTTGTGATCTTCAGGAAAAAATGTGCAGGTGGAGCGAATTGATGAGAAATATCTACTTAATGATGCTGTTGATCCTCGTTGCTCCTGCGATGGCTGAGAGCAACTACATACCTCCTGTCCTACAGGGGGAGAACTACTGGACGATGCATGGATCTCCCAATATCACTGCTGCGATAAGCGGCACGAACGAATTCGATAAGGGAGATACCGTCACGCTTTACGTGGATCTGATAAACTACGGCAGGTTCATGAGCTTCGAGAAGGATAAAACCCCTTCTACGCCCCTGGAGTTCGCGCTGGCGAGCCAGGAGCAGATCCTCGAGCAGGCTAAGACCACTGCTATCGGCATAATCGCAAACCTTGTATCTGATAGCGACCAGATAGATGTGAAATCCGGGGATCAAGTTGTTGAATCGCTTAAATCTGGAGAAAAGACAAGAAATCCGATAAAGTTCACCATTAAGATAGCAAAGCATGCACCAGCTGGCGTATATCCGCTAAAGCTGCACCTCAATTACGATTACCAGTACAATGTCATGGTCGACGCTAACAAGCTCGATTCTGCCACAAACAACCTCATAGGTTTCAGGGCCGCTTACTGGTACCAAAAAGCAAATCAGACTGTCATCATACCGATTGTTGTGAAGAAGAGAGCTGATTTCATCGTGACAGATGTAAAAGGTGTGTTGCATGCGGGCGCCAAGAAGGAAAGGATTGAGGTCACATACAAGAACATCGGGGAGGAGAAGGTAACCGACGCCATCGCTAGGCTCAGCATATTCACGCCGTTCTCATCCACGGACGACCAGGCATATATAGGAGATCTCGAGCCCGGAGAGGAGAGAACCGTCGTGTTTCGCCTAGATGTGGACTCAGATGCCACCCCGAAGGAGTACGGCATAAACAGCGAGATCAAGTACACAGACGTGCGGGGAGACACAGTGATATCTGAGAGCATGAAGATTCCGGTGAGTGTGGAGCCAGCAAGCCAATCGATGATGCTGCCCCTGATTGTGATCCTCCTGGTCCTCGGTGGAGCGGGTGCCTATATCTACAGAAGAAGATCAGGTAAGATGTGAGGCTCCCCGATGTTCAAGCAGTGCATAGTCGTCAGGGACGACCTAAAGCTCTCGACCGGAAAGCTCGCAGTACAGGTGGCGCATGCCTCGCTAATGGCCATGGATCTTGCAAGAAAAGATATCGTGGAGAGATGGAAAGAAGAGGGCATGAAGAAGATCGTTCTCAGATGCAGAGACGCGGACCATCTCTTCCGGCTGAAGGCAGAGGCAGAGGGCCTGGGAATACCTTCAGCTATAGTGAGAGATGCGGGGTTAACCGAGGTCCCACCTGGAACCATAACCGCCCTTGGTCTGGGCCCCGCATCCGAGGAGGAGATGGATAAGGTGACGGGCAAGCTCAGCCTGCTATGAGGATGTAACGATTCCCGCGACTGAAGTCGCAGCCATCCCCGCCACAAGGCCATGCCGCCCCGGGGCCGATCGTTGGGATATATGTATCTGGTACTTACATATACGGTCTGTATCCAGCCTTTAAGAAGTCGGGGATTAGCCCCCACTTCCTCCTAAGATCTCGAGTATGTCCGGGATATGCTTTGGATTCCGCGAATATATGAATCATCCCCAAGCCCAAGAGTGCGATTCACGATGCCTGGCCATTCTAACCGGTGCTCTGGTTCTTACACCCCGGAGCTATTCCATCCCGATCGACCTCATGGTATCTTTGGCCTCGGTGAGGAGCTTGGAAATACAATGGTTAACGCATCCTCTGAATGTGGTCGTTCTGGCGGGGATATTCTCAAGATGGCTTTCAACAGGTTTGGCATCTCTATTCTAGATTTATCGGTACGAAGATGCCTCCGGACTATCCATTTTTCACCCCATCGCCTGGAGTTGGGTCATGAAGGTTTTACGGCGAATTCTGCGCACCGACGTTCCTCACGCCCCGAAGAGAGGGGTTGCAGCCTCCCCACTACACCGGCCGATTCTGTGAAGGCTAGCGGTACATTCTCTCCTAAAATATCGCCTTATTTTGGTATCTTCCCTCGACAGACAGGTATGAAAGCTGCTGCGATAATTGTGCTGATGCTACTCCTGCTTATTCCAACTGCTGCTTCTCATACCACAGAGTATGATGGCGCGACCATCATCGATCTGAGCATAAATCGAGCTGTATTAGAGCAGCCGGTCTCGGGGATGGTATTCAACATAACAGCGATATCGAGGATCGAGAACATAACGGTTTTTAATAATTCTGAGGTTGTGAATTGCAGAATAGATGAGAGCTTCTGGAGGGGGATCTACAGATACGCGATCGCCTCTGATGAGAATGTTGTTGGATATTTGAGGTTTGAGTCGCCTTTGAGGGGTCAGCACTTCATATCGCCAGTCCTTCTAAACGGAACGGTTGTTGTTGTATTGCCAGCTGGTTACACCACAGGCAGCAGGGCGCTGGGCATCCCCCGACCTGGATCTTATGAGATAAGAGAGGAGAACAGGACTCTCGTGATATGGAGAATGGATAGAGAGGGGATCGTCGAGGTGAGCTTTTACAAGAAGGATGCTCCACAGATCCTTGCTTATTTCTTCCTGTTGCTTTTAGCAGGCGGGATATACCTGGCAGCTGGTTATTACTATAGCAGCAAGCAGCTTGAGTCTATACGAAGAGGCATGAGATGAGGTTTTGGATGCGAAGCGGAGGGGGATCGATATCTAGCAACCACATCGCCTCGAATTATTCAACACAGCACAATCGCATAGAGATTATATTGCCCAAACGATGATAAACTCCGGATCGAAGAGAGGGGCTAAAAACCAACCTTTTGGATAAATACAAGTGTGCTGGGTCTTGTACTCGTTCTACTGAAAATCGTCACTAGAATCGAACGCAAGGGATTTATTTCCTGCCAGAGAGCTATCTGTCCACAGGTTAGCGCTATTCAGTAATCTGAGTACGCCACCGTGTGCTGCAACAAGTGAGAATCTTAAGAGGGCAGTTTATAGGAATCCTCAATATTCGATTTTATTCAACACGGCAGCGAGAAGGGAAAACCTATATCTCTCCTGGTTTTATACTGCAACTGGTGTTTGTAGTTGTTCACAGATAACGATCCTATCCTGGTTACATGTGGCCTGCCGTATGCCAACGGGCCCGCCCACATAGGGCACCTCAGAACGTATGTGCCAGCGGACATATTCGTCAGAGCTCTCCGGAAGATGGGCCGTGATGTCCTCTTCATATGCGGGTCCGATGCGCATGGAACTCCGATAGTAGTCAATGCGGAATCGAAGGGGTTGAGCCCCAAGGAGCTTGTGGAACACTATCACAAGCACTTTGAGGAGGTCTTCAGAAGGATAAACGTGAGGTTCGACTACTTTGGATGTACAGACGACCCCTCGAATCACAACAGAACCCAGGAGATAGTCAGGGCACTGATGGAGAGGGGGCATGTCTATCCCAAGGAGATCGAGCTGGCCTACTGTCCTAGGTGCGAGCGCTTTCTTCCAGACAGATATGTAGAGGGCATATGCCCTTACTGTGGAGTTCCTGCGAGGGGAGATGAATGCGATCAGGGCTGTGGCAGACATCTGGAGCCGGGGGAGATCAAGGATGCAGTATGCAAGGTCTGCGGCTCTAAAGCGGAGTACAGAAAACAGACCCATTACTTCTTCAGGCTCTCTGCCTTCAGAGATTTCCTTCTGGATTATCTGCCCAAGCTCGGCGGCACAACCAGCGCGAGGAATTACGCGATGGAGTGGGTTCGGCAGGAGCTCAAGGACTGGTGCATAACGAGAAACATGAGCTGGGGTGTGAAGTTTCCCGGCAGTGATGATCTGGTCGTCTACGTTTGGGTTGATGCTCCCATAGGCTACATATCATTCACAGAGGAGTGGTGCAAATCGCATGGCGTACCCTGGGAGAGATACTGGCGCGAAAAAAGCCGTATCATCCACTTCATCGGCGGCGATATAATATACCATCACTGCATATTCTGGCCCGCGATGCTCGAAGGCGCTGGCTATACCCTCCCCAGCGATGTCGTCGCGAGCGGCATGCTCAAGATCGATGACAAGAAGTTCTCCAAGAGCCGTGGATATGTGGTATGGGTCAAGGATGACTATCTGGATCAAGGGCTAGAGCCAGATTATCTTAGGTATTACCTTGCTAGCTACACATCCCACACGAAGGAGGTAAACTTCTCCTGGAAGATACTGCAGGAGAAGGTGAACACGGAGCTCGTCGGCGCTTTCGGCAATTTCCTGAACAGGGCCATAACATTCGCGGTCAAGAACTTCGATGGGAGGGTACCTGCGGGAGATCTAGATCCTAACGTCATGAAAAAGATAGAGGAAAGCGTTGATGCTGTATCAACATCTCTGATGCAGTATGAGTTTAAACGGGCTGCAGATAGTGTTTTAGCTCTTGCCGATTACGCAAACACCTACTTCCAGTCGTACGAACCTTGGAAGCTTGTCCGTTCCGATATGAAAGCCGCATCCTCTGTCCTCAGGAACTGCCTCCAGATGGCGAAGGCGATGATCATACTCATGGAGCCGTTCATGCCGGCGAGGATGGAGCTTGCTTGGGGACAGCTTGGCATGAAGGATCCTCTCGATAAGGTCCAGTTCAGCGATGCAGTCCAGCCGTTGGAAGAAGGCCAGCCACTTGGCGTGCCAAAGATACTGTTCACAAGGATAGAAGATTCGACTGTGAAGAGGCTTGATGGTATATTCAAGGATCGGATTCGCAAGGCGGAAGGCGCTGAGGAGAAGCCCGCGAAACAAACAGTATCGTTCGACCAATTTAAATCCCTGGATCTCAGGGTCGGCACGATCCTGGAGGCGGAACGTATAAAGGGATCGGAAAAACTCCTGCGGCTTGTAGTGGATATCGGGGATGAGAGACGCCAGATAGTAGCTGGCATCGCAAAGATGTACAGCACTGAAGAGCTTTTGGGCAGACAGGTTGTAATCGTGGCGAACCTAGAGCCCGTGAAGATATTCGGCGTCGAGTCTAAGGGAATGCTGCTCGCAGCAGACATAAATGGAGGTGCCGTGCTTCTCAAGCCTGATAAGGATGTGCCACCCGGGTCTGAGATCCGGTAGCTGAGGTGATGGAACGATGCTTGAGGTCGAGGGTGTTTGCAAGACATACGATGTCAAGGGCCAAAAGGTAGTGGCTTTAAAGGATGTCAGTTTCAGGGCGAATGAGGGGGAGATACTCGGAATAATAGGAAAGAGCGGCGGTGGCAAGAGCACTCTCATGAGGATCCTGCGAGGCATTGAGGATTTCGATGCCGGTAGGATCGTCATGGATGGCCTCGAGATCACTCCTGAGTCGGGTGAGGAGATCAGGACGCAGCAGCGCAAGATCACCGCCATACATCTCCAGCGCGAATTCGGCCTCTGGACCGAGTCTGCGATAAAGAACGTTGTGAGACGGGTATATTCAAGAGAAACCGGCTATGAGAGCCTGCCGATACCGGAGGACGCGAGATACGATGAGTACTACGAAGAGGCGATGAAGTTTCTTGAGCTAGTCGGGCTGGCCCGCAAAGCGAACCATCTAGCCACAATTCTGAGCGGCGGGGAGAAGCAGAGGCTACTGATAGCGAGACAGCTTGCAAAAAAGCCGAAGCTCCTGCTTCTAGATGAGCCTGCCACAATGGCATGTCCGAAGACGAAACAAGAGGTTCTGGATACGATAAAGAAGGTCAATGCCGAGCTCGGTCTCACGACCTTAGTGGTATCACATCTGCCGGAGATACACAGGTATCTCGCAGATCGCCTGATCTGGCTCGATGGAGGCGTCATCAAGGAGATAGGCGAGCCCTCAAAGGTGCTCAAGCAGTTCCTCTCAAAGGTAGGACCGGCCGTCCCGCTCCCGCCCAGGCCTGAAAAACCGGAGCCCGAGATACTGATCCGAAGGCTATTCAAGAGGAACTATCTGGTGGGGACCGGCGAGGTTCTGAGGATATCGAATCTCAGACTGAACATAAATAGAGGGGAGACCACGGCGATAATAGGATCCAGCGGAGCTGGCAAGACAACCCTGCTCACAATGATAGAGGGGTTAAGAGCACCGGACGATGGCCATATCTATTACAGGCATGAGGATGGCTGGGTCGATATAACCATATACTCCCCAACAAGGATGGAGATTCGAAGGAATCTCGGAATAATGTATCAGGAGTTCGCCCTGATGCCCCACGAGACGATTCTAGAGCAGATCGCATACAAGCTGGGCGTTAAAGGACAGCATGTGATAGAGTATGCTAAGGAGATCGCCGCGGAGATCGGAATAAGCGATCGCGTTCTCGATATGCTCTACACCCTCACAGACATGCGTGAGGACGAGGCAAGGGCTGTTCTTGAGAAGCTGGGGCTCAGCAGGGATGTACTTACAGAGCTATTCCCCAAGTTCCCTGATACAGAGGCCAGGAGATTCGCCGAGCCAATCTTCAGAATTATGGATCTAGACCTCGCCGTTCTCGACAAGTACCCAGAGCAGCTGAGCGGCGGAGAGAGCGTCAGGGCTTCTCTCGCAATCCTGCTCGCCGCGAATCCCAAGATACTGATACTGGATGAGCCCTTCGGGGATATAGATCCCATAACTCTGAGAGATGTGGCGAACGCGATGAAGCGTATACAAGCGAGGTACGGAACAACGGTGATTCTCGTCAGCCATCATGTCGATCTTGTAAAGGAGGTCGCTCATCGCGCGATCCTATTCGAGAATGGCACGATAGTCGAGGATGGCGATCCTGCTGAAGTATGTGATGTATTTGTCGAGAGATGTGGTGCCGAATACCTGAAGGATGTCTGATATGGACGAGCAGATCTCCGAGATCTACAGGCAGGTCTCTGATAGAATAAGCATAGAGGATTTCGAGTCCAGGATCAACGAGAAGGTCTCCATAATGGGTGGCCTCTGCGACCCGCTGACAGCTGCCATGCTTGTGGCGCATGAGCTCGGCGCCAACGAGATCCTGACGAAGATAAAGGACATCCGGCCGGAGTCCGGAGCTGTCACATTTATCGGCAAGGTGATCGATATCTCAGATACGAGGGAGTTCAGCCGCTCAGACGGCTCCACAGGTAGGGTCGCATCGCTGACCTTGGGGGATGACACAGGGATCATAAAGGTCGTTCTCTGGGATGAAGCAACAGATCTTGTGAGCTCCGGTGATATCAGGCTGGAGCAGAACCTGAAGGTGAGAGGCTTTCCAAGGCTTGGGAGAAACGGCACCGAGATAAGCATCGGCAGAGGCTGTAGCATTCAGGAGATAGATCAGGATATAAGGGTCAGGATCGAGCCGTTGAAGATCTCGGAGATAAAGCCGGATATGGGAGATATAGATCTGGTCGCCAGGGTCGTAGATGCCGGAGCTGTTAAGGAGTTCACGAGGAAGGATGGAACGAAGGGATATGTGAGAAGCGTGCTTCTCGGCGATGAGACCGGAAGCATCAGCATCACCCTCTGGAACGATCACGCGAGCATGGAGATCTCGGAGGGGGATGTGCTTGAGATCGTAAACTGCACCTCGCGGGAGAGATACGGGCAGGTGGAGCTCCAGACGAGCATGCATACGATAATCAGAAAGAGCTCTGAAGACGTCCATTACACCGAGAGATTCACCCCGATTGCGGAACTGAGGGCAGGCGAGATATGCAACATAGCCGGATATCTCACCGGCATCGGCGAACTGAAGGAATTTAAAAGATACGATGGCAGAAAGGGGCACGTGATAAGCATAAATGTCACTGATGATACTGGACGTGTGAAGGTCTCGCTCTGGGGAGATCTATTCAAGCTTCTAGAGGGAGTGGATCTCGGCTACAGGGTCGAGATAAAGGGCGCGCAGGTGAAGAACGGCTGGAACAATGAGCTTGAGGTCAGCTGCGGCTGGAGGAGCAGGATCACTTTCGCCCCGCCTGGATAAGCATGTTATATTCGTAATGGTAATGGGAGTTTTGAATGAAGCTATTGGAGGACCTACCTGGGGTTGGACCCGCCACTGCGGAGAAGTTGAGGGAAGCCGGCTTTACAACTATAGAGGCTGTTGCAGTCGCCTCACCCGGTGAGCTTGTAGCTGCAGCCGAGGTGGGCGAGGCTACTGCTGCAAAGATAATAGCTGCTGCAAGGGAGGCGGCGGATATCGGTGGATTTGAGACCGGCGATCAGGTTCTCGAGAGGAGAAAGCTCGTAGGCAAGATCACCACCGGAAGCAAGAACTTCGATGAGCTGCTCGGCGGCGGTATGGAGACGCAGGCGATCGTGGAGCTCTACGGCGAGTTCGGCTCTGGCAAGACTCAGGTGGCACATCAGCTCGCAGTTAACGTACAGCTGCCGCCCGAGCTCGGCGGTCTGAATGGCTCTGCCATCATAATAGATACTGAGAACACATTCCGGCCGGAGAGGATCTCTCAGATGGTCATGGGCCTGAGAGCTATAGACGACCGTGAATGGAAGCCCGCAGATTTCCTGAAGAACATACATGTCGCAAGAGCGTATAACTCGAACCATCAGATTCTCTTGGCTGAGAGCGCCATGGAGCTGGCTGAGAGTCTGAGGGAGACCGACCATCCGGTGAGGCTATTGATAGTGGATTCTGTGACGGCACACTTCAGAGCGGAGTACGTAGGGCGCGGGACTCTGGCGGATCGGCAGCAGAAGCTCAACAAGCATCTTCACGACCTCATGAGGTTTGCGGATCTGAATAACGCTCTCATCCTCGTGACAAACCAGGTGATGGCGAAGCCGGATACCTTCTTCGGAGATCCCACCAAGCCAGTGGGGGGGCATGTGCTGGGACACACAGCAACATTCAGGGTGTATCTGCGGAAGTCCAAGGGCGATAAGCGCATTGCTAGGCTTGTGGACTCGCCGAATCTACCGGATGGCGAGGCTGTGTTCTCGGTCACCATGGAAGGGCTCAGAGATTGATAGAGAGTTGCAGTCTTGAGGTAAGCACGAGAATGTACTGGGCCATGAGCTTGAATTAGCGAAGGAATGAAGAGAATATCAAGTGATTCTGGCTGATTCTCTAGCGAGATCGCCAAATGCTATCGATTTTTCTTCGGCTGGAGCATATGTGCTGAACTTGCAACTGAAGAACAGAAGCATTGAGGCGTGAAACGTCGATCTTGATCACTTATTCGGAGATGTCCTGCAGTTCCAGACCTCTCCGAATAAACACAATGTGGCTCAGAGGACCAATAGCCACATGGCTCGTCTCTCCGAAGCTCTTATCCAGACACGTCCCGATCTTCGGGCCTGTCCGAATAAGGATTAAGCGTTTCTGACATGCAGAAGAGGAGAATGTCAAAATTTCTGGACTCAGCGCTTATCCGGACAGGCCCAGATCTTCCATCGAAGAGCTTAAGTATAAGCAAGTTGACCAATAGCGAGGCCCGCCTTAACTCAGCCTGGTAGAGTGCGCGGCTGTAGTATGTCTGGCACATCATATGTGCTGCGCGCAGTCACCGCGATGTCCCCGGTTCGAATCTGGGAGGCGGGACTGAGAAATGTCCGGATGGTGTAGTGGCCTATCATGAAGCCCTGTCGAGGCTTCGACCCGGGTTCGAATCCCGGTCCGGGCGCTGCATAATGCTGGGCGTGGGCTGCCCAGCAATCGGTTTTTAGTTAGCGTTCCTGTGTTGAACAATGTTCAGAAATCCAATATCCGATGTCCAATTGGACGTGTCCGAATAAGGATTAAGCGTTTCTGACATGCAGAAGCGGTAAAGGTCCAAACTTCTGACCTCAGCACTTCTCCGGAGAGGTCCGGCCAATTAATAGAAATTTTTATGCGAATCGATATATTAAGACCGCATTGCCTCGAATTATTCAACACGGCCGGTCTCTACAAGATATTTATAGCTCCAAAACCTATTAAATGCCCTATGTTAGAGAACATTCGTATCTCCAAGGGCGTCGCAGGGACCGGGTTGGTTTTGATTTTTATATGCCTGGTCATCGCACCGGCCTGTGCCTTGGTCGTGCCTGATGTCGTATTGCTCGAGTCTAAGAACATCTCCATCAACCTTAGCGATGATTACCAGCTGCAGGGCAATATCAGCAGCGTTGGAATGGTCATGGAAACATTTTCCCTCAACAGCACCATGGATCCTTCAGGGAAGAACGCATCCATAACAATCCTAAGCATGTTCTCCACGGAGAACGACAGCCAGCAATTTGAGCCCGGCGCGCTGTCCAGGTTCCTGGCAGTCGTGATGATCGGGGCACTGGAGCTCAGCGGAGGCAAACAGGTGGGATCCGTGCAGGTACAGAATTCGCTCGGCGAAAACGTGACCGTGACCAGCTTCGAGATGCCTGCAATAAAGGGAGAGACCCCCGCTGTGAGCCACTTAGCCTTCTGGAACATAGATCCGTTGAACGTGGTCATATTGTCCTCTGAGCTGGACCTGAATACCACCTTGCAAATAGTGCAGAGCATGGAGGTCCTCCCCTGAAATCTTTTTAGCGGATTAGAACCTCTGCTATCCCCATATCCATTTAGTTATGCGCTATAATATAATCTACCATGTGTATGAAGTTTTGTCGAGCGCGTAAGTCCTGTAATGGTTACTATCTTCATTTACTTCCTCAGAATGTTTTGCGATTATTTTTTTGTTATCAGCCGGATCTTGTCCCAGCCCGTTCCTCCAGACCGAAGGGGATGGTCCAGCACAAAGTCGATGAATTCGAAGAGGACCTGTGCATTTGGAGCGTAGAATTCACGGGCAAAGCGCATCGCATCAGCGAGATTTTCAAAACAGCGAACTTCCATCTCCTCGCCAGATTCATATTTCAATGAACCTATGCGGCTATCCGCCACGAAGCTCGAGAAGCCACATGAAGCCTTCACAGGCTGAAGGGCATCGATGTTTACCGGCACACCACCATAGCACTCGTATACATAGCGAATAATCTCCCTGCGAGTAAGAGCACACTCAGCCTTCGCTTGCTCCACGATCTCCTCTTCCAGACATTCTGGCTGGGGGACAATTGATGCATCTATGATAAATGAATGCTCGTCGATCCCGCCCAGGTCAACTGCCTCCAAGACGAGGCCGAGCATCACCGGTTTCCCCTGACCGAAGTCGCAATGCCATCGCTCGCTCTCCACATACAGAAGGCTATCGCTGAGATCTGTAATATTCAACATCAGCTCAGTAGTAATATTATTATCTCATAAGTCTTTCCAATTGTCCGATGAGAATCCTGGCTTTGATTGGCAGCCCGAGAAAACAGGGCAATACAGATATTCTCGTGAATGAGATATGCAGGGCCTCAAAGACAAAAGGGCATGCAGTGGAGGTGATCCGCCTCTACGACTACGAGATCCTCCCCTGCATCGACTGCCGCCACTGCAAACAAATCGATGCTGACTACACCTGCTCTCTGATGGATGGAATGCAAGTGATCTACCCGAAGATGGAGGATGCGGACCTGATCATCTTCGGGACGCCCGTCTACTGGTACGGTCCTACAGCAAAGATGAAGCTGCTGATCGATCGACTGCGACCCTTCATTGCAAGCAAGAGATTGAAAGGTAAGAAAGGGATAGTAGTAATACCATCCGAAGAAGGAGTGGATTGTTGCGGACCAATGATGGAGATGTTTCGCAGATCCTTTGATTATCTGGGCATGAATATGGTGGGAAGCATACTGGCGAGAGCCTATGAGCGAGGGGAAATAGAAAAGAACCCTAAGGAGATAAGGAGGGCATATGAGCTTGGTTTATATATATCTTAGATTATTTTGTTTGGAAATGTCATAGATGCATATTCTTCTCAAAACACCTCGCTGCAAAGATCACTGCCATAGCTAGTGCCGTCCAGGAAATCTCGAATAGATGAGAACCTCCACTTGGCAGGTATCCGGCCGCCGCTGCTTGTGGATGAGGGTTATGACCTGCACCGTTTCTTTTATATCTGAAGTTGTCTCAAAATTTCGATGCCTGCTCATCTCATGATTACCTTCAACACGCGCTGCAGATCCCATCGCGACCTACCCTAGCACCCACGATGGTCTACCACGTCGCTTGGGACTACGAGGATATTAATACAAGACGGGAAGATTGGTTGTGCATCCTCAGATTCGTACAAATGGTGGGGATTCCCAGTAGGGAGAAATACCGATAATTTTGAGACTACATCTCTTTTAAAATCTGTAACAAGCATGTGGGCTTTCATAAGAGATACAATAGAGGTCTCAAGAGATATCATCGAGCTCATAACCGTGCCTTTCAAGCTCGGTTTTATAGCGATGAAAAAGATGTCCTTTAAGAGCCTGGTTTTAAAGCAGGCAGCAGCAAAAATATGCCGTTCTGACTCGAAGATTGCTGTGATGAAACCGAAATACAAGATGAATGTAGAGTCCTCCAAACGCTGAATAGAGGCGAGGAGGGCTTAGGATGAGATCAAGGCCAATCCCCACCTTTTCAAAGGTGGGATACGGCCCGTACTATCGAAAGATAGATAGACCAAAGCGACGATATGGCACCTCGTACTTGCTCTGGGGCGGCACAGCATCGGTATAAATCCGTAGATGCCTGCGACTGCAGTCGCTGGAGCCGTCACAAGGATGGACGACTTTATAACCTGGGAAAGCTATGAGTCAATGTGTGCTTATTGGAATGGTGTTTAATGAAGGCTAAAAGGATGGCTCTGACGAATGTCTAGGAGATCCTAGAAGCCCTTCCTCCAGTAATATTGTCCTGGAGACCACTATCATCATGATCTTGAAACCAGAAATACAGGCATTGCGTGCGAGAGTCCTCCAAGGAGGGACATAAACTCTGCATACCCCCCCTAAAGCACAAATTCCTCAGGAGACACGAATTATGGCTCTTCGTCTGTTGGAGATGACAATTTCTGAAGATCAGCTAAAGGCCGTGGAGGAGGCGATAAGCGGCCGGGCGGAGATACTGGATGTTCGAATGCAGCAGACGATAGGCCCTTGGAAACTGCCGATACTGGGAGTTTGGAAGGAGAGGTTCTCCACCAGCCAAATTCTCATCAAGATGCTGATTCGAGCAGAAGGCAGCCAAGATCTTCTGGATATGCTGGTAGAGCGCTTTGGGCAAGACGACTGCTTTCGAATAAATATTCTCCCTGTAGAGGCATCGCTCCCCGACATTCCTGAAAAGGAGAAAGAAGCCACATGGGAAGAACCTGAAAAGAAGAAACCTGAGCGCATCAGCCGTGAGGAACTGTACCAGGATCTGCATGAGGCGGCCAAGGCGACCAATATCTACCTGGTGATGATCATGCTCTCATCAGTTGTGGCCGCAATTGGGATCTTGAACAACAACGTGGCGGTGATCATCGGGGCCATGGTCATGGCCCCTATGCTGGGGCCGAACGTGGCCCTCTCCCTGGCCACCACACTCGGAGATCTGCCGCTGGCCAAAAGCGCCCTTAGGACCAATCTGATAGGAATACTGATCGCTCTGGCCCTGTCAGTCTTCATGGGATCGGTGTCGACGGTCGATCCCACACGGAGCGAGATTGCCACCCGTACCCAGGTAGGCCTCATGGATATCGTCCTGGCGCTGACCTCTGGAGCTGCAGGAGCGCTATCGTTTACTACCGCAGCTCCGGCAGTGCTGATAGGAGTGGCGGTGGCTGTAGCTCTCCTACCGCCGCTGGTGGTCTGTGGGCTCTTGCTTGGGTCCGGCAACGAGACTCTGGCCCTAGGAGCGCTACTGCTCTTTCTTGTGAACGTCATCTGCGTGAACCTGGCAGGTGTGGCCACTTTTCTGGCTCAGGGAATCGGTCCCAGAAACTGGCGGGAGACGAAGGTGGCCAAAAGGGCTACCTTTGCCGCAATTGCAATCTGGATTGTTCTATTGCTGGTACTGATATTGATCATAGTGCAGCAGACCGTCTTCAAGATCTTTCCGTTCGCCGGATCATGAGAAAGGTGGGTTTTTAGTAATCCTCAGGCTTGTAGGAATCCCACGAAAATGTTTTGAAATTAGACCATTAGTGCGAAATGTGGGGCCAGCACAAAGTCGATGAATTCGAAGAGGACCTGTGCATTTGGAGCGTAGAATTCACGGGCAAAGCGCATCGCATCAGCGATATTTTCAAAAAATCGAACTTCCATCTCCTCGCCAGATTCATATTTCAACCTACATTTCGCAGTAAAGGGCAAAAAAGCCAATAATTTTTGCGCTATCGATTTATGGGTATAAATTTTTGTAATTGAAACAATAACTTATTTTTAATTTACAAAAATTTTCTAACATCCTGAAAAGCTGAATACCCTTAACATGACTTTACGGCAGAATGTTGTAGCAACCTGCTCGGACAAAATAATAAATTAACTTATAAATAATATGGGATTATAACTAATTGGTTAAATCGCTATGCAGAAAAATATTTAACTTTTGTTCCTTGCTGCGAAATGTGAGTTTCAATGAACCTATGCGGCTATCCGCCACGAAGCTCGAGAAGCCACATGATGACTTCACAGGCTGAAGGGCGTCGATGTCTACCGGCACACCACCATAGCACTCGTATACATAGCGAATAACGGTTTTCTAGTGTGAGATCACCGCCGCCAGATCATCTATGAAGATGTCGAGGTTCTCCTTCGTCATATGCGGCATAACTATCAGCCTCAACGCCCGTGGCTCTCGCGTCATTGATACATGCCAGCCCCTCTCAAGCAGAGCCTTTCTAACTCCGGGGGGATCATTCATCTTAAATCCGACCACGTTCATCACAGGCTCGATGACCGGCTCGATGCCCATAGCTCGTGCGCTTGATACCAGATATCTTGTCATATCCATGCATCTATCGACGGTCGCCCTGTAGCCCTCGATGCCGAGATGCATTATCACAGCGTATGTCGCGGCTGCTGCAGCTCCGCTCCGCGTACCGGTCAGAGATGCCTGCTTTGCGACCGTGAGGTAATACGTCTCCGTCTCCAGACGTTTGACGTGATCCGCGCTTCTGAATATGAGCCCTCCTGCTGGTATAGGACTCATGCCCATCTTATGCGGATCGATGGTGATTGACTGCACGCCATCCACCCTGAAATCCCAGCGGAGATCCAAATCCAGAAAAGGCAAAACAAAACCGCCGAATGCGGCATCCACATGAAGGGGTATGTTATTCTCGATCGCAAGTTTCGCGAGATCCTCTATCGGGTCGACCTGGCCGAACTCCGTGGTTCCGGCTATCCCAACAAGACAGATGGTACGCTCGTCGATCTGTCTCTCGACGTCAGCCACATCTACCCTGAGCATCTCATCCAGAGCCGCCTTCCGCACCTCTAAATTAAGGAGATCCGCGATCTTATCAAACGAGAAATGGGCTGAAGCGGGAACGACTATGTTTCCATCCCGCCGGCCAGATGCATTCCTGGCGGCGCGAATCGCCTGGATGTTCGATTCCGTGCCGCCTGTTGATATGTATCCAACTCCATCCCTGCAGCTCAAAAGAGAAGCAAGGAGCTGCACGACCTTCTTCTCTATCTCGGCGGTGCCGGGGAAGAGACCAGGATCTCCCAGGTTCGTCTCCAGAAACATCTCGTACGCTTTGACCGCAATTGGATGGGGTCTCGTGCACATCGTGGAGAGAAATCTATCGTAGGTGTGATCTCTCCCGCGAACCTCCCTCAGGAGGTCCATGACCTCATTCTCAGATAATCCCTTTCTTGGGAACTTCAGCATACGCTCATCGCTTCCTTGCGGCCTCTAACAGGAGAGAGAGCTCTGCTCTTGCCACAGTCTCTCTCACGATAGCCACTGCATCTATGTTAGCCGATATGCTGTCTATTCCTATCTCAACAAGCCTCCTCGCCATCTCCGGATATGAGCCGGCCTGACCGCATATCGATGTCTTGACTCCTGCCTTCTTGCATCTCTCCACGACGTACTCTATCTGCTTTATCACAGCTGGATGCATCTCCGAGTAGAGGCCTGCTACGTTCTCATTGTTCCTGTCTACAGCAAGGGTGTACTGCGTGAGGTCGTTTGTGCCGAAGGATATGAAATCTATACCCTCCGCGATGAAGTCTTCGATTGTGAGCGCAGCCGCAGGAGTCTCGACCATTATTCCGATGTCTATTTTCTCCAGGTTCAAACCTTCCTCGATCATGATCTCCTTGGCTCTTTTGAACTCGCTCACGTGCTGAACCATCGGCAGCATGATCCCTACATTTGTAAGACCCATCTCGTGGAGCTTTTTGAACGCCCTTATCTCGAGCCTGAAATGCTCTGTCTCTGTGAGATCTCTACGTATGCCGCGCCAGCCCAGCATCGGGTTGTGCTCGACGGGCTCGTTCTCCCCGCCCTCCATCGCGCGGAACTCATCTGTTGGAGCGTCCAGGGTTCTCACCCATACAGGCTTCGGGTAGAATGCATCCGCGACTATCCTGATGTTCTTGACGAGCTCCTCCACGTACTCCTCGCCGCGCCCTGATCTTATGTAGTAGCTTGGGGTCTTTCCCAGGCCGAGAATCATGTGCTCTATTCTGAGAAGGCCCACGCCATCTGCCATCGTGGCTGCGGCTGCCTCCGCCCTCGTCGGCTCGCTTATGTTGACCTTTATCTCGGTTGCTGTTATCGGCTTGTATGATACAGCAACAGGCTGGGGTTTCTTCTCCTCGGCTATCGCAACTCTGCCTTCTATGACCTGCCCCTTCGTGCCATCGACTGTGACCAGCATGCCATCCTTCAGAATCTCGGTTGCGTTCTTGGTTCCAACCACAGCCGGACATCCGAGCTCTCGGCTAACTATTGCCGCATGGCATGCCATTCCGCCCTCATCTGTGACTATGGCACCGGCGCGTCTCATCGCTGGGACCATATCCGGCATGGTCATGCGTGTTACCAGTATATCCCCGTCCTTTATCTTCTCCAGGTCTTTTATGCCAGTGACGATCTTAACGGCGCCCGTGGCTATACCTGGCGAGGCGCCGAGGCCTGTGACGAGAATTCTTCCGGAGCTTACCGGCTCTGGAGCAGCTTCTTTGGCCCTCTTTGCTATCGTCGTTATCGGCCTTGACTGAAGGATGTATATCTTGTTCTTCTCTATACCCCATTCTATGTCCTGTGGTATGCCGTAGTGCTTCTCCAGAATCTCCGCATACTTCGCAAGATCCAGGATCTCGCTCTCGGTGAGGACCTGCGCATTTCTCTTTTCAGGCGGTACTGGAATCGTCACGGTCTGAAATGTCTCAGGATCTCTCACGGTCATGATCTCCTTTGTGGCGACCATCTTGTGCACTATCTTCTTCGAAGATCTATCGACTACGTAGTTGTCCGGAGACACGCTCCCGCTGACCACCGTCTCTCCAAGACCCCATGCGGCTTCAATCACAACCTGGGGCTCGCCGGTGCTCGGCTGAGAGCTGAACATGACTCCCGATTTTTCAGAATCCACCATCTTCTGCACTATGGCGGAGAGGTTGACCCGCTCATGCTCGAATCCCTGCTCCACCCTGTAGAATATCGCCCTGGCACCATAGAGCGATGCCCAGCACTTCCTGACAGCCTCGAAGACCGCATCAGCGCCTCTCACGTTGAGATATGTCTCCTGCTGGCCAGCGAAGCTCGCATCTGGAAGGTCCTCTGCAGTAGCACTCGATCTGACAGCGACGAACACCTCCTCCCCCTCGCGCTCGCAAAGCTCTCTGTATCGCTCTTTTATCGCATTCTCGATATCTTTGGGAACCTCAGCTCCCATCACTATGCTCTTCGCCCTCTCCTCGGCCTTGAGCAGCTCTTCCGGATTGTTGACATCAACCTTAAGAGAATCAAAAAGTGCTTTTGCAATACCAGCTCGCTCTATGAACTGTCGGAAGGCCTGCGCGGTTACCGCAAATCCGCCGGGAACAGGTATTCCGATGTTTATCATCTCACCCAGGCTCGCACCCTTACCGCCAACTACGGATATGTCCTCCTTACCGACCTCTTCAAGCCAGACAACGATCGCCATCCAAGTCATCCTCTTTTGTTATCATGAGAGATGATGGAGCATCCATTCACGACCGTATATTACTTTTTCCTTTCTGCTGTGGACCTGTCCGGATAATCGCTGAGGCCAGAAATTTTGACATTCTCCTCTTCTGCATGTCGGAAACACTTAATCTTTATTCGGACTCGTCCCGTGCTGTGTCGATAACTTCTGGATTTCCGATGGTGAGACAATTTACACAAATTATAGAGATGGGGGTAAGGGGGTAGCGAAGACTTCTGTCTTCAGGCCGGAGAGGATGTCACGTTTTGATGGGAATCGATGGCTATTGGCCACAGCTATCGGCCATAACATCCTGACTTATTTAATACAGCATATCTCCCACGCATGCTCATCCTCGATATGCTTCGGCAGCTCTGAACACCTCTTCAGCCTCACGATCTCTGCCGACTTCCCTTAGCGCCAGTCCTTTGTTGTAAAGTGCCACTGGATTGGTCGGATCCAGTTGAAGCGCTCTGTCGTACATCATTATCGCTTCGTTGTATCTTTTCATATAGTAGAGAGCGATTCCCTTGCCGATCCAAGCGCCCGTATACATTTGGTTTATCACTATGGCCCTGTCGAACGCTGAGACTGCTTCCTCGAGCTTGCCGAGGCCTACAAGAGCCAATCCCTTGTTGCTCCAGGCCTCGTAGTTTTGCGGATCCGCCTGGATCGCGGCCTCGAAGCACTGGAGCGATTCATTTTGTTTTCTCATCGCGGTTAAGACAATCCCCTTGAAGTTCCATGCCTCGGCATCCAAGCTGTTCAAACTCGTGGCTCTATCGAAGCTCACGTACGCATCTGTGAGCATGCCCAGGGAGAGCAGAATCTTTCCCCTCAGTAGCCAGGCCTGATCCATACTGCCATTCATCTTCAGCGCAGCATCTGTGAGGTTCAACGCCTGCATGTAATCCTTAGCCTCGAACAATTCGGTTGCATTTGCGATCAGCGTCGAAGGAGTAACCTCCGCTGCTTCCTGTGCGAGATGGCAATCACATATGATAAACAGCATCATCAGGACTATCGCAATTTTCATGCTCGAAGGGATAATATGTTAAACAGATATAGCTTCCGGTAACTGATCCGGGCCTGTCCGAATAAGCGCTGAGGCCAGAAATTTTGACGTTCTAATCTTCTGCATGTCAGAATCACATAATCCTTATTCGGACACGTCCACTGATCCGTTCGAGTAGATGATCGAGATCGGAGAGCATTCAGAGACGGCCAGCCGATCCGACCAAAGTATTAATAGGTGGATAGTGGATCTGAGCTCGAAGATCTAAACTGAGGAATGGGGTCATGACCAAAAATATCAGGGTCGAGGAGCTAACCCAAAGGCCTATTGAGAAGCAGGAGATCGAGGTTGTGGAGCGCAAGGGATTGGGACATCCCGACAGCGTTGCCGACGGCATCGCTGAGGAGATCAGCCGGGCTCTATGTAAGGAGTACCTGGAGAGGTTCGGGAGGGTCCTGCACCACAATACGGACAAGATACAGATAGTAGCAGGACGCTCCAGGCCCGCTTTCGGTGGAGGGGAGGTCATTCACCCCCAGTACATACTTCTCACGGGCAGAGCTACAAGGGTATGCGGTGATCTGGAGATACCGGTAGACACAATAGCACTGAGAACCGCTCGGAGCCATCTCAAAAAAGCCCTGATAAACCTCGATCTGGATACACATGTAATAATCGACTGCAAGATCGGTACAGGATCAGCCGATCTCTGCGATATCTTTGATAGAGATGCTTCGACTATACCGAGCGCAAATGACACATCATATGGGGTTGGGTATGCGCCTTTATCCGAGACGGAGCGGATAGTGTATGAGACAGAACAAACACTTCTTGCATTGAGGAGCAGAATACCAGCGATAGGCGAGGATATAAAGGTCATGGGCCTTCGGGATGGCGATACGATCAATCTGACAATTGCATGTGCTATGGTTGATAAATATCTCGACGATCTCGATCACTATGTTGAGACCAAAAGAGAGATAGTAGATGAGCTCAAAGCACGTGCGCAATCGCTCACAAAACGCAGAGTCAATGTGCAGATGAACGTCGGAGACAACATAGCCACAGGCTCCGTGTACATCACAGTCACCGGCACCTCCGCAGAGATGGGCGATGATGGCGCTGTCGGCAGGGGAAACAGGGCAAACGGTCTAATCACTCCAAACAGGCCGATGAGCCTCGAAGCCACCTCTGGAAAGAATCCCATCAACCACGTCGGGAAGATATACAATCTGCTGTCAAACCTGATAGCGAAGGAGATAGCTGAGCTTGATGGTGTGGAGGAGGTTTACGTAAAGCTCCTCTCTCAGATAGGGAAGCCCATAAATCAGCCACACGTCGCCTCTGTACAGCTCGTACTCAAGGACGGTGTGCGCATGCATGCTGTACAGTCCAAGGCTGAGGAGATAACAGAGAGATGGCTTGATGATATCCAGAGGGTGCAGGGGATGATATTCAGAGGAGAGCTGCAGACATACTGAGGTTGTTGTATGAGATCTATGCTACCGTTTTTGCTGGCTTTCTTGATATCATCTGCCATCTCGAATGCATCCACCGCAGATGATATGATCTGGCGTGGGGAGAGCCCCTCAGCCATGGTCTCTGCGGGCGAGGAGATATACGCTTCATTTCAAGCTGCTGGCGGCTCTGAGATCCTGAGGCTCTCCAAGGAGGGTGAGGTTCTCGATAGATTCTACGTTGACGGTCTTGTCAGGGGATTGGCCTACAGCGATGGATCGCTCTTCGTAAGCCATTCAGACAGCATCTCCATAATCAGGGATGGCCATGTAAGGGAGATCGCAAGCGGCCTGAACAATCCAAGCTCGATGGTTGTTATAGGAGACATGATATTAGTCTCCGTAACAGGCGGAATTGCAAGAATCAGGACTGGAGAGGACATGCAAGCAGGCGCTGGAGATATTCTCTTTCTCGAGATATGGACCAATCAGCATGGAATCGCGAGGACAGGCCCGCAGCCCAGGATCATGATCGATTTTCCAACATATTCGCTTGAGGATGGTGTGCTAACATCGCATCTTCCCGTGGAGGGCGTTGAGACCGCTGACCTGATAGTCGGCAGCGGCACATCGCTCTCAGGTGATCTCGGAGGTGGAGCGAGCAGCATGCTAGAGGCGGTGAACATACCTTACACCGCAGAAATATACACAAGGGAAAATGTGACGGATGCGTTTCAGATTCTGCGGATAGATAACGATCGCGTTTACCTCGAGCATCTTGGCGAGGAATTCGTACTCGGCCCAGGGGAGGCCAGGCGTTTCACCAGAAACACCACAAGCCCAGACGGTTCGCTTGATATAGTATCGACTACCATAGTTACAAACCATGGGTTGGTGTATCTCAAACAACCCCAGTCACAGGATGTTATATGAGTCGGAAAGAGATGGCTGATAGTATGAAGAACGGTGGTTATGTACCGGGAGACTACAATGAGATGTCGATGTGCCTGAAGACATACACAATCGGGGGAGAGGTTTTAGTTGCTGTTTGCGATAGAGATCTTCTGGGACAGAGATTCACCGAGAACGAGCTTCAGTTAGAGGTGAGTGCGAGCTTTTTTGGCGATGAGCTGGCATCCGCGGCGATGCTTGAGAAGGCCCTAGAAGAGGCAACAATGGCCAACTTCGTGGGGGAGCGATCGGTAGCATGGGCGATAGCCTTTGAGTATGTGGATAGCGAGAACGTCCTCCATATAGAGGGAGTGCCCTGCGCCCAGATGGTGCGAATGTGATGAGCATATGCCCGAGATGCGGAGGGGCATCTGAAGACGGTCTCTGTATCTCTTGTATAATCGAGACCACCGAATTCATGGTATGCCCCGATCAGATAGATCTCGTGATCTGCTCCGTCTGCGGCTCGATCTTCGAGAGAGGCAGATGGAGGCAGACCGATTTAGAGCTCGATGATCTCATAAAGAATGCTCTTTTCAAGGCGATCTCGATACACACTGAGCTGGAGGACGTGGAGCTGGAGATATTCATACATCCACGTGGCTCAACGAGATTCGTAGCCGAGGTGCATCTATCCGGCAGATTCAGGGGCGCTTCTGTAAAAGCGGAATGTGAGGTAAGGGTGAGGGTATCACGCCGCTCCTGCGATAGATGCAGCAGGATCTCAGGCAGGTACTTCGAGGGCATAGTACAGGTGAGAGGGCGTGAGAGGCTACCGGATGAGAGCGATCTCGCAGTGGCCAGAGATATCGCATTGGGCCTTGCTGCAGACGGCTACAGAAAAGGAGATCGCCTCGCATTCATCCAGGATATCAAGAAGGTGAGGGGCGGCATAGACATAATCGTCGGTTCCACACAGCTCGGCAGGCACATAGCCAAATCGATCGCAGAGAGGTTTGGCGGAAAGACGCAGGAGTCTGTCAAGCTCGTCGGATGCAAGGACGGAAAGGATATTTTCAGGACAACCATACTCGTAAGACTTCCTCGCCTGCGGAAAGGGGATGTGATATACTCGAAGGGCTCTGTACTGGAGGTTGTCGGACTCGAGGGGCGTAGGACGGCCGTCGTCTCCCTTGACAAGGGCGATAGATTCTTCATATCCGAGGACGAGGCAGAGGCTGCTGAGATCATAGGCGATGTCTCAAGGGCCAAGAAGAGCGTCGTGATATCGATCGACGAGAGCGTTGTTGAGGTTCTAGACCCGGATAGCTACAAGACAGTCCTCGCGATTCGCCCAGCGGGTATGAAACTCGAGTCCGGCTCAGAGGTGAAAGTAGTGCGTACAGACAGAGGTCTATTTTTGTTGTATGGGTGATATAAAACATCTTTTGATATGAACGTGACGGATGGCTAGCGGGGCCTGTCCGGATAAGCGCTGAGGCTGGCAATTTGGACCTTTACCGCTTTCTGCATTGTCAGAAACATTTAATCCTTATTCAGACACGTCCGGGTAGCGAATTCCAGCGACTTAACTAGTTGTATGAGGTGTGCCCTGCTGTTGTGCCTGTAAATCCTGTCTTGATTCGGGCAATGTGGTCGATGGATATCCATTCTTATCAAATTTTGATTGTATGAATTGGGCCTCCGCCATTGGATTTCTGAACATCATTCGAAATCGTTCCATACAGCAATCGCTTCCTAAAGCTTATATCGTTGTAACGAGGCTATGGAGCCAGGGTTTCAAGATGGCACGCTTGGTAATGAAATTCGGCGGCGTTTCTGTGGCTGACGGCAAAAGGCTCAGAAACGTGGCGGAGCTTGTCAGGGGGTTCAGCCCTGGCAATGAGATAGTTGTGGTAACTTCAGCTTTACAGGGCGTAACCGATGATCTGCTCGAATGCGCCCGGTCTTCCGCAAAATACGGAAGGGTCTCGGATGTGGAGGATTTCATAAAAAGACTCACTGAGAGGCACCTGAATGCGATAGCTGATGCGGTATCGGACCAGAAGATAAGGGATGAGATCGAGTCGGATATCAAAAAGAAGATCGATGAGCTCGAGAAGGTCTACGTGGGGATCTGCTATCTAGGCGAGCTGACGCCGCGTTCGATAGACTACATATCGAGCTTCGGCGAGCAGCTATCAGCCCCCATACTATCCGGCGTATTTAGAGATATGGGGATCGAGTCCAAGTACTACACAGGCGGAGACGTGGGGATAATAACAAACAGCGATTACGGAAACGCCAAACCCCTGGAGAAGAGCTACACTTTAATCGGGAAGAGGCTGCTGCCGATAAGAGGCATACCCGTCGTCACCGGCTTCATAGCCAAGGACGAGAACGGCATAATCACAACCCTGGGGCGCGGCGGCTCGGATTTCACCGCGTCCATCATCGGAGCTGCGATAGATGCGGATGAGATCTGGTTCTGGAAGGAGACGTCCGGCGTCCTGACAACAGATCCGAAGATAGACCCCTCTGCTAAGACCATACCGACCATCTCTTACATAGAGGCGATGGAGCTCTCCTTCTTCGGAGCAAAGGTCCTCCATCCGAGAGCCATAGAGCCGGCTATAAAGAAGGGCATACCTGTCAGAGTCAAATGCACCTTCGACCCGCAGAGCCCCGGAACCAGGATCGTCCAGGAGGAGGAGCTGAAGGACGGGGTCATAAAGGCCGTGAGCCTCTCCTCGAATGTCGCGCTTCTCAACGTCTCAGGCGCGGAGATGATCGGCACCCCGGGGGTTGCAGCTAGGGTCTTCTCAGCTCTTGCGAATGCCGGGGTGAACATAATCATGATCAGCCAGGGCTCATCCGAGGCCAACATCTCGATGGTGGTCGAGGAGAAGGACCTGGATAAGGCCGAGGAGGCGCTCAGGCGAGATCTGCCGAGGGAGATAGTCAAGGACATCACGCACAACAAGGATGTATGCGTTGTCGCGGTCGTCGGCTCAGGAATGGCCGGCACTCCGGGGGTCGCTGGCAGGCTCTTCAGCGCCATGGGAAGGGCGAATATAAACGTGCGTATGATCAGCCAGGGGTCGAGCGAGCACAACATCTCTTTCGTTGTGGCTTCAAAAGATGGCAAGCGAGCTGTGCAGGAGATCCACAAGGAGTTCAAGCTGAACGGGGAAAGGGCATGAAGAGGATGACGTACTCCGAGGCCGGCGTCGATATAGAGCTCGAGAACAGATCGATCGATGCTATGAAGCGGAGGCTGACATTCTCACGCAGGGGCTTCGGATCTCCCCTTACAGGCATAGGGCACTACGCGGGCCTCATCGACATGGGCGATTTCGCGATAGCGATGACGACCGATGGCGTGGGGAGCAAGATACTCGTAGCGAATGCGATGCGCAAATGGGACACCATCGGCATCGACTGCATCGCGATGAACGTAAACGATCTCTTGGCCATAGGCGCGGAGCCTCTCGCCTTTGTCGATTATCTGGCTGTGGAGCGCGTAGATCCTGAGGTCTCTGAGCAGATAGCCATCGGCCTTCAAAAGGGCGCGGAGATCTCAAACATGAGCATCGTCGGCGGGGAGACCGCATCGCTCCCTGAGATAATCAGGGGCTTCGACCTCGCCGGCACCGCCATAGGATACGTGAAGAAGGACAGGATCGTGACTGGCGAGAAGATCCAATTGGGCGATGTCCTGGTTGGGGTTCCAAGCAGCGGGTTGCACAGCAACGGTTACACCCTGGCGAGAAGGATAATCGAGCGCTCCAGCTACACGTACCTCGATAAGATGCCCGGGGATTCGAGGAGCATAGGCGAGGTGCTGCTCACCCCTACACGCATCTACATCGAGGTCCTGGAGCTCCTGGAGCGGTGCGACGTCCACGGTCTGGCGCACATAACAGGGAGCGGATTGCTGAAACTTCACCGCATAACGGATCTGGGCTTCGAGATCACCGACCCTCTAGAGCCGCAGCCGATCTTCAGATTCCTTCAAAAGCTCGGGAATGTGGAGGACGCGGAGATGTACAGGACCTTCAACATGGGCATGGGCTTTGTGGTGGTTCTGCCGGAAGATGATGCACCAGAGGCATGCAGGATCATGGGCCCAGGCTCGAAGGTCATCGGGAGAATTGTGGAGAGGGGGCTGAGGGCCGGTGCGCTGAATCTGGCGGAGGGAGCGTGAGCTCGCGGGATGAGCACGAGATGCGCTCGTCTCGATCCTTCGATAGAAGCGACTTTATCTTTTTGGATGAAGGCTAGAGAGGGAGCAGCGAGGCATAGCGCAATTGCTGCAATTCTCTGGAGATCAGACTTGAGGGGGCCTCAGTGGCGCCTGGTTATCTGGAGGTGTGCAATATACACACCAAAAGATTTTTGTAATGATGAGGAAATTGGCCATTACCGCATGCGAAGATGGACATGAATCGAAAAGATCTCTCATTGCTTGTAACTGCTGTGATCGTAGCCCTGGCGGTACGGCTGGCGCCCGCTCTTTACAGGGTGGATATGATCTTCGATGGCTACGATGAGTACTATCATCTCCGGAGGATCTCTTATACCTTTGAACACTTTCCTCACACCCTCTGGTTCGATTCTTACATCGATTATCCCCATGGTCTCGGGATAACCTGGCCGCCGCTCTTCGATATTCTTGTAGCAGCGCTGGCACATCTCATGACTCCTTTTTTCCATGAGGGATCTGTAGAATTCGCGGCTTGGATCATCTCTCCCTTCCTGGGCGGCCTTCTGGTGATATGCATCTACGCCATCGCGAGAGCGCTATTCGACAGAAATATCGCGCTCGTCTCGGCGTTCATTCTTGCGTTGAACCCCTACAACGTTCTCTGGACGTCTGTGGGATCTCCCGACCACCACAGCCTTGAGATCCTCCTATTCTCAGCGATCGTTCTTTTTATGATATACAGCATGGAGGGAGAGAACCGGTATCTCTGGAGTGTATGCTCAGGTACGACAATCGCAGCTCTTGCATATACCTGGGCTGGAGCTCCGATTTATCTTTCCCTCATCCCCGCATTCTCTCTCCTCAAAGGCATTTCGGCCGTACGAGAGAAACGTCGGGCAGATCACAGGCCGGTTCTCATCAGCTTGATTGTCGCATGCGTCCTGACAGCGCCATTCGCATTCAGCAACTGGCTTTACATATCATTTCTGGCAATCGTAATAATAACCATCTTCGTATTACTGATCGCCATAGCGGAGCGCGTTCTCATCGATAGAGATCTTCCCGTGCTCCTGATGCCACTGATAATCGCAGCATTCGCCATGGTGGTTCTCTTCATCTACCACAACCGCTTGTATGGCTATATCCTGTATCTCGTCGGCGGCGTTATGACCGGAAAGATAGCGGAAGCCGAGCCGATATTCGTCAACATCAATCCGTTCTCGCCGGTCGTGCTCTGGCTCTTGCTCTGCCTCCTAGGACTCTACGTTCTCGCATCTGAAAGAGCTCGAGGAGAATGGAAGAACGGCCGGCTCCTTCTTTTGATATGGTGCGCGCTTGCCCTCGTGCTCACCATCGGGCAGAAGAGGTTTCTCTACCTCTCATCCACGGCAGGATCTCTGCTTCTGGCCATCCTGCTTTTAAAGGCTGCAGATCGGATAAAAGAATACCCCTCCCGCAGATCTCTGGTCGGTCTCCTTCTCGCTCTCCTGATCCCTCTGCCGCTGGTCGAACTCCCATCCGCCGTAACATCACAGCCCGCGATCTCAGACGGCTGGATCGAATCCCTGAGCTGGCTTAAAGAGAACACTCCCAGAACAAGCTACTTCGAAGAGCCATCGAGTACCCCAGAATACGGGGTTATGTGCTGGTGGGACTACGGAAACTGGATAGTGTACTTGGGAGAACGCCCAGTTGTGGCCAACAACTTCCAGACTGGAGTATGGGATGCGTCCAGCTTCTTCCTCTCAGAGGATGAGCGCAAGGCCATCTCCATAATGGACAGGAGGCGCGCAAGGTATGTCATAACCGATCTGGTCATGATCTACGGGAAGCTTCCTGCGTTATGTAGCTGGATTGGTGAGGACCCCTCAAGCTACCAGGAGGTCCGCTCAGAAGATGGGATAATCCGGGTGAGAAATCTCGAGGGGTTCAACAGAACGATCCTCGCGGGCCTGCATCTGAATGACTGCAGCTACCTGGAGCACTTCCGTCTCATACACGAGTCGAGGAGCTTCGCCGCGCCTTACGGAGCGAAACCATCGGCTATGATCAAGATCTTCGAGTATGTTCCCGGCGCATTGATAAAAGGAAGGGCAAGGGATGGCAGAATTGTGATCGCTGTGCTCAATCTGAGCTCAAACCTGGGCCGACCCTTCCAGTACGTGAACTACGCCTTATCCATCAATGGGAGCTACGAGATCAGGGTGCCGTACTCAACAGACGGCTCATACGGTATAAAGGCAGAAGGCCCCTATCAGATCGTGGAGCTCCTGCCGGCCACAGATGGCTGGAGTGATGTGCATCTGCTCAACATCTCTGAGGAGGATGTTCTTGAGGGGCGGACGATCTATCTCTAGAGGTTCCGTCTGGCAGTGTGAGATTTCAGAGCACGATTGCAGAACACAAGTCGTCACCTAATGGTACATAGCCCATTTCATCACCGGATGATCACAGAATGAAGATCACAGAAAATTCATTACGCTTCCTATGCCCACCATTGCGGTTGTCACTATGGCTCCAGCTATGAGAACGCCCAGAGATATGGAGATAACAGCAAACAACAATCTGCATCCCAGGAGATATGCAACTACACACCCCGTCCAGGCACCAGTCATGGGCAGGGGTATGGCCACAAAGAGCATCAGAGCAACCAAACCGATGTTCTCTCTGCCCTCTATGTATCTCCTTCTGGTGCGTGTGAAGAGCCAATTGAAGAACCTGTAGCCCTGTGGATGTCTCATGATAAAAGGCGAGAGATGGTTCAGAAACAGCAGCAGAGGAACTACCGGTATCAGATTGCCGAGAGCTGAGATCGTATAGGCCTGAAGGGGTGAGTAGCCATACGCTATCGCGACCGGTATAGCGCCGCGCAGCTCCGATATGGGCGACATCGCCAAAAGCAGCACAGTCACCCATCCCGGCATGGTGCTAACAGAATCGATCATAGAATCACCTGAGGCGCACGGACGCGGAGGATCGCCCCGCTCGAAAACTGCCTATCACCTTGGTGCATTTTTCGGTACAATGCTTAAAACCTTGATGGTCGTGCTTGAGGACATGTCCGGATAAGCGTTAAGAGCCAGAAATTTTGACGTTCTCCTCTTCTGCATGTCAGAAACACTTAATCCTTATTCGGACACGTCCGTGCTTGATCTCAAACGAGGAATAGGCACATGCTTTGGAGAAGATGCAACCTATCGCAGAGCTTTCGCAATTGGTAAAGCCAACGAGACTGGTTCGTTTTTAAGAATGACAAGCATCTTTGCGTTTGTTCCTTCAGCGATTCAGCGGCTGTTAGGCCACGCGGACTCAGAAATCGAAGCCTTTGAAGGTCGGGGCGGGCCTGCTGCTCTCCTGTATCTTGAGCATCTTTTTGACGTCGAATCGTCCCTGGAAGCTGGTGTGATCGCGAACCTTCTTCTCGAAGATCTTGTGCCATATCGCATCAGATGTCCAGGTGCCATTGAAGCTTGTTGAAACGTCCATGGAGATCGCATCGCATGGACTCTTCGCGCCGAAGTAGGTCCTCTGAATCCTGTCCATCTCAGTTACCGCGAAGCTCTCCTGTATCTCAGCGCCGATTCCTCCGTAGAAAGATCTGGATTTTATGATCTTCAATCCCACAAGCGGGACATCTCCTAGATACGTCATCCGTGTTGTATCTGTAAGGTTTGTGGGTGCAGACCTTCCCGACGGCGCTGTGGCTATCTCATGGGTGGAGTCCATCTCGAAGTCGCCATCGCCGTACATGACATTGTAGTACTCCAGCCCCGACCGTCTATCTATAGCGGATGTGCTGATATCTATAAGCCCTGTGCCCGCAACACGCAGCGTGTTTGTGTACTCCTCGTGGTAGTAAGCGCCTGGCGAGCCGTGCGCAGCAGAGGCTAAGCAGATGAGAACTACCAAAAGCCACAGATAACGTGCTGCACACATGCTACTCCCTTGGCTCAGATTCTACGTGAGTGCTCTAGGTTTAAATTTTCTTTGATCCAGGTTATTTGTTAATGATTCAAGATGATGTAATCGATGGTCATCGTTCTCATCAAAATTTTGGTTCGTATGCCGTGTTGAATAACTCGAATCGATGTGGTCTCAAGACGTCGATTCTTACCAAAATATTTATTCGTATGAATTGGTCCCTTGCTATTGTATTTCTGAACATTATTCAACACAGCAGATTCGTATGAATTGCCCCTATCCTATTGGATTTCAGAAAATCATTCAACACAGAACCCAAACCGGAATCTGATACAATATCAGAACTCATCGAATTTACTCGAAGCAGCAGGACCTGGATAAACGCTGAGGCCAGAAATTTTTATATTCTCTTCTTCTGCATGTCAGAACACTTAATCCTTATTCGGACGCGTCCGAGCAGCAGACGATGTCTAATAAGTAACATTAACGTCAAAAGATATCAGCTTGCTATATGCTTACGACCTTGGATAGCGATTAAATATAATGCGTGAGATTCATCGAACATGTACGAGGAATTTGGATCGATGATAGCCAGGGGTTTCTCCGTCTGGAAACGAAACCTCAACATATGCATACCATTTTTGCTCGATGTTATGGCCATCGTATTTTTGACAATACTCCTCTTTGGTTTCATATTCGGTACGATGCCGGAGGTCTTCGCGAATATAGAGAGATTGCCCCCAGAGGATATCATTCAGGCACTTGAGCAAAGAGAAGCAGAGATCGTGATGGCTTTCATATCATTCATACTGATCGCATCGCTAATCAGCGCATACTTCACGGCTGGCGCTACCGGAATGGCCAGGAACGCGAATGCAACGGGATTCTCATCTCTCGGGGATATGTGGGCAGCCGGCAGGAAGCACTGGATGAGCGTGTTCCTCGCATCCCTCTTGAGCTTGATGATATTCGCTTTTGTGGTGGCGGTCGTGAGCGCATTGTTCCTGCCATTCATCGAAATGGAGGCCATTTACAACCTCGCTCAGAACCCAGACCAGATCGATCCCGGACTCCTGGGCATCGTGATGCTCTGGGCGTTCGCTTTGATCCTAGTGGTTATAATAATATCACTAGCTCTGGCCGTTGTATCTCAAGCCATAGTCGTGGATTCCCTCGGCGCTATCGCTGGCATAAGAGCGAGCGTCAGATTCTTCAGAGACAACATATTCGACGTCTTCCTCCTCTGGCTTGTTACGCTGGGGATATCGATAGCATTCAGCATTCTAGGAGGGCTATTCGAGGGGACTGTCTTAGAAGCTGTATGGTCGATGGCCGGTGTGATGTTCAGTGTGCTCGTCGTGGCACCTCTGACCACCGTATGGTGGACCAGGCTTTATATGGGCAGAACTGGCAAGGAGCTTTACAGACATGATCGAGCATATATTGATTAGATTCAGGGCGATGAGCCTGCCGTTTCAGACCTTGCTGATCGGCGCGGTCTTCTTCACCATGTACGATCTTTTCATGTATTTCACTCAGGACCTTAGCGCCATGGAGGCCGGAAGAGAGGCACTCATCGCATCCCTCATATTCATGACGGCCTACTACTTCACCTCCCGTGCCATGGGATCGAGAGGAGGGGCGAGACGCGGCAAGGGGCTCCGAAAGCGATAGATACGCAATTTATATAGCTGGCTGAGATTCTATGACTGGGGGATGGAAATGGAACTTAAGACCGTTAGGATGGAGATACCTGAGGGCTCAAACCTGATACTGGGGCAGAGCCATTTCATAAAAACGGCTGAGGATCTGTACGAGGCGATAGCAGGAAGCGTGCCGAACGCGAGATTCGGCATAGCATTCTCAGAGGCAAGCGGTGATTGTCTTATAAGAATCGAGGGGAATGATGATTCCCTAAAGGACGCTGCGAAGAGAAACTCTCTGGCCCTGGGATGCGGGCACACATTTGTAATTCTGATCCAGGGCGCATTTCCGATAAACGTTCTCAATGCGATCAAGAACGTCCAGGAGGTGTGCTCCATATTCTGTGCGACTGCAAATCCGGTGGAGGTTGTGGTGGCATCTACAGAGCAGGGCAGCGGAATCCTCGGCGTGATAGATGGCAGCTCGCCAAAAGGTGTGGAGGACGCCGAGAAGGTCGCGGAGCGGCGAGGACTGCTCAGGAGGTTCGGATATAAGCTCTGATCGGATGGACCTCCAGATCAAAAACGGCCGGGTTTATACAGATGGAAGGCTTCTGAGCGCAGATATCTGGATCAAAAACGGTAGAATAGCGGCTCTTGGTGGAGCTCATACCGCGGATGAGAGGATCGACGCAAGCGGTATGATGATAATACCGGGTGCCATCGACGTTCACGTTCATTTCAGAGACCCAGGCTATACCCACAAGGAGGACTGGGAGAGCGGATCGATATCAGCAGCTGCGGGTGGCGTGACTACTGTCGTGGACCAGCCCAACACAGATCCAAGGGTTTTAGATGCAGAGTCATACAAGATAAAGCATGATATCGCGAAGCGACGCTCTGTAGTCGATTTCTGCCTGAACGGCGGAGCCGGCGAGATAGAAGCGCTGCTCAAGGCAGGAGCATCTGCGATAGGCGAGTTATTCATGTATGAGATGGATGACGAGAAGCTGACAAGAGCTATACGAGAAACAGAACGCCTTAAAGCGCTCGCAACCATACATGCTGAGGATGGCGAGGTGATAAGAAGATACTCAGAGCCGCTGAAGGATGTCAGCGATCCCGATGTGCATTCCAGAGCGAGGCCTCCTATCGCCGAGCTCTCTGCGGTAGATAAGGCATTGAGCATATCTAAAGGCAGAATTCACATCTGTCATATCTCGACCGCAGATGCCCTTGCTCTCGTGAGGAAGGCTAAGGCAAGGAATAAAGGGATTAGCTGTGAGGTCACCCCCCACCACCTTTTTCTGAGCAGACGTGACTACAAGCATCTGGGCACATTTCTCAAGACGAATCCACCGCTCAGGGGCTCGGCTGATTGTGAGGCGCTGTGGGATGGTCTGAGAAGGGGAGAGATAGATATCGTGGCCTCAGATCACGCACCGCATCTGCCCGAGGAGAAGAGAGATGACATATGGCATGCGCCTCCGGGGGTCCCAGGCGTTGAGACCATGCTGCCACTTATATTGTATGCTGTGAAGAGCAACCTATTATCCCTGGAGAGAGCGATAGACGCTCTGGCCACAAGACCCGCCACCCTCTTGGGACTGGAATCGAAGGGGACTATCGCGGTTGGAAAAGATGCTGACCTGGTGTTATTCGACCCTAAGAGGCAGGAGAGGATAGCCGGATACAAGCTTCACAGCAGGGCTGACTGGACCCCCTACGAGGGGAAGAAAGCGATATTTCCCGTGATGACCTTGGTCAGGGGCAATATCGTATTCGACGGAGATCTCGAGGTCGCTCCCGGTTATGGTCGAAATGTCAAGAGCAGGCCACAGAGACGCTCCTGAACAACCAAATCGATCGTGGGCTTGATTTTATTCAACACAGCGCTTAGACAGCAATCTTTATCTCTCTATAATCCAGTGGCTATAACCATGAGACCGATACACATAATGATCATTTCTATCCTGTTGCTAATGCTTGGAGCGGCATATGCGGTGAGTGTGCCCACCGAGAATCTGCCAGCCGGATTCAAGCTATTGGGTGTGATAGACAAGAACACCACAGGGGTTAATGTATCCGAAGAGATAAACGATTTCTATGGAGCACAAGATATAGGCAGGATAGTGGATATATCCGTCGGGAAATACATCTGGGGTGAGATGGGCGTAGACTACGATGCGAAGATAACAATACTCTCGCTCGAAGATGAAATGCATGCCGCTGCAGCCTATGAGAACTACAGGAACAGGGAAGAGTTCAAGAACCCACCGCTCACAGGCATTGATAGATTTGCAAACGTTACCATAAACGGGCATCAGGCACTAGAGATAAGGGATAAGGTGGCGGATCTGAGGGGCATATCGATAAGACTTCTGTACCTGTGGACCAACAGCAGCAATGTCGTGCTCGTGGAGGGCAACAGCTCACGGGAGAGCAGCATAGCGCTTGCGGCCGCGACGGGTCTGTGAAATAGATTGCAGGCCCGCCAGAGCCTTCATCTCCATGTGTGGATGGTGTGAAAACCGGACTGGAGAAAAAGTCGCTGTATGTGATAGCGACTGGTGGCTTCAGTGATGGGTTTGGCATGTTTGTCTGGTTGGAATAGAAGGGGTATCGTAATACGAGATTGAATGGAGGCGCCTCAGCGCTTTCGTCCGCATAGTTTTGTTATTGCCTGGAGATGTATCGTCTTTCAAAAAAGATCGGATGGTGGTAGTTTATGGATATAAAGTGGTTTGGTCATTCCTGCTTTCAGATAATTGACTCCATTGGTAGGAGCGTGATCACAGATCCGCCTGATGATAGCACTGGTTACAGCATCCCTCCTGTAAGATCCGACATCGTTCTTGTGAGCCACGATCATTTCGATCACAACAATGTGGAGGCCGTGCTGGGATCCCCGGTCGTCATAAAACATCCGGGTCTGTATAATGCAGCCGGCATAGAGATCAGGGGTGTTGCAACCTACCATGACGACAAGGGAGGAAGGCTGAGGGGCACAAATACAGTCTTCTGCATCACCATGGACGAAATCTCCCTTTGCCATCTCGGAGATCTCGGCCACGTCCTAAATGAGAGCGATTTAGAGATGATAGGTGCCGTCGACGTCCTTTTCATACCGGTGGGCGGAACGTTCACGCTCGATGCGCGTTCTGCACTGGCTGTTGTGGATCTTCTCAGTCCGAAGATAGTGATTCCGATGCATTACAGAACACCAGCTCTGGCGTTCGATCTTGATCCTGTGGATAAGTTTCTCAAGGTCGCTGCAGGACGAACGGTGGTGGGGCCTGAGAAGATACTGCATCTATCGAAAGAGGATCTGGCTAAGCAGAAGATTGTGCTTTTGGATTACGTCTCATAGAGCGCTCCAAAAGCAGCTGGCTGTCGCCGGTATCTTGAAACGTGTGCATAGATCATTGGAAGGTGAGTATCGACACGCGCAGATATTAGGGAGGAGGAGATACAGGACTCCTCCAGCATCCTGGAAAAACCTTTGAATCCGATCTCTGGACTTATTCAACACAGCATCAAGATAGGAAGAGGCCGGTGAAGAGATCGGATGGCGTGGCCTCTTCGTATTCGAGATGGTTTCTTGTGGAGGAATTCATCCAGCCTGGGTCTTCTCGCATCCTCCACAGCGGAGCTCAAAAACTGAGCCATCATCTGTGCGCAAAGTACGCGATCACCACATCTCCTAGAGAGTCTATCCTCACGAAGCCGTACCTTTCGAACTGAACAACCTTGTCGAGATCCTCGACGATCCCAGGCTCCCCTATTCCAGTGTCAGTCCTATCAGGCCCCAGAACTTTAACCGGAATGCCATCACGTGGCGCCCAGTGTATTATCCTGAGCTTGAGGCGCCTCGCGGTCTCGGGGTCGAGATCGATTAGCTCAGCTCGCAGTGGAGATTGGGATCGCATCTTGATGTTGCACAGATCCTTCAACCTTATGCAGCTTCCTGGAGCAAGCTTCTCAGCATCCTCCCTGCAGACGAGAAGCCTGCTTCCGGCCTTGATCCTCCGTAAGCCGCGATTTATCGTCGGATGAAGCGGAGCCTCTGCATATTCCGGAACTTCTCCATCGATCACGATCTCGACCGGATCCCATACGAAGAACCTTCTGTTGGCAATCGGATCTACGATGCGCCGGTTCTCAGCGTATATCGAGTCCATGCTTATGCTTATATCAGTCTCCCCCACGCCCAGGTCTATCATGAACTTCCTGATGGCCTCTGCGGTGATGCCCCGCCGCTTCATGGCTCTCACCGTCGGAAGCCGCGGGTCGTCCCAGCCGCTGTACTCGCCGGCCTCTATGGCCTTCCTGAGCTTGCTGGTGCTGAAGGCTCCGAACTGGAATATCTTCACCCTTCCCCAGTGGAGGACCCTGGGATACTGCCAGCCCATATGATCGTAGAGGTACCTCTGACGCCTCTCGCTGTCTATCAGATCCTTTCCCCTGAGAATATGGGTCACGCCCAGGAGGTGGTCTTCAACGGCCGATTCGAAGTCGAGGAGAGGCCACACGCGATATCTCTCGCCAACCAATGGATGGCTCTTTGTCACTATCCTGAAGCCTGCCCAGTCCCTTATGGCCGGATCCTTGTGCTTTATATCGGTCTTTATTCTCAGAACCGCCTCACCTTCCTTGAAGCTGCCATCCAGCATGCCTCTCCAGAGCCTCATGTTCTCCTCAACGCTGTGATCTCTGTGGGGGCATGGCCGGGCTGCATCCTTTAGGGCTTTAAAGGCAGACTGCTCGCATAAGCAGACGTATGCTCCTCCCCGGCGTATCAGCTCCTCAGCCACCTTGTAGTACTCGTCGACCCTCTGGCTCGCGGTTACGATGAGATCCGGCTCGGCTCCAAGCCATCTGCAATCCTCTATGTACCAGTCGTATGCCTCGATCATGGGCCGCTTGTTCACCGGATCGGTGTCATCGAATCGCAGAATGAATCTTCCGCCATACTTCTTTACATACTCTGAGTTGATTATTATGCCGCGTGCGCTTCCGAGCGTGGGAGGCCCATTCGGGTTGGGCGCAAACCTCATGACGACTCCGTTCTCGGCCCCCTCAAGCGGTTGTAAACCCTTTGCAGGCTCCTTCCTAGCGTATATCTCCTCGAGCAGCTCTGGAGCGATCTCCTTGAGCCTGGATTCCCATCTCTCGGGGCCCATGAGCTCTATCTCCTTCAGCACGCTGATGATGAGCGGTGCGATCTCCTTAGCTTTAGGACGCAGTTCCGGGCGCTCCCCCATCAGCTTTCCCATTACAGCACCATGATTTGGCGCAGATCTGTACTTAACAGCATTCTGAAGCGCGAACTTCTCGATCAATTCCCTGATCTCTTCTGTCACCAGACTCCTCCATCATACAGCGTTCCTTCGCTAGATACGGCGATATACTTTAGACCATCGCCTTAAGGGCATCTTTTACCATCCTATCATGATCGAATGCCATAGGTGGTAGCTCATCCGGCTTGAATAAATACACATCCGCTGCATCCGAGCCGGATTTGGGATCTCCACGAGCTTCGGCCAGATAGCACACCGACACTATATGACCCCTGGGATCTCGATCTGGATCTGAGTAAACGCCAACGAGCTTGATCAAAGAGATATCAAGCCCGGTCTCCTCAAAGGCCTCCCTCCTTGCAGCATCCTCTACGCTCTCTCCTCTCTCCACAAAACCACCTGGAAGAGCGTAGGATCCGCTGAAAGGCGGATTCCTGCGACGGATGAGGACCAGCTTATCGTCCATCTTTATTATAACATCTACAGCGAGCAGAGGGGTTTTTATGCGTGAATATATATCGATCTCATCTTTCATGCTATCACCTCAGAGGTAGCAGATGCAAGAATTGTGCGGCATGGAGGTGACGTTCTATACGATCTGAAGATTCACATTTTTATATAACCTTGCCCTAAGCAATGTGACTTCCTCTCCGGCCTGAAGACCGGAGTCTGCTCCCTGCTGTTCTATATCAGGTCGTGTACTCGCTCTACTGAAAATCTTCACTAGAATCGAATGCAAGGGATTTATTTCCTGCCAAAGAGCTATCAGTTCACCGGTTAGCG